>Ga0315293_10001789_pt1 | contig 20874 bp, 22 predicted proteins | sample YL17G13_20_MG_FD_203071 | JGI IMG/M metagenome (GOLD analysis project Ga0315293, IMG submission 203071) | Sediment microbial communities from Yellowstone Lake, YNP, Wyoming, USA - YL17G13_20 | ecosystem: Environmental > Aquatic > Freshwater > Lake > Sediment | place: USA: Wyoming | collected... | reverse complement strand
GGAAGTCGCTTGGAAAATTCCCACCGGCCCCGAAATATATCTGAACAAATTCGGCCCCCCAAAAATACTGGCTATTAACCTGAACAAAGTGACAAAAATCATCGCAAAGATCATCCCTGCCGTCTTGGTCGCATTCCAAACAGCTTTAAAAAACGGCTCTTTTTCTACTCCTCCAGCTGAAAGACCGACGCCCAATGGCCCCTCTCCTTGAGGGATATCTGTTCTCGGTATCACTTTAATTTCTTTCGTTTGTTGGCCGTTTTTAACGCTTAAATTGATTTCTTTTCCCTTATTTTCATTGACGTAAGAGATGAAAGAATCCATTGAGGAAAAACCGATTATTTTATCGCCTTCTTTTATCCCCACCGAATAAGCTGGAGAATTCTTAAAGACCTGGGAAATTACAACGACTGGTTTTGTTCCGAAAGTAAAAACAGCGACAAGAATTACCCACCCCAGGATAAAGTTCATCAAAACTCCGGAAACCAGCACGGCTATTCTCTGCCAGATAGGCTTTGAAGAAAAAAATCTTTCTCTGGGGACTTCCGCCGCCTTGTCGATAGTGGTTATCTTTTCTTCGACAATCATTTCTTGGGTGGGAGTTTCCACTACCTCGACGATTTCTTCTTGGGAAACAACTTTCTCCTCGGTGACAAAATCATTTTTACCGATTTCTCCGTCCTCTCCGTTTATTTTCACAAACCCTCCCAAAGGAATCGAGTTTAGGCTCCAAATTGTCTCCCCTTTTTTCCAGCTCTTTAGACGGGGAGGAAAACCGAATCCAAACTCTTCTATGTGCATCTTAAACTTTTTTGCCGCAAAAAAATGCCCAAACTCGTGGGCCAGCACCAGTACTGCCAGTACCGCAATAAAAATTATTACATCCAACATCATAATTAAAAGTTCGCAAAGTTTTTAAGGTGAAAAGCGAATACGTTCTTGCCTGATCGGCTTTACAAATTTAATTATTCGTTTATTTCTTTGGTTTTCTTTTCCAAAAGCATATCCAGATCGGAGTTGAATCTGTCCATTATTTTCTGAATTTCTTCGCTTAACTCGAATCTATCGTCCTCGGTCAATTCCCCCGCTTTTTCCATTTCTCCAAGCTTCTTTTTTATTTCATCCCTGACGGTGCGGGATTTAATTCTGGTTTCTTCAGCCTTGGCACGAACAATTTTAGAGAGCTCATTTTTTCTTTCCTGAGTTAAAGCCGGCAGATTAACGTGAATGATATTACCATCATTGGCGGCATTAATGTTCAGCTTTGCAGAAACTTCCTTGACTATTGCTCCGACAGCATTAGCGTCCCAAACGCTTATTTGAATCTCCCTGGGCAGGACAATCATTATTGAGCCCAATTGTTTTATCGGCAGTTTTTGGCCGTAATATTCAACCTGAATTTCTTCCACCAATGCCGGAGTTGGTCGAGAACCCCGAATGGGGCTGATTTCGTCTTTAAAAAACTTGGTGATTTCCGAAAGTTTTGTCTCCAGTTCTTTTTGGGCGTCAAGCATATGTAATAAATATACTTTATCAGCCGAACAAAATCAAAAATCCCGCACCTTTTGTGGATTGCGCGAAGCGCTAATAGCTAATAAGGGGAAAACTATCCAGCCCCAAAGAGCATAAAAGTTAAAACGACTCTTTAATTCGAAATTAAAAACGTCCACAAAAGGTGCGGGGTTTTTATAAATTAAATTTTCTTTATCCCTTCTCTCTCCCTGCTTGGCTTGCAAGAGACCTCACAGTTCCGGCGTCATACCAGTCGAGAATAAGTCTCGAACAAGACAAGCAAAAATAAGTTACATGCTCAAAAGAATTCTTCCTCCGGAAAAATAGAATTGTCCAGCTCTAAATTCGTTGCCTAAGTTGATTATTTTCCAGTTCTCGCCTCCATCGCGGCTGATATAAAGGTTCTTTTCTGAAACAACGTACAACACACCTCCATTAACTCCCAAGGCGTCAACTTGTTTTTTGAGAATCGGGATGTGCTTAAGCAGATTAAAACTTTGACCTCCATTATAGCTGGCCTGGACGCCATCCTTGGTTAAGATATAAATAACTCCACCGTCAAAAACAACGTTTCTGATGGGCGTTGAACTAAAGAGCCAGCCTCCCGGAAAGTTGACATTCTCAAATTTTGAATCCAAGGAAAGCCCCCTTACCAAAGTGCCGTTTTTCAGCAAAAGATAATAATTTCCATTGCTAGGATGGTAAATTTTTAGCACCGGAGAAGATAACACGTTAACCACTTTCGCTTCGCTGGAAATTAAATTAAATTGGATAACTTGTCCAGTAGACATGGCAAAATAAATATAATCTCCGTAGCGATAGACGTCGTAGGCGGCTTCTCCGTCAAAATCCATGACTTTTTCAAGATGGAAGAAAAAATCTTGAGTCTTATAAACCGCTCCTCTGCCATCTAAAAATACCGAAACAAAGAAATCTCCCCCACCACTTGAGGCCGAAAGTACTTTAAATACCATCGATTGACCGCTAATTTCATTATTTGAACTAGTGAATTGATCCCAGGTAAGTCCTCCGTCACGACTCAAAAAGAGACCGTGATCGGTTCCAATCCAGGCCGTTTTATCCTTGGATTGGTTATCAACATAAAAATCAAAGATTTTTATGGGATTGTTAGGACTCAAAATTTCCTGGTGGGAATTTTTAAAATTATCAAAAGTCACCAAAAACTGGCCGACGCTGGAACTCCAGTCAGTTTCAACCGCGGCAAAAGCCGATGTGAAAAGGTCCATCGGGCTGGCGGCTAGAGAGCCACTTGAAAATCCGCTGCTAAAAACAGAGAGCCCGATAAGCACTCCGATTCCGCCGATTACGATGAGTCCGATAAAATAGATTTTGTCGTCCATAGTATGCTTTTTAGATGGATTCTTTTATTTGCGGTCAGCGACTCCATCCAGGCTATTTCTTGATTGATGGCATTGCACTGCCGCGGATAATTTTTGGCCAATGGCCTGATTATACCGATAATCTCTTCAAAGAAAGTCGTCAAACTTTCGGGAGATTTGTCAAAAAGTTTTAATAATTTATCAATAATATCTTCCAACATCTTCTTATTGATCGATTTTGAAGAAATGGCTTCTTTTACCAAAGAGGTTATTTCCTTTTTTGATTCTTGGCCGCTTAAAAACTTTTTTATCCGGCCAATTCTGCCAAAAGATTCTCGAACAACCGTTTTAGCTTTAACAGAATTAATTTTACCATATTTGGATAAAAAGTCAAGAATTTGGTTATCAGGCAAGGTTTTGAAGTAAATAGCTTGCATTCTGGAAGCCACCGTAGGCAAAAACACCGCTTTATCCCTTGCTGTTATGATAATCACCCCTTTTTGAGGAGGTTCTTCTAATATTTTTAAGAGAGCATTTTGAGCCTGGTCTGTCAGCCATTCGGCGTCCCTGATAATTACCACCCGATAAGGCGAAAACACCGCCGTCTGGTAAAGAAATCTTTCCAATTCCCTGACGGCATCGATTCCAATGCTTTCTCTGTTGGATTCGAGTTCTTCGGGGTTTTTGGAAAAATCAACAGTTAAGGTTTCGTTCAAAAGTCCCACCGGCTCTTCGAATTTTCCGGTTTCAATGTAATTTACCAGGCTTCGAGCGAATAAAAATTTCCCCGTTTCCGGCTCCCCAAAAAATAAATAGGCGTGCGAGAGAGAACGCCCATCAACCAAGCGTTTAAAGTCTTTTACAAGATTATCATAGCCGTAGAGCATGCCGTTTTTACCTAAGAGTTTAGCGATTAGCTGTAAAATAGAGCACCCCGCTCCAATTTTGCCAATATTTTACCACGCGAAGTGCGAAGAGCGAATAGCTCTATCCTTCTTTAGGGCGAAGCGCTTCGCTCATAACGGGATGTGCCTATTCGGCACCCGCGCTCCGCAAGACTAACACTTGCGAAATTGAGGCGGGGTAAACTTTTTGTAGTCCCGCCGATAGGCGCGAACAAAAACTTTACTTCTTATTTAAAAGTGTGCGCTTATAAATATCCAGATGATTTAAAATAAGCCCTGTTCCTTTGGCAACGCAAAAAAGCGGTTCTTCGGCGACATAAGAATTGACTCCCAAAACTTTTTTAAAAAATGCTGGTAAATTATCTATTTGAGCCCCACCGCCTGAAAGTACCAGCCCCTTTTCCATAATATCGGCTACAAGCTCCGGAGGCGTTTGATTAAAAACGTTCTGAATAGCTGCAGCCATTTCCATAAGATGAGGGTGGAGAGCCTCAGCTATTTCATTGGAATTAATTATTAAATCTCTAGGAAGGCCAGTAGCGCTGTCCCGACCCCTGATTTGATATTCCTTTTTCGCCCTTGTAGTAGTGGCTGAACTGATGGCGATTTTGACGTTCTCGGCCGTCTGCTCCCCAATATGCAGAGAATATTTTTTGCGGATATAATCGGCAATTGCCTGGTCAAATTTATTGCCGGCAGTCCTTAAACTTGCCCAAGAAACGATTCCTCCCAAAGAAACTACCGCCACCTCAAAAGTTCCCCCGCCTATATTGATAATCATGTTGCCTGAGTGGGAATTTATCGGAACTCCCGCTCCAATAGCAGCTAAAATAGGTTCTTTGACTATATGGGCCTCCTTGGCGCCCGCTTCTATAGCAGCGTTTATTACCGCTCTTTTTTCAGTCTGAGTGATTCCAGCCGGAACCGAAATAACTACATCTGGTTTGATAATCGCCCCTAAAGTTCCAACAGCTTTGGAAATAAAATATTTTAGCAGAGCTTTAGTTATGTAATAATCAGCAATAACTCCGTCTTTGAGCGGCTTGTAAGCGATGATATCGGATGGGGTTTTACCTATCATTTCTTTGGCCTCCCTTCCCACCGCCAGCACTTTGTTTTCCGGAACACTTAAAGCGACAATCGTCGGTTCATTGATAATAAACCCTTTCCCCGGGACGAAAACGACGGTATTGGCCGTTCCCAAATCGATTCCTATTTTTGTCGTAAAAACCATGCTGGTATAATAATCCGTTTCCAAAAAAGTTGCAAATAAAGGCCGCCTTTTATGGGCAGCGTTATTTTGTCAAAATCACATATATTTCTGCGCCTTCCTTGGTTGTACAATACTTCACAAACCCGCTGGTCAATACTCATTGAAAAATTTTTCAAACCAGAAACCGAAAAATGTGTCCAGGATTTCCTTGAAATAGCCATCTTAAATTTTTCTTAATGCCAGACACAAGTCCAATTTGGAAATGAACGCTTGCCGGTGGAAAGAGTCAAGCATCATTTTCAATATGCTATCATTAGGACTCACTCAACACCTCCGGTAATAACTAGATATGACTAGAGAACGATCAGATAATTCTCTCAATTAAAGCACCCAGATTTCTCAGCCGCCCGTCCAAATCCTCGTACCCTCTATCGATAAATTCAACATTGTTGATGACGGTTTCTCCTTCGGCAATCAAGCTAGCCAAGACCACTGCCGCTCCGCCCCGAATATCCAGACTTGAAACCTCGGCCCCTTTCAGCGCTGTCGGCCCCTGAATAACGATTCTGTTGGGATTAAGAACCTCGGCTTTCACCTTCATTAATCTTAGCTCTTCAAGATAGCGGAATCTCCCGTCAAATAACGTGTCAAATATCTCCGTTCTCCCTTCAGCTTGAGTCATTAAAACGGCATATTGCGGCTGAAGGTCCGTAGGAAATCCAGGATAGGGACGCGGGTCTATATCCTGGGCGGTTAATTTTCCATGCGCCAGTGTTTTAACGTATTCCTTTCCGCCACGGCTAATAATTTCAAAATTTGCCCCTGCATCCTGAAGTTTTTTAAAGAAAATGTCGGAATGGTGGGAAACTACCGGCCCGACGACAATTTCCGAATTGGTGATTATCCCGGCAATAATGTAGGTGCCAGCTTCAATTCTGTCAGGTAAAACCTCGTGTTCCACGCCATTAAGCTCCTTTACCCCTTCAACTTCAATCTCGTGAGTGCCTGCTCCCCGTATTTTTGCCCCCATTTTATTCAAAAAATCGGCCAAATTTCTGATTTCCGGCTCCACTGCCGCAACGTGGATATAAGTTCTGCCATCCGAAAATACCGATGCCATAATCGCATTTTCCGTTGCGGTGACACTCATTTTTTTTAAGACAATGTGTCCGGCTTTCGGTTTTCCAGAGAGAAAAAACTTCTCGTCCCGATATTCTATTTTCACTCCCATTTGCCTGAAAACGTCCAAGTGGTCGTCGATTGGCCGGGTACCGATTAAACAGCCCCCCGGCTGGCTGAACTCCGCTTCTCCGAACTTTGCCAGAAGCGGGCCGATAAGCACAATCGACCCTCTCAATTTTTTGACCGCCTTTTCGTCAGGATGAAACGAATTGACAGTTGTGGCGTCAACGCGCACCTCTCCGTTTTTGAAAGTTACCTTAGCACCAATACTCACAAGAATCTCAAGCAATTTATCAACATCGCTGATTTTAGGAACGTTTTTTACGACACAGGGAGAGGAGGCTAAAATTGCCGCCGGGATTATTTTTAAAGCGGCATTTTTCGCTCCTCCGACGGAAACTTCTCCTTTCAATTTTCGGCCTCCTTGAACTTTGAATTTCATGGCTTTGGTGTATTATTAAAGTAATTATAAGACGTATATTTCCGGCGCGCAATCAGCGCCCTTTAAATATGACACTCACCAGCAGAAGAATTCTTTTTGCCTTTTTCGTCGCTGCGTTTGTAATCGCAGGCGTTATCGTTATCTACTATACCCGAGGATACCGTTTTGATTTGTCAACTTTTTCGATAACCAAAACTGGTGCCGTTTACGTTGAAGCCCAGCAATCCGGCATAGAAATTTTGCTAGGCAAAAACATTTACTCCGACAAGTCGGGGCTGCTCAAAAAAGGAACTTTGATTTCAAACGTCATTCCCAAAAAATACACCCTGACGATAAAAAAAGACGGTTACTTTGACTATCAAAAAAATATAGAAGTTCTGCCTTCCCAGGTAACCAGGATTTTTAATATCTATCTTGTTCCAAAAGAGATAAAGCCGTCGCTGGCCTTAAAAAATCTTAAAGGAGACGTTATTATCGACGTTTCTTCGGACGGCAGAATGCTTGCCCAGGACACTCAAAAAGGAACCTATTACCTTTACAACCTTTCGGATAACCCGGTTTCTCCGATTAATTTCAGCTCCAAAATATCAGCTTTAACCAGACAGAAGATATTAGCGGTCTGGTTTTACCCTCAAACGGACACTTTCATAATCAAAACCCAAAAAGGGGTTTACCGAACTGATTTAAACGCCAAAACGGTCACCGCCATTCAGGAAGGGGCAATCGGCGCCGTAGAAATTGACGGCAACAACCTTTACGCCGTTATACAAAACCAGACGGTTAAAACTAAAACTTCTCCCGCCTCTTCGGTTGCGCTTTCAAAAATCTCAGTCTTTGATTTGGTTCTCAACAGCAAAGTTTCCGAATTTTCCTTGCCCTATGAAAGCAGTCAAATAAAAGCCGTTGATGTCGCCGGCGGATTAACCTCCCTGCTTCTTTCGGATGGATCGCTTTACCTTTACGATAGCTCCGGAAAACAAACACTGCAAATTGCCCATTCCGCCAAAAGAATGGCCGTTTCCGACGACAAATCGAAGATTTTTTTTCAAGATAACGATGGAAAAACTTTTGTCTACCTTTTTAACGAGGAGTTGATGACTCTGGATGCGGAAAAGGATTCCACCCTTCGTTTGATGCTGGTTGATACCGCTCACATAGAAAACGCTTGGTGGTTTCCCGACTCCTTCCATCTTTTGCTTCAATATCCGGACAAAATAACTCTGGCCGAGGTTACCTCCAAAGACCCGAATGAAAACTTCCTGATTTTAAATTCGCAACAAGGCAACGCTTTTTATTCGCCGGCCAGAAAAACGTTTTATGTCTTAAACGCCGGCAATCTGACAGGCATAGACGCAAACGCCTTATAAAAACCCCGCCGAAAGTTATTGCCACCAGTTAAGTGAATTAAAAGAAGTAAGATAAGATAAATTACAACCAATCACGTTGAAACAGTCACTGTTTAGAATACAGAGATTAACGTTTTGACCACTGCCATGCTACGAACCACTATGAACTTTAGGGTTCGTCATTTAAGTATACTAGAACCTACCTTCTCTGAAAAGAATTGACTTTAATTTCTTCGCATTGCCGTGATTTAAGAGAGCTACATAGGAATTTATAGTCTCCGGCATTGAATGCTCGACAACCCTTTTTATCATCCGCCTTTTTGTTGAGGTTCGTAACACGCGATGATCTGGAAAATTAACCCATCCAAGAAAATCAATACCTGAACTAATAGCCCTGATAGAAACCTTGTCTGGATGAAGCTGTAATTTTAACCGTTCTCCCAAAAAATTACGGATAACTGGCAATATACTTTCAAGCCACGCGTGATTGTCCGATAAAATAATAAAATCATCAGCGTATCTTATGTAATATTTTGCTTTTATCTTGTGTTTTATAAACTGATCGAATTCGTTCATATAGATATTTACAAACAGCTGGGAGGTAAGATTGCCAAGAGGTAATCCTGCATTTGGTATCGTCGAATAAAAACTTCCGATGATTTCTTGGCAAAGCAGTAAAATGTTTTTGTCGGGTATATATGAAGAAAGAATGGCGGTTAGAATGTCGTGATTTATATTATCAAAGAATTTCTTGATATCGCATTTTAACACCCAACAGGTGCGAGTATCATTTTTACTCACTTTGTAAAAATAGCTGCGGAATTTATTTATTGCCTTGAATGTTCCTTTGTCTTCCCGGCAGGAATAGGAATCAGCAATGAATATTCTGTCAAAAAATGGATATAAAACTCGGTAAAGCATGTGATGGACAAGACGGTCACGAACTGACGCTTTGCTTATGCGACGAGGTTTGGGATCAGAGATGTTAAATTGCTCATATCCGCCGTGAGCGTAAATATGGTTTTTAAGGTCATTATGCAACGACAAGATATTATCCATCAAACGAAATTCAAACTCTGCTACGTCTTTTTTGTTCCGTTTTCCTTTTACAAATTCCTTCCAGGCATCTAAAATGTTATCAATGCTTATTATTTCATTAAATTTATGAGTTAGCTTGATTTTCATAAAAATTATTCATTTAACCCCCCCCCCGCACGCTCCAAACATACCCTCGGTAGTTGAGAAAGCCAAAAGTCTTTATCTCGTCTGGTTTCAGTACTATCAAATCATACCAAAAACGCACCGATTTTCTCTGGGTCAGAGAATTGACTCTCTTTTGGTAGAAGCACTTGAATTTATGATTACTGCCAGTTTTCTACCATCCGGAGAAAAACTGCCTTTTGTCAGATACGCTTTAAGGAAAGTGGATACTGCTAAAGTGTTTTTAATGATTCTTTGGGAAACTAAATCGTTGGATAACAAAAAATATATTTTTCTTTCAACCAAAATAGATAAGGTTGGGAAGATGCTTGGAGGCTGGAGCGGGCAACTCATAAAACAAACTCCGCTAAAGGCGGAGAAATAAAACAACTTTCGGGAGCGGAACACGATCTCATTGTCCAAGTTCCAACGGTTGTCAGGGTTGGCATAGTTCGTGTTGAGCCACCGCTTGTCGTCAACGCTCCGCTTGACATTGAAGACTTTCGGATTGCCGTCAGAGTCGGTAATGTGCATATACCCATCAGAGCCACCATCCTTTGAATACTCTCAGGATTGAATCGAATTTGTCATCGCAATGACTTAGATATGTGTACCAAGTAGTTTTGTTTTTTGAAAGTTTGACATGCACCACTCTATTTCAAACCGTAGTCTGAAATATTCCCAATGTATGCAGACTGGATTGAGCAGTGGGAAATCTTGATCTCCCACATATTCGCCTACTACCGTTATCATTATACAAAAAAACGAGGCCTCGCACAGTTTCCCATGCGAGGCCTTCTTGATACATCAACACAAGGACAAAGGTCAAAGGGAACAAGTCCCAATGGCTAATGTCCAAGTACTACTTGCGGGAACGGAACACGATCTCAACGTCCAAGTACCAGTGGTCGTCAGGGCAGGCATAGCCCGCGTCGAGCCACCGCCCGCCGTCAACGTCCCGCCCGCCGTCGAAAACCTCCGGACCGCCGCCAGAGCCGGTAATCGGCTCCATGGCCAGCCAAAAAATGTCTCCGCATGGCTGATCCTGAAGAGCCAGCCACGGACCATCCTCGGGCTGACAGAGCTCGCCCACTTCCTTGATGCGAGCGAACAGCTCGGTGGTGGTAGGGTTCTGGGTGAAACCCAGATCCCTAACCTTCACCCTGACGAAGGACACCTCATGAGGCTTGGTCGACGTCTTGAACGCCGACTTGCTCATGATGTCCTTGGCCCAGTCGCTGACGTTGCGACCGGAGTCGACAAGCCGCTTGAGCAACTTGTCCTTGGACAGCCCGCCGACCATGATCGTCTTCCAGATGATCATGGTCTTTGCCAGCAAACGCTGAGCAAAGTTCACTTCGTCCTTGATGCCCTGGAGGATGGTTAGGATCGGCTCGATGGCGCGTTTTCCGTCACGCACCATTTCGAGTGTCCCAGTTACCAAATCCAGGAACCTCGCCTTCTGTTCGGTTGTCGCGGACATTACAGTTTCCTTTCTCGTCCGGTTTCCGCGGACGATTGCCTTGGCAAATCTATTATCTCAGCGCCATGCTGAAATACAGATCTGCCTGTTAGTTACAGCTTTTGAGATAAATATGAGATCCTTCCCAAAAGCTATAACTAACTTATTTTTGCAAGTAGTAATATTTTAGAGTGCTGTTTATAACTTTATAATTATATCACATCTAATCCCCATTTGTCAAGCTTTGAGACGAGCTTAATTTATTTAGCTTTATGACCTGAGTGTAGTAAATGGTTTGTTTACCTTTTAGACCACTGAGGAGCCCGACGGGCTTTTTTCAGGCCATATTTTTTCCTCTCAACCATTCTCGGGTCTCTGGTCAAAAAACCGAATTGTTTCAGTTTTTTCCTGAATTCGCCATCCATTTTAACCAAAGCCCTGGAAACTCCATGCCTGACCGCTTCCGCCTGAGCCGATATGCCCCCTCCGGAAACTTTTATGCTTGTTTTTAGAGCCCCCAAGCCCATTCTTTCAAAAGGGCTCTTAGCCGTTCGCTGGTGATTTCCCAAAGTGAAATATTTCTCAAACGGCTTATCATTGACGGTAATCTGGCCAGCTTCGGCGCCGTCCACCTTAAATATTCTGACTCTGGCAATTGCCGTTTTCCTGCGGCCGACCGCCTCAACATATTTGCCTTTCTTAATATGAGTAGCTGGCTTGGCCACCTGAGTAGCGTGAACTTTTTTAGTCCGGGATTTTGTTTCCATAAAAATTACTTTTCGATAATCAATCTTTTTATCCTTTTGCCCTGCAATTTATTTTTGGGCAGCATTCTTAAAACGGCCTTTCTTAAAACCCATTGCATTCCGTGTTTGGCGATTACGTCCTTAAATTTTCTTTCCTTTAAGTGTCCAATCTGGGTGGTATGGGAATAATAAATTTTTTGCTCGGTCTTCTTTCCCGTCAGCGAAAGCTTGCCAATGTTTTTTACAATGACTCTGTCTTTGCCTTCCAATCTTGGATTATAATCGGCATTTTTCTTGCCCTGCAAAATCAAAGCTATCTCTGATGCCACTCTGCCTAAAACTTTTCCTTCACAACCGATAGTGTAATCTGCCATAAAATTATAAATTTTGAGCGAAGCGACCTGCCCGCCCGTGCCTTTACAATATTTTGATAATTAATAGTTTTTTAAAATACGCATTGCAATTTGTTCACAATAGCTGTTTAAGGCTTCGGCAGGCGGGTAAAATGAATTTATTTTATGAGTACCGAAGCACATAAATTTATCTTAGCCTTTGTATAATCTTTGTTTCAATATCAGCCTATTTTTCTATTGAATGAATATGTGACGTTAATTTATGTGCTCGGTAAAAGCTTTGTGGTCCCGACAAGTCGGGAACAAAGCCCTTTATTTCTTCCCTTCGATAATTAACTGCTCAACGCTCTTGGGAACTTCTTCGTAATGGTTAAATTCCATTGTAAATGAGCCTCTCCCTTGGGTCATTGACCTTAGTTTTGTAGCATACCCGAACATTTCGGACAAGGGTACCATGGCGTCAGTAACCTTCATCATCGCCCTATCGGATAAACCCTCAATCCTTCCCCTTTTTGAGTTTAAATCTCCAGTAACGTCGCCGAGAAAGTCCGCCGGCGTGATAGTTTGAATTTTCATTATTGGTTCCAAAATTATCGGGCTGGCCGCTTTAGCGGCATCTTGCAAAGCTATTGAACCGGCAATTTTAAATGCCGCTTCTGACGAGTCAACCTCATGATAAGAACCGTCAAAAAGCGTTACTTCAATATCCGTCATCGGATAACCGGCGACAACACCTCTGTCCAAAGCCTCCTTAATTCCTTTTTCGACCGCCGGAATAAATTCCTGCGGTATAATACCTCCTCTAATCTGGTTAACAAAAATAAATCCTTTCCCTCTGTCCAGGGCTTTAACTTTGATTTTAACGTGTCCGTACTGGCCGCGCCCTCCGGATTGCCTGATATACTTTCCTTCGGCTTCCGAATTGCCTTTAATGGTTTCTTTGTATGAAACTCTTGGCCGCCCGACATTGGCTTCAACGTTGAATTCCCTTCTCATGCGTTCAACTAAAATTTCAAGATGAAGTTCGCCCATCCCCCAAATGATAGTTTCTCCCGTCTCCAAATCCCCGGTGACTCTGAAAGTCGGGTCTTCATCGGCAAGGCGTCTCAAAGACATGCCTAATCTTTCTTGATCGGCCTTGGTTTTCGGCTCAATTTTAAGGTTGATTACCGGCTCCGGGAAGGTAATTTTCTCAAGAATAATGGCTTTTTCGGGATCGCAAAGAGTGTCCCCGGTTGAAGTATTTTTCAGCCCAACAATGGCTCCCAAGTCACCGGTAGACATCTCTTCAACGTCCTCTCTGTGATTGGCATGCATCCGGACGATTCTTCCCACTCTTTCCTGGTTTCCTTTGGATGCATTGAGAATATAAGTGCCTTTTTGCATCACTCCGCTGTAAATTCTGAAGTAGGTCAAATTGCCGACAAATGGATCGGTCGCAATTTTAAATGCCAGAGCGGTTAACGGCTCCTGATCGCTTGGTTTTCTTATAATTTCCTCTCCGGTCGAAGGACTGGTTCCTTTGATCGGTTTTGATTCGGTGATTTCCAGAGGAGAAGGCAAATAATCGACAACGCCGTCCAGTATCAGCTGGACCCCTTTGTTTTTCAAAGCACTTCCGCAAAATACCGGCACTAATTCATTACTGATAGTGGCGGCTCTCAGCGCCGCTCTTAAATTTTCAGCAGAAATCTCCTTTCCGTCCAAATACTTTTCCATCAACCTCTCTTCTTTTTCAACGATTCTCTCGACAAGCATCGCTCTCCTATCTTCAACTTCCTCTTTCATATTCGACGGAATTTCAATTTCCGTTACGGTTTCTCCGTGTTCGCCTTCAAAGGTATAGGCCTTCCTGACAATTAGATCGACAACTCCCTTAAAATGCTCTTCCAGCCCGATGGGGAGCTGAACAGCAACGGCATTTGGCGTCAATCTTTCTAAAATTGATTGGAAAGAATTGTCAAAGCTGGCGCCCATTCGGTCCAGTTTATTAATGAAACAAATTCTGGGAACCTTGTATTTGTCGGCTTGGTGCCAGACAGTTTCCGACTGGGGCTCTACACCAGCAACACCATCAAAAATGGTCACGCCTCCGTCGAGCACTCTGAGAGAGCGTTCAACCTCAGCGGTAAAATCGACATGTCCGGGAGTATCGATAATATTAATCCGGTGTTCATGCTGGGAACGAATCTTTGCTTTTTCTTCATCCGAAAACGCTTGCCCCAAATCACGGATTGGCGTCCAAAAACAAGTGGTTGCCGCTGAAGTGATGGTGATTCCCCTCTCTCTTTCCTGTTCCATCCAATCCATAATAGCCGCTCCTTCATGAACTTCTCCGATTTTATGGGAAATTCCAGTATAAAAAAGTATGCGCTCCGAAACGGTCGTTTTCCCAGCGTCAATATGCGCAATAATTCCTATATTTCTATATTTTTCTAGCGGATACCGTTGAGCAGCCATAAAGCAGTAATTTTATTATCGGGCAAAGTGAGCAAATGCTCTGTTGGCTTCCGCCATTTTATGGACATTTTGTTTCTTGCGGATAGCATACCCTTCGTTGTTAAACACGTTTATGATTTCATCAGCCAGTTTAACCGACATCGGTTTCCCTTTGACCGATTTAGCTCCCTCTATCAGCCAATGACAAGCTAAAAAGAATTTCCTTTCGGGCCTGACTTCCCTGGGAACTTGATAGTTAGCGCCTCCGACACGTTTGGAAACCACCTCATAAATCGGCGAGGCATTTTCAATGGCTTTTTCAAAAATTTCGAGCGGCTGTTTTTTGGTTTTTTGGGCAATCAAATCCAGCGCATCATACATGACTTTCTGCGCCACGGATTTCTTTCCGTCTTTTATTAGATAATTGATAAAGCGGGCAACCTGAAGATTTTCGTGCTTTATATCGGGTTCTATTTCTCTTTTATAATTTCTTTTCTTGCGCATGCCAGTGTTGTTTAATTTTCACGAGGCTCAGTGCCGAAGTTAAAATTAACTACAACACTGAGCACCCACCAAAATTTTTCACTTTGTTTACTGATATTATTCTTTATATTTCGATAATTTATTGATTTCATTCTCACTCGCCATAATATAGGGAAAAACTTAGGCGGATAAAGGTTTTGTGCCTGTCGTCATTTCATTCCTCCAGACAAAGCCCTTTATTTCGCTCTCTTGACTCCGTACTTGCTCCTTTCCTGCTTTCTGCCCTCAACCCCGGCAATATCAAGCCTCCCACGCACAATATGATAGCGAACACCCGGAAGGTCTTTGACTCTTCCGCCTCTTATCATAACAACCGAGTGTTCTTGCAAATTATGACCCTCTCCAGGAATATAAGCGGTTACTTCCATTCCGTTGGTTAAGCGAACACGAGCCACTTTTCTCAAAGCCGAGTTCGGTTTTTTGGGAGTAGTTGTAAAAACCTTAACGCAAACACCCCTTTTAAAAGGAGAGTCGGAAACTTTTGGTCTGTTTTTTATCGTATTGAAATAAAAACCAAGCGCCGGTGATTTTGATTTCTTGCCGGGCACTTTTCTTCCTTTTTTGACCAGTTGAGTGACTGTCGGCATGCTAATGTTGTGCTGATGTTGTTAAACTTTTCACAAGGCTCCATGCCGCAGTAAAAATTTACCACAACACTGAGCACCCCGCTCCAATTTTGCCATTACCCATTTTGCGAAGCGCGGGTACCGAATAGGTACACCCCGTTATGAGCGAAGCGCTTCGCCCTAAAGAGGGGCAGAGTTATTCACTCCCCGCACTTCGCGTTGTAAGACAAGAGCAAAATTGGAGCGGGGTTAAAGTTTTGTAACTCTCCCGACTTGTCGGGAGAAACAAATCCTTTAAAAAACGTCCCTTCGGACAAAGGTAAATATAACAGAAAGAGTGAGGATTTGTCAAACCAAAAAACCGTATAAAGCGTTGATAATCGGCACGATTAGTGAGAAACCAAAAAAGATAAAAATAATGAGAAACCAGATGCTATAACGTTCCAAAACGAACTGGAATCTGAACCATTTTGACGGCAGAAGAGCAAAGAGTATTTTTGAACCGTCCAGTGGCGGAATAGGAACCAAATTAAAAACCATAAGAGAGAGATTTAAAATTATCATTATTTGCAAAAATATCGGATTGATTATCCCGCTAAGCCCGCCAAATTTCAAAATAACAGAGGCAAGCGATGCAATGATAAAATTACTTACCGGCCCTGCTGCCGCGATTAATCCGGCTCCCACCTTTGGATTTTTCAGGTTAAACGGATTGTAAGGAACCGGCTTGGCCCAGCCGATGACAAAAGCCCCGCTAGTTGTCACATATAGAAGCAATGGCAAAATCACCGAACCAAACCAGTCCAGATGATTGAGCGGATTTAAATTAAGTCGCTTGGCGTCTCTGGCGGTATTATCCCCCAAAAGATAGGCGACAAAGCCATGTGAAACTTCATGAATCATTACCGAGAGAATTAAAATGGCCAATTGAAATGCCACTAAAATTGCTTCATTCATTGTTGTATTTTTGTTATTTCAAGGATATGAACCAGAGAGTTGGCTTGCGGCGGATTCGAAATTGAATAATTTTCATTAAAGCCCGACAAGTATAAATCAATGCCTTGCGGATTGAAAGTATGTCCGGAGATTTGGTTTAGTGCGTTAATTTTAATTCTGTACAAAACCGAAGTTTTTTTGGAAATCCAGATATCCCAAGGATTATCCACTAAACTGACAAGCGGGCCGCTGTTTTCACCGAGAGTCGAATAAAATTGGCTGATGACGTTTGAAATTTTGTCTTTTTGAAAAGTGATTTGATAGTGATAATAATTACTTCCGCCGATATTCTCCGAACTAAGTGAAGTTATACCGGCGATAATTGCAGGGTCAGATGCCAATTTAACTATCTGGCTGATTTGCGGAGAAATCAATCCCCTGTAATTTGCAATCTTGGAGATTAATTTCTGCGGAACTAAACCGCTTAAGCTCTCCGGAGGGGCATCTACTTTTGTCCAGCCCAAAGACAGCTGGTCGTAAAGCGTCTTATTTTCCTGGGTCGTAGTCGCAATGTAGTTTATTTTAATAAACCAATCGGCGGGGGCCGTTGAGATGAAACCGGTGTCCCAAACGGAACTTGATGTTGAATCAAAACCGTTTTTAGCCGTTATTTCAGTCGAAAACTTGATGGCGTCGTTTCCGCTAAAATCGATTGTCCCGGACGATTCCATTGTTACGTTGTCTTCAAACACGGCTTCCAGCAATGGATCATTTCCGGATCTATCAACCACAACGTTTGATTTCAAATAATAAGCCAGCGAACTGACCGAAGAAAGGTTAGCTAACACTCTTTTGACCACCACTGAAGAAGATGTCCCGTAAAGATAAAGAGCCGCGGCTGTTCCTCCAAAAATCACGACAATTAGGGCAATAAAAATCAGAAATCTTTTTTTGTACTTTTTGATTATATCTTTTGCGCTTATTTCAACCTCCACCCCTTCCGCCGCCGCTTCTCCTATTTTTTGAATCTTTGGAGCTTGCGGCGTTCTCTGCCCTCTTCTTGAAATTGACGAAAGAAACGACTGAGAAAGCTGTCCGTTGGCTGCCATTTCGTTTAGCGCTCCCTGGATTTCACGATAGTTAAAGCCGGCGAAAATAAGATCGCTGACAAGTTGTTCTCTGCTCACTCCCTGTCCAACCGATTTTTTTATTATCTCTATTATTTCTTGCCTAGCCATTTTATAAGTTAATCCACATTTGTCTTTCTTTGTCCCAATTTTTTCTTTCTTCCTCGTTTTTTATATGCTCGGATTTTAAGTGCCAGTACCAGGTGTTTCTGCCTTCGTTTTTTATGAATAAATCAACGTCATGCAAAATTATTCCTTCCGGCAAAATTTTCTTCCAATCTCCCGATTTAAATCCGACTAAATCGTCTATTTTGCCTTCGATCACCTGTTTTTCTGATGCAGCATTTTCTGGCTGTTCAAATCGGTTCATCATAAAAATTATAGCATCTGAGACATTAAATAAAAAATGCTTCTCTTGTAGAAGTATTTTTTGTCGGGCTGCCGGGAGTTGAACCCGGGTCACACCCACCCCAAGGGTGCATACTACCGTTGTACTACAGCCCGTTAGAGATTTTACTCAGCAAAAAAGAATTTTAATCTGTTTTTCAAATATCTTTTCCCCATTCCTGTTTTAAGATATTTTTCTCTTGCTTTTGCATCTTTCTCATTTAAACATATCTCACAATATATCATTTTAAAAGGACCTCTGTTTTTAGTGGAAAAGACCGTGCCTCTATTATGCTCTAAAATTCTTTTTTGTAAATTATTAGTATATCCAGTATACCACTCGTCATCCTTAACGCTTTTTAATAAATAAATGTAAAACATAAAATCTCTAACGGGCTACAGCCCGAATCACAACTTTAAAATTATACTCATTGGCAAATTTTTGCAACAAAAAATTGCCCCGCGGCAATTTTCCATTCCATTCTCCAAATCCTATTTTCCAACCTTTACCGTCTTTTTTATGCAATCAGTGCAAGCCAAAACTCGCTTTCCGCTGACAAGACGCGTTTTTTGGAGATTGGGCTGTTTCCGCGACCAGTTTACCGGGTTGTAATTGCCACGAAGTTTTTTCCTGGTTCCTCCCATTTGTGAACCTTTTCCGCAAATTTCACAGACTTTCATAATTTGACTTAAAACTGAAAACTAAAGACAAAAAACTGCATTATTTTTAGTTTTGAGTTTTTAGTTTAGTGTAAACGCAATGAGCCCGCCGTAAAGATTCATCCCGGAATAAATTCAAGGTGGGTGGGCTCAATTCCGATCCGAAAACCGGAATACTATTGCCCTCCCTAAAAAAACGATTTGACCGAGAATCTTTATTATTGGCAGGGCTCAATAAAATAGTAACAAGTCAAAAGTCAAAAGTCAAAAATGGGAATTTTTCATTCCGGAATAGCGTCTAAATTAACATCGTAGAGCACTTTATCTAGAACGTTTTTGTAGTCAATAAGCTCCTGTTCGCTAAACCAAACTTTTATCTCATAATCCGCCTCCCCAACATTAGCCGAGGCATGAACCAAATTTCTCACCGATCGGTCACTGTTATCGGCTAGCTCATAAGAATCTATAGTGTAATCTCCTCTGATTGTGCCGACGTCCGATTGAAGCGGTTCAGTTGAACCTACTAGTTTTCTCGTTATCGCCACCGCCTGATTGCCCTCCAGCACAAAAGCGACTACCGGACCGGCAGTTAAAAATTTCACTAAACGGTCGACTATCTTTTGTCCAAGAGTTTTGGGATCGTCGGTGACAGTCAGTCCCGACTTTTTCTTGCCTTCAATGGAACGGTTTCCTAGCGCTTCAATCTCGGTTTCGTTTTTTACGTAATGTTTGTAGGCCTGTTCCTTGTTAGACACCAGAAATTTTAAAGCAACGATTTTAAGACCTGCTCTTTCAAATCGGCCGATAATTTCACCGACTAAACTTCTTTGAACCGTGTCCGGTTTTAATAAAACCAGCGTTCTTTCTTGTGTCATTTTGTTTTTTATATTTAATTATCTGCCCGGTAGTGAAGTTAAAAGAATCTTCCGCGAAGCGATTTTAACTTCTACTACTGGGTTTTTTCTTGGTTTCTTTTATCTGCAGATGAAGTTCGTCCAGCTGGTTCTTTTCCAGCTCGCTTGGAGCTTCCATCATTAAATCCCGGGCGTCCCCGGTTTTTGGAAAAGCAATCACTTCCCTGATGTTGGGTTCATTGGCCAAGAGCGCCACTAACCTATCCAGTCCCCAAGCAATGCCTCCGTGAGGCGGGGCACCGTAAGAGAGCGCTTCTAGCATGTGTCCAAAGTTTTTTAATATTCTTTCTTTTTCAAATCCCATTATTTCAAAGACCTTCTCAAGTGCTTCCGGTTTGTGATTCCTGATGCTTCCTCCGCCTATTTCCAAGCCATTTAGTATCACGTCGTATTGAGAAGTCAAAATGCCAGCAACATCTTTTTTGTTCAGAAGCTGTTCCATAAACTCCGGTTTTGGAGCCGAGAAAGGATTATGAGTAAAAGTCCACTCCTTCGCTAAAGCTTCGGAGTGAGAGGTGTCCCCCTTGTCTACTTTTTTAAAAAACGGAAAGTCAATTATCCAGGCAAAAGCCAGCAAATCCGGATTATTCTTATCTTCCCGCAAATCAGGTCTGTCAACGCCGTACTTTTCAACTACTTCTTTATATGAAATTCTGGGAAATGGAATTTGTTGAATTTTCTTTCTAGGAGCGCAGGTTTTAACCAGAGAAATCAAAAGCTCTTCATTCAAAGCCATTACGTCTTCTCTTTCCACGAACGACATTTCCAGGTCCAATTGAGTAAATTCCGGCTGCCGATCGCCCCGAGTGTCCTCATCCCTGAAGCATTTGGCAATCTGAAAATAACGTTCCAATCCGGCAACCATTAAAAGCTGCTTATATTGCTGGGGAGATTGCGGCAAGGCAAAAAACTTTCCCGGATAAAGGCGTGAAGGCACGACGTAATCTCTGGCACCTTCGGGAGTCGATTTAGTCAAAATAGGAGTTTCCACCTCCACAAATCCTTTATCGCTCAAAAAATCGCGGATAAATTTGACCACCTTGTGTCTTAAGGCAATATTGGTGTTCATCCGCGGGCGCCTTAAATCAAGGTATCGATATTCCATTCTCACTTCCTCACTACTGTCTCGCCCGTCGGAAGCAATTTCAAACGGCGGCGTCTGAGACTCATTAAGCACATCCAATGTCTTGGCTTCAATTTCTACGGTTCCGGTCGGGATATTCTTATTAATCATGTCGGCAGGCCGCTCTTTAATCAGGCCCGAAATCTTTATAACCCATTCGCCTCTAAGTTTTTGCGCCCGTTCGTAAATTTCCCTGTCGCTCCAAGGGCCAAAAACCACCTGACAGATCCCGGTTCTGTCTCGCAAGTCAATAAAAATGATTTTCCCATGGTCCCTTCGATTGTCCACCCAACCGAATAAGTCGGTCTGTTGCCCGACTTTGCCCACGATGTCTTTTATCCAAATACGTTCCATTAACTTAAGAATATAGAAAATTCCAACTTTTTTCAACGGAGACAGGAAATCCGGATTTTCCCGCCAAAAAAATCAAATTTTACGATTCCATCCAGATCGGTCCTCAGGATTTTTGTCCCTTCTT
>Ga0315293_10001788_pt1 | contig 20878 bp, 15 predicted proteins | sample YL17G13_20_MG_FD_203071 | JGI IMG/M metagenome (GOLD analysis project Ga0315293, IMG submission 203071) | Sediment microbial communities from Yellowstone Lake, YNP, Wyoming, USA - YL17G13_20 | ecosystem: Environmental > Aquatic > Freshwater > Lake > Sediment | place: USA: Wyoming | collected... | reverse complement strand
ACCGCCCAAATCTTCCAGCCGATGGCGGATACTAAAAAGACCGAATCCATTTGTTTTGGCTGGAAGGGATATGGACTTCTTGGCCTCGAACCCAACCCCATTATCATAGACTTCGACACATATTTGACTATCAACTTTGCGGATAGAAACTTTTACCTTGTTCGCACGGGCGTGCTTGACGACGTTAATAAGCAGCTCGCGCACACTGCGGAACAAAAGAATGCGAATGTCATCATCTAAAAGTTTAGGCTGCCCATCATCCTCGAATTCGGTCTTGATTTTGTGTTTGTTCTGGATTTGCTCGGTCAGCCAGCCTCTTACAGCCGTCTCGAAACCTAACTCATACAATATCGGGTTGCCAAGGTCAAATGTCAGAGTTCTGGTGTCCTGAATTGTCTGACCAAGCGAGTTGCAAATATCCTCCAGCGTCTTATCAAGCTTCTCTCCATAGCCGCTCTTGCGCAGGGCCTCTAACTTGATTTTAGAAATGGCAAGAGACTGGCTGATTCGGTCGTGCAGCTCGCCGGCTATTCGGCGTCTCTCACGCTCTTCGGCCAGTGTCAACTGCGAGGCCAATGATTTAAGCTGCGTCCGGTCCTCAATAAGTTTTTGTTTGGCAAGTTTTTCAGTAGTAACTTCACGGCCGTAAATGTTGGTGTAGTTGGAACCAACAATAGGCACGAGTCTGATGGAGAATATGCGGTCGCCACATTCAATCTCAACTACCTGTGCCTGCCCGCTCTTAAGCGCACCTAAAATGAATCGATGCAAGTGGGTTGGTAGAGATTGGCCGACCCGACAGCCCCATGCCTCCAGTAAAACAAGCGCAGGTTTGTTACTGTAAAGCACAATCCCTTCCGATGAGACACGCAGGATAGGGTTAGGGTTTTCCTCAGGGAATCTTGCGAGCATTGCAATCTCTTCTTCTGCACGTTTGCGCCCTGTAATATCGGTTAAAATCGCCTGGACACCGACAATCTTACCTCCACGCATTATCGGGTTGTCCCTGTACTCAACAGTCCTGTAACCTATTGGTGTAACTATTTCCATTTCACCATAGACTGAATTGCCCTGAGCTAATCTCTCAAAATCCTCAGTAGCTTTGGGCCTGGATTTTTCCAAAACAAAATCAATAAAGTTCTTTTCTATCAACTCTTCTCTTTTGAATCCGTATTCTTCAGCCAGCTTATTTACGTCGGTAATATTGCCCTTCAGGTCCAGGGTAACTATTGCCTCTCGCGCATTCTCAAAGAGGTCTCTATATTTTTCCTCGCTTTCACGTAGCGCCTCCTCCGCCTTCTTGTGCTCGGTGATGTCTTCTCCCGAACCCAGAGCCGCGATCACTTTGCCCTTATCGTCCCTTAGTGCCGTATTGTACCAGGCAATCAGTCTTTCAGCACCATCTTTGGTCAAGACAGGATTTTTATAATACTCAAGCGAGTTAATCTCCCCGCTTATAATCTTCTCGAAAACTGCTCTTACCTCTTCCCTGATTCTTTCGGGCAGAAAATTATTGAACCAGTTTTTTGCTATAATCTCTTCTTCGCTATAGCCCAAAATTTCACAGCCTTTTTTATTTATCAATCCGACCCCTTGCTCAGAGTCGATTGCTACAAGCATAACCCCAGCAATATCGAGGTATTTTTGTGCCCTGTCTCTTTCTTTTCGTAATAACTCCTCCGAGCGCCTGCGCTCAGTTATGTCTTTAACGGCGACCAATATGTGTCTTTTCCCGTCAAGTGTTATCAGGTCCGGGCTCAGGTTAGTGAAAAAAATACTTCTATCTTTTCGCTTAAATCTGATATCATTACGTATTCCCTTTCTCCCTTTTGCGAATGCTTCAATCTGTAGATAAATAAATGGAAGGTCTTCTTTGGGGTGTAAATCTTCGATGGCCAGATTCATAAATTCTTCTTGAGTATAACCCAGCATTTGCAGCCAGGCCTTATTGCACATTGAGAATTTTTTGGCTTCCAAATCAAAAAGAAACATCCCGTCGCTTGTATTATCAAAAATAGTTCTAAATTTTTGTTCGGATTCCCGCAGGGCCTCCTGTGCCCGTTTGCGGTCCGTGATATCTTTAACAGTCGCAAAGTAGGTTTTCGGGTCTCCTTTTTCGTCCCTTGTGCAGGATGGGCTGACAATTACAGGAAACCGCTCACCGCTCTTGCGTTTGAAAACAAGCTCAACATCCCGGAAATCACCTCTCAAAGTTCTCTGAAAGGAATCTTCTATATGCGGGTATTCTTCCTCTGGCCAATATGGATGTGGGGGACCTGTGCCCAGAAGTTCCTCCTTTGAGAAGCCGGTCATCTGGCACAACGCAGGATTGACATGGATGTGCACACCATACAAGTCCAGCACAGAAAAGCCGTCTCTCGTAGAAGCGATAAGACTCTCTAAGAAATCTTTGCTTTCCCGCAGCAATTCCTCCGCCCGTTTGCGCGCGGTGATATCTCTTAAGATATGAATAACACCGTTGACGTTGCCCTCTCTGTCGAGTATAGGGCTTACCGAGGCCTCCACCCAGATGCATTTTTCAGATAGATAAAGCTCAATTTCTTCGTGCTTTTTTGTGTCTTTTATCTTTTTGAGCGGACAATTTTTTGGTGGTTTGTCGCTGCCGTGAATTAACTTCCAGCAGGTCTTCCCGATTATCTCGTCAAGATTCTTGCCGAAAAGCACAGTTGTTGCGAGGTTGGCCTCAACGATTTTGAATTCGCTGTCGGTGAGGATAATCGAATCTTTTGTCGCATCGAAGGTGGTTTCCCACTCGCGCCAGGCTTTATCTAACTCCTCCTCTGCATTTTTGGGCTTGGCTAAGTCTTGGCTGACCTGCTCTAATTTGCCTACGCGCTGATGCAGCGCCTGAATTTCCCCCGTAATCTCCTTTTTACCCGCATCCAAATTGCGCATCCTTGCGCTTTCGCGCCCCAAGAACTGCTCATCCCGAGCTTGTAGCTATAACGAGTCGGCTCTGGTTGCTTATTTACTTTTTTGCTTGATTTGTTAGCTTCGGTATGTCTGTTGTGTCTAACGACTGTCTGCGGATATGTCAACCTAATTTTTTTAAAATTATTTCAGAAACAATCTTTGGGTTTGCCTGGCCTTTGGTTTTCTGAATAACCTGCCCCAGCAGAAAACTCCTTGCCTTATCGCTTTTTTTGCCCCCGCCGGTTACATCGCTGACGGCCTGGGGGTTCTCCGCAAGAACCTTATCCACTATCGCCTCTAATTGGCCGGCATCGCTTTCCTGAATCAGATTACATTCTTTTGCTATGGCACGGGGCTTTTTGCCCATTTTCACCATTTCCTCTAATATCGTGTTTCCCGCAGTGGCGCTGACTTGGCCGGAGGTAATCATTTGCGCTAATTCCGCCACATCGGCAGCTTCTATGCCTAACTGGGCAAGGGTGCACCCCGACTCCTTGGCCAATTTCAATCCGACCTGCGTCAGCAGGTTACAAACCCGTTTGGGGTCGGCTCCGGCGGCAACAACCGCCTCAAAAAACTCGGCTGTCGGGCGTTCAGCCGTCAAAACCCCTGCATCGTAATCGCTTAATTTATACTCGCTGACGTAACGTTCCTGCTTTTTGAACGGCAGTTCGCACAATCTTGCCCGGATATTTGATAACCATTTTTCTGTGAATTCCACCGGCACAAGGTCGGGGTCCGGAAAGTATCTGTAATCGTGGGCCTCTTCCTTTTCTCTCTGTAGAACGGTTACTTCTCTTTCATCATCCCAGCCACGCGTGGTTTTGGTGCCCATCTGCATCACCTGACCTGTTTCGAGGAATTCATCGAACTGTCTTTGCTCCTCGTAGTCGATGCTGCGTTCCAGCGCACGGAAGCTGTTTAGATTTTTAATTTCAACTATGGGCGTCTTATATTCTCGGCCATCTCTGGTTATGACCAGATTGACGTTCGGCTCAAATCTCATATGGCCTTTTTGCATATCGGCTTCAGACACGCCTAAGTATCTGACAAGCCGCTGCAATTCCATCGCTAATTCTCGCGCTTCTGCGCCGCTATTTATGTCCGGTTCCGTAACAATCTCTAACAGCGGTGTCCCTGCTCTATTCAAATCCACCTGCGAAAAATTGCCGGTCTCGTGCAGATTTTTCCCCGCATCCTCTTCGAGGTGCGTCCGAATTATCTTGATTCTTTTGGTTTGTATGGTAGGGTGGGGCTCGCCCCACCGTGACCTTATCGGTGGGCTGAAGCCCACCCTACCAATATCTTCTATAAATGGTATCTCAATAAAGCCGTTTTTACCGAGCGGTAAATCATACTGGCTTATCTGATAATTTTTCGGCAAATCAGGATAGTAATAACTTTTTCTGTCCCACTTTGTGAAGGTTTGAATTTGGCAATTAAGTGCCATCGCCACTAAAGCAGCGTATTCAATGGCCTGCTTATTCATCACAGGCAAGACCCCGGGCATACCGAGGCAGACCGGACAGACCCTGCTGTTGGCCTGCGCACCAAACTCGACCGCACAGCCGCAAAACATCTTGCTCCTCGTGCATAATTCCACGTGAATCTCAAGACCAACAATAATTTTATAATCTATCTGAGCCACTTTAGTAACCACGAATTAGCCAAATGTTAAATTAACCACGAATGAACACGAATGAACACTAACTTAAATTTATTATTTGCACCATTGTTCTGTTTCTGTTCTATATTTTTCCCAAAATTCTTTTAATTTCTCTGTAGTTTCTTTAGAAGCAATAGGCTCGTCAAGGTATTCAAATAAATCAAATTGGTCGAATTGGCCGTATCGTGGAGGAGGTAAAAAAACGCCGAAACCGCAAAACAATAAATTATTTCCTATAAAACTTGCGGTCTCACATATAATTTTATGAGCATTTAAAACTTCGCCTAAGGCACCCTCGATTTCGTCGGGAATTACCTTTCTGCTTTCAGGCGTAGCAGAGTGTGCAATATACTTGTTTACATAATCGTACAATTTCTGGCTGTTTTTCAACCAATCATCAAAACATTTAAAACTATTATCATTTAGGACCAAATCATCAGGACTTCTTTTGTCAGCCGCTATCCCTGCCATAGAATCTATCCGACTATGAACATCCCGAGAACGTGCTATTTCTGGAGGTACAATAACAGCCCCTTTTGTATAATCTGTGTTCTTATCAAGGTCTGCTATCGCTTTTTCGTAATCATACGGCAAATTATAAGCGGCAAGATCATTTTTTCTGGTCAATAACGCCTTATTCTTTTTCATATCTTCAATTAGATTGTACAAAGAATAAACCGTATATGGTTTGTTTTGTTGCACTCTATTGAAGTCTTTATCTACAAGTTTTCTTATTGACAGCAATTGAGTTTTGAAAAAAGACTGATCGATAAAATAATGTATCATCCCATTCTGTTTAATGTTGCCTTTGTCATCTTTGGCGGCATATTTTCTTGATTCATTTATGCACCGAAAAACAGCAGAATCCCGTATCATATTCTGGATTTGATTCCTAATAGAGTGTTTATCCTTTCCCACAAGCATATTTTCCCATTCTTGTAGTTTCTCTTTCGAGTCTTTGACAGGTTGTGCCGTTTTGTGTTTATTCGTGTTCATTCGTGGTCAATTAAAAACTAATTAGAGCCCATTCGTGTTTATTCGTGGTTAATTATAAAACCAGTCTCTTATACTCAAATCTCGGTTTGCCGAAATTCAGAATTAGCCCCAGCTTAATTCCTGTAGCTCTCAGGTAATTTAACACCTGAGCAGTATGAATGTTTGCAATAGCATCCACAGTTTTTAGTTCAAGTATTAATTTACTATCTACCAGAATGTCCGCAAAATATTGACCTATAACTTTGCCCTTAAAATAAACATCTGCTGGAGCTTGCTGTCTGGCAGGTATTTTTTCTCTATCAAGCAGCATCATCAGGGCATTTTCATATACCTTTTCCAGAAAACCGCAGCCAAGCTCATTATGCACCTCAAGTGCCAATTCTATGATTTTATAAGAAAGTTCTTTATAAATTATATTTTCATTCTCATTCATTCAGGAGCAAAACTAAACTAATTAGTGTCCATTCGTGTTCATTCGTGGTTAAACCTCAAAAAGACTGTCATTGCGAGCGCCCGCGTCTTCCTGTCGGAAGACAGGAGCGGGGGCGTGGCAATCTCTGACCTTTGATAACGTAAAAACTCATTTTGTTAGAAATTCTAAATAAATTATTTTTCTATTTGTGTTTATTCGTGTTAATTCGTGGTTAATTTCCCTTGCGGTTTTTGTTTATGAAAAACGGTTTCTTTCTCAAACATCCTCGCTATTCGCAGCAGTTTATCTTCGGTAAAAGCCGGGCTAATTATCTGCAAACCAATCGGCAGCTCCTTTTGGTCGAACCCGCACGGGATAGTAATAGCAGGGATGCCGGCTAAATTGGCAGCTATCGTATAGACATCCGAAAGATACATCTTAAGCGGGTCGTCAATCTTTTCGCCGATTTTGAAAGCAGTCGTTGGCGCAACCGGCATCATAATGCAATCGCACTGTTCAAACGCTTTATTGAAGTCGCCTCGTATCAAGTTTCTTACCTTGAGGGCTTTCAAGTAATAGGCGTCATAGTAGCCGCTCGATAGCGCGTATGTCCCTAACATTATTCGTCTTTTCACTTCTTTGCCAAATGCCTCCGCCCGCGATTTGGTATAGACCTCGACATAGTCTGTCGCATTATCGCTGCGATAACCATAATGCACCCCGTCATAGCGGGCCAAATTGCTCGACGCCTCAGCGGTTGCTATTATGTAGTAAGCAGCAATAGCATAATCAAGATAAGGCATATCGATTTCTATAATTTCCGCCCCGAGTTTCTTATAAACGCCTATTGTCTCATAAAGGGCCTTTTGCACCTGCTCTTCTGCGCCGCTATTAAATTTGGGGACAATGGCAATTTTAAGTTTTTCCACCGGCTCATCGAGTTTCGCCAGATAATCGCAAACAGGTGCGACCACCTCATCGACGCTGGTGCTGTCGGCTGGGTCGTGTCCGGCGATGACATTCATCATTAGCGCGCAATCAGCAACAGTCTGCGTTATCGGCCCGATTTGGTCCAGGCTCGAACCATAAGCAACAAGTCCAAATCGTGAAACCCTGCCGTATGTCGGCTTTAGCCCAACAACCCCGCAAAAACTGGCCGGCTGGCGAATCGAACCGCCCGTGTCCGAGCCGAGCGCGGCAAAACACATACCCGCCGCCACCGCAGCAGCAGAGCCGCCGCTGCTGCCGCCCGGCACGCAATCGGTGTCCCACGGATTGACCGTCCGCTTCAGGGCGGAATTCTCTGTGCTCGAACCCATCGCAAACTCATCCATATTTGTTTTGCCGACTATCACCGCATCGGCAGCAAGCAGTTTCTCAACGACTGTCGCATTATAGGGTGAGTGGAAATTCTCAAGTATCTTTGAACCGCAGGTTGTAGCCCCAAAAGTTGTGCACATAACATCTTTTATCGCAACCGGCACACCCGCTAACTCTCCGACCGGCTTACCGGCAGATACTCGCTGGTCAACTTCCGCTGCCTTTTCCATCGCGACCTGACGAAAAGCGCTGATAAAAGCCCCGATAATTGGTTCGAGTTTTTCTATCCGCTCAAAAACCGTTTTTGTTGCATCGACGCTTTTTATCTGGCCTGCAAGAATCTTATCACGCAGCTCTTTTGCGCTTATGTTCATCTGTTTTTCTGTCATTCCCGCGAAAGCGGGAATCCCTAATTTTTTATTTTGTTTTGGCTATCGGTTTTTTTCTTATTGTTAGTTTCTTTTAACAATTCAAAGTCAAATAAAATCATTTCGCACTTTTCTTTCGATGTTGCATAAACCAATCATAGAGCGATTGATTATTATAAGTCTCCGTCCAGGAATCGTGGCCGGCTTCGGGATAGACCGTTAGCTTTGCATCGCCGCCACGCTCCTTTATCGCATTGACCATTTCCTCGGATTCCTTGAGGGGAACAACCGGATCCTTTGCACCGTGAAATGCCCAGACAGGCACATCTTTGAATTTTTCAGCCATAAATCTTTTGCCTCCGCCGCAGATAGGTGCAATCGCCGCAAAATGCTCCGGATACGCAGCAGCCAATGCCCACGTCTCGAATCCGCCCATACTCAGACCCGTCAGGTAAATCCTCTCTTTATCTACACTATACCTGGCTGCAACATCATCCAGCAGGTTTATCAGCACCTCATTCTCGTCAGTCCACCACCCACCTGCTGGGCACTGTGGAGAAATAACAATAAAGGGGAAATCTTTTCGCTCTTCGACTATCTTGGGCGGGCCGTGCTTTTTTACCAGGTTCAAATCGTTGCCGCGTTCGCCGGCGCCGTGCAAAAATAAAATCACAGGCCATCGCTGTTTCTTCTGGCCATATCCCTCAGGCAAAAATAGCAGATACTGACATCTTAAAGTTTTTGTCACCGTTTTTTCAAATACCTGCGGATGTTGACCTGGTGCAAAAACCGGCTGATTTTTCATTTTAGCTGGCTCCATCTTCGCACAACCAATTAAAATCAGGGACACAATCGTGGCATACGCCAAATAACTTGCTTTCATTGCTGAAAACCTCCAAATTGGGTTTAGACATACTTTTTCGATTTCTATGCACCGGAAGTTTCATCTAATATTTTCGGAACCTTAAAAAAGTCGCCATCTCGCTGCGGCGCATTAGCTAATGTTGCCTCCGTTCCGAGCGATTCTTTGACTTGGTCCTCGCGCAAGACATTACTTATCGGCAGACAATGTGCCAGCGGCTCAACATCGGTTGTATCTAATTCATTGAGCTTGGCCATATATTCAAGAATCGCACTTAATTGACCTGTAAATTCCTCAACCTCTGCCTCGGTCAGTTCTAAACGCGACAATTTCGCAACCTTTCTTACAAGTGCCTGGTCAATTTTCTTGTCCATTTTTAGCTCTTGCCTAAACTAAAAGCGAGGCGCAACTCCGCCTCGCTATAAAAAGCCTCTGTGTAAAATCGCTTTTAAGCATTTGTTTTTTCGGCAGGCTTGTAGTTCCGCTTCGGCCGTTTCTGAACAAGCCCCATCCGTATGGCCTTGGCGGAGACCCTGATTCGGCGTGCCTTGCCGTTGACAATAACCCGAACCTTCTGCAGGTTCGGCTTAAACTTTCTGTTGGTAATGCCGGTAATTTTCCTGCCGACACCGCCGAGATACTTGGCCTTTCCGCGCCGGATTATGCTTTTACCAAATATCGTTTTTTTCCCTGTAAAATAACATACTCTTGGCATCTAATTTACTCCTTCATAAAGAACACAAGTCATAAGAGCATAAGTGCTTAAGTCATAAGTGCATAAGGCACAAGTATATAAGTCGTAAGTCTGCCTTTCGGCTTGTGCTTTTATGCACTTTTTCACTAATAAACTATCTCAAAGCGCGTAATGTCATTCTGAGCGCAGCGAAGAATCTCTCTTTTTGACAGGCCAGACCCTTCGCTTCGCTCAGGGTGACGGTTTTAAAATAATTTCTAAATATACTGTTTCCCTCCAAAATTGCAAGCCCTAAACCGCATTTTACCCAAAATCTCGCAAAATCTACAATTTTCTTGACTTTATGCGCGAATTTGGTATATTGTGAACAAGATGGATGGACGGTTAAACCAATTTAATTTGTCTATTAGCATGCCGCCTGTCCCGATGTCTTCTATCGAGATTTTACGGCAGGTTTTGACTAAACGTCATATTGAAAATAAATTTTAGAAACCCAGAAAGGACGGTAACTTATGTATAAGAAAATCCTATTTTCAGCAGCCGTATTATTAATATTCTTCGCCTTCGATGCGCGAGGCGGAGTAATCAATTCCACTTGGGTCGGCGGCGCATTGGGTCCATGGGAAGGCCCACTCTATTGGGACCCACCAACAGTGCCGGACAATACAGGCGACACCACATTTATTGTGACAGTGGATCCCAATTATATTGGTGCAGAATGTGTCGAAATAACGATTGGATGGGACCACACAGTGAACCGCATAGACACTTATGGTGAGGTACATCTCAGCCGTCAGAATTATCAATATGCTCCGAACATAGAGGTTCTTGAACCTAACGGTCTTATTAATCACGGTTTTTTAGAGATTGAAGATGAAATAGTCATCAAAGGAGACGTATTAAATACTAGCGGTGCTTGGCTTAATGGCTGGTTCGATATTGAGAATGGAAATTTAGTTAATATGAAAGACGCAAGAATTGATGCCACGGACGGCAATATAGACGTTCACGATGAAAACATATATAATTACGGCAGCATCATCGCAACAACGGCAAGCGGTTTATGGTCAAACAAAGAGTTTAATAATTATGGTGAAATCGAAAACTACGGAGGAATGTGTTCCAGTGACCAAACCTTCAGCAACCACATCTCCGGTGTAATCAAAGGGTTCGGGATGATTCATTCCGACGAATATATATTGAATGAAGGTTTTATCCAAAGTTGCGGTGGTGGTCTTTTGCTTCATAGTCGAGAAGATTTCGAGGGCCCATATTTGGTAAATAGGGGTTTCTCAAATATGGGAAAACTGATGAATGGCCCCGGCAGTAGCTTAAACATTAGGGTATGGGTTCCAGATGTAAATAATCTGGGCACGATTGAAGTCCATGCAGGCGGCGGAATAGCCTTTGGTTGCAATCTGGTTAACGAACCTAATTCTGGTATTAAGCTATATGGTGGAATCTTATTCGCACCCACGATTACACAGAAGGCCGATGCTACCTTGCAAGGGTTTGGTGGAATTACTGGCGATGTTGTTATCGAGACCGATGGTATAATCAAACTTACCGGGCCGACAAATATTGTCGGCGATGTAGAAATCAAAAACGATGCGACATTAGAGGTAAGCGATGGGCTTACGCTCATTACCGGCAAGACTGTCTGCAACGGCACAATCCATATCAAGGGCGGCTATCTTATTCCGCAGGGCGGCCTTTCAGGCAATTGCAATATAATCTGGGAGCCGGGTCTTTATACCAACGTAGCTGACTTCAATCTTGATGGCCAGGTCAACTTAAAAGACTTCGCATATTTCGCCGATGTGTGGCTGTGGCAGACCGCTTGGCGATGAGACTCGTCGCTCGTTGTTCGTGACTTATGATTCATCATTGGTGAGATGTTGCTTTCTTAAGGTATTGCACTTCGACTTTAGTTAATGGTCTGAACCTGCTGACACCCAGTCCTCGGTCTGTGATTGAGCCGATTCGTGTTCTTTTGAGCGATTTTAGCGGCAGGTCAACTTTCATCAGCATTCTGCGAATCTGCCGATTAAGTCCCTGTCGAATGGTAATCTCAATTAACGACTCATCACGCCCTCGGTTTAGAATTTGCACGGATGCCTCGCCGGTTTTGCCCTCAGCAAGCCAGACCCCTTTTTTGAGCCGCTCGAGCGCTGCATCGTCAATGTATCCCTTGACCCTGACGACGTAGGTTTTAGGCACCTCGTATCTTGGATGCGTTAATCTGTTTGTCAGGTCACTATCGTTGGTTAGGATAATTAGCCCGGTCGTATCAATATCGAGTCTGCCGACGCAAAAGATTCTCTGTCGGCAGGGGACAAGGTCTATTGCCCTTTTCCTGCCTTGAGGGTCGAAATTCGTGCAAATCACACCTTTTGGCTTATTCAAAAGAAAATAAACTTTTTGTTCGGTGCGAACTCTTTTACCGTGGACAGTGATGACATCCGTTTGCGGGTCAACAAAGGCAGGCAGCGTATCGACCACCTCAAAGTTTACGGAAACTGCGCCGTTAAGTATCAACTCCTCGCACTTTCTGCGAGAATCGACACCCGCCGCAGCAAGAACCTTCTGTAACCTCTGCCGCCCCATTTACTATTCACCATTCACCAATCACCATTCACCAATCACCATTCACTATTTCAGTATGCCCAAATCCGCCCGATACCAATATCCAGCTTATCGGCGTAAATAATCGCTATGCAGGACAGAACCCAGAGCACAAAGCCGAGCTGAAACGGCGCATCCTTTAGAATAAGCTGCAGCGGGTCTGAGAACTTGCCCTTTTGTATCAGCGCACTGAAACGGAAAATACAATACAAAACCAGCGGTGTAGTATAGACAAGATTGTTAGTGCCAAAAATCCGAAATGTCCTGTCATCCATCGCATAAAGTAGAAAACATACTACCGCCAGGCCGCTGGTAACATCTAACATGTGTGCCAGTAGCTCCGGCGTATAGCCTGCCAACGTCTTACGAAATAACTCGCTGTCTTCGCCAAGGTGGACTATCTCGCCGCGACGCTTGCTAAAGGCCAGAAATAAACACAAGGCGAACGTGCAAATAATCAGCCAGGGCGAGATAAATACGCCCACCACAATCGCTCCCGCAATCGCCCGAAGGCAAAACCCGATTGATATGACCACACAGTCTAAAATCATTATTCTTTTTAGTAGCAGCGAATAGAGAACCATTAACACAATATACATCAGGACTACAAATGCAAACATCCCGCCAAGTATAAAGCTGCTAATCAGCGATACGGCCGCGCACAGTATCGACATCACAGCCGCCGAACCTGCGCTCACAGTGCCTGCTGCGATGGGTCTGTTGCGTTTTTCGGGGTGAAGACTATCGGTCTTAATATCAATTATGTCGTTAAAAATATAGATAGCGGATGCTGCCAGACAGAAGCAGAAAAAACCGCCGGCGGCGCTGCCGACAGCTAAAAGCACCTCATCCATCGGGCCGAAGAGTTTTTTCCCGAATATAAGGGCCGCGAACACAAATACATTTTTGGTCCAGTGCGCAGGCCGTATTATCTGCAAAAATTTCATATCCATCCTTTCTCTATTGGACTCAAATTTGGTGTATAGTGGACAGCGCTTAGTTTTTTCTTATCTGCTATACCCTGATTTTAATCGACAAATAAGCCGATATTTAGTAATACTATAATATCGGCAATTTGGTAGAATAAAAAGTGTAAATAGGTAAAACGCTACAATTTGTGGGAGATTAACCGAGTTGTGAAAAAGAAATTTGATGCCGTAAAATTCCAGCGTAAAGTCCGCGTAGAATTGAGTAAAAAGTATTCTTCTAACCGCAATACTTTTCGCCGCGAGTTCAAAGAAAAATATGGCAACCTGCAAAAACAAAAAACCAGCATATAAACAAATCATACAACAGCTTTCCACTACCTTAAGTTCAGGTCGACCAAAAGGTTCCTTTTAGGGTGATTATGCTCGATAAAATACAATCAATCGCTAACATCTTAGAATAGGTATGGGACTACTAAACGATATCGTTGCTTACTGGTATGATTGCATCAAAAACGAGGATATTCTAGAGAAAGATATTTCTATAAATGTTAGAAGTAAAGCCGTGCTTTACCCTTTTGATGATGACCTCTTCGTTTTTGATAGAAGCGACAATCCCGTCATAATTTCTGGAGATGAAAAATTAACCACTTTTTCAGAATATATCGCCACCCAAGGTTACGAATCCTATTATGGATACCCAGTTCTGTTCTATTTTGATGATAAAGAACAGAAATATCTAATTGCCCCCCTTTTTATAATTAAGGTGAAATTTGTTAGGGAAAGTGAAGGTTTATATCTGCAAAAAGATGAACCAAATCCGACTTGTGGGATTCAGGCGTTTAGCAAACTTGGTTTTCGTACCGAGGAAATCGCCGACATAAGTCGGTCTTTAGAAGACCTTTTCAGAAGTCACCTTTATGATAAAAGAGAGCTTACTAAGAGATGTCTTGATATTATTCAGAAAGAAACCGACATACAGGCACGTGAGGATATTGACCCGACTGCATTAACGAATTCAAAAAAACTTTCAAAAAATATGACCGCAGGGCTGTACAACAAAAGCTTGGTCTTTGCTGGTGAAAATACCGTTTATAATATCAATCTGCTTCAAGATTTACGGGAGTTAAAGGGCAAAAATGACTTAGATAAAACCGCCCTTTCGTTTATCCTTGAGAGGGTTTCTTCAGAGAAGGGGGGCGAAAAAATACCTGTTCTTCCTTTCCCATCCAATGAATATCAAGTGAAAGCTTTACAGGATATATTCCAAAATAAATTATCTGTTATTACTGGGCCACCCGGTACCGGAAAAAGCCAATTCATTTCAAATCTGTTAATCAATCTTTTTCTTGAAGGAAAGTCGGTTTTGTTTGTTAGCCATACCAACAATGCTGTTGATGTAGTCAATGAAAAGGTGAACAAAGAATTTCGAAATCTACTGATGCGAACAGGTTCTAAGGAATTTCGACAAGAACTTAAGGGAAAATTCAATGATATAATTTTAGCATCTTCCAAGATACCACCGCAAAACGTGCAAATGAATCAAATACATTCCTCGTGGCAAACAATTCTGAAATATCGACGAGAGTTGTTAGAAATAGACCGACTTGAAGAGCAATTCCAGAACGATTATTTATCTTACAAAGATAGAAAAGCTCTTTTTTATGAAGATCTTGATTTAGAACAATCGTTTCAAGAATTATCACCTAATTTAAGGGAATTGGGAACCATTAAGGATAACATAGAGAACCTAAAATTCAATCTTGATAAATTAGAGAAGGAATTTAACAATTGCTATTTAACCTATTACAGCAAAAGAAACCTCTTTTACAATGATCTTGATGACAAATATATCGATGTAGAAGACTCGTTTAGCAGAATTTTGCCAAAGTTCAGTAATTTAGAGATTATTATAAATCAAATAAAAGATCTCAAATTCAAGATAGAGAAGGAAAATTTCAACTGGTGGGAAAAAGTAATTCTCTTTTTTCTACCAAATTTTTTTAATGTGAAAAAGGAGTGGATGTTTTTTACCCTAATAGGACTCCTCCCACAGAAAGTTTTAAAGATTTTAAGGTTAAGCAATTTAAACCAATATTTGGAATTATTAAATCTCTTTTCTATATATACAAAGGTCGAAACAGAACTCGAAGAAAATCGCAAGAAAAAAGAAACAATGTTTTCGGATTTAAATCATCTTCTTTCTGTCAAAATCCTTAAGATTCTCCAAAATTCTTCGACACCAGAACAAATTAGAGATTGGAATGAACAAGGGTGGTTAAGGCTTTCAGAATATATAGAATTATTAAAAAGCTTTTTCAAACTCGAGACAATTAAACAGAAATTAAGTACTTTTCAATCACGAGGTGTAATTGAACAAAAAATTAGGAAGCTTGAGAAAGATTTTTATGACGCTTCAGCAAGATTCGTCAGGGACATTTACATCCAAAAAATGCTTGGAAAAGGCGAAAATATCGGAAAAGTGAACTCATTCTTAAATCAGGTAGATTCCGGTAGGCCGACCGATGATAGCATAGACAGCTATTTTTTTATAGAGGCCCTTAATGTTTTAAAAATATGGTCATCCACTCTAAAGTCGGTTAGAAAAACCTTTCCTTTGACTGCCAGTATTTTTGACTACGTAATTTTTGACGAGGCCTCTCAAGTTGATTTGCCTTCAGCAGCCCCAGCCCTCTATCGGTCCAAAAGATCTATCGTGGTCGGTGACCCCATGCAACTTACCCACATCGCGGGAATAACAAGAGATATCGATAAGGAAATAGCTAAGGCACATGGATTAACAGAAAAAAGGGACATCTATCCTTCAAAGGTAAGATATTGCGATGTTTCTCTTTATAAATCTGCAGAAAGCTCTCTAACGCATAAACCTGTTTTATTAATCAACCATTACAGGTCGGAAGACCAAATTATTGCTCTGTGCAATCAGGCTTTTTATGAAGGACGCTTAAAAATAATGACGACCCTCGATTATTCTCGATGGACTGGTGATTTACCATTAGGTGTTCATTGGGTCAATTGTGCAGGCGAAGTTTTTAAACATCCCACTGGCAGCAGGATAAATCAAATCGAGGTTCTATCAGTGAATAATATTTTCAAAGAAGTGTTACGAAAAATATCAGAGACAAATCTAAGCATAGGAATCGTAACCCCATATTCTCGTCAACAGGATGCTATATACGAAAGGATTTCTCAATCAACATCGGCTGAACTTTGTGAGAAGCATAATGTAAAAATACTTACTGCTCATAAGTTTCAAGGTTCCGAGAAAGATATAATGATATTTTCTTTGGTTTTAGCGTCACGTGGGAATGGGAACAGTGACCGATGGTATAATATTTATCCACAAATTCTAAACGTTGCACTGTCGAGAGCAAGGTATCTTCTATATATAGTAGGGGACAAGAATTACTGTCATGAACGAACAGGCGTATTAAAACGTTTGGTCGATACTTATGATGAGATAAAAAAACAGGAAAAACAAGAGGAGTATGTCTTACATGAAAAGTTCGACTCCCCAACTGAAATGTTTCTTTTCCAAAAACTCCAAGAAGTAGATTTTGAAAAGTTAGGATATAGATTGATTCCTAAACTGGTGGTTAAAAGATATACCCTTGACTTCGCACTTTTGGGCAGAAAAAAAATTGATGTGGAATGCGATGGATACCAGCATGAAATTATTGAAGGTTTGCCGGTATTAGAAGATATTGAAAGAGATGAATTTCTTAAAAAAGAGGGATGGGAAATACTTAGATTTCCCAATCATAAGATTTTATCCAAAGCTGATAGGGTACTTGAGGATATAGTGAAAAACCTGTAAAAGCGACCCTCTCCGGACATAGGTTATGATAACGACCGTCGTTTTTGATTTAGATGACACGCTTTACGATGAAGTCGAGTATTGTAAAAGCGGGTTTGCAGCAATTGCCCAGTTTCTGGCTAATTTGCCGGATATGCCGTCTGCCGAGCAAAGTTTTGATGCCTTCTGGAAAGAGTTTGCTTCGGGTAACCACACGAAGACATTTAACGCCAGCTTGGAACAGCTTGGCATAAGCTATGACGACAAATTTATCGAGGAATTAGTAAAGGTTTATCGCAACCACACCCCGAAAATAAAATTACCTCAAGACAGCCAGGATAATTTTAATCAGTTAAGCGGCAAATACACGTTAGCACTCCTTACGGATGGTTTTCTGCCGGCCCAAAAACTAAAGGTTCAGGCATTGGGAATTGAAAAGTATTTTAAGTGTATAATTTATACGGAGGAGCTTGGCAGGCAATTCTGGAAGCCCTCGCCGGTCGGCTTTGAAAGGCTGTTACAGACCTTAAACGTAAAGCCGCAAAATGTGGCTTACGTGGCCGATAATCCCGCCAAGGACTTTATCGCCCCAAATAAATTAGGCATTTTGACCATCCAACTAATCCGTCCCACCCGAATCCACATAGAATCTGCACCAGAAGCCGTTGCCGCTGCCAAATATGTAATACACCAGCTTACCCAATTACCACTCCTTCTTGATAGACTTTGATTTAATAGCTATAATGGGCACTATATCCAAAAAACAACCTTGAACTAATACCCCATTGCGGGGCAGTAAAAACGGCTCTGAAAGTGTTTTTTTGTTGACTTTTGGGACTTTTCGGGCGATAATAATATCGTCTAAAGATGGGCTTTATGGGTGATTTTTAATATTGTAAGGAGTATATGCTATGCCACCAGCCAAAAGGCAGCAAAGTAGCGCTATGCTATATAGCCTGGTAACCTTTGTGGGTCTTTTCATCGCCGCCGCGACCGTTGCCGTTATCTATTATGTCAAGTCCGAAGAATATAGGACCACAGCGGACGGTCTGCAGGACCATATCGATGAGTTGGCCACTGCCAGCCAAATACAGGCACTGGGAAATATAGTCGGAACAAAACAAAGCGGTAAAAGCTGGCTGGCTATGATGGCGGATTATCTTGACCAGACAGTATCTATGGTAGTTGGCGGTGTGCCCCAGGCAACCTCGGCGGAAGTGAAGGTCCGAAATGCCGCCGCGGAGACAGTCAATGCGCTCAAACTTGCTCAACAGTATATTAGCATCGTCCCCGCCGACCCAAATGCAGCAGGGCTTGTGCGGATAATTCGGGGCTTGAAAGCAGAGCTGGATAATACCAAAAATTCGGTAGCTAATCTGCAGCAGCAGCTCAAAGAGCTGCAGGACCGGTTTGATGATGCGATGGCAGCCAATTTCGACAAAGAGCAGGTCCTGTTAGCAGAGAAAGACAAATTGCAAAAGCAGGTGAACGAAATTGAGAAAAATTATAATGAGCTTAAACTCCTGATGCAGCAGACCGCCGACCAGCAGGTTCAAACCCTTATGGCTCAGCTTGACCAGGAAAAAGGTAATGTTAAAAACCTCAACGATGAGTTGTTCAAAACCAAAGCAGAGCTGGAGACGACCGTGGATATGTTGAAACGCGCCCAGGAAGAGCTTGCGAAGGTTAAGCCTCCGCCGGACCGCGAAATCACAGCATTCAAAAGCGACGGCGAAATACTGCTGGTTGATGACCAGGCTAAAGTAGTTCATCTGAACATCGGAATTGATAAGCATGTTTATCAGGGCCTGACCTTTTCAGTTTATGATAGAGCCGCGTCTATTCCCAAGGATGGTAAAGGAAAGGCTGAAATTGAAGTATTCGACGTTGCGAAAAACTTTTCAGCAGCGCGCATTCTGCGCTCGGAGATAAAAAGACCCATCCTGCAGGGTGACATCGTCGCAAATCTAATCTGGGATAGTGACAAATCAAACGTCTTTGTTATCGCCGGCGACTTTGACATCAATGGCGATGGTGCCATTGAACCCGACGCCGCTGACAGGATAAAAACGCTCATTGAGAAATGGGGCGGCAAAACAACCGATACTGTTTCTGTCGGCACAGACTATCTGGTTCTCGGCAGCCAGCCACAGACCATCAAAAAGCCGACCCCCGAAGACCTGGAGATTGACCCCAGGGCAGCCCAAAAGTATGAGGCTTCTATGCAGCGGCTCACCTTCTACAAGGAAGTCCAGAACCGGGCACAAATGCTCTGGATTCCTATCTTTAACTATGAAAGATTCCTGTATTTTATCGGCTATAAAGGCCAGATAAACCGGGCAGGCGCCATTTAATAGCTATCAGCATTGTGTCAAATGCACTTTTGCGGTTCGATTCCAATCGAAGCAACAAATACATCCCCTGTCCATTGAACTGCGCTGCTTGCTAATGTAAAACCTTTTTTTACTGCAACAAATGTTACCGTGTATTTCGCCCTGATAGCTGCGCCGAGCGGCACACCCGTGTCGCAATCAAGCCCTGATGGAATATCCACTGCAAGGATGGGGCAATTTAGAGCATTTATGCTTTCTATCAACCTTTTATATTCATCGCTCAACTGCCCGCTCAATCCCGTGCCGAAAAGTGCATCAACGACCATATCAGCGCCCGCGGCAAAATCTTTGACATGGTCAGCGATGTTGCTATCTTTCAAATTTAATTGTTCAATCGGCTGACCCAGCCGTTCCAAGACATCAAGGTTTATCTTCGCATCACCTTTGACCTTATCTCGCTCACCGCACAGGACCACGACAACCTTAAAAACGCTATTTATAAGGTGCCTGGCGATTACTGAGCCGTCGCCGCCATTGTTTCCGGTTCCGCAAAATATGCAGACCTTCGGAGAAGGAATATGTTTTAACTTTTCTTTAACGAGTTCCGCACAACTGCGCCCGGCGTTTTCCATCAGCACAGCGCCGGGCATTCCGAGCGTCTCTATCGCCCATTTATCAAACGCTCGAACCTCGTCCCTTGTCATCACAAGACACTTATTATTTGTTGAATGCTTTTTCATAATGACACCTATTGTATATTTTGAAACCTGGCCATTCAACTGTGCTCACTCGTGCTCGCCGTGCTGGCGCCTGCCGAGACGTGCCGTCTCTGGCACGGCTGGCACTGTCGCAGCAGGATACCCCATTTTGAAAGGTCACGGCTTTGTTTGGGTTTGATTGGGTTTGTTTTGCATATTGGTAATTGGTTATTGGTAATTGGTAACTGGTTATATAGGCGGAGGTTACGTTCATTTGAGTGTCCAGCAAATTGGCTTTGTTTGGCTTTGTTTTTTGGGTTCATGGTTCATAGTTATTTGTTCATAATGCTTTGTTAATAAGAAGGTTGTGTTCATTTGAACATTCAGCAAATTGGGTTTGTTTTGCATAATCGTTCGCTTTTGGTCGATCGGAGCTTCCGCTAAAGGTGGACAACAGCGAAAAATCCTAAATCCTAAACAAATCCTAAAATCAAATTTTCAAATGCTATAAACAAGGTTTAGTAGATTATTTGACTGGGTCTTCTGTTCCGTTACGTGCGGGACTCCGCGTTCTTCCCGTTCCTGACGGGAGTTATTCCCTCCAATCGCGTGTGCATTATACCAAATTATGCCTATTTATTCAATAAAAATCTATTTTTTTAGCGCAAATTTCAATCTGAAGCGCAACGCATAGGTTTGCTCCAGAAGACCTCTGTCGGGGTCCGATAGTTCAAACATTTTCGTGGGCGATTATTTAATAATTCTACCACTCTGTCAAGTTCAGTTTGGCTCACACGCTTAAAATCCGTACCTTTGGGAAAAAACTGACGCAGCAAGCCATTGGTGTTCTCATTTGTCCCTCGCTCCCAGCTATGGTACGGATTGGCAAAATAACTCCGCATACCAAGTTCACGCTCAAGCTCCTTAAATCCTGCAAACTCCTTTCCATTGTCAAACGTCATCGTCCTTACCTTTTCAGCAGGCAACTTTCGCATTGCCTCAAGCGTCGCACGGGTTACCGTATCGGCAGATTTATCTTCCACTTTCACCGCCACTGTATAACGTCCTTTGCGTTCAACATGTGTTGCCAATAAGCCGCTGCTCTTACGACCCTCAAGTGTGTCAGACTCCCAGTCACCTACACGCCTGCGGTCATTTACAACCTTCGGACGCAGGTCGATCATACGACGACCAGGTATCTGGCCACGATGGTCAATGCTGCCTCGC
>Ga0315293_10001786_pt1 | contig 20891 bp, 23 predicted proteins | sample YL17G13_20_MG_FD_203071 | JGI IMG/M metagenome (GOLD analysis project Ga0315293, IMG submission 203071) | Sediment microbial communities from Yellowstone Lake, YNP, Wyoming, USA - YL17G13_20 | ecosystem: Environmental > Aquatic > Freshwater > Lake > Sediment | place: USA: Wyoming | collected... | reverse complement strand
TATTTGAACAACTAACACAGCCAGATGAAGAAACTCGCTTCAATGTGTTTTTGCAGTTCTTACAAGGAGTTAAGCTTTCATAAGTTTTATCTCCTCTTCCCATTGCCGCAATCCTATTAAGGCGAGACTGGGGTGAAAACTGATTTGCCATTATCTATCCCCCACAAATTTAAGAGTTCCATGAGTTGAACTGGCTCTGATTTTCATTTTCTTGCGCTTCTTAGCCTTGCGTGATTGCTCAAATGCTTGAATAAAGTCGCTGATATTTTCATAAACTGAAAACGGTCGGCCAGCCCCATGTCCCAGTTCTTCAAGATCGTGGCGTTCAGTGGGTTGTAAGAATCCCAACTGCTCGGTGGCCTTGTACTTCACATAGAGTTCTTTCTTCTCTTTGCTGATTCGACGTAAAAAGGCCCATGCGATAATCTGGGTGAAATAAGCGAAGGGATGTTCTGATTTGGCTGGATCAAAATTATGTCCATATTGGATACAATTTTCTACCGCATCGGCAACCATATCTTCACGAAACGTATAGGACATGAAATTGGGTTTGCGTGATAGATGCTCGGCAATCTTGAGAAAACAGATGCCGATGTATTCATTGAATTGAGGAGCGGGTTGTCGTTTTTTCTTAGCCGCTGCAACGGCTTTGCGGTGTTTAATCAGTGCGGCGAGCAATTCTGCGTTGTTGACATATTCATTGCGGATCTTAGGTTTTGGCATAAATTCCTTTTTAGTGTGATGTTGAAGGATCACCCCATCCCCCATTTTCGTCTTCAAAGAGTGCAATAACTTCAGGAGAAACCTCTGGGGAGGAGATAAAGATGTCTTTCTTCTGGCGATGCTTCGAACTATGATACTTATCTACATGATATTTTTCAATCGCTTGAATTTGTGCGGTGAAATCCTTTCCAAATGATTTCATTTTATCGCGTTCGGTCTTGGCCCATGCGGTATAGAAACTAACCATCTCTGGGTTTGGCACCATTGTGCCGGTTAAGAGATGTTGGGACAGAGTAATATGGGTGTTGGTCATGAGTTCAGAGGGAAGCCATGCGGATAGCATGAATCCCAGGACTCCATGGGGACCACGTTCCACAAGAATAACCGCAGGGGTAATGAACGTAGCGAGACCAGGCTTGGTCTGGTCATAAGACACCTCTGAAATAATAATTTCTCCACGCTCCATGAGGAGCATAAGCACCTTGGATTCGATCATATGTGTTCCTTTAGTAGTTGGAGGTGAGTGAAGAGTAATTATACCACACTCATCACCCTAAGTCAACCCTCAATTTGTGTGGGCAGATACCTTCTTTTTTAGCCCAATTGCAATTGTGACACAAAATTTGAAATCCAGATGGGTAATTATTTTTTCTGAGCCATCGGTAAAAGTTATGCCCGCCGCCAGTTAGTTTGCGGTGTTGTCCCCCATTATTATGTATGTGATCTATGGCAAGAAAAACCAATCTGGTTTCCCCGCAACATTGACATTCCGTTCCATAGTGACTGAATACTTCTTTTTTCAGTTTTTGTCCACATTTTCTTCTAGCCGCGCCAGTGGCTGAGGGGTATCGTTTCCAGTTATCCTTATTTTTTTGATAATAATTGGCATGGTAGACTCTTATCTCTTCTTTTGTCACGACAATTCCACCATGTATTGCTTGAAAGTAAACAATTCGCTACTATACATCTCTGCTCTGTGCACGAAATGCTTGATGAGAAAGTTTTGTCGCTTCCCAATGCGGAGATCATCTACAATATCGAATAAAGTTGCATGGGTCTTTCCTGTAGACGTTCGTAGTCCACGTCCAATCGTTTGGAGATTTCTAAGTCTGGATTTTGAGGGAGCCGCAAAAATGACGTTATTGAGGTTGGGAATATTGATACCCGTGCTGAATGTACCATAGGATGCTACAATAATGGCATTGGTGTGAGCCTCCATGAGTTTACGAATCTCTTCACGTTCAATTGTATCCACTCCTCCATAGATGAAATACACCGGACGATCAGGTTTGGCGTGAGCCGCAATATCATCATACATGGGTTTCCCGTGCTTTTTGACAAGCTGAAACATCACCAGTGTGTTGCCTTCTAATGACAGGGCGAGATTGCGAATAAATTTCGCTCGCGGAGCGTAATTCACGATAAAATCATACTCTGCTTGATAATCTGATTTTCTATGGGCCGCACAGATAGGTTCGGGGTATTTCAGGATTAGGCACTTGATTTTCAATGGTGCCAATTTGCCAGAATCCATCAATTGTTTGGTGGTAGCAGGGACAAACACGGGTCCAAAATGACCTTCTAAAACAAGCTGATGGGTCTTGGTACCGTCTAATGTTCCGGTCGTGCCGACCCGTACATCAGCATTCGTGAGATTAGAAAGGATTTGAGTGAGGGACTTAGCCTTGAACTGGTGGGCTTCATCACCAATCACAAAATCAAACTGCTTCAGGTATTCTGGATCTTGCCGGTGCAACGTCTGCCAGGTAGAAATAGTCAGGAAATGCTCACTTTTCTTTTCTTTTCCTGAGTACATCCGATGCACATACTTATCCACATTCCATCCATACTTTTTGAAGTCGTCAAACAATTGTTCCACCAGTGAAGTGGTCGGAACAATAATAATGCCTTTGATATGACTGAGGAGGAGTTGCCGCACGATCATGTAAATGATAAGTGACTTGCCCGATGCTGTGGGACTCACAATGAGAATGCGACGATTGCGAATAGTCTTGGCAAATGCTTCGATTTGATAATCGTGGGGCACATGGGGGAGCTTGAGAGAGTCTGCAAAGGCTTGCGCCTCGGCAACAGAAAAATTTGTCGTTAGGAGAACGGCATCATCGATTGAAAGATCATATCGACGGTCTTGAGCAAATTTCTGCACATAACCCACAAGCCCACCAGGAAGAGTACCAGCCCTATGATTATATAGACGAATCTTTCCGTCCCACACTCCTTGCTTGAAAAGGGGCTGGAATTGATATCCTGGAACGAAAAAGGTGAAATAATCCGATAGCTCCTGACTAACGCCTTCGTCGCATGAGATTTGAATAAATGCTTCATTCCTTTTACTCACGAATATGTTGGACATAATAAAAAATATTCTATCCCTTCATAACTACTGCGAACCCCTCGGTTATCATCTGCTGATTGATGCTCACGCCATTGATGGTGATTTCACCCAATACCCGCCCATATTTCTCAAACTCCTTATTAATCTTTGTGGTGACTACAAAGTCCTGGTTGGTGAGTAGATTGGCCAGGTGTTCCTTGGCAGGTTGCCCCTGTGGGGTCTTCATTTCTGGCGCATTGATGCCACTCAAGCGAATCTTGGCAACATAGTGAATATCAAAGCCCAGGTCGATGTTGGCTTCAACGGTATCACCATCGAGAACGCGAACAAGTTTTGCATTATAGGTATACATAAAATTCCTCCGTGTTAATGACCACCTGAAATAAACTTTTCCCAGGCTATGACATCTTTTAGTTGATAGGTGCGTGATCCCAATTCCTTGATGATACGTTCACAGAGATCCATCATCTCTTCATGAATGGCGAGCACCGCTTTCGCATTGAGGAGATCTGAGTCGGACTCCATATACATAGCCAGATCACCCGTTTTTAGCACATAGAGAAATGGTTGCCAATTATACTTTTTGAGAGTTTCTTGGTCCAGGCGACCCATGTAATATTCGTACTTGATTCGTCTGAGTTTCGTGTTCCTACGCTCATTTTCTTTGAAGGCACGACGATGCACACTCAGGATGTTGATATATTTAGCATGTAACATTGGAATCTTCCGCAATTCGTCTGCGGGTTCTAATTTGTCAATTTTGGCATCTTTATTCCACTCTTCAAGGAGTGCATCCACTTGGGCAGGAGAAGGTTTGGATATGTCTAATATCATGGTGTTGGAACCTCATATTAAATGGGATATTATATCACAATTGAGAACGAATGTCAATGAGAAAGCACTTCAATTTCATATATGTCATATCGGAAGACCACATCGGCGGTGAGTGGCGATTCTGGTGAGACGGTGGAAGACATGAGAATATCTGTTAAACTCGTGGGAAAGCAATTCGTCATTTTGACGCGAATATTGGGGTTGGATTTGGAATCCAAGATCGTGAGTGTCGCATCGGAGAATTGGGGTTTGGGCACAGCCCAGGCCGTGAGTCGTTTGCCAAGATTTTGATATTCTTCAAATTTTGCAGGAAATCCCAATCCACGCATCCAGGTATAGACTTCCATCCATCCCCTCAGATCTTCATCTACAATGAACGTCATGGAGAAGGGACTGAAGATTAACTTATCACCAGGTTCATAAATGTCTAGGAACGGTGTGGCTCGGTAAGCTTCTCCCAACGAAATACCTGGGACATTGACAGACTGGGCCCAATACTCAATATTCGGCAGTGCTGAAAATGCTACGGTGAATTTGTTGGGATGAAGTTGATTTGGGTTGCCTGGTGTGTGTGAAACAGATGGTATGGCCATTACGTTTGATCCTTATATGAGAATATCTCTTGTTCGTCTTCTTGTGTGTCTGCTTCTGCCTCTCCAGCATAGATCCAGCCAAGTATCTTATCGTTTTTAATGAAGAGAATATATGATTCGGTCTTCTCGCTGTAGAACAAATGGACTTGGAATGCTATAATACCGTTGGCCCCATTGTCTGTCTGTACTGGTTTGACTGTCATAACTTTGAAGTTGATGACTTCTTGTGGGTGCCGAGCCTGTGCCCACTTCGTAATAATCTGTGTATAATTCATCTGTTCGGCAGAAATGGATGCTGAAGTTTGTATTCCTGGAGTGTTTTTCTCGCGGCACTCGATACGGTAGCTTTTATCACCTGGATAAGCTGCGGCCATGTCCTCCGCAATGCGTTTTTGCTCAGTGCCACATTCATCTGAAGTGTCGAATTTATTTAAGACATAGGTAGACTGGAACCCACCAACTGGGGTCAATAACACCATCAGCAAAAGCCAAATAGCCATAGGTCTCCTTTATTGAGGTGAGCCCCAAGTATACCCTATTTATGGTGCGAAGTCAAGATCTTTTTGCACCGGTAACCTTATACACGATTCCTAAGAAGTTTGTCAAGACAAAAAGAAAGGGACCCCTTTCGGAGTCCCTTCTTTGCTCACTCTGTATGAAGAATGCTAATGATTACGCGAGGTTAGCTATCTTCAAACTTCTGTAGTACATGTTTGCGCGGACATTGAGTGCACCCAAGCCCTGGACGCTGCCTTCAGCGAATGGGTTGGCAACCAAACCATAACGGGTCTTGAACCCGATCTTTGGCTGGAAGGTTGCGGTATCAATGGCGCGGACCATCTGGAGAGGAACGTATGGGCAGTAGAAGAGTCCTGCGTCAAACGCATTGGAACCCTTATAACCAACCACTGCAAACTCCTGGGTCTGTGCGGCTGGGAAGTAAGGATCAATGTAAACCTTGTAACGACCGAGCAAGGTACCTGCATAGGTATTGCCTGTGTCGTCCACGTTGAGAGCGATGTTATCCTTCAACGCACCGGCATAGTCCAACACTCCTGCGAGTGCCAACGCTGAGGCCACGTCTGAGGAACACACAACCACGTTACCCTTGCCACGACGAGTCTGCTTGGCGATTGTGTTCGCTTCGCGCTCGATCTGGAACACGAGTCCCTTGATCTTTTCTACCATCCAACGACCGTTTGAGTCGGTGTCGAGATCGTAGGTACCTGCGGTTGTCGTACCAACCTGGCAACCAACCTTGGCGACCGAGTAAATGGTACGGATAACTTCACGGTTGATTTCGGAAAGAACTTCTGCGGAGAGGATGTTAGACAATTCTGTCTCAGCATCCAAACCATGAACAGCCTTCAAGTCCTGGGCCAATTCAAGAGTGTATTCTGCCTTCAAAGCACGAGACTTTGCAGTAACAGTTACCTTCTCGATTGAGAAACCCATTTCTGAGAATGCTGGGTTAGTACCATCGCCCAAACCTTCCGCCACGGACGTTGCAATACCAACACCTGGGTTGACTGGAGTTGCGAACACGGCTGCTGTGTTACCGCTTGCGGTCAACGTCAATGCAGTCTGAGCCACACCAGTACCAGTGAAGCTAGAGTTAGCTTCCTGATAGAATGCTTCATCCAAACGCGCTGTCGCATTGGCATAGTTGGAACGCATCGCAAAGATCAATCCAGTTGGACCGGTCATTGGCTGCACTCCGCAAATGTCATAAGCGATGAGGTTAGGAAGTGAACGACGAACTAGGGAAATGAGGATTGGATCATAACCGGCCATTGGACCCGCTGCTGCGGCTCCACCAGTCAGACCACCACCGGTTGCGTTCAACGCGGTTTCCGACAACATCTGAGCATCACCCTTGAGGGCGATTGCTTGGTTCTCAAGAACAATGGCGGTAACTGATCTCTTGTGCTTATCTGTGATTGGTGGGAGTCCTGCGATATCGAGGACTGTGGCCCACTTCTTCTCTAAACCTTCTGATTGAAACATAGTGGATACTCCTTGTGAATGGTATTGGTGATTATTTCAAGCTCTTTGCAAGTGACGCAACAACCGAGGCGACTGCGGGATCAACCGCTGCCTTCTCTTCTGTCATCTGCTCAGACACTTCAGTCAACATCTTGGCATTGGTGTCTGTTTTTCTTCCCGTAGTAATCGGAAAGTAGTTCTCTCGGATTGTGGTAACCTTTGATGTATAATCACCTTCTGCGGTGAATTCGACACTCTCTGCGAGGGTTCGAACTTTCTCAACTTGAGTCTGTGTCAATCCTTCACAGATTCCGTTGACAATTTCTATTTTCTTTGATTCGCCCAATTGCTTCTTGAGTTCGACGCTCTTGGCTACGGACTCATTCAATGCAGCGGTCAAATCCTCAACCTTTGTGGCCAATTCGTTCACGAGGTCAACCTTCTCAGAAGGAATGTCGATGTAGTGTTGCTGGAACAAATCGCGCATTCCACTGACAAATTCTTCAGTGAGTTCTGAACGGAGACCCTTTTCGATGGCCAATTCGTTCTGCTTCATCCACTCTTCAACCACGTAGCTGAGATAGTCATTGACTTGTTCAGTCAAGGCATCGCGGACTTCAATGACAGCCTCTTCAAACATGGTGTTGTATTCGGATACAATTTCTTCAGTGATGCTCTGGACCTTATCAGTCACGCGAGCTTCATAGATGGTGCCGATCTTGGTAGCAAATTCCGCTGGGAGGGATGTCTCAGACTTCAGAATTGCGGCAACGTCTTCCTTCAATTCCTTCTTCCAGGCTTCGTCCATCTTTTTCTTTTCTTCCTTGTCGTCCTCGTCGTCATCGTCTTTCTTATCGTCCTTGTCATCCTTGTCATCGTCGTCGTCTTTTTCTTCTGTCAAATCGGCCTTTGCCAATCCTGCTGCAATGCGAGCTTTGCGCTCATTTTCTTCTTCGTTGGCTGGTTCACCAACATCATGGGGATCAATTTCCGTTCCGTTCTTTACCGCAAGCATTGGAGCTTTGGTATCTCCAGAAGGCTGCTTGCCTGGAGGAGTGGCCTGTGAGGCACCTGGTTCAAGCTTGTTTGAGGCGGACTTCTGTGGAGTTACGCCACCAAGGTCCTGGAAGCCCTGTGCGGACTTTTCCATTTCCATGCGAGGTGCACTGGACTTGCTTGCATTGAGGATATCGGCTGCGGCTTCTAAAAGTGCGTTCTTGATGGCCATGTAAAATCTCCTTGTTGTTCGCGTGAATGTTATTTATAAAACTGATGATTTGCGATTAGAGCTTATTCATAAAATCTGCAAACAGGCGAATCGCCATTTCATTGAGCCTGCTGCTTGGTGCGGCTACAATGATATCCTTAGCCTGTTCGATGTCCTGGGACATATATCGTCCATCCACAAAAACCCACTCTTTTCCTTCCATAATGCCTCTGACAAAGGCATCTTTAGCACTAGGATCTGCCACAATATCGGCTGCTGTAGCCAATTGGAAGTCATCCTGGACAAGATAGATCCCATCGGCACCCTGGATAACCGTACCCAGTCCACGAGTGGAGACGCCAATTTTGGCTTGTTCATCCAATAAAGACTGTACGATCTTTCCGTAGGGGGTATCCAAAATCTTGGCTTTGCCGTAGAAGTCGTGTCCATCCGCATGAAGTTCCTTTATCATGTGGCTGGTGCGTTCCAGGTTAATCGCTGGCGTATCAGGATGTCCTAATTCACCAAAGGCGCGGTTCTCCATGATGTATTCGGCATGATATCGCTTGGCTTCGCGGTTGAGAGATTCAAAGCAATAGCGTCTGCGGTTCTTGTTGGTCTGCTCCGACTGCATGAAAATTCCTTCAATAAAGTAGGATTTCTTACCAGTCTTATCGTCGGCTTCCGTGAGCACCTTGACATCTTGGGTCATTTCTTTTATTAACTTCACTTTATTTCTCCTTACAGCGACTGAGTTTCGACGTTGTAGTTGGCGTCTTTTCTCACGACCATTTCAACAACCCCAGCGGTTGTCATGTTTAGGGTAATGTTACCTGTAGCGGTATTTGATGCTGCAAAATTGTGGTCATCACCGGCCCAATGGTCCGTGCCATAAAACGTACCCAAAAGATTTGCTACCCCGCCAACATTCTGGCGCGTAACAGTCAAGACGCCTGTGGATGGATGTAGAGACCATCGCATCGAAGAAATCGTAGCCGAATAGACATTCTCGGTATTTGTGTTAGCCGATAGCTGAGATAAGTTAATCGTTACTGCACCAGTTTCGGTGAGGCGAATAACAGACTTTCCTCTAATTCTGTTGTTGATATCTGGCATGGATGCTCCTTATTTAATTCCGTAGGACTTTCGTTTTCTCATACTCAACTTGCGCTTGCGAATCGTGGACTGCATATGAGACTTTCTTCTACGTGCGGCTTTACGTTGTGTGATCCTCATATGAATGCGTCTGGCGACAGGAATTCGGGAAATCTTGCCGTTCCTCACGGTGAATCCCTTGACTGCCGATTTGCGAACATTTCTCTGTAACTTCCCTTTTCGAATTCTGCGACGAATCAAGATCGTGCGACCCTGCCTCATGCGGTTTGCTTCAGCCAAGCCCACAGGAGCCTTTCCGAACATCACTTCCCCCATGACTCGACGGAGTACAGTTAATTTCTGTTCCGCTATTTTACTCAGAGCCAGGGCGACAATGGGTCCCGCTTCCGCAAAACGACCCTCTGCGATGAGGGCAATCGGGTTCATTACTTGACCTGTTTCCATCCGAGATCTACCATCTTATGAAACATCGGCTTTGACTTCTTCATGGCCGTGCCAAATTTTTCCTGATTGGTTGGATTCAGGGCATCATGGACCGTTAAGAGCATATGTGCTGTCACATGATCCACATGGGTCTTCGTCCCATCATCATGACTTACATGCGTCATGGAATGTGTGTCTCTGATTTTGCGAAGGGTATCAATTGGATTCGCATTAGTGGCTTCATTGATATTTCCGTGTGCAGGATTTACTTTACCCGCCTTTTTTCCTGTTGTTGCTTCATAAGCCGCACCCGAAAAGGTATGACGCGAACCACGAACATCTTTTTCAAAATCTTTTTGTGCATTTCCAGTAAGCTGAGAATGATATCTCAATACCGCATGAGCGGTCTCAGGCTGCACATTCATCGTCTTGGTACCGTTGTCATGATCGATGTTTCGCGCAATTTTTGAGGTCCTAATATAGTGTAACCGGTCCATGATATCTTCATTGAGTTGTTCGGCTTCTTCTAATTTCTCTGTTGCTCGCAAAATTCCAGATGTGCGCTTGTGGCTTTTCTTGTCTAGTTCATCTCCATGCTTAGGATTCTTCATCATCCCACGAGCCATTTCTGCCTTTGCTGTCAAGAAATCTTTATTTTTTGTAGCACTCCTCACATATCGGAGCATGGTATCTTTGCTGAGTTCATCGATCTGTTCGGTTTCTTCCCTGTGGAAATGTGACTCAAATGGTGTTGGGTTCGAATCGGTATATTTCTTGGCTGCAACTTCTGGTGCTGTACCTTGGCTATGGTGAAAATGAGCATCATTCCAATTAATTTTCCCAGAATGTGCTGGATTGGTCTTGACTACGTGTTTCTCAAAGTTGGCCATCCATGATGATTTTTGTGCGGCTTTGCCAGCACGAGAAGTTGAGTGAGACAAATATTCATCGTCTTCCATCAACTCTTGGGCTTCCTTCAATGACACTGGTGTAATCACCGAATCATCAGCATCACCACCATACGGAATGCTAAAATACTGATTGAGTCGTTCATTATAGTAGAGCGCCACCATGACGTGGTTTGGGAATTGGCGTACAGTCTTTCTACGCAAAATCAAAATATTCGGGGGCATGGAATTGTGTGAGACATCCACATGCTCGTTTAATTCTGTGCGAAGTTTAGAAAAATCTTTCATTAACTTAGGCTCCTGCAACAAACTTTTCTGGACGCGATGACCGATCTTTGGAGAATTTCTTGTAGGAAAATTTACCACCCTTCGTGAGGTAGGCATTCTTCTTCCCACTCTTCTCAAACTCTTTCTTCTTCTCTTCTAATTGTTCGGCTTCTTCAGCAAGAGTGGCATTTGCAGCGGCGTAGAAACGCTTACTGTCGAATCGTGGATTGCTCGCCTTAAAAATACCCGCGTGATGAGCGGCAAGTTCCTGGCGCTTCTTCGCATCTGGGTGAGCCTTAATGACATCAGCAACCTGTTGGAAATCTTTACGTGTCTGCATTTCATCCAATTGCTCAGATTCTTCTAACTTATCTGTGGCCTGTCTCACTCCGTGCATTCTTTGAGCAGCCTTGCGATCATATTCTTGGCCTTTTTTATACCACTCATCTGATTTGTGTGGGTTAGACTGCTTTGCGTTATAACCCTTCGATGCCATAAATGCACCCAACCCACTATTCGTCCCCACGTCTTTGGCAGACTTTTTCACATAACTCTTCAATGTATCCTTACTGAGTTCAACCAACTGTTCGGTCTCTTCTGCCAACGCATCAGCACTAGGGGCGAACAACGACTGAGCGATGGTCTGCTTGTGACTCTGCATGGCATCCAAAACACGAGCACCCAACAGGTCATGAACAATAGGCGAAGCTTCGGCATATTGGTCATTCGCCACGAGGGTAATAACATCGGCAATGGCGGAAAAATTGTCGTTCATCTTCAGGTTCCTTCCTATGTATGACTATCTGTGCTATTTATGCAATCTGCTATCGTCGCTTGCCCAAAAATGCCTTATTCACTTCACTGTCTAGTCCTGGGGTTTGTGACTCCCTATTCATCTCGGTATTATCAATGGTATTGTCTTGGGGAGGTGGGGCCAACCCACCACCTGGCTGTCCACCCGCTCCAGGTTGTCCACCAGCCCCAGGCGGTCCACCCATTCCAGGCTGTTCCATTCCTGGTGGAGGAGGCAGTGGCAATTCACCCCGTTTGGTTTCTTCTTCAATCTCATCGGCCATGGTCTTGATATCTTCATCACTCAAATGTAAGACGTGACGCTTCACCCAGACATTGGAGTAATACATCCCGATATAAGGCTGGATCTGTATGAGAAGGGTGACCCGTTCGCGGAGTAATTCCGCATCGCGCATTTCTGCAAAATTGTTGTCATTTTTGAAATCATAGGAGATATCTTCACGGAACGTCGCCCACTCTTCCAATGAACAAACACCCGTGAGTACCATTTGCTGTTTGAGGGCTTCGTCGAAGAGGCGTGAGAATTTATTGCGAAGACGATGAATAAATTTATTAAATTTGACTTCATCGCGGGTGATTTCAGCTACGCGGCCCAGACCGACCATTCCACCACCAGCTTGCATGGCGTCAAGCCGACCAATTGGGACGTTCAACGACTTATAGAGCTTCTTCTGGAAGTATTCCACATCTTCCATATGCCCAAGGTTTTCTCCTCCTGGCAATGTAGTGATTTCAGTTCCCTTCGATCCTTCACGACGAGGAAGCCAGAAGTCTTCTAACATTGAGAGATGCTTACGCTCATCGCGCAATTCTCCCGTGTTAGCATCATAGACCAACTTGTTGCGATACTTGGTCATGATGTCTTTGAGGTATTGTTCTGCCTTGAGTTTTGGAAGTGTGCCCACGTCAATGTAGAATATGCGACGTTCTGGAGCACGGGACAATCGATAGATGACAATCGCATCTTCCAACATACGTAATTGGTTCAGCGGCTTAATTGCTTTGTGCAGCCAGCCAATAACCATCGTGGATTTAGCATCGAGGAGACCAGAAGGCACGAAGACGATGGAATCAGTAGCAATGCGGGTACCCTGGTTCACAGAAGCGGTGTAGGATTGTGCGGTGAGTCCACGATCATTGTAGATGTAGTATTCTGAGGTGGCCTTAATAAATTCCACACCAGTCTTCGGATCACGATCCTTCAGAATCTCGCGCACTTTACGAATCTTGCGTGGATCAATATAACGAAGTTCTAAAACGCCATCCTTTGGCTTGGACTTATCGATGACGACTTGAAAATATAAACGACCATCCACATACCATCGCTTGAACAGGTCCTCACCCAGGTCCTGAAACGAGAGCATACTTTTGACTTTATTGAATCCGTCTTGAATTTTCTTTTTGATTGCGGAGGGGACGTTGAGTTTGTCGAGGTTGATAGTGACGACTTCACCATCATCGTCTTGGGTCACGGCTTCGGTAATGATTTCTTCAATGGCTTCTGAACACTCAGGATGCAGGGACATTTCTCGGTAGCGAGTGATAAGTTCCAGTTCGTTGCGAACACTTCCCTCTAAGTCAACATACGTACCATAGTAGGCTCCTTGAGTTATTGTAATAGCTCCATCATCAATCTGATGTTGTGGAATAACTAAAGTCTGTTTATCAGGATTTTCTACTTTTGTTACATCGGGCGTTTTGCCTAAGCTGTATCCAAATAATGTCCACGCCAAAAGTCACCAACTTTCTTATAAAATAATGCGCGTCACTTGACGGCGCGAAAGATTCAGTTCTCTCGCCGCATCAGCAATAGAACCAAAATCCCCCCTGGAAGTTTTGATCGCTCTTGCATTGTTATTTCTGCTTCCTGTCTGATTTACGTGAGGTCTTGGACCCCGCATTGCCAACTTATGCGCTTCTGATTTTGGAATGTCTTTGAGTTTTTGACTGACAATATCCCAACTCTTTACTCGCATCATCTTGTGGGTTTCGGGGTTCTTGTAACGCTCCAAGTTTCTTTCTCGGTTCTTGATTCTTCGCTCAGGTTGTTTGTTTAGATCACCGCTCATCTTACCACCCAAACATATTGCTGCATATTGAGCCTCAGTTATATTTATCGAACCAGAAAGTGCCTTCCATGCAATAAAATCTTCTGTCTTGCCATGTAATTCATAAAGGAGTTGGTGTGCTTGGGCGTGTTGCTCAACGGCAAGAATAACTTTGTTGTCTGGTGCATTGAAACCCTTGAGGTTTCCAAAGCGCAATTTCCAGGCATGGCGAGGTATAATGTGATGCGTATGTTGCATAATAAAGTAAAAAACGGGGGGCCCGAAGGCTCCCCCATCCCCTTAAACGATAACGGTATTATTTTTTGATGTGGAAGTCCAGTATTGATAGGCCATCGTCACAGAAAATTCTTCGATGGTGTCGTTGCTGCCCCAGTCCACGTCAATTTGGCTCACATCCACAGGGAAGATTCCTTCAAACACATAGGTCTTGAGGATTTCACCAGTCTTGGAATATTGATTAACCAAGGCCTGTGTGGAATATCCGAGAGCATTGCCAGCCCATTTGTCGCTGACATTAGTAACTGCGCGGTTCATACCATTCATCCACATTTCAAAGGCATTGCGTATAGCAAAATCTTCATCATTAAGAATGGATAACGTCCACTCTGGATACGTCTTGTTGCCCTTGAGCTTGGATTCGCGGCCAAAGTAATACACAGGTACCACTCCCTGAACTGATCCAGGCAAACTTGCCGTTTTGCACATAAATGAAAGTTTTCTATTCGCAGCCCCTGGATTCACGAACGTGGGGAATACCATTTGGACTTCGAAAAGATTTGGACGAGCGCCATCGCCCTGCATTTGTGCCCGAAATTCTCCAGCATTGAAAGCCATTGTCTATCTCCTCTATTCTTATTTAGATAACAGTTTTAGAACTTACCCACCACTTCATCGAAGGACACTCCGCTTCGCACTGCAACGAAGTTCAACTGGATGAAGTTAATCGAGCGAGCAGGCTTGATATAGATATCGCCCACAAACTGATTCGCATCCACCACCGTTGGGGTGTTGTTCGTGCCATCGCAAACCACTCGGTAATCACTGATACCACGACGACCCTGCACATCACGAAGGAATGGGTTGACCATGGAATTGAACTGGGCCTGAGTAAATTCATCGTTGAATTCAAACAAGCTGAACTTGGCTGCGCGAGCAATCGACTTTTCTAATACGATGAAGAGTCGGCGGACATTGATTCGATCAAAGGCACTAGGCTTGCTCAAGAGGGTCTTGTCGCCATAGAGAATCGTGCCATCTCCTGAGAATGTAACCACAGGATTAACACCATTCTTATATAACGTGTCGCGTTCAGCTTGGCTAGCATTCCATGCAAGCTTAATGACATTCTTGATCTGGCCACGGTTATAACCCGCTGGCGAATACCATGGATCGCGTGTCGTATCGGTACGGACGCATAGTCCTGCGATATCACCATTTAATGGGAGATAACGGTAGGTATCGTTGTACTTGTCATACTGATACTTCCAGTTATTATCCATGAAGGCATAGCTGGAAGATGGGAGTGTGTTGCGATATGCGACGATTGAGGTTGCTTCATTTCCAACATTGTCCACGACGCTGGCTCGGTTTGGTGTGACGAAGGCCACGCAATCTCTACGCACTTCTGCGATGCTGCTGATGATATAATTTACAACCGTTGCGTCTGCTTCTCCGGTTACGATAAGAGATACATCAACCACGTCGCCATTGACATACAATCCCCAACTACGGATAAGGTCTCCATCAGTAACTGTCATGTCCGATCCACCTGAAAGGGTGAAGCGTTGTGCAACAGTCACATCCGTGAAAGTCGTTTCCAAGGCTGTGTTGCCCCAGTTCGTGCCAAGAGGATCATGTTTTCCCCAGTAAATCGTTCGGGACTTGTTGAAGATGCTGGTTGGGTAGTAAATCGAAGATCCATCGTTGCTCTTAGCATCGGATGCCTTGGAGACGAATGGATAGGTTTCCAGAATCGTGTTCGCTGTACCGGTGATTCCACCAAACTGGTCCACAACAATAACGTGCAATTCATCGGCTGATCCGCCTTTGCTTGCAGCGTAACTTGAGGTTCCAGGAGCCGCAGTAAACTGGTCGGCATATTCCCACTTGCGAAGAATTGAAGTATTGGCCACAAGTGCAGAAGTTAATCCGCTTGTGAGGATGATTGCCGTAAGGTTTGAAGACAAGACCTGGATATATGGGTTGGTGCTCAACTTAACATAATCGCCGGTCTTCACAAAGGTGTTTGCCACACCCGTGACGTTGATCGTGACATCTCCCGCGTTCGCGGCATTTGCGGTCGCAGTACCTTGCAGAGTGACGTTGCTCGAAAAGACGTTGGCGCTTCCGCAAACTGACACCTTGAGGTTGTTACCAAGTGCGCCAGGATAACGGGCTGCAAATGAACCAAAACTGCCTTGTCCTGCATAATAGTTGTTCTCATACTTGACTTCGTTAGCAATCTGCAATGCGGCTGCGCCGTTTGCCGTTGCGTTCAAGGACAACGTATTCGCAGAGCGAGTGGTTTGGAGATTGTTACCATATGCCAAGAAATTGGACGCAGAGAAGAACGAGAGATAGGTGTTGGAATTGGGCTTGCCGAATATTGAAACAAGCTTCACTTCGGTGTCAATGAGGGTGATAAAGTCAACAGGTCCCCAGACAAACTGCCCAACAACCGCACCCGTACTTGTAGAAACGGTAGGAACGATAGTTGTTAAGTCGATTTCTGATACATTAACCCCAGGAGAAAGCATGAACATAATAGTGCTCCTTACATAGATTGCGGTGAGTCGCAGGTCATAGCCGGTCGAAAGTTACTTTCGTGGAGTTATTTATGGTTTCCAGGATTTCTACATCCCATGGGCTCGCTCCACGTATTTCTTCATGGCAGCTTGCATCTCCCCTGGGTCCATTCCTCTGGTTTGCACCCACAAATCACCATCTGAGACTTCAAATGGATCATCCAAGCCGGTGTCGATGATTCCAAATGGAACAATATCATCCTCTACGGCAGAAGTTTGGACATCTTCTAAGGCTTTACGGATATCGAGTCCCGCGCCCTGGGCTTCGCGGAAGTATTTTTGAGTCACCAACCAGGAAAACATCACCAAGCACATGACCAAATCGTCATGTGATCCTTCTTCAGCCTTATAGGTCTGAAGTTGCTGGGTGAAGGTACTGAGTTCTGAGATGGTCTCAAAATCCCTAATGATGAGTTTATCCTGTTCAATGAGCGTCTTGAGGTTCACACACCCGATACGTTTCACCGATTCGGTCATGCGGAGACCCAGACGCATGGCCTTTTTATATCCACCGGCAATCTTTGCTCCACTTTTCTGAGCAGTTTCCAGTTTGAAGATATTTTCATATTCTAGATCATAGTGCAACATGTCTACGATCTGCTGACCGTTATCGTTCACTTCTACCAGCACGAACGCTCGGTTATATTTCACACCCGCGTTAAAGATGATATTTGGGAAGACCATCGGTGCAATCGAGGCACTGTGATACTCTGCCACCCCACGATAAGGGATCTGTGAGATATCAATAACCCAGAAAGCCGACGCATCTCGGTCCAATCCTCGTGCAGGATCTACAAGAATAACATAGGCATGGCCTTCCTGTGGGTGCTCATAGACGTGCCATCCATCTTCGGTGACAATAGGCTGCTGCTGATTGAGGACCATCAAAGCTAATTTTGCACCCGATATCAAGGTATCAGATGAACCCAAGAATTCACAAAGGACTTCCTGTCTGAATTTCTGCTCGCCCAACGCACGGAGTTGTTCTTTGAACCAGACTTCATCGCGTCCTGGCATCTTGTTCCAGGCATATTCAATCGGCACAAAGTCATTTTTACCAGTGAGCGCCTCAGTCCAGAACTTACAATAGTGGTTCAACCCATTGGGGGTAGACGCCATGAGGATCTTGGTCTCTTTACCGGATGAAAGAGTGGGGAATGTTGAAGTAAAGAATTCTTCAGCGATGTTGTTGGGGACGTGGGCAAACTCATCCATGAATACCAAGGATAAAGAATATCCTCGGATTGCACTAGAACTGGTGGCGGCGGCGAGAATGCGCGATCCATTTTCCAGCGTGATAGATCGTTTATTCCATTCCACAATGCCCTGCTGCATAAATGAAGGAAGATTTTCATACATCAACTGGATACGATTGAGGATTTCTTGAGCGATAGGAGCCTTGTTGGCCAAGATCGCGCACACTTTGTGGCTTTGGAAGAGCACATACCAGATAAAAAATGCGGCGGTAGTGGTGGTCTTGCCCATTTGTCGTGGGAGTTTTACGATGACTTTGCGTTCAATAAAATACGATTCAATAATCTCTTTCTGGAAATCATACATCTCAAACGTAATGATACCACGATCTACGTGGACGATCTTACAATATGTTTTAATAAAATGCACCGGATCATGACTGCACTTAATCCATTCATCGATCTGGGTTTGTGTGAACGCTTCGACTACACCCACTCGCTTCAGTCGTGGATTCTTGAGATAGAATCGTTCGGCAACTCGCTTGATCTTGAATGTCTCTCGTTTTTTAGTGGGAGTGGCAACAGCCATGGTAATCCTTATACATTGTCGGTGCTAATCACCTTCGCCTCAATCGTGCGGAGTCTCTTCTCGTCTCGCTTGATTCGTATCATTTCTTGCAAATCAGCAGTTGACCCCAGAAATACCGCAGTCTCGATATTCACATCACCGGCAACGGGAGCCTCAGGTTCCACCAATGACATTTCTTGCTGATGAACAGCCAGAAGGTCTTGGCTCAATTCGGCCAGAGTCTTGAGCATGTTTGCGGCCACTTCGTAGGCTCGTGGTGTCTTGAGATCACGAGCAAGCGTGAGCAATTCTGTAACGGCTTGAGTGCCTTGAGCGATCATGAGTCGAACATTTGTGCGAGCATCCTGAGCGTCTTGTGCGACGGTATTATTTGCATTCATCGAGACATCGGGCACCAACACCACGGTATTGGCATCTGGAGCCTTTGGGAGAGGAATCTCAACATCTAATATCTCAGATAGATTTGCCATGATATGTTTCTCACTTATGTAATGTTAGGCCATTCGGTAATCAGTGTGGTGTAACCATAGTCAGAATCTTGATTCGCCGTAATGGGATTCTGATAAATTCTAATTTGAGCATCTTTGTTGTTGGTGGTCTCAATTATTTGAACCACCCATCGTGAATTAGATTCCAACCCAAAAATAACATCATTCGCACGGAGCACACCAGTCATGCTCGACAAATAAATGGTATTTGAGGTAGCGTCCCATCGATAGACTTTGCCGGTGATATTGCGATTGGGTTCCCGCACCGGTTCATTCTGAATGAACAGTCCTTGCCCACCAGAGAGAATCACTTTTTGGAGTGGCTTGTTGTTAATGTCTTGATAGAGATTGACATAGATCCCACCTGTAACTACGGCATTAGCATTGGCGATATTTGCCGATACGCCCATAATAATAGCCGTATTGCTGACAGGTCCGAAGATCCACGCCTTCAATGAGAATTCCAGGTCCCATATAATCATACGGGTTCCATCTTCAAATGCGCCCTCATAGTCCACTTTCTCATTCACACTCTTGAGAATAATCGGGATATCCTTTTTAATATCAAGCTCTTGCGACACCTGAGCCGAAATTGTATAATCAGGCATAAAGAAGGGAAGGATCTGTTCTACGATCTGTAATCCGTCTTCTATATTACGGGCATAAATTGAAAGACGGAAATCGTAGTTATAGGGAATTCCCATGTACTGACTCTGGGGGTGTGAACTATCCAATGGATTTGTGGTACGGTGGCGAATCACCGACTGCTGCTTACGAGACTCATCATAACTCATACTCACCATTTCGAATGACATGCGCGGCAGTGTAGTAGCAATCGATTTCGTGAGTGTGGGGTCAGTGCGAAGTCGCGTGATAAATTTCTCTTTAGGAGAATAGGAAATGGGGCACTTCTGGCGTTCCTTTTGGACACGATCCTGTGTCTCTCTCACGTAGAACACGTCATTGAACAAGCTGCCAAACAGCGAAACATATTTCCTGGTAGTTCTGTGGTAAAACGGAGAGTGGCCGAGCATTATGGATCACCAAACGGATTACTCTCAGAAAAATCTAAGATGGCATTACTTTCCGTCTCTACAATCTTATTGTCAACCGCGTCTTCAAACTGTGTATCCAGCGGCGTATTCGTGTCCAGGCTTGCCATGACCCAGGTGGCACCACTGTTCGCGCCTTTGACGTTTGCCGTATTGGAGAATAAACCATTAACAAGGGCAATACTCAATGTGGTATTTCCTGAGTCCCAGGTATGAGCCGTGCCAAACGCATTCGCAAAAGCAATGTTCGCGCCCTGGTAAACCAATTCATTATTGGCCACATCGAATGTACCAGTTCCACCGGCACTCAAAACTAGATTGGTCAACTGGTAGGATTCTAACATTTGATCGTCCACCTCATCCACGCCCACTTGAATTTTCTCATTGCTAAACACAAACTGTTTCATACGTAGGGCATACACATACACATTACCACCACGACCACGACCCAACGTATAGTACATTGCCTGATTGTTTTCGTGCTCCACAAACGTAATCTCAAAGAAATTTTGCATCAGCGGCACATAGACGATATCACCTTCGCGGGGCCTGATTAAACTTGGAATGGTAAAATTGAAGCGTCGGCGTGACACCAACATTGTGATTTCATCACGGATTTCTAATCCAAAGCGACTAATCAGATCACCCTGACCCTCCATGCCCATGACATTTTCCACATACATCTCAATGATAAAGGCTTTATCGAATGTCTTGAGTTGATCTTCTCCCATGAGTTTATCAATCCGATCCCTGGATTCTCTGGGCAAATAATAGACATCCATGGAGTACACACGAAGTGCTTCTATAACCAAATCCTCAATCAAAAGTTGTTCTGAAGTCACCTGTTCAGGAAAAAAATTGAAGTATTGATTTACAGGCATTGTTGCACCAACTTTTTATTTTTCCAGTATAATAATCTCGCTTGTCGCATTTTTTCTTTAGTGGGCATTCTCTAGAATCCTTGTTACTACCGGAATACAAACTACCGTGATACTATCAATACCAGGCACGTTCTTTTGTTCAAACGCCCTGGTTGTCTGGGTGGCCACTTCTTTCGCAATGAGCACACACTCAGCTTTATTATCAAATTCGTCTACTATCACGAAGGCACTAACATTTGGATTAGTCGTTGCGATTATGGCCCACATAATCCATGTGGCGAGGAGTGTGGTCATGAGAAGGAACTTCCGCAGCCACAGGTACTTTTTGCTTGTGGATTCTTGATTGCAAAGCCCGAACCTTGCAGCGTGTCCGTGTAATCAATATCTGCACCCACAAGCATCGGTGCGCTTTGTGAGTCGATCACGACCTTGATCCCACCCTTTTCAATGACCGTATCATCTTCTTCAATCTTGGATTCTAGTGCCATGCCATAGGAGTACCCATGACAGCCGCCGCCCTTGACATAGACGCGCAACCCTTGGGCTTCGGCATCGTCAGCCATGAATATCTTGATCTTCGCTATCGCGG
>Ga0315293_10001785_pt1 | contig 20898 bp, 16 predicted proteins | sample YL17G13_20_MG_FD_203071 | JGI IMG/M metagenome (GOLD analysis project Ga0315293, IMG submission 203071) | Sediment microbial communities from Yellowstone Lake, YNP, Wyoming, USA - YL17G13_20 | ecosystem: Environmental > Aquatic > Freshwater > Lake > Sediment | place: USA: Wyoming | collected... | reverse complement strand
TTCCTCTGAAGATTGCGATTCTCCTCCAGGGTATTCCATTGCCGATCTTTTAATTTTTTATAGTATTCTAATACCCTCCAACGCTTAACATATTTCCAGTAAAGAGGAAGTAAAATGTCTCTTCGAAGATAAGCTCCCATATTATAGTCTGCATAGGACATATTCAATTTTCCTTCTAACCCTATCCATTTTTAATTGTTTAATAATAGTTATCTCATTATATTTTTATTTCTCAATTAAAAGTATAGCTACAAATTGTATACAAAGAGGGACACCGAAGTGCTCCTCTTGTTTAGTAATGTTTATTGTTTTATGTCAGTTTTATATATCAAAGGTCCGCACCAACCGATTGTATCTGTTGTAACGTAAGACCATTCTACATAATCTGGAGCAGAGGAGCCTGGCCAACCTTCGGTAACTTCAATAGCACAATTAAAATTTATATCAATAAAGTTATTTCTATTCTACCCATACCGGATAAAAAAATACTCTGCCAGTCGGACTAAGAATAAAACCTTTTATGTTATTTTTAAAGACCATATTCTGTGTTGAATGAACCAGATAGACCCAAGCTGCATCTTCATGAATCATTTCCTGGACCTTCTTGTAGTAAGTTACTCTTTTTTCATCATCATAAGTAGCTAAAGCTGCGGAAAGTAATTCCTGAGCTGTATCGTTAATATAGAAAGCACGATTTCCCGCTATACCAAGAGAGGCGCCATTAGTACCGTACAATCCATTCATAAAGTTATCCGGATCGCCATTGTCACCAGTCCATCCTAATAAGCATATTTGATGTTTCCCATCTTTAGTCTCCTGCAAATAACTACTCCAATCAACCTGATAGAATTTGACCTTTATCCCCACAGCAGCCAGATAACTTTGAATGGCCTCACCAATCTTGGGAGGATCAAACATATACGATCTAGAAACCGGCATGACATGTAGAGTTGCTTCAAAACCATCCGGATATCCTGCTTCAGCTAATAATTCTTTCGCCCTTTCCGGATCATAAGAATAATCTTCTATATCGTCATTATAACCCAACATAAATGGCGGCATGCCATTTTTCGCCTTAATGGCTGTTCCCATGTAGATATTATCTACAATCGATTGTTTATCAATGGCCATATTAATCGCCTGTCTTACTTTTTTCTTGGTAAGAGGTTCAAAGTATCCGGGAGTTTTAACCCAAGGTTCATCTGGGTCTCGTACTCCATTTTTATTATCATCTTTATATCCATAACCTGTATTTATCGCCAGATAACCGACATTCATGCCCGGTTGGGTCATCAGGACTAAATCTTTATTGTCATTGATTCTATCAAAGTCAACAGGATTAGGATATTCTATTCCCTGCACTTCACCGACTTCTAAAGCCATGAGTCTGGCAGATGGATCGGGAATAACCTTAAAGATTAATTTATCCAGGTTGGCTCTTTCTCCCCAGTAGTCTTCGTTTGCTTCCAAGGTAATATAGTCATCTTTTACCCATTCCACGAATTTAAATGGACCGGTACCACAGGGATGTTTGAAGGCATCTTCATTATACTTTTCGGCATTGGTCGGACTTACCATACTCACTTGATAAAGAGCAAGACTGGTGAGAATAGAAACATTCGGCCTTTTTAGAACCAATTTTACAGTATAATCATCGATCTTTTTCACCACTATTATATCACTGAACATATATCCCCAATAAAACCATTTGCCATATTGGTGGTAAGGATGATTGGGATCATATTGTCTGGCAAAAGAAAAGACCACCGCATCAGCATTAAAATCGGTCCCATCGTGAAATTTAATACCTTTTCTCAGATGAAATGTAATTTCTTTTCCATCTGCTGATATTTCCCAAGAAGTAGCTAAACAGGGTTGTATGCTAGTAGTTCCTGCTTTATATTTCACCAGACCTTCAAAGATATTGTCTACAACCTGACCTATTGATGTATTTCCAGGATCTAATTGATCAACATCCAGAGAAATAGCAAATACCAAAATTCCACTTGCAGAAGCAATGCCCACTGTTCCAACCATTAAAGCCATAGTTAATAATAAAACCATAAATATTTTATTTCTCACTTTTATACCTCTTTCTTTATTTTTTTAATTAAAATAGTCATTTAAGGACATTATCATGAGAAATTTTATAAACACTCTGTTTAGCAAAATAGCACGGGATGAAAAACGAAACGATTTCTCTTGGTAGGCAGTTTTAGAATTATTAAACAACTTAGTGTCATTTTAGTGTCGAATTCAAGTATTTATATCTTCTCTATCTTGGAGAAGGCATACAAGTATTTTCCAGAAGGACTGGGTTTTATTTCATCAACAATATTATACTTAATTTTTGTTTTATGTCCAATTATTTTCTCGATTTTCTGATTGATCTCTTGAAAAATTTTATCCATATCTTTTAACTTATCTTTATCAATCAATACCAGATTAATTAAGATAGAATCAACCATTTCTTGAATAATCTGGAACTGCTTAATATTATCTTGAAAATAAAATAATGAATAAAATATACCTGCACTTATAAAGTCTCCTAATTTATTTTTAAAATTACCTGTAATACGACCGACCACTTTTTCCAAGAGAGGTAATCCATGTCCACATTTACAATCCTTATCAGACAAAATGCCTCTATCACCAATTTTATACCTAATCAAGGGCATAGTGTAATTAGTCAACAAAGTGACGATAATATTTCCTGCTTCTCCAAGCTTTACTTCCTTCCCCTCATCGTCTACAATTTCCAAATAGTGAATATCAGGAATTAGGTGTAAGCCCTCACTTTTTTCACAATTACAGGCTATATCCCCTACTTCTCTGGAGCCATAACGGTTAAATACAGGAGCTTGAAATACTCTTTCAATTCGTGCACAAACCTCAGGATATAAAACACCAGCGGAAGTCATAATAGCTTGGGGAGAATAAATTGATAAATGATGTTTCCGGATAAAGTGAGCAAATTCATCAATACTGTTTGTATAGGCAAATATTAAGTAGGGCTTTATCTTATTGATCCTCTGCACATACTTATACATATCTTTCTCTGCCATTCTACTAGTACTTAGAATGGTTACTCCATAAAGCTGTTGGCGAAGATATCCCTTAAAACCTTGACCACTCCTTAAAACATCTGATAAGGAACCCCATAACTTTACCATAGGCTCACCAATCTTTCTCCCGGTCCATTCATCAAATAAAATTTTAGTGGCCAGTCCCCAGGTAAAGTAATCTCTATCCTGATAAAATATTGCTGGTTCTCCGGTTGACCCACCAGAGGTATTCCGATAATAAGTATGATCTCTAAATTTATATAGTTGATCAAAATTATTTCGGATAATGTCTTTAGTTAAAAGAGGGAATTTTTTAAGATCAGCAAAGATGGTATCCTCTGAAAAGGAGATCTGATGTTCCTGAATAACTCTTTGGTAATAGGGGATATTTTGACTGGCATATTGAATCAGTTTAAAGAGTTTTTTCCTCTGAAGATTGCGATTCTCCTCCAGGGTATTCCATTGCCGATCTTTTAATTTTTTATAGTATTCTAATACCCTCCAACGCTTAACATATTTCCAGTAAAGAGGAAGTAAAATGTCTCTTCGAATTTTTACTACTGTATCTGAACTATTAATTATCATAAAATACTACTTCCTTATCAATAAATATCGATTATCATTCTTAAATTTTATCTCTCTAAGTTCTTTCTTAATGTTCTATTTGCGAGAATGTTTGGAGGTATTTCCCAGAAGGACTGGGTTTTATTTCATCAACTATATTATATTTAATCTTTGTTTTATTCCCCATTGCTAAATTAATCTTTTTATTAATTTCTGTAAAATCTTTCTTAACATCCTTTATTTTTTGACTATCCTTTAGTACTAAATTAATGATAATGTAATCATAAGCTTTCTGAATTACTTGGAGCTGTTTTACATAATCACGAAAATAAAATAATTCAATAAAAAATCCACCATCTATTATATCTCCTTGTTTATTTCTAAATATACTACGTACACGACCTTCTACTTTTTTTAAAAAAGGAAATCCCCTTCCACAACTACACTCTGCTTCTGAAAAAATACCTCGGTCTTCAATTTTATATCTAATCAAAGGCATAGTATAATTGGTAAGCAAGGTTATGATTATTTCACCTGATTCACCCGTATTTACTTCCTTTCCATTATTATCCACAATTTCTAAATAATGGATATTGGGAATTAAATGCAGCTCATAACTTTTTTCACAATTACAGGCAATATCACCTACCTCCCTGGATCCATAACAATTAAATACGGGAGCTTGAAATACTTCTTCGATTCTTTTCCTAAATTCAGGAAATAAAACACCAGCTGAGGTCATAATTGCTTGAGGAGAATAAATTGATAAATGTTGTTCTTGAATAAAACGGCATAACTCATCAATACTGTTTGAATAAGCAAGTATTAAGTGAGGTTTTATCTTATTAATCCTCTGCACGTAATCATACAAATTTCTCTCGGTCATCATATAAGAGTTTAAAGTTGTCACCCCAGAAAGTTGCTGCTTGAGATATCCTTTAATGCCCTGGCTACCCTTTAAAATATCTTCCATTGCACCCCACAGCTTCACCATAGGCTCACCAATCTTTCTTCCAGCCCATTCATCAAATAAAATTTTGGTGGCCATTTCCCACTCCAAGCAATATCTATCTTGAAAAAATATCGCTGGCTCTCCGGTTGATCCGCTAGAAGTATTTCGATAATAAGTATTATCTCTAAATTTATATAATTGATCAAAATTATTTCGAATAATCTCTTTGGTTAAAAGAGGGAATTTTTTAAGATCAGTAAAGATGGTATCCTCGGAAAAGGAGATCTGATGTTCCTGAATAACTCTTTGGTAATAGGGGATATTTTGACTGGCATATTGAATAAGTTTAAAGAGTTTTATCCTCTGAAGATTGCGATTCTCTTTTAGGGTTTTCCATTGTCGATCTTTTAATTTTTTATAATATTCTAATACTCTCCAATGTTTAACATATTTCCAGTAAATAGGAAGTAAAACGTTCCTTCGAAATTTCGCTCCGATATCTACTCTGTCAATAGTCACAAACTACTCCTCTCTTATTTTTAATTACTCTATAATTTCCACTCTTCTTTATTAATTTTTCCAATACGTTTTTATCACATTTATTGAACTACTTCTTAATATTAACGTAAACATAAAGTCCTTTTTAGACTTAATAAGTTTAATTTAAAATATGGTAAATATTAATTCCATAATTTTTTATAAGTTTGTACTAAAGGTTTTAGAATCTGAAATATTTTTCTATCTTTTATTTTTGCCTCATAAAAATTACGTAATCGCTTTGACTTGTCAAAACGTAAAGGAATGGTAGTGTGCAAATTAATCGGGCATAGCTCACATCGATCAAATAGATTCTCCCTAAAATTCATCCATCGATTACTATACCATAATTCCGTTAAAGTGTTCTTAAATAAGTTTCCCATTAAAGGTTCGTGGGTATATTCTACTATATGACAGGGATGGACATCACCATTAGCCAGGATAAAGGCAAGTTCCTGAGCAATCTGGCAAGATCGGATATGGCTATTTTTAGGTTGATATACTCCTTTCGCCCAATCAGAAAGAGAAACGTTTTCTTCGGAAAATAATCCTTTCAAATTACGTATAGCCACGGTGCGCACATCTTTATCTAAAGTCTGACAGAAATCTATCGCTTTTGGAATAATCTTTTTTTTAAAATAAGAAATTTCTTCTTCAGTTAATAAATTTTTCTTTTCAAAATCACCCTCTAAATAGGACACTGTCATTCGATTTGAACCCAGTTGATAATGAAGTTCGAGCAATTCTGCAAAGGAATCGAAATTTTCTCTAACCAAGATCGACTGAGTATTTACTTTAAAATAAGGGTATCTTTTTTCAAGTTGAGAAAATATTTTAATTGCTGAAGTTGTTTTCATCCATAATTGATTAGTTCCTCTCATTTGTGTATTTATTTCCTGATGAGGAGCATATAAGGAAATAGTGATAAAATTCAAACCTGCTCTAATAAGAGTTTCCGCATATTCAGGAGTAATCATCGAGCCATTGGAATTTAGTTTAACTATCCAGCCATAACTTCTACCAATTTCTATTAATTCAGGTAATCTCGGATATAAGGTTGGTTCACCACCGCTAATAATGAATAGTTTTACTCCTAATTGATATGCTTCTTTAAGGATTCTTTTCCAATCATCAAAAGTTAAAAGGTCTTCTTTTCTTAACTTATTATATAATTCACGACGATAAATACAATTTTTACAGCTTGCATTACAGGCAAATGTGGGTTTAATTAATAATTTTCTTAAACGATATTTTTTCATTAATTTTACCTTTTTTAAATTTGTTTTTTTACACCGCATTTATTCTTATTTCTAGGAATTATATACTTCTTTAAATAAATTTATCCACTCTTTAATTATATTTTCAATATCAAATTTCTCCACACTTTTTCGAGTATTTGCTTTTAGTTTTTCATATAATTTTTGATCATAAAATAGTTCTTCCATCGCAGACTTTAAAGCATCTTCATCTTTAACCGGAACGAGTAGACCATTTTCTCTATTTTCTATAATTTCAGAAGTACCAGTTTCGCAAGCTGTAGCAATCACGGGTGTTTCACAAGTTAAAGCCTCTAATAAAATATTTCCAAAACCTTCGTATCTTGAGGAAAGAATGAAAAATTTAGCATATTTCATATAAATAAAGGTATTATCGACTTTACCCAATAATAAAACCTGACTTTTTAAATCTAATTTAATTATTAATTCCTCTAAATTTTTTCTTTCTTCTCCTTCACCTAAAATAACTAACTTAACTATATTTTTTAAAGCTGATTTGGCAAAAGATTTTATTAAAATATCGAAACCCTTTTGTTGATGTAACCTTCCAACTGCTAAAATGTAATCAAATTCAAGTGGTCTTTGTGCCAGTAATTTATCACCTATTAATTTAAAATCTATTGGATTATATATGTTTTTTGTATTTTTTAAGTGGTAATTATTATTTAATTTCTTTTCTATTCCAGAGGAACAGGTTATTATCTTTTTTACATTAGGGAGTTTATAAATAGTACTTAGGCATAATTTTTCATACAAAGGGAAAAAATCTGGATTATTACGAATGCTTACCATAACCGGCTGGAAAGTCAAAATAGGCTGTAAATTCCCCATAAATGAAACTATAAAATCTGGGGAAATCTTCCCTATTAACTTTTTTAATTTCACTACCCGATAAAAAGTATTTTTTATCTTCTTCCAAAAAGAACCGCTGGGAGTCTCTAAATTTATTAACTCCCCCTCTATTTCATATTCTATCGGATGGTGATATATAATCACGTAAACTTTATAGTATTTACTTAATCCTTTACTTAAGATGCTGACTACTCTTTCTACACCACCTTTTATTAAGGATGGTACAATTAACATAATTTTTTTCATAACCATAAATAACCTTTAACATTAAATTAAAAAAGCGAAATATTTCTTAGCAGTTTTACTACAATATCTAATTTACCAATGGTCATAGAAAATACTCCTTAATATTAAACGAGCGTTCAAATTTATTCAGTTAGATTCTTTAACTCTATTAAAATATTTTATTATTGTATTTTTTAAATATCTCTTTATGCGCACAAAATATATGAAATATCTTGGCCCAAATAAAGATCCAAATATACAAATATAGTATCTAATATATAACGGATATAGTGAGATTGCTTTTAGTAAATATCTTTGACCTTCTTTTATTTTTCCCATATGGCATAATCTATTGCCAATATAAAAATAATGTTTACTATAAATACTTCGACTTTTTTTTAACTCATCAGAATATTTTAATAAAATTCTATGTGCTGTAATAATTTTTCTTTCTAAGTCATTACTTATCTGCTTAGAATGAATTCTACGTTTCGCAAGTGGAGCTTTAATAAGAACAAATCTATAATATTTAGCAATTCTTATCCACATATCCCAATCTTCTTGTCCATTTAATAAATTATCAAACAACCCTACTTTTTCAAAACATTCCTTTCTTATAAGTAGCGTAGGAACGCTCAGATTATTACTGGAAAGTAGATCTTTATACATATAACCTTCTTTTTTGGGTAAACATACTTTACCAATATAGTTGCCTTTCTCATTAATCTTAAACGACCATGAACAAACTACTCCAACTTCGGGAGGTTCATTTTGAAAAACTTTAATCTGTTTATCAAGTTTTTCTGGTAACCATTCATCATCTGAGTCTAAAAAAGCAATATATTCTCCCCTTGCCTTTTTGATTCCTATATTTCTGGCTGCTGAAATTCCTTGGTTCCTTTCATGTTTAATATAATTAATTCTTTTATCTTTATAACCTTTTATAATCTCTTCTGTATTATCTGTAGAGCCATCGTCAATAATAATAATTTCAAAATCCTGATAACTCTGGTTAAAAACGCTTTGAATAGCTTTACCAATTAAATGCGCACGATTATAAGTTGGAATTACTACACTTACCGTTGGACGGTTTATCATAATTATTTATCCTCATTTATATAAATCTACCGGTTATAATGAAATATAAAATTAAAATCTGAAAATATTCCCGAAACTTCAATTTTAAATCTTTTATAGTAATTGCTTACCCAAATTCTTGGTAAACTATAGATGCTATCGTTATTATATTTATTTACTAACCCATAATTAGTAGTAACTGCCCCTTTAAATCCGATATTTTTAATCAATTTAATAATTTCATTATTATAATATAACCTCGATCCATAAGGATAGGCAAAAAATGTTGCCTCAATTTTAAGTTGATTTTCTATCCTTTTTTTAGAATTTATAATTTCTTTTTCAGCTTCTGCTAAACTAATTTTTGTTAAATTAGGATGAGTTACAGTATGCACTCCAAAAGTGATACCATTATCTTTCATTTCACGAATTTCACTCCATGATAAAATCATTTTTTTCCCTAATCCAGTTGGAACGATAATTTCACAAATATTTTGTAAATTAATAATATAATTATTCTTTAAGTTGCTAGGCATTTTTTTAATTTTTTTTAATAGAAAAAAGAGGCAATTAAATTTCTCTTTATTATCAATTAATGAAAACTCACCAAAATTTGGAATATCTATCTTCTTTTTTTTAGTATGGTAAATAATATATCCAACTAGATCCCACCAAAATAAATTATCTGTATCAATATACCCACTAGCCAAAAAAATAGTAGCGGGAATTTTATACTTTTTTAAAATAGGATAAGCATAAAGATAATTATCTTTATAACCATCGTCAAAGGTAATGGCTACTGCTTTTTGATATTTTTTATCATTTATTTTTCCCGCCTGAAGTATTTGAATTAATTCTGATAATTTTATAATATTAAAATTTTTACTTAACCATTTTATCTGTTTCTCAAAAATATTTAGATCTGTGGCAGGTATAGACCATTTTTCATTTTGAGGAGTAACACGATGATACATAAGAATAGGGATTTGATTCCCTACTATTATCTTTCTAAAAAATCGATATATTTCAGGTACTCTTATATAAAATAATACTAAAAAAATAATATCTTTAATCTTTATCTTAATATTTATTTTTTCCCGATTTTCAATAATAAGCGCATCCCTTCTCTGTCTTTTTTACTTCTATATAACTTAAATCATTATAAAAAATTTTACCATTTAAATCGTGTCTACCACTCTTATTTGTGAGTCGAACTCTTAGGAATAAATAATAATCGCTATAATCCCAAACACCACTTCAATACCCATCAGCACTAAAACTAAATTCCTTTCACTAATTCCACCACTTACTTTCATAATCAACTGTCCCAATCCTACCGGACCATTATCCGGGCAATATAATTTTCCTTCTTTATACACCCCAAAACTATAGGGGAAATGATTTTTTGCTTTGATTAAAAAATCTATAAGATAAGGAATCAGTAAAATTGCCCCTGCAATCTCAAAGTTTCCCATAATCACTACCGCCGCAATAATTGCTCCAATACTTAAGGTTCCCACATCTCCTACTAATATTTTTGCCGGATACCAGTTATAATATAAGGTAGCTAAAAGTGCGCCTAATGCAGCAAGTAAAATTACCAACACCGTAATTTTTCCAATCAAATAAGCAATGATAGCTAAGCACCCCATTGCCACTATTCCCATGCCTACCTCTAAACCATTAAATCCTGCCAGCATGTTAACAGCATTAGCTGCAATAGTTATTTCTGAAGGAATAATAACTAAGGTATATAATAATCCAAAATTCACATTTCCCATAAACGGAATCTTTATAAAACTACTTCCTTCTTTAATTACAATCAAAGGTAACGCTGCAAATACAGGCATAAAAGCTTTAACCTTTTGAGGCATGGAAACTAAATCATCAAAGATTCCAATTAAAGTAACTATCAATATTGCCGATAAAGCAGCTGAAATCGAGATTAAATTAGCTGAAGGAAATAAATCAAAAAAAGTGTTAGCCGCAATTACCGCCAATATCCCTGCTGCAAAACCAGCTACTATCACCAACCCGCCCATTTCAGCAACTTCTTCCTGTGTTGCGCTATTCATATTTTTCCCTACAATCCCTGTTTTTTTCAAACGAAAAATCATAACTGGAAATAAAATAAAACTAGCCATAAATGAAATTAATAAAATTGAAATTAACATAAATATTTATCTCTTTCCTATTTCTTTATTTTGTTTTTATTTCTACGGTTATAAATAAAGGCATCTATATATTTAAATATTTTAAACGAGCTTCTACGATTATAAACATTTTGTTCACTAAAAATAAATTTAATATTTTTAGGTAAAATAATACATATAAAATTAAAGCCCTCTGAAAAAGACCCATTATCAGTGCTGCTGAAAACATACAAATTCCCACTTGCAGCCCATTCTATTGCATGATTATCCTCTCGTTTCCTGATATCGTCGCCATAAAATTACAAATTGTATTTGTTTATTTACTTCTGTTAACTACTTCATAACAAATATTCTCAATTCTTTTTGCACTTTCTTCCCAACTGAAATTTTTCTCAACAAAATTTCTTGCTTTACTACCGAATTCTCTTGCTTTTTCCCTATTTTTAGTAAAAAAAAGTATCCTTTCCTTTAATTCTTTTATATTATTCAATTCTACCAAGAATCCTGTTTCGCCGTGATTAATAAGGTTTGGTAAAAAACCCACTTTAGTGCCAATGGCCGGTAAACCACAAGCCATAGCTTCGGTTGCCACCATACAAAAACTTTCATACTCAGAGGTAACAAGAAAAACATCCGAATTTTGATAAATCTTAAGTAGATTTTCTTTATATAAAACACCGTGGAATTTGATAAAATCAGTGATATTTAATTTCTCTGCTAATGTTTCTAAGTTATTTCTCTCCTGGCCTTCTCCGACAATATGAAGAAACATTTTTTTATTTTCTTTTAATGATTCATAAAATCCTTTTATTAGATAAGACAAATTTTTAACTTTTACCAGCCGGCCTACAAATAAAAAATCTATATTTTCTTTTGAAAGTTTATTTTTAGGAGGTTTAAAATAATTTGAGTCTAATCCAACTTCTACATACTCTGCATTATTACACCATTTCTTTATCTTTGGATAAATATCTCCCCCAGCAATATTTTTAGAATAATTATTTAACATCTTTCTTGCCATTCTTGAAGGAGGACCAGGCCATCTAATAATTGTAGGCTTTTTTCTATTTAGAAAACTAGCTAATATCACTAATCCACCACCAATGTAATATACATCACTCCAATTATCGCCTCTTAACTTTTTATAGACTGCCAACTCAAACATTCGGTATTGAAAATGATTCGCAAGAGAAGAAAAAAGCCACTTTAACTTATTTGAATTACCTAATTTATTAGAAATCCAGGAAGTATAAGGGGAAAAAATAAATTGAACATCAAATGTTAGTATTTCTTCTGGAAGAGGGGTTATTTTCTTGTAAGTTTTACCGATAATTAATCTGACATTATGTCCCCTTTTTCTCAAAGTTTGGGCAATATTTAAAGCAACATTTTCTTCCCCTCCAAAAAAAATACCCATCATTTGACTTATAATAGTTATATTTAATGTTTTCATGAATTACATATCTCTTGAAATAAATTTATCCAATCTTTAACAATATTTTTAATGCTGAATTTTTTAATACTTCTTTGTATATTTGTTTTTAACCTTTTATATAAACCTGTATCATAAAATAATTTTTCCATTGCTACTTTTAAAGCATTTTCATCTCCAACAGGAACTAACAAACCATTTTCTTCATTTTCTACAATATCAGTGGGACCTGTTTCACAATCTGAAGTAATTACAGGAGTCCCACAGGCTAAAGCTTCTAATAGAACCATAGGCAAGCCTTCATATCTTGAGGATAGAACAAAAAATTTAGCATATTTCATATAAATAAATGGGTTATCAACTTTACCGAATAATAAAACCTGACTTTTTAAGCCTAATTTAATTATTAATTTTTCCAAATTTTTTCTTTCTTTTCCTTCACCTAAAATAACTAATTTTACCATATTTTTTAAATCTGATTTAGCAAAGGATTTTATCAGAATATCAAATCCTTTCTCTTTACTCAACCTTCCAACTGCTAAAATATAATCAAATTCAAACGGTTTTTGAGCAAACAATTTTTGCTTAACTAATTTTAAGTCTATTGGATTGTAAATGGTTTTTACATTTTTTAAGCCATAATTAATAATTAATTTCTTTTCTATTGCCGATGAACATGTTACTATCTTTTTTACATTAGAAAACTTATAGACAGTTTTTAATAAGAATTTTTCATCTAAAGGAAAAAAATCTGGATTGTTGTGAATGCTTACTATAACCGGCTCAAAAGTCAAAATAGGCTGCAAATTCCCCATAAATGAAACAATATAGTCTGGTGAAATCTTCTTTATCAGTCTTTTTAATTTCACAACTCTATAAAAAGTATTTTTTATCTTTCTTAAGAAAGATCCAGTTGGAGTTTCTAAATTTATTAACTTTTCCTCTATTTCATATTCTACAGGACCATGGTATATAATAACATAAACCTCGAAATATTTGCTTAATTCTTTACTTAAGATGCTGACTACTCTTTCTACACCGCCTCTTACTAAAGATGGTACTATTAACATAATCTTTTTCATAACCATAAATTTCCTTTAAAATATCTGTTATTCCACTAAGCAAATTTAATCAATTATCGTTTCTAAATTTTATAAATAAGTTGGTCCAAACAACGCACCAAACATACAAATATAATACCTAATACAAAACGGATATAAAAAAATTGCCTTTAATAAATATCTTTGACCCTCTTTTTTATCAAGTTTTTCTGGTAACCATTCATCATCTGAATCTAAAAAAGCAATATATTTTCCCTGGCAAGCTTTAATTCCGGTATTACGAGCAGCTGATATTCCTTGATTAAATTTATGAAAAAAATAATTAATTCTAAAATCATTAAAATTTTTTACTATTTCTTCAGTATTATCTGTAGAGCCATCGTCAACAATAATAATTTCAAAATCCTGATAACTTTGATTTAATACACTTTTAATAGCTACATCTATAAAATTTGCTCGATTATAGGTTGGAATAATTACACTTATCGTTGGATTTTTTATCATAGTCATCCTCTCTTATTCACCTAACATAAAAAACTATTTTATCTTCTCACCAAAGATTTATGGAAGAATTTAATTTCATCAAAAATATCATAGTGGGGATAGTATTTTTGTAAAAGATACACAGATGCAATATAAACACCAATGCTCATTATAACTATGGTTACAAACACAAATATAGCCATACCCAATGGCTGTTGCATCGGATTCCAATATAATTTGGCTACATATATACTTCCTGCCATAAGTAATGAACAGAATAAAGGTGGCCAAAAATTGTCAAAATATTTACGCCAGGGTGCTTTAGTAATCTTTTGGGATAAGGGATACCATATAATCGACATTCCTGCTACACTCAAAATTACTCCTAAAGCTGCCCCTGGAATTCCCATATAAATTATTAAAGGGTAAATAACAATTATTATGGTTAATCCTCTAATTAGCTGCATATAAAATTCATAATTTGGATACCCACTTCCGGTAAATAAAGGACTACCTGTAGAAACAATTGTTTTAATCAATCCTGCTACCGCCAGAAGCTGCATTGCTGTAACTATGGGCATCCACTTCTCGCCCAAAAATATTCGGGTGAATTCAGGAGCTAACAAAACCATTCCTACTGTAATAGGTAAGGAAATTGCAATAGTTAGTCTCATTATTCGAAAATAAGCTTTCTGCAATCTAGTCTGCTGATCTTGAATTTTTGCATAAGCAGGAAATGCTACACTTGATATTACCTCAGTAATTTCAGTTTCTAATATATTTGAAATTCTATATGCCATTTGATAAAATCCCAACGCCACAGCACTAAGCACTCTTCCCACAAAAATATCATCGATATGTTCCCCAATAAATATCAGTATACTCGAACCAAGAATCCATCTTCCAAAACCAAATAGCTCTTTTGCCTTCCCTAAATCTTTACTTAAGCGAGGCCTATAAGGATGAATTAAATAACTGATAATAAAACTTACTACCTTTTCCGCAAGTAAACCAAGCACAAGGGCCCATACACTTCTTAAGATTACAGCAGCCAAAACTGCAACGATAAAGTTTGTAGATATTTCCACAAATCGATAAACAAATACTTTATTAAATTCTAACTCTTTCTGAAAAAAGATGACCCCAATATTTGAAAATGCTTGAAAAAAAGTTAAAAATCCCAGTACTTGAATTATAGGTTTAACTGCTGGGGTATGAAAAAATATTGCCACATAAGGTGCCACAAAATAAAGTATTATAAATATTATAAATCCTCTCATAATTAGAACTGTCCATGCTGCATCAAGATAACTATCAGTATTTTCTTTCTTTTGAATTAAACCCTGGCTAAAACCAGTTGCGGAAAAAGTTTCCAAGGCAGACATCGTAAGCAAAGCTATTCCCATTAATCCAAAATCAGAAGGAGCAAGAATACGACCAATGACTACTAGCCTTATTAAACTAAGAACTTTTTGAATTATTTTAAGAGAAGAAATAAAGGCTCCCCCTTGCACCATTTTTTGAGGTAAAGTTTTTCTCGGTTTTGATAAATTCTTAGTCTTTTCTTCGATTTTGTTTTTTATAAGCAAACTTCATATCTCCTCTTAAAATTCAAATTTCTTCTAAAAGCTAAATTATCTAACATAACTTACATTCTCCCCACTCCTTCATAGATAAATCCTAATTCTTTTACTTTTTCTGGTTCATATAGGTTTCTTAGGTCAAGCAAGATAGGAGATTTAAGTAATTTTTTTATCTTTAATAAATCAAGATTGCGAAATTGATTCCATTCAGTAGCGATTACTAAGGCGGCACTTCCTTGTGCAGTCTCATATTCATCCTGGCAATAGATTAAGTTGGGGAGAACTTTACAGGTATTTTCCATTGCCAGGGGGTCAAAACATCTGATGTACGCGCCTTCTTTAAGTAGGAGCTGGATAATATCAATAGCTGGGGACTTTCGAATATCATCGGTATTTTGTTTAAAAGCCAGGCCTAAGATACCTATGGTTTTATCTTTAAGATCTCCGAGCAGGTGTTTTATCTTTTCTACCATTAATTCTCTCTGTCTTTTGTTTGCTGAGACAACTGCCTTTAAGGTTTTAAAATCATATCCGTAGCTTTCGGCAATACTACAGAGGGCTTCGGTATCCTTAGGGAAACAGGAGCCGCCATAACCGGGTCCGGGATGGAGAAATTTAGGACTGATACGGCCATCCAAACCCATAGCTTTGGCTATCTGGTGCACATCTGCCCCTACTTTATCACAGAGATTGGCAATCTCATTGATAAAAGTAATCTTAGTAGCCAAAAAGGCATTACAGGCATATTTGATTAATTCTGCAGTTTCAGGAGTAGTAATTACAAAAGGAGTATCAATAAGATAGAGGGGACGGTAGATTTCCTGCATTATTTTTAAGGCTTTATCGCTGGTAGTACCAATTACTATTTTATCGGGATGGGTAAAATCATAGACTGCTGAGCCTTCACGAAGGAATTCGGGGTTGGAGACTACGTCAAAGGGAATAGAATAGACAGGCGAGACGCCTGTCCTACGGTTGAGGTGGAGATTGCTTCGGTCGCTCTGCTCCCTCGCAATGACAGAAGGATGGATTCCCGCTTTCGCGGGAATGACAGAGGAGGAGGCGGGAATGACAGAAGGAGAGATTGCCGCGCTCCCTTCGGTCGTTCGTAATGACAGAGTCTGATATTCATTAATTATCTCTTTAATTCTGTAGGCGGTGCCGATGGGGACAGTGCTTTTATTAACTATGACTTTATATTCATTGATGTATCGGGCAATCTCTTTAGCTGCTTCTTCTATCTGAGAAAGATTGGCTGAACCATCATTATTAGGAGGAGTCCCCACGGCAATAAATATTACCTTTGATTGTTGAATCGTCTTTTCTATCTCAATAGTAAAACTAAGTCTACCAGCTTCTACATTTTTTCTTATAAGAACTTCTAAGTTTGGCTCATAAATAGGTATACCACCAGAATTAAGCATAGATATTTTCTTTTCATCTTCATCTATACAAATTACTTCTACTCCAAAATCAGAAAGACAAGCTCCGGTAACCAGACCTACATAACCGGTGCCGATAATACAAATTTTCATGGATATAGACTCCTTCACTATTTATTTCCGGTTAAATACTTTGATTTTATTACTATTCTCTTTTACCTCTATACTTATTAAATCTAAATATATAATTTAGATTATTATAACATATACTTTTCGCTAAATATAATAAATAAAGACAGGCGAACTTGCCCCTGTGAAAACAGGGGACGCCTGTCCTACGAATTGACAAAATGAAATAAATGTAACATTTAGTGCCTGGCACCTTTTTTGTCCTACAATTTTCTCAAAAGCTCATGATAATAATCAACAGTAACCTCTATTTCTCTTATGATATCTCCTATTCAGGTAATCATTTCTTATCCTCTGAAGTCATTTCTTCTAAACATAATTAAACTTACGTTGTTTTCTCTTCCCCATAATAAACGCTTTTGGCTTAAATAAATATTTCAATACTTTATTTATGAAACTACGTTGAGCTAGGCTTGCTTTCAAATTAGGGCGATAGTTGATAATTTCAGTTTCAAAACCCGCATTTAGTAAATATTTTTGCAAAGCATAAGCTTGTAATACAGCACCATAATTATTCGCATTATGTAATGTTAAGGTTCCGATCTTCATTTAATCTTCCCTTCCCTCATATATTCCTTTATAAATTTTGTAAATTTCCTGTATATCATATCTTTTTAATACCTCATCTTGAACAAACTCTCTATTATATCGATTGTTATTATATTTATAATTTAAAATATACTCTGCCCAAGCTTTGGCCCCTTTTTTTAAATCCAAATACTCACATAAACCCATATTTGCTTCTTGGGGAACATTGGTCGAAACAAAACACTTTACCCCCATCGCTTGAGCTTCTATCAAAACAATTGGAGACCCCTCATAATTTGAAGGAAAAATAAAATAATCTGATTCTGATAACAATTTCGGAATATCAGAATCAGAAGGTAGCATTTGAACATTTTCTTCCAATCCCAGTTTGATAATTTTTTTTTCAATCTTTTCTTCATCCTTACCAAAACCAATCATTGTTAATTGTGCATCATCTAATAGCTTTTTGGTATGATAAAACACATCGAGCAAAAACAACTGATTTTTCTGAAAACAATATCGTCCGACATGAATAAATTTAATGCATTTATGATATTTATATGGGTACTTTTCTCTATTAAAACGTTTTAAATCGATAGCATTATTTACAACAAATGCATTTTTATCATTGCCGTATAGATATGTAATTGCCTGCTCTGAACATCCTATCTTAATATTTGAGTTTATTTTTATTAGTATTTTTAGAAAATAGTCATAAAATCGTTTTATTCGTTTTATCTTTATTGGTGGTACAGAATTATGTGAATGAGAAATCCTTACTTTTACTCCTGCAATACTTGCTGCAAAGGTACATATACCACTTTCAAAAAAATTATGACAATGAATTGCTTGGTAAGGACCATTTTTTTTAATTATTTCATAAGTTCCCATAAAAATACGAAAAAATCGAATATAATAATCTAGCTTTTTTCTAAACTTACTCAACCCTTCATAATTAGGAATTCTAAATATCTTCCCTCCAAGCATCTCAAATTCATCATCGTAGTATCTTCTTTCACTAGTAAATAATATTATATCATAATGGACATCTGGCATATGACGGCAGATACCCATTATTACAGCTTGTACACCCCCATTGCCCAAGCCTTCACAAGAAACCTGGAGTACCTTCATTTATTCATCCATCACTTTCTTTTTAGTTGTAATTGTAAGCCCTTTTGTCACTAACTCCCGATGTGCCTCACATTCAATATAATTATGTATTGCTAATAATTGTTTTTTATTATATTTTTTTTTCAACAGCATCCCATTCAATAATCTCCGGTCTATCCTTGATAACCATTTGCCAAATCCAAAAAACCTTCTCAAGTATGATTGTATGTTCTCTTGTGCAAATTTTTGATACTGCTGTTCAACGAAATTATCTTGTAATATTTCATCTGAACGCTGCTGGAATGCTGATAATATATCTTCTGCTGCTTGACCAGTCGCTAAACGTACACCTTTTCCCTTTTTTACAATTGGAATATAATTTACACAAAGTCCATCATTAATGCTTACCTTTATTAGCAGACTAGTTTTCCAAAATTCGCTTTTAGAATGATCAAACAAAAAATTACCTTGACCGTAAACAATAGTAGATCTATCACCCTTCTCAAAGCATCCAATGCAATGACTATGCTGACATATAACTAAATCTGCTCCCTTCTCTGCAATTTTTCTACACACCTTCTGCAGATAAGGCGATGGGTAGCGATAATGCTCTTTACCCCCATGGTACAGGACAATAACATAATCACTCCCTGCTTTTAAGCTCTGTATATGGTCAAGGCTTTCTAGTGGGTCAAAGGGATTTGCACCAGGAGTATTTTCAGTTGCTATCGTAAATTCATGTTCTGCACAAGCATATACGCCTATCTTTAATCCATCTCTTTGCAATATTTGCGGTTTACTAGCTTCGAAAAGGGTATCACCTATGCCAACAAACAGAATTTCATTCTTATTCAATGTATCCTTGGTTGACTTAAGGCCTTGTGCTCCTTGGTCAAGTATATGATTATTAGCTAACACCAGCAAAGTAGGGTTTAAGGCTTTAATTCCTTTCACAGTGCATATGGGAGCGATAAGATTAAGCCCGCACTTGGCAATGGGATTTTCCTTATCAGTAAGAGGTACTTCCAAATTAAAAATACGAATATCTGCAGCATTCCATAGAGAAAGCAACTCATCCCCAAGTAATGCAGTGATGTCAGCATTTTTGAATAAATCTATATTTGATTGTGTTGGTACTAAATCGCCACCTATTAATAATTGCATATTATATACTCCTATCATTATCTCATTATGATTTTTCTATAGGCCTATAAATATTAGAAAAGAATTGGTATAAATGTAACATTTAGTGCCTGGCACCTTTTTTTACCTTTAGGACAAATTTGGTGCCTGGCACCTTTTTTGTCCTAACAACTATTTAAGCATATCCCGATTAGGTTTATAACTTGGTACAATCTCCTGCAGTTTCCTGATAATCCCTTCCGTATCCATTTCTTTAGCCAGCACTTCCAACTCCCTAATATCTTTCTCTAACTTCTCCTCATCAACAGCTTCAGTTTGAGCAATAAAAATCTTTTCATGCCCGCTTTCTCCCAGCACTTTACTTCGTTCTTTTTCAGTTAATAATTCTTCAAATAATTTCTCCCCTGGTCTTGATCCAATAAATTCTATCTTAATATCTTCATCTAGTATAAAGCCAGACAATCTGATTAAATTCTTGGCAAAATCTACTATTTTTATCGGTTCTCCCATATTTAATATAAATACTTCCCCTCTAATACCCAATGCACCTGCCTGTATTACCAGCTGGCTTGCCTCAGTGATGGTCATAAAGTATCTCTCCATTTCTTTATCAGTTACTGTAATAGGACCACCTTCAGCAATCTGCTTCTTAAAAGTGGTGATTACACTTCCACTACTTTCTAATACATTTCCAAAGCGAACCGCCACAAAATTAGTCTTACTCTTTCTCCCATAAATTTTTATGATCATTTCAGCTACTTGCTTACTTGCCCCCATTACACTGGTAGGATTAATAGCCTTATCGGTAGAGATCATTACAAAATTATTGACCCCATACTTATCAGCTAACTCAACTAAATTTTTAGTACCCAGGATATTATTATTTACTGCCTCATCAGGATGATATTCCATCATAGGAACATGTTTATGGGCTGCAGAATGAAAAACTACCTCTGGTTTAAAACTGGTAAATATATTTTCCATTTTTTCTCTATTTCTAATATCTGCTAACATTATAATAAGCTTTAAATTGCGAAATTCCTTTTTAATCTTTCTTTCCGTATAAAAAAGACCATTTTCACTATGGTCTAAGATCATCAATTCTAAAGGAGAATATTTACATACCTGTAAGCTTATTTCTTCACCAATAGAACCTGCTCCCCCGGTAATCATTACTTTCTTTCCTTTTAGATATTTAGATATTTCTTCTATCTTTAAATTAATAGGTTCTCGATTTAATAAATCCTCCACTTTTACCTCCCTAATTCGAGAAACACTGACT
>Ga0315293_10001784_pt1 | contig 20900 bp, 19 predicted proteins | sample YL17G13_20_MG_FD_203071 | JGI IMG/M metagenome (GOLD analysis project Ga0315293, IMG submission 203071) | Sediment microbial communities from Yellowstone Lake, YNP, Wyoming, USA - YL17G13_20 | ecosystem: Environmental > Aquatic > Freshwater > Lake > Sediment | place: USA: Wyoming | collected... | reverse complement strand
ATCTTAAGTGTCACACTATTCGAGAAAACACCCATCTTACAGGCACTTAGCAATATCGAATCAGGGGAAAACGAGGACAAGATACTTAACCAATTGAATCTATTCAACTAACGTTGGGACAGTAGTGTCATGAAGAGTATATTATTAATTTAGTCTATCCCCCTTTTTTCTATTATTCTGCCATTGGAGGGGCTGTAGGTTTGACAAGTTATCACTTCCTCCTTTGGAAACCGGAATGATATGATCTACTTCCCAGCCAAATTCGATGGTTTTTCCATAATCTTCTCTTAGTATTACTGTGCCATAGGTGTCACCCCTGGTCTTATTTGGGTCATAGCCCTTTACTATTGATCCTTTTCGCCATACGGCGGCAATGGTTAATGGATCAAATGGTTTGCCATCAGTCTTTGTGCCTGAACCCCTTCCCATGATATCTCCTTTTTTGATTACTGGTCTTGCTAGCTTAATGCCCGGTTGTGCATTCTCAGAATACCCCTAATCTCCCTATTCGTCAATAAAATATTGGTCATCGGGGGCGTTTGAAGCGGATAAATATTTTGCGGGATATGAAAATATATTTTGGGCCACTGACAGTAGGTGTCAGTGGCCTATGATATATTAGAAGGTTTTGCCGGGGCGGGTGAAAGCGTCAGGTCTGAGGACCTGACACCACCCAATATCTATCCAAGGGGCCCAAGTGGGCCGCCCAATAAGACAGGGAATACGGAATTGTCGGGTTTCTCGCCCAAATGGGCTCGGAACCCGACCTACTACTAAGCGTCAGGAAAGGGTTCCTGACGCCGCGCGAGATGCGTAAAATGAGAGACCTGACGCGACGCGATAACCGCCTGGTCACGGCTGCGCCTACGACCTGGCGGAACTAACGGTGTCTCTTTCCGAAACCGTAGCCTACGGGGCCAGGCGGAATGGCGGATATTTATCTGTCACCAGCAGGGCGCAATAGGCGCTGACCCGCCAGGCCCATCGGAATACGCCGACCACGAAATTAAAGAGCGAGCGTGGATATCGCCCGGTGAAGAGAATGGCAAACCAGGCGATTATTATGACCACCAATGCCGCCACAGTCAGGAAACAGAGGATAATGAAATGGGGAATGGCCAGAAGCCATTTCACCAGCGGAAGCCAGCGATTCAAATCGCTGGCGGCGTTGGGATAAGGTATCTCCAGATGGATCGCCTGCTCATCATCGGTGGATGGGTACTCGTCACGGAGCAACGCAATGTATGCCGAAACGCGTGTCGCGAACCGCGCCAGGTTGAGATTCCAGTCGAACCACCAGCGGGGATATTTTCTGCGGAATAAAATCATCAGGAGAGCGGGAATGACGACATAACCGGTATATATGAATCCGCGGAAAAAGGCGTTGTTATTCTCGGGATCCGCCGGGATTCGGAAATATGCGTTGTACAGCAATAGGATTATGATCATAATCGGGATTGCGGCGAATAATCGGAAAAAGGACGAAAGCCTGTTCAGCGGTCGGTCGGGATAATCGATCGAGAGCTTCACTGGATAACTTGTTTCGGTATCTGCCATAGCATGCCTCCTGGCTCTAATTGGTTTCCGTTATAGATGTCATCATGCAGCCTATGCAATATCACCGGGAGATTGTAGGGGGATATGGGTATTTATTCAAGGCTTTTTGTGGATGGAATTCGGGTGGCATGCTTACCCCGTCGTTTACCGCTACCGAAGCCATGCTGAGTGTGGGGCAGACGGGGTAGGCATGTTGTTTGACAACATGCACTGTCCGGCAAATGCCGGACAGAGCATGCCACCCCGTAGCAGGCTCAATGCTTGAAATGCCGTATCCCCGTGAAGACCATCGCCACGCCCATTTTGTCGGCGGCGGCGATAACATCCGGGTCGCCCTTGGAGCCGCCAGGCTGGATCACGGCGGTCACGCCGGAAGTGGCCAAGACCTCGAGACCATCGGGCATCGGGAAGAATGCATCGGAGCCTGCCACCGCTCCCTTGGCCCTCTCCCCCGCCTTGCGCACGGCAATCATCGATGATTCCACGCGCGAGGTCTGCCCCGGCCCGACACCAACGGCGGTCCGGTCCTTGCAGATCACAATAGCGTTGCTCTTGATATGCTTGACAATCTTGAATGCGAATAATAGCTCATCGATCTGCGAATCGCTCGGCGCCGCCTTCGTTACAACCTTGAGCTCATCGCGGCGCACGTTATGGCGATCCGGTGTCTGCGCCAATATGCCGCCGGTAATTGGGCGAAACTCGTATTCGCTCTCGGGCGGGATAACGAGGTCGCCGACCTCGAGCAGGCGGCGGTTCTTCTTCTTGACCAGAAGCGCCAGCGAATCAGGCTCGAACCCGGGCGCCAGGATGCATTCCACGAACGCGGTCTCATGCAGCAATTTGGCGGTATCCATGTCTATCGGGCGGTTGAGGGCAATCACCGACCCGAACGCCGAGACAGGATCGGCGGCCAGGGCTTTGGCGTAGGCCTCGGCCAGCGTGCGGCCGACCGCCGCACCGCAGGGGTTGGTGTGCTTGATCACCGCCGCGAACGGCTCGGCGAAATCGAAAATCATCTGCAGGCCGGCCTCAAGGTCCCAAAGATTGTTGAATGAAAGCTCCTTGCCGGAGAGTATCCTCCCTTTTGGTAGCGATGTATACGGATAATTGGGACGCTCATAGAGCGCCGCCTTCTGATGAGGGTTCTCGCCGTAGCGCAATGATGACGCGATGTTGTACGACAGATCAAGCCTTTCCGGGAATTCGGCGGAGTTTTTATTAAACCAGGCGTTGATAGCGGTATCGTAAGCCGCTGTCCGGCCGAATGCCGCCACCGCCATCTTGCGGCGGAATTCGACCGTGGTCGCTCCGCCGTTGGCGCGAAGCTCCTCGATGAGCGCCTGATAATCCGCAGGCGATGTTATAACGGTGACATCGTGGTAGTTCTTGGCCGCCGAACGTATCATTGAGGGCCCGCCGATATCGATATTCTCGATGGCATCCTCTTGGCTGACATCGGGGCGTGACGTCACGCGCTCGAAAGGATAGAGGTTGATGACGACAAGGTCAATCGGATCGATATTGTGCTGCTGCAAGGCCGCCATATGCTCCTTCATATCGCGGCGGGCCAGTATGCCGCCATGAATCCTGGGATGCAGCGTCTTGACACGGCCATCGAGTATCTCCGGGAATCCGGTAACATCCGAGACAGCGGTCGCCGGGATACCGGCTTCCGTGATCGCCTTGAGTGTCCCCCCGGTGGAGAGGAGCTCGATACCGAATTCGCGCAGACCCCGGGCCAGATCGAGGAGGCTGTCTTTATCGTGAACGCTAATCAACGCTCGTTTGATTTTCATCATTGGTCACCTTATTCGTTGGTCAATTCTAACATCTTTGTGGTCGTTCATCATTCGCAGTCAGCCTAAAGAGTCAGGTCGCAGGCGACCTGACCTACGAAATATCATACCCCACCAATATTCTATGTGCCTGTTTGTATTTTTCCAACGTCTTCTGCACGATATCATCAGGCAATTGCGGCGGCGGCGAGTTCTTATTCCAGCCCGAACTCTCCAGCCAGTCGCGCACGAACTGCTTGTCGAACGACGGCGGATTCTTGCCGACCGCGTATGTATTGGCGGGCCAGAAACGCGAGGAATCGGGTGAGAGGATCTCGTCGATCAGTATTAGCTCGTCGCCGACAAAGCCAAACTCGAATTTCGTATCGGCGATTATGATGCCGCGCGACCGGGCATATGATTCAGCCTTGGAATATATTGCCAAGGTAACGTCGCGCAGGCGGCCGGCGAGGCCCTCCCCTGAAACTTGCGCCATCTCGTCAAATGATATGTTGCGGTCGTGGCCGCTCTCCTCCTTGGTGGCCGGCGTGAATATCGGTGCCGGAAGCTTCTCGGCCAGGCGCAGGCTCGATGGCAAAGCATTGCCGTAGAGGTTGACCTCAGGTGCCTTGGGATTCCGTGCGGTAAGCTCGATATAATCCTTGTAGCCCGATCCGACAAGGTACCCTCGGGCCACGCATTCGACATCGATCCGCCTGGCCTTTCGCACGATCATGGAACGGCCCTCAAGAATGTCTTCGTATCGTTTAAGCGGCTCGGGATAATGACTGGCGCGGCTTTCCAAGAGGTGATTGGGGATGATGTCTTTCACAAAATCGAACCAGAACAGCGACATCGAATTGAGAATCTTCCCCTTGCCGGGGATCGGCGTGGGAAGCACCCAGTCAAACGCCGAGAGGCGGTCGGTGGCCACGATCAGCAGGCGGTCGCCGAGATCGTAAACGTCGCGGACCTTGCCCCGCGTGAGAATCGGATATTCCTTGATATCGGTAGAGATAACGGCGTCGGTCATTGGTTGCTCACATTTAGTCTAACGTGCTGTCAGGTCGCCCGACCTGACAGCGTGAATTCTCGGTGCTGTAATAATCGAAGTATCCAATCAATGTGCGTCGGGTGAGGCCACCCGGCGCCACGGAATTCACACCGAGGTAATTGAAACACCGATATATACAATATTTTCGAATCGTTTTCCCGCCTTTTTTGACAGTGAATTCCTCGGGGGGCAAGACGGTCTCAAAGAAAAGACCAAGCACGTCCCCGAACTGCGCGCAGTCGGAGCCACGTTCGTAAACATATATGGCGTTGTAGCCGGTCAGGGTGTCAGGGTCGACCCAGTAATCGTATTGCAGCCCCGAGCGTCCGATTATATTGTTGCCGACAGTCTCGGGGTGGTCATCAAGGTAAAACGCCAGTTGCGATTGAATCTTGTATTCGGAACCCGCGATAATATACGGCCTCGGCATCTCCCCGCGAACCGATCCGATCTTGCCGGCCAACTCCTTCCATCCGGCATAGTAATCGCCACGTCCAAAATAGAAATTGGGTAGGATGACGAGCAAATGAATCGCAACGAAAGTGACAGCCAGGAACGCCAGCGATATCCGCCCCAAAAGGCGCACCCAGCGCCTGTGCTCATTGGCGAAGCAGTAAACCACCGCCGCGACGACCCATCCGATGAAGGCCGGGGCGGTCCAGTTCATCTTGATCCAATAGAAAAGCGATAACGGCAGCAGGAAAATCACCAGCGCGAGAGAAAACGATATCAGGAGCATATGGTTTGATGCCATCCTCCTGAACGATTCCCTGACTGAGTTCCAGATGCCCGCGGCCAGTATCGGCAGCGGAACAATCCCGTAGATTCCGATAATGGTGCCGAGGTAACCGAGGAAGAAATCGGGACGGAAGCGGGTCATCTCCCCGGCGCGCCGCGACGTTTGAAAAGCGAAACTGGCCCAATTGTGCGAGTAGTTCCAGTATATGACCGGAAGCGCCACCACGGTCGCCGCCACCAGCGCAAGATATGGCCATATTGTGGCGAAATGCCGCCTTCTTTCCGAGGAGCTGGCGAAAAATATTAGCGCTCCCAGGCCGGCGAAGACGATAGTGTATTTGCTGGCGAATCCGGCGCCCATGAATATGCCGAGCAATATCCACCAAAATTTCGGGCCGCCCCTGTCGATCGCGTAACAGGCGATCATGACCATAACCCAGAATAGGAGCATTGGGCAATCGGGCGTGATGATGAGCGCGCCCAAAGCATAGATAAAAGTAAGGTTGATCGCTACAGCGCTCCAGAAGCCCACGCGCTGGTCAAACAGCATCGAGGCCAGCCGGAAAACTGCAATCGTCATCGGGACCGACAACAATATTGCCGCCAGGTGGATTGAGAACGCCGATGTCCCCAGGAGCGTGGTCAGCTTGATGAAGTAGGCCGCCATCGGGGGATGATCGAAGTACGAGAGATCGAGATGGCGAGAGTAGTTCCAGTAATAGGCCTCCTGCGGTGCCAACGGCAGAATCGCGGCGTAGAGAAGCCGAAACGCCGTGATACCGCCAAGGAAAATGTAGAATTTCTTAGTCATTCAAATCAAAGTTCCTCAGGTTGAATGGCGAAGCCGAGCCGAATCCGATGAAAAATTCGTCATTCGAAAGCGCCCGGGCGAAATCAAGGCTGATGACACGTGAGGTCGATGACTTTGTCAGGCCAAATCGCAAGCCCACGCCCGCGCCAGATTTCAATTCGCCGGGATCGATATCCTGGCTTCGGCGCCAGACATTGCCTATGTCGAAAAACACAGCCGCCCCCAGCCTGACCGTGAGAATGGTAATCGGCGTGTAGAACCTGTATTCGAAATTCCCCAGGGCCAGACGGTTGCCCGCTAATTCGTGATATGAATAACCGCGCAGGCCGTTTCCCCCGCCGAGGATTACCTGATATGTCGGCTGTTGCCTCCAGGCGAAATCGGCCAGGCCATGGACCGCCAATAGATGCATCCCGGCTGGCTTGTAGTAGACCGCCAATTCGCTTCTGTGCCTGATTCTCTCGCCCGTGCTGTTCCTGTTCCACCAGATAACATCGTCGGAGCCACCGATGAAGACTCCATTTTGGGGACGCAAAAGAAACCGCGCCGAGGCCGCCTGATAATTGGCGATATAATCGGCCCCGAAAGCCTCATCTGATCGGCCGAACGTGAATTTCAGCGAACCGCCCAGCGATAGATCCTCGGGATTGCCGGCGGCATCGACATACCGGGTGATATCGTATTTGATACTGGCGATGCCTGCCCCGATAGTCGGATAGGAGATGGTTTCATCGGGCGGTATAATATCATTGTGAGGATGGCCCTGAAGCTCGACCGAGTAATCGGTCCTGTCAAGATTATATCCGCCATTGATGTTCAGCCGCTGATTTCGCCCGAATGTATATGTGCCCCCGGCATTGATTATCCGCTTTTGCTGACGGTACCTGAAAACCTCCTCGCCGCCGGAAAAAAGCCTCGGTCGCTCGTCTGAACCCTTCATCATCAAGCTGGCGCCGAACGGAACCGCCAGCGAATATTGCGGCCTGGCCAGGGCCATGGAAATTCCCCTGGCGTAGGTAAAATTGGTATGCGCGAAATTGAGAGAGATGCGCGAACCCAAAAGCCTGTTGTCGATATAATACGCGGCGTAACCATCCTGATCATTTCCGATCTGGCCAAGCGCCTGAACATATTTGCCCAATCCCAGCAGATTGGCCTCGGTGAAAGCCATTCCGGTGGTGTAATTACCTCCGGCCACATCGAGGTAAATCTCGGCCTTGGTGGTCCAGAGGTCGGTGGTTGTTAAGGTCAGCTCTATGCCGCTGTCGCCATCAGGTATGGTGGCGATATCGATTTCGCCGATGAACCCGGCACCGCGCAGGTTTCGCTCGGTCTCGATCACCCTCTGGATATCGAGTGAATCCCCGATATCAAACAAAAGCTCACGGCGAACCACGCTCTCGCGGGTGACAATATGCAGGCTATTGGCCCACCGGTAATAAAACAGCGGGTCATTCTGCATCTCGGAATCAAAAACATTTCTTCGGATGATATCGATTTCTTCGATAATCCGCCCCTGGAACGGCTCAAGATCAGCATAAATGGAAGATTGGGCGGCCAGAGGATATAAGAGAATAATCGATATAAACAGAATATTTGCTCTCATCATACAAACATGCTCACGGCCTCAGGCAGGATCCGGTGTTCTACATCCAGGACGCGCGCAGCCAGCGTTTCGGGCGTATCGCCGGCCATGACAGGGACTGTGCGCTGTATCAATATCGGGCCGTGGTCGTAGACTTCATCGACCAGGTGTACGGTGGCGCCGGAAATCTTGTCGCCTGATTCCAGCACCGCCTTGTGCACGTTGAGGCCGTACATGCCGCGGCCGCCATATTTGGGAAGCAGGGCTGGATGGATGTTAATGATACGGCCTCGGAATCTGCGGATGATCTCTATCGGCAAAAGCTTCATGTAGCCGGCCAGCACTATCAGATTGATGGCATGAGTTCCAAAGACGGTGTCGAGCGCCTTCATTAATTCGCTCGGCTCGGGAAATTTTTTCGAACTTATATGGTAAGCAGGGATTTGGGCGGCGCGGGCCCTTTCAAGGGCGTATGCCCCGGAATTGTTCGATATGACGGCACAAATGATACCTTTTATCTTACCCGCGTCGACAGCATCGATCAACGCCTGCAGATTGGTGCCTCCGCCCGAGGCAAAAACAGCTATCCTTAATTCCACCATCTCTTTACTCGCGAAATCCTGCAAACTTATTACCCGACAATCGGCTCAAGGAAAGGATCCCCGGGGCCATTTCCCCCCTGAAAAGCCCGCAATTTTCGGAATAAAAACAAGTTATCATTCGCCCTTCTTTCAGTCAACTGCTAAAAGGATAAAGGAACCCCGATACGTCCCTTTCCTGTTTATAATACAGCTTATATGATATATTACGCTCAAATCGCGTTAAATCGCAACCCAACGGAGGAATTTCTGTGATTACAAAAAAGTTGACCCTGGTCATAATATTATTGGGAACTCTGGCATATATGCCCGATATGGCGGATGCCAAGAGAGAGCCCGGCCACGAAAGCGTAGTTCAAGACCAATATGTCAAGCCTGTGACAAATTACGGCGTTCCTCTCGCTGATAAGATTGGGTCTAACGGCGTGCTCAGCAGGATATACCATCCCGATTTTACGGGCAACCCCGGACAGCCGGAACAGACAGCCGCGGATTACCTGGCGCAGATGGGGTCGAGCCTGGGGTTGCAGGGAGATGACCTGAGCCTGATCTCGACAAAGCAATCACCGGGCGGTTATCATGTAAGATACCAGCAGATATGGCGCGGGGTGCTGGTCTTCGCCAGGCAGGTGCTGATCAATATTAATAATAATGGCGCGATAAGCTCGGTTATATCCGATTTCAAGCCTATTGCCGATATCCCGACCGAACCGGTGCTGACATCAGAGCAAGCGGTTGCCGCCGCCGAAAACGAAGTCGGCGTCCTGATATTCCGCGCCGAGTCGACATCGGAACTTGTTATCCATGCTGATGGCGATTCGCCTGCCTTATGTTGGCTGGTGACTGTCATCGCCGCAAAGCCGCTGGGCGACTGGCAGGTATTCGTAAATGCCGCCAGCGGTGATATAATTGCAAAAAAGAATATTATGTGCTTCATAGATGGGTCTGGGTATATTTTCAATCCCAACCCGGTGGTCTCCGAGGCCACCCTGCTCCTGGCCGATTCGTCTGACAGGAATTATCCGGCGCTCACCAACGCCAGGCAGGACGTGATCCTGCGCGATCTCAATCCGCCGCAGGGCGGATATTACTACCTCACCGGCCCTTATGTTTCAACCAGCCCAACCACCAATCGGGCACACGTCGCTGACCCGGATTCATTCCATTTCAACAGGCAGGATGATAGATTTGAAGAGGTTGTCGTTTATTATCATATAGATTCCTGCGAAAGGAACTACCAGTCCCTAGGGTTCACCAATATCATGGATTTCCCGATAACCATAGCGGTCAACGGCACAACCGACGATAACTCTTGGTATTCGCCCTCCCAGCAGCGCATTACTTATGGATCGGGCGGGGTCGATGATGCCGAGGATGGCGATGTCATCATTCATGAGTACGGCCACGCCACCCAGTTCGACCAGGTTCCCAACTGGGGGCAGACACACGAGGGCGGATCGATGGGCGAGGGATTTGGAGATTACCTGACTGTCAGCCATTTCCACCCGGTTTTCAACAATTGGGACGAAGCCCAGGTATTCGATTGGGACGCCAACCCGCGGGATAATTTCTGGTCCGGGCGCCGTGTAGATACCAACAAGCATTACCCGGAGGATATGCATGGTGAGGTTCATGACGATGGCGAAATATGGAGCCGCTGCCTCTGGGATATTCAGAATGCGATTGGATACGACACCACTCTGCAACTGGTCCTTGAAGCCCATTTCGCCCTGACCTCTCAGGCCAATTTCGGTGACGCCGCCAATGCCATCGTGGACGCCGATTTGGCCATGTACGGCGGCCGGCATCTACTGCAGATAGGCCAGGCTTTCCTCGATAGGGGCATCTTCGACGAGCTGCCGGTCGAACTGAATATTATCCATACGCCCCTGGTCGATACCGAGAATTTCAGCCAGCCGTTTCTCATCACGGCAAGTTTGACGCATACTTTTTCGATAGATTCGTTCATGGTTTATTACCGTTTCCTTCCGGACGTGCAATATATCCAATTGAACATGAACCCTACCGGCAATCCGAATGAATATTCAGCATCGATACCAGCCCCCGGGCATGCCACTGAAGTGGCCTATTACCTGCGCGCGGTCGATTCCCTGGGATTGGTGACTGTCCTTCCGGCTACCGCCCCGGGCACAACATTCCAATTCTATGCCGGCCCCGATATCGTCGCGCCAGTCATTACGCACATGCCATCGATTGATATGCCGTATCTGCGCTGGCCCCCGACTATTGTAGCTATTGTCACTGACAACCTCGGCGTCGATTCGGTCTGGACGGAGTTCATGGTCAATGCCGGGGCGCCGATCGCTGTACCACTTGTCAGGCAGGACACCACCAGCGTCTGGCAGGGGCAGCTTACCGGAACTGTCGCTGTGGGGGACACCGTGCATTACAGGCTCAAGGCCCGGGACTCGTCAGCTAACAGGAACATTGCGTATCTGCCGCAATCGGGATATTACTCGTTTGCCATACTCAACCTTAATGCCTACACCTATGTCAGGAGCGGATTCCCGATCAACGATTATCCCGGCCTGGCGCATATCGACACGTTTACAATCAACGAAAGCTTTGAAATATTCGAGGCCGATGTTTACGTCGATATCGACCATCCCATGATTTCCGATCTCTACTTCTATATCCAGAGTCCGCAGGGAACCAGGGTGATATTGCACAACCGAACCGGCGGGGACGGCGACAGCATCGTTGGGTGGTATGACGATGACATGGTCCCCGATGGGCCTGGTAACCTCGGCCAGTTTGTCGGGCAGCAGGCCCACGGACGTTGGACATTTCTTATCAGCGATCGGGTCACGGGAAATGTCGGCACGGTCAACGGGTGGATTCTCAGATTAGTGGTGCCGGGAGGTGTTGGCGTGACCGAACAAGATCAGTCACTGCCCAGTACATTCGCGCTTGACAACAACTATCCCAATCCTTTCAACCCATCCACCACGATCAGCTTCACCATTCCGACAGAGGCGAATGTCAGACTGGAGGTATTCGACCTTCTCGGCCGCGTGGTGAAAACGCTGGTTGAGGGGAACCTTCCCGCAGGACGCCACCAGGTTGTGTGGGATGGCAGGACATCAACAGGGGAGCGGGCATCGTCCGGTATCTATTTCGCGCGCCTGAGCTCGGAGGACAAGCAGAGCATTATCAGGATGTCGCTGATTAAATAGAGAGTAGCGAAATAGAAATCGCACGTGCCGTCAGAAAATAGAGTCGGGTTTCGCCGCTCGTCTTGCGACTCGCTCCGTAAACCCGACCTACATATTTGCATATTTAGTAGAGTTTACGATTTTTTTGTATGCGTGGTGACAAACTCGGAGAGGTTGGGCCAACCATAGCTGATCTCGTCGATCAGCGCGCTGCCAATCTCGATCTTCTTCCTGCTGACATAACATCCGCCCAGCGCCTCGTAGAAATATCTGGCCGGGTTTTTCTCGATCACCCAAACCAGCATCGAGGTGTACCGATGGTGCAGAAGCCAGTTGGCGATATTCAAGACGAGCCGCTTGCCGACGCCATGGTTCTGATATTCATTCGAAATATATATGGCGTAGAGCTCGCCGTTGTAGCCGGTATCCAGTTCGCGGTTGGGGCCGCCGGTGGCGAACCCTACCACCTGGCCATCGGAGGCCTCGGCCACCACGAAGCATTTCATCTCGCCGATATTGGAAAGCATCTCACGCCAGCGGAGCGTGTTGCGCTCGTAATTGAGGCCGTCGAGCACATGGTCGGGCACCAAGCCGCGATAGGTGGTCTTCCAGGAATCGACATGAACTCTGGAAATGGCCTCGGCATCCTCAACTTTGGCGTGTCTGATTCTCATAGTATCTTATCGTACTGCTGTCGGGTGAGGCCCCGCATGCTCCGCAGCAGGGGCAAACCACCCGACGGCACACTATCATGCGGGGCCTGGCCCGACGACATAGCAGTTCGCTTATCAATTCAGGCGCTTTTTTATCAACTCAGGTATGGGGGCTCTTGCATCCCCGATTACAATATTTGAACCCAGTTTCGCAATCGCCAGTTTGGCCTGGATTTTATCTCTGGCGTGAATTTCCACCAGGGTGTCGGAGACGCGGACCTCCTCGCCGAGCTTCTTGCGAAACACCAGCCCGACCTGCGGATCGACAATATCATCCTTCTTCAGCCTGCCACCTCCTATCTCAACAATCAGACGCCCGATCGCCTCCGTGTCGAATCGGCGGACAAACCCCGAGGCGGCCGCCTTCAGGCAAGTCATGACAGTGGCTTTGGGCAATCGGCTTGGGTCTGCGAAGATGGAAAGATCGCCTCCCTGATATTCGACCATCTCCTCAAACTTGCGATAGGCCGAACCGTCATCAAGCTTCGATTTCAGGAGTTTCAACGCTTGCTCGCGATCAGGCTCAATTCCGGCCAGATAGAGCATTTCAGTGGCCAGCTCGATTGTCACGTTATAAAGGTCATGCGGGCAACTGCCCTTTAGAGCCTCGATACATTCTACAACCTCGAGCATGTTCCCGGCGGCATTTCCGAGCGGTTGGCTCATATCGGTAATCAGCGCCCGGGCGGCCCGTCCCATGGCGTGTGAGACACCGATCAGGTTTTGCGCCAACGCCTCGGCCGACTCCTCGTTTTTCATGAATGCGCCGTTGCCGCATTTGACATCGAAAACCAGCCCGGCCGGCCCGGCGGCAAATTTCTTGGATAGGATCGAGCCACAGATGAGCGGGATCGATTCGACCGTGGCGGTGACATCGCGCAGCGCATACATCAGCATGTCGGCAGGGGCGATATCAGGGGTTTGGCCCGAAATCACGCATCCGACACTCTCGACACCGGCAACAAACTCAGTGAGCGACAGGTTCGTCCTGTAACCGGGGATCGATTCCAGCTTATCAAGCGTGCCTCCAGTGTGCCCCAGGCCTCGCCCCGAGAGCATCGGCACCTTGACCCCACAGGCGGCAACCCAGGGTGCCAGAATCAGCGAGACTTTGTCGCCCACTCCACCGGTGGAGTGCTTGTCGATATAGACGCTCCTTGGCTCGGGGAATTGAATCTCGCGCCCGGATTTGAGCATGACCTCAGTCAGCCAGCCGGTCTCGTCGTAATCCATTCCGACAAGATAGATTGCCATCAGGAATGCCGACATCTGGTAATCGGCAATGTCACCCTTAACGAAGGAGTTGACGAAAAAGGAGATTTCGTTTTTTGACAGGCGCTGGCCGTCACGCTTCTTGGCTATGATTTCAACCGCTGTCATAGGCCTTAATCGAGTCAGAGTTATCCGGCCGCGCCGGTGACTATCTTTACGGATGCCGATGCCCCAATGCGCGTGGCGCCGGCCTGAAGCATCTTTATGGCCATGGCGGTGTCGCGGATACCGCCGGCGGCCTTGACACCAAGCTCCTGCCCGACCACGTGACGCATCAGTATGACATCCTCCAGCGTGGCTCCGGACGGCCCGAAGCCGGTGGAGGTTTTCACGAAATCGGCCCCGGCCTCCTTGCAGAGAAGGCATCCCCTGATTTTCTCCTCGACCGCCAGATAGGCATTTTCCAGTATTACCTTGGTGAGGACACCTTTAGAAGTGGCGTTGACCACGGCAGCGATGTCGTCGCGGACAAAAGCCAATTCATTATCCTTCAAGGCTCCGATATTAATGACCATGTCGATCTCGTCGGCGCCCATCTCCTCGGCGCTTCCAGCCTCGAATGATTTCACAATAGTGCTGTTGGCCCCCAGGGGAAATCCCACCACAGTGCATATTTTGACCTGCGAGCCGGCCAGTATGGATCGACAGCGCGCGATATGAGTCGGATTGATACAGACCGAGTAGAAACCAAATTCAAGCGCCTCACCGCAGAGCTGTTCGATCTCGCGCGCCGTGGCGTTCGGTTTCAATATGGTGTGATCTATCATGGCCGCTATGGTCGCATCGATATTCCTGCCCACGCCGATTGTCGATGTCAGCCGTCCGGCGCCGGCGTTGGCGATACGTGCCACCGCCTGTGGGCGCTCTGAAACGCAATGGCCGCAACCCTCGCAGCGTCGGCAGTCGTCGTCACTATCATCATTCTTGCCCGGCCGCGCCTGACGACCTGCCAGAACCTCATCCACAATCTTTTCGATCAATTCATCTTTCGACATGATCTACAACTCCCACAATAGCGCAATCTATGGTGGCGCTTTCCGTCTGCGATGTCATTTTCGACGATGATCCCCTGACAGTAATGACAAGATCATCTTTTCCAGCGTCGACAGTGTCGTAGGCAACCTCGTATGACCCGGTGGTATTGCCATTTTTATCCAGCACGGATACTATCAGGAGCTTGCCGCCTGCAAGCGATTGATGCTTGGCCGACGCCCACAGACAACCAATCACCCGTCCCAGGTTCATACGAGCCTGAATCCCTCGGGGAATATATCCGACAATTTAAACTTATCAACATTTCCGTTCATATTGGCTGACACGATTTCCAGTTCGGGATTGAATTCGAAAAGGACCTGGCGGCACGCTCCACATGGCCGGGCCGGCGGGATCAAATCCGTAAAAAGGGCTAATGCAACAATATCCTTCGCGCCCTCGGAGACGGCTTTGAAGAGCGCGGCCCGCTCGGCGCAGATGGTCAAACCGTAAGACGAATTCTCGACGTTACAGCCTGTGAAAATTCGGCCATCGGAGCCCAGGATTGCGGCGCCGACTTTAAAGTTGGAGAATCTTGCATAGGCGTTCTCGCGGACCGCTTTGGCGGCCGAGATCAGTTTTTCCCAATCTATCATTTCAATTCCTGCAAGAAACTTTCACCGACCCGCTGCGTCAACCCAAATAATTTGAGGACCGTCGCCCCGATATCGGCAAATGATTGTCTAGTTCCCAGCAACACACCCCGCTTATTGAACGGATAAATACCGGCCAGTATCGGGATATATTCGCGCGAGTGGTCGGTCGATGGCGTGGTCGGGTCGCAGCCGTGATCGGCCGAGATAATGAAAAGGTCGCCGGTGCGAAGCTTACCCGTTATCCGGTCAAGCCTGCTGTCGAAAAAACGCAGGCCTTTGGCAAAGCCTATATGATCGTTCCGATGGCCCCAGAGCATATCGAAATCAACGAGGTTAATATATACCAGGCCGTCGAAATCGGAATCCAGGATCTCGAGCAACTTGTCGATACCACCGGCGTTCGATTTGGTCGGGTGGGTCTGCGTGATCCCCGATCCAGCGAACAGATCGTAAATCTTGCCGATCCCGATGACATCGCGGCCGGCTTCTTTAAGAATATCCAGGCCGGTTTTCGAGGGCGGCGCCAGCGAGAAATCGTGGCGCTCCTCGGTGCGGTAGAAATGTCCGGGGATGCCATCGAACGGGCGGGCAATAACTCGCGAGACACCATGCTCGCCGGTCATGATCTCGCGGGCGATCCTGCAGCAACGGTAGAGCTCGTCGACAGGCACGATCTTGCGATGCGCCGCCACCTGGAAGACAGAATCGGCCGAAGTGTAGACAATCAGCGCCCCGGTCTTCATATGCGCCTCGCCGAGCTCCTTGATGATCTCTGTGCCGGAGGCCGGCTTATTGCCGATTGCCTTGCGGCCGGTGCGGTTCTCGAAAGCCGTTATTATTTCCTTTGGGAAACCGTTCGGGTAAGTGGGAAACGGCCTTTTAATGATGATGCCGAAATGCTCCCAGTGGCCGACCGTCGAATCCTTGCCGGCCGAAAGCTGGGCCGCCTTGCCGAATGACATTCTCGGCTTTTTGGCCGGCGGCGTGCCGGGGATATCGACGATGTTGCCCAGCCCCATTTGGGCCATGCTCGGAAGCTCCAAGCCCTCCGGCAACGCCAGGCCGATATTGCGAAGAGTATTGGCTCCGATGTCGCCATATTCGGCGGCATCAGGCATCTCCCCCACTCCGCAGGAATCCAATATCAGAACACAAGCGCGCATTTGATATATTGTATAATTCTCCAAGGGAAGTGTAAAGGAAAAACAAATTTCAGCAATTGGGCGGCCCAAATGGGCCCCTTGCATTCTCGTGGTGTCGCGCCCTCTGCCCCCCACCAACTAAGAGCCGTCAGGTTCGGCCATTTGGCTCAAATCATTGTGCTGTCGGGTGGCCTCACCCGACAGCTTTTCGTATGGTCGTCGGGTCGGGCGACCCGACGACACCTAGGCGGCTTCTTGGCACGAGCGGCAGGATATTGCTTAGCTCTATCCTGAAGCATATAAATATGTCTTGTGTCAATTCAACCTGAATTTTTCGCCCAAATATATCTTGCGGGCCTCGGGGTCATCGGCCAGAAATTGGGATGATCCCGATTTCAATATCGTGCCCTCGAAAATGATATAAGCGCGGTCGGTCACCGAGAGGGTTTCGCGCACGTTGTGGTCGGTAATGAGGATACCCAGGCCGTTTTCACGCAGGCGGGCTATGATGCGCTGAATCTCCTCGACCGTGATCGGGTCGATCCCCGAGAACGGCTCATCGAGCAGGATGAATTTCGGCTGGGTCACCAGGGCGCGCGCGATCTCGACCCGTCGGCGCTCACCGCCAGAGAGGTTATACGCCATCGATTTGCGCAGGTGTTTGATATCGAGATCCTCGAGCAGTTTCTCCAATCGCTCCTTACGCTCCTTGCGTGAGATGGGCAGCGTCTCCAAAATAGCCATGATATTCTGTTCGACATTGAGCTTGCGAAATATGGAGGGCTCCTGCGGCAGATAGCCGATCCCCCGTCGGGCGCGCTTGTACATTGGAAGACGGGTCAGATTTTGATCATCCATGAAAATCTTGCCGCCATTAGGGCGAATCAGGCCGGTAATCATGTAAAAGGTGGTGGTCTTGCCGGCGCCGTTGGGGCCAAGAAGCCCAACTATTTCGCCGGAGTTGACTTCAATGGAGATGCCGTTGACCACCCGGCGGCGCTTGTAAATTTTCAGCAGGTTCTCCGAGCGCAGGCTCGATTTCGGGGTTGGCTGGATAGCCGATTTCTCGAGCGTATTTGGCTGGCCGATATCAATCATTTCGGAACCTGGCTTTCTTTTCGAGGCGAGTCAAGGCTGTCTATTGCTTCCTCCGATTGCGGGACATCGCTGATGCGCCCCTTGACATCGCGCAGGATACGCACGTTCTCGAGCTTGCTGTCGGCCTCCATGCCGTAACCGGTGATAAGATCATCGCGACGTTGGAATTTCACGAAATCGTTGGTGGTGATTAGACCCCGCTTGGCATCCCAATCAAGAGACTGCGTCTCCAGGCGCGAGGTGTCGTTGGCCACAACCACATCGCCCCAAACAGTAAAAGCCTCCCCCTTCTGACGAACCAGGCCGCGATTGGCAGTCAGGGTGGATTGGAACTGGCCGGAATCATTATAAAAATCGACCTTGACAGCAATCGCTGTGGATGAATCTTCTTTTTCGAAAATGTATAGGGTGTCTGCCAGCATCACGGCTCGCTTAAGTCCGGCCGAGGTCATGATAATGGTCGCATGCTCGAGAATCGAATCCGGCACTTTGCCTGCGGCCTGCTGCGGTGTCGGTTTGGGCGTCTGTTCACAAGCGCCTATCACCAGGACAGAGAATATGCAAATTAAGCGTTTGATAAGCCGATCTCCTCCCCGTCGGTGGCCGGGCCGACGACCGGCAGGCCGCCGTTAATATTTGGCCCCGATGACGGTTTGCTTTTCCAGCGGTTATGTATCCAGGCCCACTGCGTCGGATCAATATTGATGAGCTCCTCAAGTGCGCGGTTGCATTGACCGAGCGCCGAAATGATGTCATCATCCTTATTATCGGTGCAGGGAATATCAAACGAAGGAAGCACCACGATTTTATAATAATCATCCGGCCGACGATATAGCGCCATCGGTACGACTGCGCTGCCTGTTCGGCGACCAATTGCGATCGCCCCGGCTGCGGTCTTAGCCGGCTGGCCAAAGAACGGTACGAAATAGCCAGCCACACGCGAGGAATCAAGGTCCATCAACACGCCCAGCATCCGCCCATTGCGAAGAGCCTCCAGGACCCGTTTCGGCGAATCACTCGGTATATTCTCCAGGCCCCAGCGCTCGCGATGCTCCACCACGAGCTCGTCGAGCCTCTCATCGTACAGCTTTCTACCGATGGCTGAGAGGCGGACTTTCTTTACTGCCGAAAACCAGGCCGCCAAAAGCTCAAAATTACCGATATGACCAGTAACACCAACGACTCCGCGTCCCCTGGTATAAGCGGCATCGAAATGCTCCATACCGATCACTTCCTGGACCATGTCAGCCAACTCGGACTCATCCCAGTGCTGTGAGCGGATAACATCGGCGGCGTTGCGAGCGATCTGCACGAAGCACTCGCGCGCGACCATCTCGATTTTCTCATCGCTCCAGGCGTTGCCGTAGGCGCGGCGGAGGTTCTGCTCGGCCAGATGCCGCTCCTTCGAATCGATAATAGCCGCCATCTCACCCAATACTCCGGCGAACTTGAGGGCCATGTCACGCGGCAGGGATTCGATAATAGACATGACGACCCTGATAAGGCCGTAGATGATATCGTTCTTAATCTTCTTGCCGGATGACATCAGACCACCTTGGCCCTCAACAGGTCGTGAAGATGAATCAGGCCCAACGGCCTATTCTCATCATCGGTGATGACGAGGCTGGTTATTTTGAAATCCTCCATCACCGCAACCGCCGTGGACGCCAGTTCGTCGGCCGATATCCGCTTTGGATTCGGCGTGGCAATCTGACCGGCGGTCAATTGCATCGGATTGGCGTGGCTTTCGACAGTACGCCGCAGGTCGCCGTCGGTGAATATCCCGATCATTTTCCCCATATCATCCACTACGAACGTCAATCCGAATCGTTTCGAGGTCATCTCCAGAACCATATCCCTGAAAGTGGCATCATTCCGCACAATCGGAAGCTCGGCGCCGGTATGCATCAGTTCTCCGACCTTGACAAGCATGCGGCCCAGCGCCCCGCCGGGATGAATAAAGGAGAAATCGTCGGTGGTGAAACCGCGCATCTCGAGGAGCACCACCGCCAGGGCGTCGCCCATGACCAACGCCGCCGTGGTGGATGATGTCGGCACCAGGTCGAGCGGGCAGGCTTCGTATTCGACCGAAGCATCGAGAACGACGTCAGATTCCTCGGCCAGCGGGGAGTTGATGTCTCCCGTGATGGCGATAATCGGGACCTCGAGCCGCTTGAAGATAGGCAGGAGCTTGATGACCTCCTCGGTATCGCCTGATTTGCTGACTACTATGGCGACATCGCCGGAGAGCACCATGCCGATATCACCATGAATCCCCTCAGTCGGGTGGATAAAGAAGGCCGGCGTTCCGGTCGAGGACAGCGTGGCGGCAATTTTCCTGGCAATCTGGCCCGATTTGCCGATTCCGGAAATGATGGCGCGGCCTTTCAGATTGTACAACAGATTGACCGCCTTCTCGAAATTTGAGTCGAGCCGGTCGGCCATGGAGCTTATGGCCTCAGCCTCCTTGAGGATGACCTCGCGGGCCTTATTTAAAGGTGAGATCGACAGGATCAAATCCTTTCGCTTGAATAACCAAATCGACCAGTTCACGGGCGGCGCCCATGCCAGCCTCGTGCGTGGTCACGATATCCGCATATTTCCTGATATACGCCGGAGCGTGCGGCACGGTAGCCGCGATCCCGGCCAGTTTCATGAGCGGGACGTCGATAACATCATCTCCCATGAACGCCACCTGGTCGCCGGTGAGCTTGTATTTCTCCAGCAGTTTCTCGAACGGAATCCGCTTGGGGCCGCGCTCCTGGAAGAAGTCTTCGATCCCCAGCTCGTTGACCCGCGCGACTGTCGCCACTGAGGGCCGCCCGGAGATGAACGCTGTGGGGATACCGGCCCGGCGGGCAATATAGACCCCCATGCCATCGGCAATATTGAAGCGCTTGAGCTCGGTCCCATCGGCGCCCATCCATACGGTGTTGTCGGTCAGGACACCATCGACATCAAATATCAACAGCTTGATCTTGCCGAGCTTGCTTTTGAGCTGTTTGAAATTTCCTTTGCGCAAAATACGATACTTTCCTTAAAAAAACTGCCCAATCACCCTAAGTTATAGGCCGAATAAATTCGCCACAACAATGGCGAATAAATCTTAAACGGCAAAGTTAGTCAATAGAAAAGGCGGTATCTGCGTCGGGGCGTTCAATTGAACGCCCCTGCATTTATTAGTTTAAGAAATTCATCCACCTTGCGCCGAAGGTCCGCTTTGGTGCCCTTGTTCTCGATCACGTAATCGGCCAGGGCGACTTTGTCGCGGTCGGGGATTTGCGAATTTATGCGGTCAATGGCCTCCTTGCGTGTCAGGCCGGATTTGATCAGGCGCTCCATGCGGATAGCTCGCCGGGCGGTCACCACCAGGATATAATTGCACCAATTGGCGATTCCCCACTCGAATATCAGGGCGGCATCGACCACGATTAGCGGGGCGCCCTGCCTCTTCCGCTCCCGGATATCGGCTTTCAGGATGCGCAGCAGGCGAGGATGGACAATGTCATTTAGCTTTTCCAATTCGTCCGGGTCGCCGAAAACAATCTGCCCGAGTTTCCGGCGGTCGAGGTCGCCATCGCGTTTCAGAATCTTCCGTCCGAAGGTCCTTACCAGTTGATTGAGCACCGGGCGAGTCTCTACCGCCCTCTTGCCAGCCTCGTCACCCGAGAGAATCACTGCGCCCTTCTCTTGCATGAATTTAGCGGCCAGCGATTTCCCGGTCCCGGGGCCTCCGGTCAGGCCAATTA
>Ga0315293_10001783_pt1 | contig 20905 bp, 16 predicted proteins | sample YL17G13_20_MG_FD_203071 | JGI IMG/M metagenome (GOLD analysis project Ga0315293, IMG submission 203071) | Sediment microbial communities from Yellowstone Lake, YNP, Wyoming, USA - YL17G13_20 | ecosystem: Environmental > Aquatic > Freshwater > Lake > Sediment | place: USA: Wyoming | collected... | reverse complement strand
ACGTCATCATTACAAAGAGTTGGCGTATTCTCATTTCCACAAATTCCACCATTTGGACCAATCTGTCCTGCGCAAGCTGGATCCAAACAATCAGTTAGACCATTGGCATTGTTATCAAAAGAATCATTACAAATTTCTGCGCCACATCTTTGGGCATTTGTTGTGTTACCAATCTCACCAGCACAATCTGTGTCAGCACAATCTACGCCAGAAGAAGGATTTGTGTCATATGAACCAGCACCATTATCATTATCGTCGTCTCTATTATTTGCGCACGCATTCCAAATTATGTTTTCCATAACTGAACATGGGCCGCAACCAACAAATGTTGCCCAACAATCAGTATTATTAATATAAGTATTGTTCCAGGTTCCATTTCTGTCTAAGCAATCCATTCCGCCATTCAGATTTGAAGAATCAAGGTCATCATCACGACCATTGTTACACAAATTGTAACTGAGATTAAAGTTAAATTCGGTAGGCACACATCTTTGACTATTATTTGTTGGATTTATTGCCCAAGCGCAATCTGGATCTTCGCAATCAGTGCCGGTTGAAGAATTTCGCTGATAATCATTTAAGGTATTATTCCAGAAATATTTATCGATATCATTATCTATATTATCAAAGCATCTTGACATGTTACCGAAGCTTTCAATCGAAGGGCAATTTGGAGCGCCATGGCAGTCATAATCATCGCAATCAGCACCAATATTTGTCGCATAACCTGCACGTCGACTTGAGTAAACAAATCTATCAAAATCATTATCCATGCCATCGTTGCACCAACTTATATTATTATTTTCGAATTTAGGACAAGGATAAAGAATTGTTGAAGTATTTCTTAAACCACGTCCCCAACATGCTGTTGTGTCATAACAGTCTTTTACTGAATCAACATCATTATCAAAATTATCTGCACAACTTGATGGAGTCGCTGAATAAAAGTTCTGACCTTCTGGAGAATCGCACATTACTATCTGTGCTCCAACAATATAATATTTTGCAACAGTTCCATTCGGAAGAACGTATCCACCAACATGGTTATTGCAATTCGGGTCCGCACAATCAACAAGACCATCTGCATCATTATCAAAATTATCCCAACAAACTGTTTCAGAAGATTCGCAATATATTGGGTCTCCAATTTGCGTTATTCCTATCTGTTTGCCAATACAATCTAAGTCTGCACAATCAAGGTTATCATAATTTAAATCATTATCAATCCCATCATTGCATGCTTGGTCAGCAGTTTTCTGAGTTCCAGTTATATAATGGGTTGTGACATGCTGAAGTCTTGTGTCATTCTCAAAAATGTTTTCTGGACCAATCGCATCCACGAAAAATGAAAAGTTCGAATTACCCTGGCCGCTTCCGACAAAAACATCAAGATTCATCAAGTATGCAACTTGGCTTGGACTTGTAAGTAAGGTAGACATTACCATCTCTAAATTTCCGGAGAATGTTTGTGTACTTGATGCATTCTGCTTGGAAGAAGCTGTAAATGTATAGAATGGCGGTCCATCTGACGGTAAAATCCATTTGTACGCTAATGGATTCGGACCATAAATCGAAGTTGATGGATTTGAAATTGTAAATGCGGTTGATGTAATATTTTTTACTGTAACAAAAGTAATCTCTGGAGTTGTAATCAATCGCTCAACCTTTACTTTAAAGTAACCAGTTGGCGAAGCTAATTGAGTATACCAAACATTTGCTCCACCAACGCTGAATGCACAAATATTACCTGTGCAGTTTGTTGATGGAAGCGCAAGCGTACCTATTGATTTTATCGAAAATGTTCCAAGTTTTGGTCCGAGCTCTGGAGCATGACCACATGATGGAAAGAAGATTGTTTTACAATCGCTATCAGCGCAATCAGTTAAACCATCCGCGTCATTATCGATTTCATCATTACATATCCCTTCGAAATAATGCGCACCACTGTACTTGTAAACAGCAAATAATATGTCTAAATCTGTCGCATCATCATGGCTGAAATATGATCTTGCTGCTGCTGTTTTTGAGATGTACGCATTTGCTGCGTCATTTGACTTGTATAACCCACCAGAAATAAAGTACCATAAATCTGACTTTACATAAATTGGGTAGTCCTGTATATTTACTGCAACTGCACTATCATTTCGTTCTAATTCACAATAATTAACATACCAGCTTGTTTCATATGCACCAGAAGAATCTCCTGGCTGAATCGTATAATTAAGAAATTCAGTAGAATTAGTAACATTAGAAGCAAATGTTTTATTAGTATAAGCCTTTGAGCCATCAGACTTTACAATTTCGCAGAAAATCTTATCATCTGTTTGCGCAGTTAAATTTGGCAAAACAATAGTTGTTGTGTTAAGTGTCACAGGCAATAGATATGTTCCAGTTAATTCGTAAAGTCCTTCGGAATAATTTACATCAAGAGGAGATATTACAGTGATATTTTTTTCAGCTCTCAATTTAACACCCAAACAATCTGTGTAAGTTATGTTCAGCGCAGGATAATACTGTCCAGACATCAATGAAGAGCGAATTATGTATGCACCTTGTGCGAAATCACTTAGATTTACAGTATAATTTGTAGAAAAATAGCTGCTACTTAGGATAGACACATTTTCAACACCTATAACTTTGACTAAGTTATAGTCTAAATCATAAACTTCTGTAACAAAAACTAGGTTTATTGATTCTGAATCATAATTTTGGATAGACGTATTGATTTGCGCAACTTCGTTAGGTTCGTAAGAATCTTTATCAGAAGTAACATTAAGAGTCGCATTCCAGCAAAGAACCTGAACAGAGACGTTGACGTCTGAATATGCTATAGAAACGAGCAACAAAGCAACTAAAAGTGTAGTGAAAATATAATATTTCATGTTTAATTATAACTGTGTTTGTGTTAAATTCTTTTCTGAGTGTGGTCAAATCTTTTACCCTTAAATGTAATCACTTTTTAGGGACATCAATAGCAAGGTTTAAAAGTGGGCAATTGTTTAAAAGATATATGAAAAAGTTGATGCTGATGGTGATAACAAGTTTATTCTTATTTAGTATAGCTTTTGCATCTAATGGACAGTATACTGCAATAAAAATGGCAGGAGATAGTATGTGGCCAACACTAAAAGACGGGGAAACAAAATTCTGCTATACCAAAGATAGCTATGTCCCAGGCGATATTGTGGCTTTTAGTAATGGAAGTGACTTGGTTGGGCATAGAATTGTTGGAAATATATTTGGCAAATTGATTACAAAAGGCGACAATAACCCGATTTTTGATCTTAATCTACTTGATTCAAATGACATAATCTGCGCAATAAGTTAATATTTATATTAGAATTCTATAATTATTAAAATATGGAAACAAAAACTCAACTATTTGTACTGATAATTGTTGCTGTGTTCTTCATAGCAATTCTTGCGACAAGTAGGACATCATTATTGACAGGAATTGATGTGGACTTGTCAGGGATAATGCCTAATTGGGAGCAGTATTGGGAGAATTTTGTGGCAATCCAAGTTAATTCCTCAGTTCAAGAAGTTTCTGTTAATCTTACTTTTGGCAAACACAAATCAGAAGTCTGTGAGCAGGCAATATACCTAACTGATGGAAATCAAAGTTTGGTGTATAACCTAAGTGACAAGAAACATGATGAAAAAAAGTTTTGTGATAGCGCTGTTGTTAAATGGAAGAACAAAATCTATGATGAAACTCTGAAGAAACCAAGAATGACCGTATACTATCTTTATTTTGGCCCAGTAAAACAAATGCCAACGACTATACCAATAGTTCCAATTGGTGGCACACCAGTTTCTGTTTATGTTGAGTCAAATGAAACAGTTAAATCATATATCACTGATTCACAAAATAATCCGATTGAAGCAAATATTACATTCTATTCAGAAGAATGGGCAAATCTAACTTGGTCAACTGATATGAACCAATCTATGCCATATGGAATGTTTGATGTCAATATGAGTATTGGCGATATGTATGTAGAATTAGATGATGCAATAATAACTAATGATACAATAACACTGATTAAGATTGATAATTTAGATCTTAATTCAACAGGTTCAGAAAATCTTACTTGGACAAAATTGTTTTCATTTAGTCCAATGGTTGATTTCATTGCTGGAATAATAAAAACAACAGCAACTGGCGAGCAATTGTGGAAATGTATAAACTGGAGCTCTGGAAATTGTGATAATTGGACGTTTATTCAAAACTTAACTTCTGAAGAAATATACAATATAACTATAACACCAACAGATCCCGTTTTTGGAGAAACTATACAAACAAACATAACGAATTTAACGACCCCGCTTGGAGAGCCAATTAATGTCAGCGGAATAATAAAAACAAAAATAACCTTTAGCAAATATACATATCAAGATGTCTCAGATGATACGTTATTCTTATTGATGTACCCGAATAATTCAAATCAAGAAATAACAGTTATGGTGTTTCCAGACAAAGTTTACCAATATGAGTCTTCAGAACTTAAACAAAATGATATATTTAATATGATTGATCTTTGGGGCGCACATATAAATTATATTGAAGCAGAAATTGTTCCAATAGAGCCACAATTAATACCGTTTGAAGGGCATGCCCTTTATCATTCTCAGGAAGGATTTCCAATGAATAGGAATAGTTATACAAATAATACTTATGAGCTTGTTAGAATATTTAATTTCGCACTTCTCAAATAATTATTTAACGATTGTAATATTAGAGTTTGTGTCGCCATGTTCGCCAGGGCCATAAGCTATTCTTCTTCCTATCGCTAACCAATCAAATGTTGCGTCATTTGGACAGTCCCCATAAATTTTTACAGTAAAACCGTTCATTGATTTTTCTTCAACATATAGACCAGAACATTTCTCAGTTGGAGTAATCAAAACACGCACAGGAACTTTGTCAGATAGACTTTCATTGAACGGGTAATCAAATTCAACTTTTGCTATACCCTCTTTAAGTTGACCACTTCCAGAAACGGTTAACTCGACAGTTGGTGATTCAACTGCATAATAAGTTTCTAGCAGCCCACGAGATGTATTGAAAATGCCAGATTTGGTGCCAGTTATCAAATAATAACCAGTGCTGTTAAAAGTCCATAAAGCCCCACCTGTAACTCCAAATCGCACACAGTTTGTGCTATCATTTGCACATTCCACATAAATTCCATAACTACTATTTTCTGTTGTGCTGAAGTTTCCAGCGGCCCCATCTGCAATTGTAGTAACAGCTTTTAAATTATTTATTTGATCGACGTCTAAAGTACCATTAATAATTGCACTGCCATTTACATGCAATAATGCTAATGGAACTGATACACCATCTATTAAGCCAATGCCGACAGCAGCAGGACCACCCAAGTCACTTGCATTAGGAGCAATAATGAAATCAAAAACTGCTGGAGCACTTGTATCAGATGCCGTACTATGAAATATTCTGAAGACGTCATCCCCAGTTATACCTATAGCCCAAGCAGAATTAACATATGCAGGCCAGAACAAAGTTCCGCTTGTGGGTAAACTAATGCTTTTATACCAGTATCCTGTTGTGAAATAATCATCTCCTGTTGTATATATTGTACCGGTTGTAGTTAATGTCGAACCAAGTGTTGTTGGGCCAGTTATGCTAGCGTTACCAATAACCGAGAGCACATTAGTTGGGGTGGTTGTTCCAATACCAACAAGCCCCTGGTTTATGTATATGGTATTTCCAAAACTAGATGGACTGAATATAATCATTGAACTTGTGCCACCAATGTCCAGTGCTTTCACGAAATAGCATGTTCCATCAGTATAACATTCATATAGATTACCGGCTTGATCACCAATCCAAAGGTAGCCATTATAAACTGCCATCGCGGATAAATTATAATCAGTGTACAAAGAGCAACCTTTATTTTGACAGTATCTATAACCCTTTGCGCCATGATCTGTGCAGCTGCCAGCAGTATTACACATAGATAAATCTCTACCATTTCCAATCCACAAGTTGTTATTGAAAGTAACCATAGTCAGTATGGTGTTGGCATTGTTTCCATGATTTGTACAGCTTCCAGAAGAATTACATGAATCAAGATCACCATTATTCTTACCCAACCATAATTGTCCGTTAAATACAGCCATTGAAGTTATTGCGTTCCCTTTATCGCCGTAATCTGTGCAGATTCCAGAAGAATCACATGCATAGACGTTACCGCTTTGTGCGCCAAGCCATAATTTTCCATTAAACACAGCTATAAAATTTATCCCATCTGCTTTGCTGCCATGATTAGTACAAGTTCCGGAAGAATCGCATGAATAAAGATTACCAGTAGAATTATCACCAAGCCATAATTTGTTATCATATACTGCTGATGCCTTTAATGACGTGCCTATAGCGCCATAATAAGAACAAGTGCCACCATTATCACAAGAAAATAAAATACCGTCACCTTCTGCAAGCCATAATCTTCCCTCAAATATAGACATTGAGTTTATGCTGCCGCTTGTGGCGCCATGGTTTAAAATTTGTTTTGATGGGTTAATTGAATAAATATAACCTATATCATCACCAATCCAAAGGTCACTTGGTATTGAACCATAGATTATATCATTTATCTGTAGACCATCACTTTTTATTGGACCTTTAGCTGAGATACTTCCAAAAACATCAAGTGTTTCATTTGGGAAAGATGTTCCTATACCAACGGGTTCTGTTGGAGTTATAGAAGTTATTTTACTGCTGTAATCCATCCAGCCACCACCGCTAAAAGAATAAGGCGAAGAAGTCAAGCGCTGTCTCGGAGTAAGCGTTTCCCATCCAGATCCATTGTATATTTTGGTTTCAAGCCAATAAGAATCATTAAATGGAAGAGTTAATGCAGTATAACTCCCAAGATAAACATTGTAAGTGCCAATTGATACAGCAACAGTTTGGTTTTCGTACCATAATGGATCGCCATTAGTCTCTACATTGTAAATCGAAAAGTTCATTTGATAATTTCCATTTAGAGCAGCACCGGTTGTAGAGTTTGTAAGCTTACCCTGTAGCGAAATAAGTTGAGGAATGGACGCCCAAGCACTACCAAGAATAAATAATGACAATATGACAATTATTATTGGTTTATTCATCATTTCACCTTAAAAAAGCATTTAAGCTTACTTTAATTAATAATTAATAGTTTAAATATTTTAGTTGGTATGGTAGCGGCTCAGAAAATTTCACAAAATAGGAGATCTATGTATAAAGCAACAATAATAGTCCTAAGTGTGATCATATGTCTCATACTTTTAGAAAAATTTACTCCTGTATTTACCTATGGCACGATAGAGGTTCTTACAAAACTCAAAACACATCCAGAGATACAAAAATATGAAAACTACAGCATAGAAATTGCTGTTTTGACAAAAGGGGATTTGGCAGATCTATCAGCGAAACAGCCAGTAGTTTATGCAGGCCTAATACCAGGATTTTATCAAATAATATTTTTTTCTTCAACAGACAAACTTTTGGTGATATATGACTATCAAAATGATAAGATTGTACGAATGTTTCAAATAAATTATCTTTAAGGTGTAATATGAAATTAGCAATATTCGCATTTGCTGTTATATTATTAGTGATCTCAGTAGCGGTTGCAACAAGCCAGTCAAGTAACAGTTATAATGTTACAAGTTTGATTAACAGCGGAGGAAATAATTCAACTTCACAAAGCTATAATGCGTCGCAATCATCCATTGGACAGACAATAATAAATAAATCAGCATCACAATCTTATGTATCTGACTTTGGTAGCTCACAGTTATCTGGGGAAAATACAGCGCCAACAGTTACTGCGGTGTTAAATTTAGGTTCTGCAATAACGTTAGCAGCTTGCGATAATGTTACAGTTATATGCAATGGCACAATTGATGATCCAGACGGTTATGCGAATATTGCGTCTGCAAGTGCTGTTCTATATCATTCATCTTCAACACCTGGAGCAGCAGATAATCCAAATACACATTATACTAATTCCAGCTGTGGACTTCTGGGTGGTTATGCAACAACAAAAAAGGATTACACATGTACATCTAATATGACTTATTATGCAAATAATGGTACATGGACTTGTAATGTGACTGCAACAGATTATGCTAGTGCCACAGCAACAGCCATAAATAACCAAACATTAAATGCATTGAAAGCAATCAATACTTACGAAAATTCTGTAAATTTTGGTTCTTTAGCACCACTGGATATTTCAACACCAAATAAAAATGTGACTGTACAAAATTGCGGAAACATACCATTTTATCTTTATTTAAGCGGAACAAGTATGACATGCGATATAGTTGGAAGCATTAGTTATCATTATATACGCTATGATACAGCCAATTATACTGCAACATATGATGAATTATTTCCACTTGTAGAAACACCCGTTAACACGAATTTAAACATTATTGATACAACCACAGGAACAAATAGCACTGGAAAAACATACTGGTCTGTAAAAATACCAGTTGGCACCAAAGGCATATGTTCAGGAAATATCACTTTCTTAGCAACGTAAAGCAAAACTTTTAAAATGAAACTTTCTTTAATTTTTCTGCAGGCATAGCTGGGGAGTTAGCTGTTCCCTGTAACTGCAAATCAGCTTTAGGCAGAGTGAGTCCAAGGGGCGACTTATTGGTTTACCAGTAAGTTTATGTCGTATCTGCGAAACCTCGCCTTATGGGATATGTTATTCTGCGAACCGTGTCAGGGCCGGAAGGCAGCAGCACTAAGCAAAATAGCACGTGCTCTTAAGATACGGGGCGGAGAAAAGGCATAGAGACTGCTGATGGATCAGTATTTCCACCTTTGGACGTGCCTGCATTTAACTCTTTAAAAAAGAGTTATCAGAAAAACTGCCGGGATGGCCCAATCTGGCAAGGCGCAAGGTTGCTAACCTTGTTTCCCGAAAGGGATTTCTGGGTTCAAATCCCAGTCCCGGCGTTTAATTTATAAAACAAGAAAAATTTGGTTCCAATGCGGGCCCATAGTCTAGTGGTTATGACGTCTGCTTGACGTGCAGAAGGTCCCCGGTTCGAATCCGGGTGGGCCCATCTATTTTTTTTCTTCAGGCAATTTTATTGTAAGAATCTGGGATTCGCCAAGCGCATTTACTGTAACACCATACATTGTTGCTGCTTCTGAAGTTATATTGTCATTATGCGAGATTACTATGAATTGTGATGTGCTTGAAAGTTCTGTTAATAATTTGCCTAAATGTGCTGAATTTTCTTTATCAAGTGCAGCATCAATTTCATCAAATATGTAAAATGGGGATGGTTTGTAGCTGTGAATTGCGAATATGAATGCGATTGTAGTTAATGTTTTTTGCCCGCCAGACATAGCTCTTAAAGAGACCATTGGATTTCCAGCAAATCTTGCTACAAGATCTATACCAGCCTCGAACGGATTTTCCGGGTTTTCTAAAGTAAGTTTTCCTTCGCCACCAGGAGCCAGGACGTCAAAATTATGTGCGAAGTATTTTGCAATATTCTCAAATGCTTCCATAAAAGATTCTTTTTTCTGAGATTCAACTTCATTCATTGCATTGATTACACTATTTTTTTCAACATCAAGCTTATCGACGCGCTCTTTTAGATTGTTATATTCTGTTTCAGCTTCTTTATAGCTCTCGAGAGCGCGCATATTGACTGGACCAAAATTCGTATGCTTTATCTGAAGCTCTGTGATTTCCCTGTCGAGTTTTTCTAAACTTTCCTTAACGTCTTTTATTTCTATTTCCTTATAATCTTCCAGACCTATAAGTCTACTTTCTATTTTTGCTTTAAATTCGTTTATTTTGATTTCAAATACCTGCGATTCATCTCTTAGTTTAGACATTAAGTTATCAATACCGACTTTTTTTATCTCATTATTTTGAATTGTTTCATTTAGTTTTTTGCGGGTTTCAAATAACTGTCGAAGTTTTTCATGGAACTTCGTTTCTTCTTTATCTGTCTCGCCAAGGCTCTTTTCTACAGAGACAAGTTCTTTTTTATCTTCATCAAGGCTATTGGTGAATAGTAAAATTTCTTTCTCTAATTGTTTTAATACACCCTGCGTTTGTCCTATTTCACCATTGGTTATTCTCGTTTGTATTCCGTCACCATTAATCTGAGAAGATAATTTACCTGCTTCAGCCCGTTCTTTGTCCAATTCACCTTTTAATTTGCTTAATAATGCTTCATCAACTTTTTTAGGAAGAGAGTCCATTTCGGATTTTATCGAATCCCGTTCCTTTTTCTTCTCGTCAATATCTTTTTTCAGTTTTTCGTATGCAGATATATCAATATTAATTTCTCTTATTTTAGACATAAAACCGTTTTCTTTAGTTCTTAAATTGAATATTTCATCTGATAAATTTGCATGCTCAGAATCATGTGAAAATATCTGATTACCTAATTTTTTCAATTCTAAAACCAATTTTTCTATCTGTTCTTCTATACCGGTTTCTTTGAATTCCGAAATTTCTTTCTTGCGGTAACCACCAGTCATTGCTCCGCTTTTTTCAATTAGTTCTCCATCCAATGTGACCATGCGTATTTTATTTATGCCAACTTTTTTCGCAGTTTCAATATCTTCTACAACCAAAGTATTCGCGAATACATATTTGAAAACATTATCATATTTCTTGTTGAATTTTATCAGATCAATTGCAAAGCCTAAGACTCCTTTAATCTCGTTTAATTTTTCATCAAATTCAAATTTCGTAGGTTTCAATCTTGATAAAGGTAAGAAGGTAGCAAAACCGCGTTTTTCGCGTTTTAAATAATCTATACAATCTTTTGCAACATCTTCATCATCAACAACAATAGAATTTACTTTATTACCACCAGCAACCTTCAATGGTAATGCATATTCTTCATCGACCTTTCCAAGGCCAGATACTAATCCATGTATCCCCTTTATTTTATTTTGAGATTTAATTTCAATAATTGATCTTACACCATGCTTCAATAAATTTAGTACAGCTTCTCGTCTGCCCTCAAGATGGTGCATGCTCTTCGAAAGCATAGCATGATTTTCACGCAATTCTCCAAGAGCAAGTGAAACACCAGCATCAGCTTCTAACTTTCCTTTCAATTCCCGTTGTATTTTTTCAAGATCTTTCTTGTATTGTTCAATTTCTCGTTTTTCCCTTAAATCTTCCTCAAAATCATATAATTGTCGATCTTTTTCCCCAAGTTCTCTTTCTATAGAAAATATTTTTGATAATAATGAAAGTCTTTCTTTGTCTAAATTTTTTAGTTTTTCTAATTTTTCTTCATCAGAAACTATTTTCTTGTTCTGTTCTTCTAGTTTCTTAGTATTCTCCTTGACGGCTTTTTCGAAGTTTGCAACATTCTGTTTGTTTGTTTCGATTTGTTGAATAAGATTTTTTCTTCTTTCAGCATTTTTTCTAAGGTTTTCTTCAGCAGTCTTTATTGAAAACCTAAGTTCACCTTGGCGTACCTTTAAATTCTGGATTTTATTGCTTAATTCAATCTGTTCTTTTTCGCCCTTCTCTTCAATCTCTCTACTTATTTTTCCAGTTTCTTCGTTTAGTCTAAGTGTTTCAGAATTGAGTTTATTTCGTTTTTCAGATTCAACGTTTATTTCTTTTTGTTTCGAATCAAGTTTTTTGCTTTCCTTATTTAGTTCTTCCTCAAACCCATCCTTTTCCTTAAATAGCTTGCTCGCTTTTTTAAATTTCAATTGGTATTCAATTTTTGCAAATTCTTCTGCCTGATCCTTTTCCTTCTGCAGATTCTCCATGAATTTCCATTTTTCATTTAAGTGAATTCTTGCGTCTCTTATCGCTTGGTCAACTTTCTCAATTTCAAGCATGCATTTATGCTTTTTATTTTCGAATGCCGCAACCCCACTAATGTCTTCGATTATCATTCTTTTTTCTTCGGGAGAATAATCGATGAATTTCTGTATCTCACCCTGAAGAACTATGTTAAATCCATCCGGATCAATATTGGCATGTGATAAAAGATTTCTTACATACTCCATAACTTCTCTTTTGCCATTTACACGGAAAATGCTTGCACCCTCCTTACTGACTTTCCTGCTTATTTTCACAATATCATCGTCAATTGGCATTGCCCTGTTTGTATTGTCAATCTCAATTGTTATCTTTGCAGAATCGCTTGGTGGAAGCTTTTTGCTTCCGCTGAAGACGAGGTCGCTCAAACGCGAAGCTCTAAGGTCTTTTTTGGAACTTTTACCAAGAACAAAAGTAATAGCCTCAAGTACATTGCTTTTTCCAGAACCATTCGGTCCTACTATGATGGTTAGACCGTTAGGTATTGAAAGTTCTTTCTTATTGTGGAATGATTTAAATCCGAGGATTTCGAGCTTTTTTATTTCATTCATTACTTAGTAGAAGTCAGTTTAAAACATATAAATCTTAGGAACTTTATATTTATAGGTAAAAATGGAACGAAATCAGATAGATAGATATACAATTTTATCAGACAGCATAAAGGTTGAAGTGTCTGTATACAAAGACCCCTCTAAATTTGTGCCAACTTATGAGATACATATACCTAAGTTAGAGGATGCTACAAAAGCGCTACTTGAGGACACTAGAGATAAAATAATAACTACAGTCCCAATAAAAATAGAAAACCTCAGAGATCCAGCTTCGCTTGCTATTTTAAGGGTTAAAATAAAAGAAATCGCGCGCGGAATAATAAAGAAAACAATACCAGAAATACCTGAGAACGTACTTGATTATGCGGTTGTTGTCTTGGCGAATGAAATGCTTGGGCTGGGTTCAATTGAATTTCTTCTTGATGATGAAGGTTTAGAAGAAGTTGTGATTAATAATAGCAAAACTGCTATTTGGGTTTATCATAAAAAATATGGTTGGCTTGAAACCAATGTAGTTGTTCCAAGTGAAGAACAGATTGAAAATTATTCTTCTATTGTCGGCAGAAGAGTTGGCAGACAAATAAATGTTTTGAGTCCATTAATGGATGCGCATCTATTATCTGGCGACCGTGTAAACGCAACATTATTTCCAATATCCTCATTTGGTAATACATTAACGATAAGAAAATTCAGGCGCGAACCTTGGACTGTTACTGATCTACTTGAGAATAATACGTTGAATCCGGAGATTGCAAGTTTCTTTTGGCTTTGCATGCAGTATGAGCTTAGCATGATAATAGGCGGTGGAACAGCATCAGGTAAAACAACTATGCTAAATGTCTTAATGCCATTTATTCCCCCAAATGAACGTATCATTTCAATTGAGGATACAAGAGAACTTAATCTTCCAGAATTCTTACATTGGGTACCATTAACAACAAGAGAATCTAATCCTGAAGGTAAGGGTGAAGTAAACATGCTTGACTTACTGATTAATTCATTAAGAATGAGGCCAGACAGACTTGTTGTTGGTGAAATAAGAAGACAGCCAGAAGCAGAAGTATTGTTTGAAGCACTTAATACAGGACATTCTGTTTATTCAACATTGCATGCAAATACTGCAGAAGAAGCTTTCAGAAGGCTTGTTTCTCCGCCAATAGCTCTTCCAGAAGAACTTGTACTGTCATTACCACTACTATCAATAATGTTCAGACATAGGAAATTGAGAATAAGAAGGGTATTCGAAGTTTCAGAATTAATAGGCCAAAGAGAAAAAGGCAAAGCGAATATGTACAATCTATACCATTGGGATGTACGTTCTGACAAGGCAAAAAAGACAGCAGACTCAATAAGATCTTTTAGCGAATTGAACATGTTTACGGGGATGACACATACTGAGTTACAGGATGATATGAAAGAAAAAGAAGGGATACTTAAATGGATGGTAAAAAATAAAATAAACACAGTGAATACTGTTGGGAAAGTTGTAAGTGAATATTACACAGATAAAGAGAATTTCATGAAGACTATAAACCAGAAACAAGATGTTGAAAAAATATTAGGCAAATTCATCTCAGAGTTGAAAAAATGATAAAGAGGCTTCCATTCTCACCACTCCCAATTAATTTTGCTAAGAGATTGTCATTTATATTCAAATATCCTGCCTTCACAGCCGCAAAATTTATGCCGCATCTAAAAAATGAGCTTTCGCAGGCGGACATAAATCTTACCACCAAGGAATATATCTCAATTGCGATGGTTTCAGCGTTCTTTACTGCAATTATAATATTTATTTTGACATTCTTCTTAGGTACATTCACTGCACCGGTAAATACTGCTGCAGCAACCGGTTTAGTAATGGGAATAACAATTTATTTTGCAGTTTATTTTTACGCAATGTTTTATCCGCACGTGCTGATACAAAAGAAAGTAAAATTTCTTGAACGGGATCTTTTATTTGCATTAAAATACATCCTGATTAAAATAAAATCCGGAATCCCTTTGTATGATGCAATGGTTGGTATTGCTCAAGGAGGCTATGGCGAAGTTTCTAATGAATTCAAAAAAACCATAAGAGAAATTTCAACAGGAACAGAAGAGGTTGTTGCTCTTGAACATATGGCATTAAGAGCACCATCAACATTTTTCAGGCGCACAATTTGGCAGATAACAAACAATTTGCGCGCAGGATCCAATATTAGCAATATACTTGAATCAATAACCTCAACGCTTGTACGTGAACAAAAAATCTTGATAAGGAAATATGGTTCTGAACTTAATCCAATAATTCTCATGTACATGATGTTTTCAATAATAATACCAAGTCTTGGTGTTACTGTTTTAATAGTGATGAGCTCATTTTCAGGCCTAACAGTTCCCATTTATGTATTTTATATGATACCTGTTGCTGTTTTTATAGCGCAGATATTTTTTATGCGTATAATAAAGGATAAGAAACCGATGTTAAGTATGTCTGGTGGTTAATCTGAATATAAATCTAGAATTAGGAAGAATAATTGAGAAAAAAGGGATAAGTAGTATAAAGAAAAGCCTGGCATATGCCAATCTCAAAATTAATCCGTATGTGTGGGTTGGTTTGAATATAAATCTGGCAATTCTTATTACAGTCGTAGTAAACTTCGCAGTTTACTTTTCGACACAAAATCCATTATATGTTATAATCTCATTATTTTTTGTGCCAGCGATGTATTATCTTGTTATTTCAACAATACTTTCTGTTTTATCAGATCAAAGAGCAAGGTTTGTGGAAGAAACACTACCAGACGCACTTTTGCTCATGTCATCAAATCTAAGAAGCGGATTAGCTACGGACGAAGCCATAATGTTGAGTGCAAGACCAGAGTTCGGATTTCTTGCAGATAAATTAAGAGAAGCTGGTGAGAGAGTAACAACCGGAGAGACATTTGAATCCGCATTCAGTAAACTATCAGAAGGTGTTGATTCACAAATCCTGGAGAAAACAGTAAATTTGATTATTGAAGGAATTGAATCTGGTGGTGAAATGGCAACACTTCTTGAAGAAACAGCAACAGACATACGGGATAATGATTTGTTACAGAGAGAAGTCCGTTCAGTGATTTTGGTTTACGCACTTTTCATATTTATAGCAGCTGTAGTTACTGCACCAATTCTTTATGCTATCTCTACACATCTTGCAGGAGCGCTTTCAAGACTCAGTGGAGCGATATCTGTGGCATTTTTGACAAGAGGAGCGCCAACTTTGAATATTGTTCCGAGCGAAATCTCTACAGATTTTTTACTTACATTCTCTTATATAAATCTCATAATAACTGCAGTATTCGGCGCATTAATGGTAGCGCTAATAACAAGAGGAAACGAGAGATATGGGATAAGGTATATACCATTATTTGTGGTAATTTCAATGATAATATTCCTTGTTGTTAGATATCTTGTTTCAGGTTTCTTCGGTTCGATAAGAATTTAAATAAGGCAATATTATTGTGTAAATAGAAAGAGAGGTGGTATTATTGGATAGAAAGGCACAAACAGCATTGGAATATCTTATGACCTATGGTTGGGCAATTCTCATAATTATTATTGTCGGCTCAGCACTTTACGCACTAGGAGTGTTTAGCCCAGGGACATTCACGGGGAAAAGGTCAACAGGATTTTCACAATTCCAAATGGCAGACTTTAAGGTTGACACAGCTGAAAACGTTACATTAGTTATGGGTAATAGACTTGGAAAAACAATTACAATAAATGAGATTACTGCTACATACAAAGGAGATGATTGCAATAAGACATTCGGTAGTTACCCTTTAGGCCCGAACAAACAGCATAATTTTGTTTTAGAATGTAACTCATGGCCCGGAACTTTAGAGTTAAAATCATCTTATTCAATTGAGGTAGGAATTGGGTATACAGACCCAGACTCTAACTTAACTCATCTTGATGCAGGGACATTATTCGGAATTGTAGAATAAACTTATTCTTTTTTATTTTTTTATCATTATTGTTTTGCCGACAGCAGGGTACTCTATCTCTATCAGATTATGTTCAGAAAGAATTTGTGCCCAGTTTTCTATTTCGTCCTTCTTAACGCCAAGCGATGCTGCAGCCTCACTTGTTGAAATTTTGCCATTTTTAGAGATTAGATTATAAAGTTCATCAATTTTTGTTTCAATAAGATCACCTTTAGACAAAGCTCTTTTGAGTTCTGGTATGATTAAAGTAGGTTTTATAGATGGAGACTTTTTCTTTTTTGAAAGAAGTTCAATCAATGATTTTTCCCGTGTTTTAATGTTTTCTATAAATTTTCCTGTTTTAGACAGAGTTTTACTTTTAAATAATCCCAATTTAATTTTTGGATGCCTTAGAAGCCTAATCTTAGATTTTCTTTTAATATGTTTTAGCCTCTTTGTTGCCATACATTTTATAAGAATTGTTTGTTTAAAATACTTTTACAATGTCTATATATAACTTTTAAGTGGTGTTTATGCTAAAAGCAATAATTATATTTACAGATTAATTAGAATAAATCATGAAAATCGCACTTAGACTGAGTATAATTGCTATTCTAACAATTTTATGTATGACAATTGCATTTGCAGCACAAGCAGACGCAATAACACTGTACAAAGATATTACCAATCCAATCTGGATGGTTAATAAAGAGGGAATACAATATTTTGTATTTTGGAATCATGGTTCACAGTACATTAATCTAACCCGTATTACATTTGATTTTAATGCATCAGCAATGGTAAATTCTATACTTAAATCAGAGTTAGGAAATGATAAAATTACATATTTAGATGTAACAGCAAATACTTCTTTTAATCAAACAGGCACAGATAAAATAATAGTTAATTTAACAAATCCAATAACCATAGAACCCCAAGGTTATGTAGAATGGATATTAACATTCAAAGGCGCTTCACAACCAGCGCAGGACAATCTTACTGCAATTATAAATGCGTCATTTACTGACGGTTCAAACTTTACTAACAGATTTTTTCTAAACATTAAGTCCCCAACAATTTGTGTATCTACAGCGTATAAAATTATTGGATTATACAATAAGTTTACAGAAGCAACGGGTGCAAATAATACTATACAAAACGGAACAACTTACACATTCGTGTTTAATACATCAGAGTATTCAAATCACAATTTTGAAGGAAATGCAACAATAAAATTTTCACAAGCATTCACTAATATAACTGCGGTAAGTGGAGGTACTGCTTCTGCAACTGTATGTTCAGGAAATTCATGTAATTGTACTGCACCAGGACGTGGTATCAGCGGAGATAGTTTTACATGTAATGTAAATGCTACAATACCACAATTAATCAATAATCTAGATTATACAATGAATGTTACATTCACAGGTCCTACAAGCGTGTATACATTATCAGAATTATTGCTCAGACCAAACCCACCACCATTACAAATACATAGCTGTAATATTTCATCAACCAATTTTGAATTACCGGGCAGCACAACAATAACTGCTCATGTTACTCCACCATTCTTAACAACATTAGTACAAGCACAAATAACTGGCCCAGAAAATGTAAACTTAACATTGAATGGTGGGCCAATATACAATAATACTTACACGCCAAACTTAACTGGGATATATAATGTTACAATAAAAGCAAATTATTATTTAGGTAATTCAGTGACTCTAAATTGCGGATCATTTAATGTAACTGCCCCAACCCAACCATTAGTAATCCATAACTGTACTATAAATCCAACAACATTTGAATTACCAAATAATACAAACATATCTGCATATGTGACCCCACCAAGTTTAGTAACTTCAGTAAAAGCTGAAATAACTGGGCCTTCAAATGCTACAATAACTCTAAGTCCTCCAGGACCAAGCTATAGTAACTTGTATACACCAGTTGTGGAAGGCGCATATAATGTTCTTATCAAAGCAAATGACAGCAGAGGGAATTCAAAAAATCTTAGCTGCACACAATTCACAGCAAGTGCACCAATAATTCCGCCACCAGTTTATCAATGTGAAGGAGTATACTCATTAGGAATAGCATTACAACCATCAATAGTGGATGTGAACAAAACAAAAGCATTGCTAAATTTTAATTATTATTGCGCAAAAAATCTGCTTGGTTTATGGACTTACAATTTTTATTTTGAAATAAAGTACATTAATGGATCTTATGTTAACTTAGACGGGGTGGATGTTAAATATGGATTATACCCACCACAAGGCTCTACAGTATACGCACTAAATAGGCCATCCCTTTTAAACCGCGGCTCATATTATGAGCAAGTAATTGTAACCATAGGTGTCTGGGTGTGAGCAAAGGAATCATATTTACTATAGATGCTACGATAGCATTAGGCCTGTTTCTCGCATCACTTTTTCTTTTTTACTCATTTTTCATAGAAGACTCGACATTCGGATTAAGGGGCGCGGGAATTTATACGAAAACAGATGATTATCTTTATATTGAAGAAGTCAATGAAGCATTCTCCTCAGTTTTTAATTTATACCAAAAAGGAGATAATCAAACTGCTTATTCGCTTCTTGATCTGATAAGATCACAGTCAGAGTACCCAGCAAACATTAAGATGTACCTTTTTGAATTGAATAATACAACCTCGAAGATTTATGATATATCACCAAATATATTTACTGACAAGCTTGTTTTCAGAAGATATGCTTCATATTCAATAACGCGAGGATTAGTACATGTTGGAACAGACGTAAATGTTAGCGCGCCAAGCACATATGTAAACAAAACAATTAATGTTTCAGTAACTGTTACGACAACAGGTTCTACAATAGTTCAATTACAATTATACAATTCAACAGATGTACAGATGCCTTGGACTGTTAATCCTACAAATCTTACATTCAATGCAGGAACATCCACACAATATTTTAATGTGACAATACCAGCGAATGCATGGATTGATGAATATTATGCCAAAGCAATCGCTGGAGCACCATTAAACCAGAATGGAACAGACCCATTCAATGTTTTCCGTTTTGGTATAGTTGAGATGGAAGTGGGAATATGAATAACAAAGCAATAATTTCAACAATACTTGTTGTGCAACTTATCTTGTTAATTTTAATCACTTTTTCAACCGTAAAACTTGAAAAAGATTCCTTTGCAAATACAATAAATGTTGATAGGATTGCCGCATTTAGATTAACTTCAACTTATAATGCCATAACTGAAGATATGAATAATCTCGCTGTGAAGGGCGCAGACAACCAAACTATAAATCAATACATTTATTTTGTTAATTCAACATTTAATAATTATTTCAGTTCACAAGTAACATTCAACCAAACTTATCTTGCGATAAGAGACCAAGGACTTGAAATGCAGAAGGTTAAAACATGAAATCACAAAGCGCGCTTGAATTTGTTACAGTGGTCGCTGTAGGATTAGCATTGATAGCCGTAAGCTCATTTTTCGGCGCAGATTACATAACTTCATATTTTGATAGCATAAACTCAATTAATGCTGAGCAAACAACGAATAATGTCGTTGCTGCAACTAATCTGGTTTATTCGCAGGGAATAGGTGCGCAGACAAAGACATTTGTTACCATACCTTCAAATATAATATTGAATAGGACATATATCAGTGGGAATGAGATTAATATAGAATTTTATTATGGCGGTCACATTAAAGATGTGTATAATAATGCTGCAGTAAATATGACAGGTTCTCTTTCTGTTTATGGCGGTAAGTTGACATTGTATATCAGAATGGAACCAAGTAGGACAGCAATTATATTTACAGATGCGCCAGTTTCATATATCCTAGTAAACACATTCAATAATTCTGCACGCACGAATCCAGATAACAACTTTACATTTAATGAAATAGTGTATTACTCTGTTTATCTTAAGGATTTCAATGATTCAGCTGTTGATTCAAGTATAAATTTAAATGTTTACAGGACAGACGGATCACAATTCGGTTCAACTGTTTCAACAAATACTTCTGGCGGCAGCTATAATGGTAGTTTCAATTTAACCGAATCTGGGTATGGTGGAAAATGGATTATATCTGTTGTTGATACAAGTAATCAAATATTTGGAACAACTTTGTTTAATAAGTATTAGCTCAAGTCATATTAACTTCCCAATTGAACGGCACTCCTGGGGTTAATAACAAAGAATTAAGCGCAGCCTGCGATTTTATTTCAATATCCCTATTTTGTGACTGTTGTTCTTCGAATGAAGCATATTGTAAAAGGACAACCGTTAAAGCACTTATTATGATTAATAGTATAATCACAGAAAATACAAGATCGATAGAAAGCATTTGTCCTTTCATATTACATCAAACTCCCTTTCTGCATAAAATGTAGTTTTGTTTATATCATTTACTTTAATAGTGTAATGTCCAGCAACTGTAGACACAAAGTTGTATGAAAAACTATTGTTCACAATCTGGATTGTAACTGGATAGCCCGAAACTAATGTTCCATTATTATAGATCGCAAGTGATACAGTGT
>Ga0315293_10001782_pt1 | contig 20913 bp, 29 predicted proteins | sample YL17G13_20_MG_FD_203071 | JGI IMG/M metagenome (GOLD analysis project Ga0315293, IMG submission 203071) | Sediment microbial communities from Yellowstone Lake, YNP, Wyoming, USA - YL17G13_20 | ecosystem: Environmental > Aquatic > Freshwater > Lake > Sediment | place: USA: Wyoming | collected... | reverse complement strand
GCCGCAGGGATGCGGGCGGCGTCGCGGACGTCATCGGGCCAGCGGCGCCTCTCGGCGTGCTGTACGACGTCGTCCATACATGGTCGCCGATACTCTCAGAGCTGTACCTAAACGGCGTCCTGGTGGCATCCAACGCGATTGCGCAGGCAACGGGCAACGTCCAACGATGGACCATGGGCGGGGACACGGGGCACACGTTCGGCTTCCCGAGCGGCGCGCAGTTCGGCGAGGGTCGAACCGCGAACGTGAAAAAGACCGCTGCGGAAGCGGCGACCTTCCACGCGGATCGGCTCGCCTACTACTTCTGATCGGCGCGGAGACGTCTTGCGAGCGTGGAGGCGGACATGTGCAGCGCTCGGGCGGTCGCCTCGACGCTGCGACCATCGGCGATCATGGCTCGGGCTCGTCGCTCCTCCCACGCCACGACCGGGCGGCCGATGTGGGCGCCTCGTGCGCGAGCTGCGGCGACTCCGGCCCTCGTGCGCTCTCGGATGAGTGAGCGTTCAAATTCGGCCATCGCTCCCACCATCTGAAGAAGAAGCACGCCGCTCGGTGTCGAGGTGTCAAACGGCTCGGTGACGGACACGAATCCGATCCGCTGGGCTCGGAACGCGTCGAGCTGCGCAACCATGTGCCCGAGCGAACGAAATAGGCGATCGGCCTTCCAGACGCACACGCAAGCGAACCTCGCCGCGTGTGCGTCCTGAAGGAGTCGCGTCAAGGCGGGGCGCTTGTCGGTCGCGCCTGAGAAGCCTAGATCCTCGTACGTGTCGACAAGCTCCCAGCCTCGGCGCTCGATAAATCTCCGCGTCTCGTCGTCCTGAAGGTCGGCCTTCTGGTCTGTTCGTGAGACGCGGAGATATCGAGCGACCTTCAAGGCCAGGATCCCCATTCACCTCGGGGCACGCAACCACGCTGGCCGATCCTGCTGATGCCTCGCCGCTCGCAGCGGTGGCAAGTCGCGTGCTGATGGGCGTAGGGCTCGCCGCAATCGCGCTGCGGGTAGCAGGGCCTGGGCACGATCGATCCGCTCTCGCACGAGACGCACACGAACCACGGCCAGAGGCCAAGACGTGGCAAACCCTCGGAGCGCCAAGCCCTCGGCGCCTGGCCTAGCAGCGCGATCCAGTCGAGATAGAAGAGGCGCCACAAGGGCGCGGCGTTGTCTGCGTCGTGGCTCTGGCATGTCATGGACCACGAGTAGCCAAGCCCTGCGGGGGGCGTCGGACACTCGCGGGCAAGACGTTGCGCGAGCCTCCGCACCTTGGCGCGCGTTCGGGGACCGACCTTCACTTGCCACCTGGCGGCTTCGGGAGGGCTCGAAGGTGGTGCGTTTCTCGGCGGAGCTGCTCATAGTGTTCTTGCCAGAACCGATCGCGTGTGCGGAGCGCTTTGATCTCCACCGAAAGTGCGGCGTTCTTGGCTTGTAGCCTCGTCGGGGTAAGCGCTTGAAGCTCCGCTAACTCCGCCTCTTTCGCTAGCAAACGATCGATCCGTTCGGTCACTCCGTGAATCGTCCAACCGGAGATCCAGCCGGAAGGCGCGAAGTAGCCAAGTGTTTTGGCGATGGTCTGCAACACGGCCTCGCGCTCGCAGAGTTGCGCTAGGGCACGGCTTCGGTGGCGTCGTCCGCACTTGTGCGGCTTCATCGTTTGATCTCCGATCCGGCCGGCGTTCGCCGCACGTCGATCGGCTCAATGAGATCGGCGCAAAGCTTGAGCAGGGTGGCTAGCTCGCGCTCCACAGTGCCGAGGCGTTCGCGCGTGGCGTGTGCGAGGTCGAGAGCGCGGACCGTCTCATTTTGCGCCATGGCGACCAGCTCCGAAGCGGGCGTATTCCGAAGTCTCTCGATCGCCTGCTCACACTCCAACCACGAGGTGGACGATGGAGGAAGCCCGAGGCGCTGCGCGATGCGTTCGCGCTCGGCGTCGTATTCGGCTTCGAGCATTCGTGAACGAGCGAGCGGCGCGCGCTCGGAGGGCATGCCCTCATCGTGGCGAAGTCGTGCGGATGGTCCGTCGAAGCTGTCGTTGCGCCGCTTCTCGTCGTTGCGTCGCCTGTTGTCGGCCGCTGCGCTCTCTGCAAGCTCGTCGAGACGGTGCCAGCATTCGGTGGCAGTGCCGAGCTGCTTCTGAGCTTCGAGCGCTTCGATCCGCTGCTGCACGGCTCCAATCCACGCGGCCCATTTTTCGTCAAGGTGGATCGGCCTCGGCCAGTCCGCCAAAAGTCCCTTTTTTTCGTCGTCCATAACCCCTTGTTTTCGTTGGTGGGCAGTCGCCCGATTTCAGCGCGTCACAATCGGTCACTTTTGGCGGGGGTCGAAGCGGCGTGCCGCATCGGGGATCGCGCCTGAGCGATAGTGCGAGAACGATCGGCGGCGCTGGGGCTCATGGCCGAACGGCTCGCAAAGCCTCGCAAGCATCCCTTGCATTTTGTCCAAATATGGACGGTCGACTTCTGCGGGCATCTCGATCCAGCCCCACGAGTGGCAAGGCTGGCCGGTGGTCGAGTAGGCGATCCATTCATCGTCTCGCATGTGGCGTGGCGGGTGGTTGTGCTCGGTGAACCTGCAACGGGCGAGAAAATCGCCGTCCATCTGATACGCGCGGCACTGTTCGCGGGCGCTTCTGGCAAGGCTCATGACGATCGCTCCGTCTCGGTGGGCTGGTTGTCGGCTCCGCGCGTTGGCTGGCGAGCTGCCCACCGGCGATAGGCGGAGAGTGAGCGGCGGCGGGCGCGTTCGCGTCGAGCACACTCGGGGTGCTCGTCTCGGTCGTTGGTCTCGCTTGCGTGCGCAGGCATGCGGCACAAGGGGCAAAGAGGCGGGCTCATTTTGCGCGGTCCTTTCTGGGGATCTCGAGTTCATCGATCGCGAAGAGACCTTCGCGCGCCTCGAGCTGCACGCACCATCGCAGGGGCGATCCTGGGCGATGCCCGAGCACCATGGGAGCGCTTCGCGTGCGGGCCTCGACGCCTCGCACGAAGACAACGGAGCCGATCGGGAGAACCGGCCGGCGCGGCTTCGGCTCCTCGTCGAAAAGTGGAAGCTGGCGGCGGGTGTTCATCGCTTGGCCTTTCTCACGGTTGGTTTGACAGCTCGCGTTCGCTCGCGAGCGATGAGCATCCGGATCGCCTCCGCGCGAGTCACGGGCCGCCCTAGCTCGTTGCTGAGTGCGATCGTCAACGCGTCGAGCTGATTGCGTTCGCCCAACGTGAGCCGGAGATTGAACGTGCTTTCACGCGGGGTTCCGCCGGTCATGACTGCTCCTCCTCGTCGTCGTCGCTCTCATCGGAGAGCCTATCCGCGCAAGCGTCCTGCACTCGCAGACGGAGCGAGCCGTTGGCCGGGTAGCTCCCAGAGTTGCCTGCGGCGCGATGCGAGTCCCGGAGATATTCCGGCATCCAGTCGACAACGGTCGTTTCTGATTTCTTTCCTGTCCAGTCGCATCGCACGCCCGTTGCCTGCCCACACTCGCAATGCACCTCGGCGGCGCTCACGACTGCACCTCGTCCGTCTCCCACACGAGGTTTTCGTCGTCCCACTTGCCTGTAACGCAGAGTCCACGAGCGAGTTTCGCGACCTCCTCGTGGACGTTGTCGGCTACCATGCCGACATCGCCAGACACCGACGAGCAATGAGCATGCACCCTGCGACCCTCGGTCGTGATTTGCGAATTGATTTGGGTCAAGGTGTCGGTGGTGGTGAAGCGCCGGGCCTTCTCGATGGTGTCGGCGCTCACGACTGCACCTCTCGCTCAATACGGGCCGCGTGTGCGCCGTCTTCGTCTGCCCTGCACTCGGCCAGAGTCCCGTAGCAGCAGCAAGCCTCGGTGCTGTCTCCGGTCGCGTACCAGTGCGAGACGTAGAGGCGCGGATCGCCTACGCGTTCACGCGCGTAGGCTCGTGCTGCTGCGAGCGACGCAAACGATCGGGGCTCTTCATCGGATCGAATAGTGACTGAGTAGCTGTTCTTCATTCCCCTAACATAGCACGTAGCCATGTAACTACAAGGGGCCGCGCCATGTAATTACATGGGGTACTGTCGATTTTTCAGAACGGCGCTTCTTCGCCCCATCCGTTCCCGTTGTCGCGCGGGTTCAGGCGGCGAATCAAGGCATTCTGGTACGTGACAGCTCGAGACGGGGCCGCTACGCGTACCGCCACCTCGACGGTGCCGCGCGCATAGCAGAAGTGGGGGCGCTGGGGCGAGTCCTTCCAGCGCCAAAAATGGCGCTTGAGCGTGTTTCGCAAACGGCCGGTGTGGCTCTCGCCTACGTAGAGCACTTCGCGCGTCTCGTAGCGTCTGATCACGTAGACGCCGGATCGTCCCTCAAGGTCTTCGACCCATTCGAGGAATCCATCGCGGTCGGCGACGGGGCGATAGGTCAAGCGCTGTAGCGTCATGCTGTGCGCCTGGCCGATGAGAAGGACGAGTCCGACCAAGATCCATCTGGGGCGCCCTGCTTGCGGTTCAATCGGTTCAGCGCGCCTTGCGCGCCGCTGAAACCCTGGCGATCGGCGGATGGGATTGGCGCGTTCGGATCGCGTGGCTTCTGCGTCTTGCGCAGGGCGCGCAACACGTCGGGCGCGAGGCGGTCTAGTAGTCCGGGCAGGAAGCAAAGCGGATGCGCCTCGGCGATGAGTCGCGGATCGTCGAGCCGCAAAAATCCCGTGCATGTGAGCGCGGCGATCGTCGCGTGCGTGGCAACATCCGGGAAGCGGTCGCCGAACTCGAGCAACGGTGGCCAATTCTGCGGGGCGGGCTGCTGAAGGGACCCACATCGGCCGTACCTCGGCGAAGCCTCTTTCGCGTCGCGGTAGCCCTCGAGCCAGTAAACGCGGGCACACTCCGGCGTGGCGCGAAAGGGTTGTTCGCCTCGGTCTGCGCGGTCGGTCCTGGCGGCTAGCTCTGCGAGCTTCGCGGGCTGCCATTGAAGGAGCAACGGGGCGCCCTCGTCGGGGCGTAGGACGAGGCCAGCGCGAAGAAGCTCCGCGCGGGCTTTGAGCATCTTGGGGCGGCTGAATCCTGAGCGGCGGGCCATCTCGAGGGCGCTCATGGTGACCGAGCCTTCGGCGTCTGCGGCTCGTGCCAGAAGCTCGGCGGCGAGCAGGAACGCCGGATCTGGCGCTTCGGAAATCGCCCATGTGCCGTCAGGCTTCGGGAGCCTCGCACGTAGGGAGCGGGCGGCGTCAAGCGCTTGTGAGCGGTCGAAAAGAATCCGCGTGGCTGCGGGTTCTGCTACGCTGGGCATTGTTCGTCTCCTTGTGGCGCGTCCCTACCACGGGCGCGCCACACCCCTTTTGTACGCCGGAACCTCGGCTGTGAGCAATTGGGCGAACAAAGATCCAGCGGCATTGCGCGCAGTGCCGAAGCGGCAGCTTTCATGGATCATCGGTGCCCCATGATCTCAGGGATCACCCCTTGGGCGGTTTTTGGGTGGGGGGGGTGATCTCAGGGATCACCCTGAGGGGGGGGGGTGATCCCAGGGATCACGGGGGGGGTGATCCCAGGGATCACCCTAGGCGGTTTTCACCTTACTCTTCTCCCCTCTCCCTTCTGATCTGCTTTAGCTATCTGGGGGGTTAGGTACGCGGGCGCGTCCGGGGGCGTGCAGGCGCGATCGCGGGAGCGCTCGCCACTGAGACCGCGCGCCCTTGGCGCCTCGAACGACGCCCTAGCGGGCGCGACTTCTCAGCATGGGCGCTCGTTGGCGCCCGAGACGAAGCCAAAGGTCCGGGCCACCCGCTGCGGCGGCGTCTCGAGCTTGGCGCGTCCGCATGGAGAGGGCCGCGAGGGGTCCGGGTCGAAGATCGGAACGCCTCCAGGCGAGCGCGAAGCGTCAACGCTCGGTCAGATTCCAAACGTGCCGCGTTTTTGGGGGTGTGTCTGGCCTCCGCGTCGTGGCCATTTTGAAAACGCGTTCTAGGGGCCGTTCTGGCCAACTGAGATTGGGATCTGCCGTGATCCAGGGGTGTTGCGGCGCGATCTGCGGTTTTGGGTCGCCTCATGCGATTTTGCGGGGTATTTGATCTGTATGACCACGCAACAGGTACGGGCGGACATGCGTCCGCCGCACGTCGACTCAAGCGACGACGAGATAGAAGATCAGATTCTGGTAAAGCTCGATCGGGGGGCTTCGAGCCTATGGGAACCACGAGAAGGGGCGGCCGTTTGCGTTGTAAACCGCTTCAAGGAGGATGGCGGGCGCGCTCGGTGCGAGCTGTACGAGCCTGAAACGGGGCAGTGGCTGGATCGTTTTCCGGTGCCGATGACTCGCGAGTTTGTGCTCTCCAAGTGGGGCTCGGGCGTCTATCAGATGTTCTACCACCAGTCGGACGGCAAAGCGGCGGGGCAGTCGCGCCGCATCGAGCTGGCGCACGCTGATTTCCCGCAGTTGCCCATGCGATCGGGCGGCGTAAAAGCGCTGCGTGCGCCTGTTGCGCCTCCTCCTGCGCCTGTGCCGATTCGTGGGCCGAACTTCACGCCGAAAGCTCCACCGCTGCCCACTGGGACCGATGGCGCGGTGGTCATGGGCTTGCTCTCGTGGGCGCAAGAGATCGCCGACGCTCGAGCGGATCAAAGGATCATCTCAACGGAGCTTTACTGGCAGACGCAACTCGCGCGCGAGCAGGCGCAACGGCAGCGCGATATTGAAGAGACGGAGCAACGACACCGGCGCGATCGCGAGGAAACAGAGGCGCGTCATCAACGGTACCTCGGCGAGATCAAAGCGATGCATGATTCCCAGCTTCATGCGGCGCACTCGACGAGCGGGAAAAAGGAGCTTTTAGAGCGCCTCGAAGAGATGGAGGATGCTCTCGAAGAGACCAAAAAGCCGGAAGAAGCGGGCTTCTTGGGCTTCCTCAAGGGCGCGCTGGGGCCGATATTGGCAAGCCCAGAAGGTCAAGCGCGCGCCCTTGCTGCGCTGCAACACCTAATTACACCGGGGCCACCGAAGATCGGGTAGCTCGGATCGTAACTACACGGCGTGCATGTACTTACGCGGCCACGGTCAACGCTGGGCGAGCCATCGCTTCTCATCGGCGGAGGGTTCGCGTCATTCGGTGAGGCTAGATCCAGCGCTGGGAGCGGGCAACGGCGAACGCGGCTCCACCTGCGGCCAGAACGAGAAGCGCGATCGTGGTTCGGCTCGGTGGGAGCGAGCCGAGGGCGGGCGGAGCTTCTCCGAGTGCGGCGGCGATCTGCGTCGCGATCGTGTGTACGCGGATCGCGTGTTTGCTTACTGCCTCCGCGTCGCAAGCTCGGCCGGCGGTGCTGGTTGGCTCGTGGGCTTTCGGGTTGCCCCACGAGCTTTCGGCGGTCGCGGTCTTGCCGTAGACGCGGAGCGCCTCGGGACAACTCGAACCGAAATAGCTCTCGTCGTACATGGCGCGCGAGACGTCGAAGACCGACGATCCAGCGGCGAGCGCCGCGCGCGTCTTCGGTCTGCGCATCAGCTCCCGCACGAGTCCGGCGGCTCCTGCTACGTCGTCGGGGTAGGTCTGAAAATTGGAGCTGAAGCGCTTTCCATCCTGGGTCGTGTCGTCGTGCTGGCATGTTGCCGCGCTGGCTTTCGCGCTGACTGCCCCCCAATTGTGAGACGTCGAGCATGGTCCGTCCCACGTGCCATAGCTCGTTTCCGCGCGTGCGATCGCTTGGCTGATTTGAGCCTCGAAGGTGCTCGGCGGTCGGCCGGCGGCGGCCTGCCATGCGGCGACGATGATCGGGCGTGCGGAGACGTCGCCGAATCCGCCGAGGTCGCCGAGATCGGCGCGTGCGCGTTTGAGTCGTCGGGCTGCTGCGATCGGGTCTTCTCCGAGCTGGACGCCGGGTCCTAGGCTCGGCTCGGCGTAGAGCCATGTGCGCCCACCATCTGGCGAGAGCTGCACGGTGGCGTGGTTCGGCTGAAGGTCGCCTAGCGGGTAGTCGGTCGCCTTGTCGAAGACCACAAGGCGAGCGGGGAGCGCGACCGAACGAGCGAGGGCGAGAAGAGCGCGGCTCGAGTCGTCGCAATCGCCTACGCCGGATCGCAAGGTCTGCCACGTGCTCTGAAAGGTCTCCGCGCCTTCGCCGAGGAATCGAACGCGCTCCGCGACGTGAGCATGGAGGCGGGCGGCGAGGTCTCGGCGGTCGACTCGATGCGCGCTGTCTGTCGCTGCTTGCTCGGCGACATGGACGGCGATCCGTCGCACTCGAGGATCGTAGCGGGCATCTCTCCAAGCGAGCAAATCGAGCAGTCGGCATTTCGCTGCGTGCGTTGGGCAGTCGACGCAAAGCACTCCATCGGAGCGCTCGCGGATCTCGCAACCGAGGCGCGAGATCGCTTGCTCGATTTCCTCTCGCGGTCCATCGGGACCCATCACAGCCACCCTTGTTCGCGTGCGTAGGCGTAGGCGGCGACGGAGCCAGCGAGCAGAAGAAGGAGGATCGTGGTGCGCGAAAGACCAGCGATGATCGGCGCGCTCGAAGAAGCTCCGGCGGCGATCGGCCAAAGGGGACCGCTCGGCGTCGAAGGGGGACCGACCGGCGGACCGTCCACGCCGATCGCAAGCGTCAAATAGTCAAATTGGGCGTTGCTGGCGTGCGGGCCGGGCGATCCAGGCTCGGCGCCTGCCTGGACGAAATGACCGGGGATGTGTGCGCCGGCGGCGTCCATCGGTGGGATCCATAGTCCTTTGAGGTAGCCGCGTCCGGGCGGCGGGCTCGAAGCTGAATCGCGAAACCAAACCTTCCCTTCGAGGTAGGGGGGCGAGAGGGATCCGGCGCGCTGGTCGAGGTATTGATCCTCCAGCTCGGCCCATGCCTTGGAAGACATGTTCTGATCGCGGTAGGCGTTCACCTGGGCTTCGTTCTTCGGGTCGAAGCCAGCGGCGGAAACCATGGCGGACGTCGGGAGCGCCTTCCATGGGTTGCCTCGAGCGGCGAGCAAATCGATCTCCGCGCGCGTCGGCAGTCGCAAACCAAGTCGATGGGCGGCGGCCTCGTTCTGGTCGGCCGTCATGCGGGCGCGTAGGCCGGTGGCGGAGTCGCGAAACGGCATGCTCACCCGCACGCCGGGCGCAAGCTCGTAGAGCCCTCCGGCGTCGAGCACTGCGTTTGCTGGGTTCGTGTTGTAGCGGTCGGCCATCGGCCTACCGCCGGATCCGTCGTCGCCCGCTCGGATTGTGCGCGGTGCGTCGCGTGCTCTTCTCGCTGTGCGAGGTGTAGAGAACGATCCCAACGACGCCGGCGAGAGCAATCAGAACGAACGTCGTAGGCTCGAGTCCGAGCACCTTGGATCCGCCGGTCTCGCTCGGTGGCGTGCCACCTGGGCCGGGCGGGATGGGTGCGAGCGGTGAGCCTCCGGGGAGTGCGCCGGCATCCATCATCCAGATCACATTTCCGGGCAAGGGCTGCCCTTTCACGTCTGGGCCGGTGCGCTTCACCGACACGACGTAATTTGCCCCACTGGGCACGTTCGGGGGGATCTTGAACGGTCCGGCGGTGTCTCCTACGATGCCGAAAACCTGGACGTCGGAGAATCCGGGGACGCTGGCAAGCGTGCTCTGGATCATGCTCTCGGGAACGAAGGGCGACACCTGGACGCCTCCCACGTAGGTTCGACCCTGGATGAAATCGGCAGTCGCGCCGCTCGGCAGAAGCACGGGCATCGGCAGATCGCCAGGATGCGCGCTCGGGTCGATTGTCGGGGCGCCTCCTCCTCCGCCGAACCAGTCCCACGGCATGGAAAAGCCTTTCGTCGTTGGGTAGGGGCTGGCCTGGGCGGTGAGCGTCTGATTTTGCTGGACGACGTAGGGCGCCTGGTAGGGCGCGGCCTGCTGATGGAGCGTGGTGTTCTGGCTCACCTGCTGAATGCGGCGGCGGGGCTGGGCGAAGAGGATCGGGGGGTTGTTCATGGTTGGGCTCCTCGCGTCACTGCGTGACTAGCTCGGCGTCGAAAGGGATCGCCGCTGGCGTCGTGTAGAGAATGGCAACCTGATTTCCGCGCTCGTCGGTGTTGCCGCTGTATTTGTACCAGACCGGCACGCGGGCCAAGCTCTGCGCCGCGTACCACTGAGGGAACCACGCAAGCGGATCGTGTGTGACCGGATCCACGGGGACACCGTTCGAGCCTGGGGCGATTGGTCCGAGGATGAAAATACCCGGCTGCGCCTCGATGGGTCGAACGGCGGACGTGCCCCATTTGAAGAAGAGATCGGCATAGGGGTGCGTCTTCTTCGGGTGCGCCGCGTCGGGCTTGTTCTTCTCGTACAAAACGACGGCGACGACGCCGGCCAAAACGAGCCACCACATGGGTTCACCTCAGAGCTAGGAAGGTTCCGCCGGCGCCGATGGCGGCGCCTGCGAGTGCTGCGGTCGGTTTGCTCGGGAGCGGTGCAAGCTCCCACAAGAGATAGGCGGAGATCGCCCCGACTGCGACGGCGAAGACACCGATCGTGGTTGCGGATGGACCGCCACCTCCGAAAAGTGGGCCAGCGCTCGGAAGTCCGGGCAGCTCGGGCCGTCCGAGTCCTGCGTTCTCCATGCGGCGCGCGTACTCGATGAGCTGGGCGTGCCTGAGACGCATGCGATCCCACGCACCGACCAACGGGTTCGCGAGCTGGCCACCGGGAAGCCATGCGAGCGGGTTCGACCACATGCCCGAGCCCCATTTGCCAACGTCGAATTGAAGGCGCCCATATTCGGCCTTCCACGTGACAAGCCACGGGACGAAATCGACAAAGATCGCGTTGCCGTTCTGGGTGCTTTTCGCGGCTGAAAGCGCGGCGTAATGCTCATCGATCCGGGCGTCGAGCCATGCGCCATATGCGCCGATCTCATCCGGTGAATGTGCGACGTCCCCGCCGGCGGGGACGTCGGGAACGCTGGGCAACGCGCCGAGGTACGGGCGCATGGCCTAGAACTTCGACGGGCCGGGGCCAGCGGCGGGGGCTGCGGCGGCGGGCGCGGGGAAGGCGAGATATCCAGCCAAGCCACCGACAACGGCGCCGCCGAGGGCCGCAACCACCGCATGCTTCGGCATGAGGAAATAACCGGCTGCTCCCAGAACGACGGCGCCGATCGCGGGGGCGAGCATCGCAGTGCTCGGCATGCTCGATGGCGGCGCGAGCGGGGCGGCGTAGGTCGTCACAAGGGGACCTTGCGTGCTGGTCGAGGCGATGCGGCGCGCGTTGTAGAGGGCGTCGGGTGAAATGTTCGCGTACATGGGCCGGTCTCCTAGTGGACAAATCGCGTCAGTAGCAGGCCAGCAACGGCGGCGCCTGCGGCGGCGGGAAGGCGATACTCGCGAGGGGCGAGGAAGAAGCCAGCCACGCCGAAGAGAGCGCCAGAACCGAGCACGGCGAGGGCGTGTGGTGCTGGTCCTGTCGTGAGGCTACGCACGGCGCGCGTCGGAGCTGGCGTGGTGAGCCCTGTCCCTTTTGCTGCCGCAATTGTTGCGGGGCTCGCCTTCATCTTTGGCGGCGCTGCGAAGAGGGGTGCGAGGTTCAAAGCTCCGGGGCGAAGGCGCGGCGTCGTGAGCCTCTCGGTGTCGGCGTCGGAGAGTCCGGCGCGGTGGGCCATCTCTCGGCGCTTTGCCGCGTCGAAGGGTCGGCCGGCGGTGATGTCGAAGCGGCCGGCGTCGATGACAGCAAATGCGGCTTCTTCGCCCGCTTTGCGTCGAGCTACCTTTGCATCGCTCAGGCCCGCTCCATACATGGCGGTGGCCGTCGAAGCTCCTTGCAGACGCAGGTTGTCGTAATCCTCGGGGCTCCAAGGATCTCGCGTCGGCTGCCACCAGTATTCTCCTACATTCGTATCGAAGTAGGCGCGGATCGCTTCGATGAAGAGGTGGTCGGGCCTCGCGTTAAACCCACCTTTGAAAGTCCAACCGCTGAGCGGGGAGCCATTCCAGCCACCGACTGGGAAGCCTTGCTCCGCTCCACGAGTGTTCTCGGTCGCATAGTATTGGCGCTGACTTGTATTGTAGTCGGCCAAGCCGTCTAAAAACGGCGCGCCGAAAAGAACTGTGGTGGCAGTTGGGAGCTTCGTGTAGTTGCCCGTGGGATTTATGTCGCTCATTCGTCGGCTCGATCTTCCGGCTCACGCGGACGAAAGTCCGGATTAGGCACGCACATAGCGCGAAATTCGGCGTTATCGTCGTCGGCAAAGTGCGGCGTTTGCTCGAAGGGCGCGGCGGCCTCTTCGTCCAGCGCTCGTTCGGTGAACCGTCCAGGTAGACCAGCGGCGCGAAGATCGGCGCTCTGATTGCGAGCGTAGGCCGGCGGATCTGCCTCTCTTCGCTCGTCGCCTTCGGTCTCGTCGTCTTCGCCGTCGCCCTCGTCGAGCATTTCGCAAAGCTCTTCGAGAAGCTCAATCTGCTTGGCGGTGGCTTGGGCCTGCACCTCGGCGACGCGCACGAGCTTTTCAAGCGCTTGAGCGCTGGCGACTTGAGCGCGAACGGAAAGAAGGGCCAGCTCCTGCTGGCTCATGCTCTCGAGGCTCTTTGGTTGCGGCTGCGTCATCTGGGAAGCTTGCGACATGGAAAACCCCTTTTCGCTTTCGAGATTGTCAGACTGAGCCGAAAGCGTCAACGGTGGGCCATGGCGTGCCTTGACGACGCCGGGCGGGCGGGCGTACCGTTGGGGGCATGTATGGAGCGCGCTACGCAAACCCCGGTCGCCCTGGTCAAATTCCGCCGGGTGCTCGGGGTGTCGTAGGCGCCACCATGGCTCTTTCGGAGGGGACGGGCCTCGCGCCTTCGGTCGCTTTGGCACATGGGCTGCCATCGATCGCCGTAGCTCGCAACACGTCGGCCGATCGGCTGCTGCAAGAGTGCGGGATCTCGATGTCGGACGCACTTCGGGCGGGCCTGCATCTTCCACAGCCTGAATTTCTGACGAATGATCCGGCGGTCTGCTGCGCCTGCGCTCGAGACAGCTACGGGCGCGGCCCGAACCTCGGCGCGCTGGTGCTCGGCGGTATCTTCGATGATGTGCTTGCTCCGTTCGGGATCGGCGGTGCGGCTTCGTCGCCCTATCCGAGTGCGACGGGCGAAGGCGGGACTGTCGTTCAACAGTACGATCCGGGGCCTGCGCCGATTGCGCCATCCATGACGGACGGCTGGCCCGCTGCGCCGGGCTTTCGGCCTGGTAATTGGGATTTCGACGCCCCGAACTACACGATCGCAACGGGTGACACCCTGTCGGGGCTCGCTCGCCTCTACCTCGGCGCGCCGAATCGCTGGCCCGAAATCTGGTCTCTCCAGTCCTTCCGCTGGACGTTGAAGCCGGATCCGTCGAGCCACAATCCGGGGCGGGGGATCCAGCAAGGCGACGTTCTGGTCATGCCCTACGAAGCTCGGGACATGGCCGTCAAGCTGATGAAGACCAAGCCAGCGACACCCGCAAGCCCCGGCGCACCGGGGACGAAGCCCAACGCCGTCAACGGCCTCTCGCCCACTGCGCCGGGAGCGGCGAACTTCGTTGCGCAGCACAAAACGGGGCTCATCGTGGCGGGCGTCGCCCTCGTCGGGATCGTGGGCTATGCGGCGTTTCGCTGAGCTGAGAAATGGCGAACGTCAAGGATCTCGAGCGCATCGCAAACGTGGCTCGCCACGTTCACGGCGGCTTGCCTTGGCTCCTCGAGCTGGCAGAAAAAATCAGGGGTGGGGAAGCACAATACGAGGCGAAACACTGGGGGCAACCGGGCCAAGGGTCGGCGCGCGATCTGCCTCTTCCGAACGTCGAGCAAGGGCTAGTGGAGCTGGGAGAGCTTGTGTCTCTGGTCTACCTCACCGCGAAGGGGCGCGATCGTGAGCTGGTCGAGTACGAGCACGAATTTTCAGATCGGCGGAACGTGCAAGACCGTGACGGAACGCGTCCGCTTCTCTGCTTCGCTGGCGATGGGTCGGGCCTCGTGATTGTCCGGGGACCGTCGAAGTACACTGTGACAAACCGCGGGATTGAAGGTTGAAACCATGGCAAAGCGACGACACAAGGCGAAAGCGGCTACGACTCGACGACGCAAGCGAAACCCTGTGCGGCGTCGTCGCCATGTGGCGGCGGCTGCGCCGGTCCGTCGTCGTCGTCGTCGTCGAGCACGCGTGAGCAATCCTCGCCGGGCTCGAGCTGTGTCGCCGGTCCGTCGTCGTCGTCGGGCGCGTCGAGCCAATCCGCATCGGGCGGCGCCTCGGCGCTCGCATCGTCGGCGCGCGCGTCGGCGAAATCCGGGCGTGTGGATGGATCTCTTCATGGCGGCGCTCCTCGGCGGCGCGGCCTACTACTCTGCTATCACGCTGGTTCCGGCGGTGCTCCCTGCTTCGGTGATCAATTCTCCGATCCAGCGGGCGCTTGCACTTGGCGCGATCGGGATCCTCGGCGGCTATGGGCTGCACAAGCTCGGCCAGTCGACGGCGGGCGCGGCGGTCGCTACGGTCTTCGGGGGCTCGGCGCTCGTCGGCGGCCTCGCTTCCTACATGGCTGCGAACAAAGCGCCGGCGGGACAGCCGGCGGCGCTCGGCGCTATCGAGCTGGGAAATGAGCGCCTGATGCGCATGGCTCCGCGCAGCTCCTGGGCGGGCCTGGGCGCGGTCGAGCTGGGCAACTCGTGGCAGCTCGGCGCGGTCGAGCTTGGCGCGCCCGATTGGGGTTATGGGAACATGCGTCAGGCGGGGGAAGGCGGCGTCGATTGGGGCTATGGAGAGCCCTTTTCGCTCGGGGCCATCGAAGCGCAAATGATGGACGCAGACATGGGCTACTAGGCGCGCGTTCGGCGTGCCTGGTGTGTGATGTAACTACGCGAACACGCGACGAGTGGGCATTTCCCCGGCGTGAGAAGAGGAAACGAGATGACAAGCGGACCGATCAACCTTGCGCAGCCTATCGATGCGGGCCAGCTTTCCCCCGGTAACCGGGCGGCGCTGCAAGCCTTCAAGCAACTTCAAGAAGTCGTCACAAACTGGCCGTACTGGTCGCGCGTGAGATTCAACACCGTGTTGACCGGCGGCGGCGCGGCACCCAGCGTCTACACGATCCCAGCGGGGACCGAGGTAACGGCGTTCGCCTACAGCCAAAAGCAGGACATGGCGGCGGGCGGTCGTCCGGGCGTCGCGGCGACTCTCGCTGATACGAACCTCCAGAGCGCGGGCGAGACGATCGGAGGGCAGGATCTCTACATCCGCCGGATCGGGATGATGCTGAACTCGACGTCGGAGCCTGAGCTTCTGATGATAGGATCGCCCGAAATCAGCGTTCGCGTTTCGCTCGATGGCGGACAAACGACCTTCAACATGGGGACGCTTTGCATGCTCCCTGGCGGCGGTGGTCTCTTCGGCGCGGGTGAATCGCTCGTGGCTGCGCAGCCTTTGCCTGGCGGTCGTCCGGCGGTTGGAGCGCTGAACAACGGCTGGCCCCTCGAGCGCAACCAAGCGGGGATCCCTGAGACCCTCTGCTGGAAACGCAAGGGACTTCCGGACTCGAACCTCGCGATCATCCTCAAGGCTGAGCGCGCGATCGTCTACACGACGCAGCTACCAAACGAAGTGGCGGGCGCTGGAATCCGTGGCTACGTGAATCCTCCGGCTGCGAACGTGTTTGCGGATATCACGGTGCAGGTCAAAGCCCAGATCCGCAGTCAACGAAGCGTCAACTCCTGAGCTTCTCGAGGGTGCGGGCGTCGTGCTCGCACTCGCTCGGGGGATCTCGGCCTGGCGTGGAATAACCCCCTTCGGTCGGCTGAAATCAAACCGAGCGGGCGCGAGTACGGCGCTCGTCACTCTCTGAGGATGACATGCAAAGAACACCGGGCGGCGATGGTCGAGGAAGGCCGATGCACATGGACCACCGAGATCCCTACAGGCAACGCAATTTTGAGCCGACGTCGACACCGGGGATCAATCGGGCGATTCCTTCCAACATGCCGCACGTCATCGCCCAAGAAGCGCCTTGGCAATATTGGCGCGTGGGGAATTTCGCGGCGCTCGCTGCTGGTGCGCCGGCGCAAGAGCTGGCGATCGAATGGCGGTCACCGGGCGAAGTGATCGGTGTCCAGCTCATCTCCACGATCGGAACCACGCAGAGCCTCTGCGCCCTCGGGCTCAAAATCTCGGCGGGGCCTGAGCAGGTCGCGATCTGCATGAACGGGCTCTCTGGCGTCTCGGACTTCGTCCGGTTCGCCTCGATCGTCGGGATCAATCCTCAGCAAGTTGCGCCGATGTATCGGCCGGTCTGCCAGAACGACAAATGGATCGTCTCGGTCCAGAACTTCGATCCGGCGATCACCTACACCCCGGAAGTTTGCTTCCACTTTCGCGGCTGCCGCTGATGCACGGGCCTCCGGCGTCCGATCCGGCCTCCGGATTCTGGCAAGCCCTCGCGGCGAACCTGGATCCGGCGCCCTTCTCTCCTTCGGGGAAGTTCTCGATCCCTCTGGTGACGGTCGCGGCGATCTTGCCGCTCAATCCGGACGGGCGGCTGGACGGGCGCGGGGTCAATCAAGACGTGGGCGAAGCGCCGGGCCGGTGGTCAAACTGCCGCGTCTTTCTCGATGTGCCGGCGTCGTTTGCGGCGCTCGATGATGTGCTGTTCACGCTCTGGGCGGACACGCAAGGTGTCGCGTCCATCGTTGCCGAGGCTGCCGTTTCGGCGATGGGCCTCGAGGCGTATCAGGTGGCGTCGCCTGTGCCTCGTCTGCGAGGTCTTGCGCTCGGTGGGTCTGGGATTCCTGGCATTCGCTGGCGCGTTACCTGCCGATCTAAAACGGACTTCTTCTCGTTCGCTGAGGATCCAGCGATCGGAAATGTCGTTTATCCGCTCGGCACGGTCGCCCTTGAAGTGTGGGGCACTGAATCGCCTCTCTCGGTCGTGCAAGGGGCTGCTGGCGCTTCGCTCGGGCACGGTGGGATGCGTGACAACGCGGTCACGACCTACGCCGCTGAGGCGCTCGGATGGAATGCGGCGGGTAACGTCTGGCTTCCTGTCTCAGTCAATCCGGCCGGCAACCTCACGACTGCGACCCCTCCGGCTCTGCGCTCGGTCTCGATCGGTGTCGATTCGGGAACGGTGCAGGTGGGTTTGACGACCCTTCGGGCCGTCCACGCGGTGAACGGAACGGCGGCCGATCTGTTCTTCCAGCTCTTCGACTCGGCGACGCCACCGAATCCGGGCGACCAGCCGACCTTTTGCTACGCGGCTGCTCAACTCGCCCTCGGCGGAAATCCGAACGTCGTGGAAGACAGCTATCCGGCGCCCTTCGTCGATGGTTTGCAGTTCGGGTGGTCGACGCTGGCCTACAAGTGGTCGGCTCCGGTTGCGATTCAAGACCTTGTGGCCACGATTCTCTACGAGTGACATAGGGGCGGCGAAATGGACGAAAACACTCAGAACGTGCTCACGCAGATCGCGATCCAGCTTTCGTTTGCGGCGTACGACGGGGATCAAGTCTGCGACTCGATCGCTGGCTACTCCGAAGAGGCGCTGATTGAAGCGCTGGCGATCCTCGACGAAATCAGTGTGGCGGCGCACGCTCGCTTTGGTGTCTGAGGATGGAGATTCGGGTCTCGTCGAGCTTCAATGCTGGGCAGCTTGCCGCGAGAATTTCGCGCATGCCGAACGGCGGCGATCTGGACGAGACGCAGATCACACTCATCGAGATCCCTCTCTCTGATGACTCGCTCCTGACTGTCTCGGAGCTAGTGCCTGGGCAGTGCGTACGCGTGCGCATGATCCAGGATGCGATCGGCGGATGGACCGCCACCTGGGCGGGGGCGGTTTTTGAGGGCTCGCCTCTCGTGCTCGTGCCCGACCCTGCGCCGGGCTCGGTGACTGATGTTCTTTGCATCGTGCGCAGTGAGACCACGATCGAAGTCTCTTCGCTCGGTGGCACTGGTGGCGGTGGCGGAACCTCGCCGATCTTCGTGGCGAATTGGGCCGCGCTCCTCGCGCTCGATGCGACCGCGCTCCCTACTGGCACGCTCGCTTTTTTGGGCACGCTGAAACGGGTTTTCGTGCTCGACAAAGCGGGGGCTGCAACGCTGGATCCCTACGTCGTCGGCGCGGCCTTCGGCGGCGGGCAGTGGTTCACGTCCACGCCTGATCCGTTCTGGGTTTTCCAGACTGATTTTTTTGTCGACGACGCGGCCGATGCGGAAAACTCGGGCCTCGTCATCGGCTCGCCGATCCCTTTCGCCGAATGGTCGCGGCGGACAGACCAGCTTTGGCCGGCTGCTGGGATCGCGATGGTGGTCCATCTCCTCTCTGATTTCGGCGTCGGCCAAGTGGGGTTTGACTCGTCGCGCTTCAACGCCTCGGATTCAACGCTGCTCACGCTTCGCGGTGGGCTCAAGACAACGATCATCGCTGGGGCGTCTATCGCCGCAGTCTCGACGGCAAGCCCTCTCCCGGCGCTCGTGGGCGGCACGGATGGCACGATCGGGATCGTCGGTCCTTCGTTCGCCGCCTCGGTCGGCAAGCTCGGACGCGTCAACGCTGGGCCTCGCATCGGAGCCACCTTTTGGATCCTCGCTGATCTAGGGATCCAAGGCGGCTTGGAGACGGCGCGGATCGGAAACGTCGGCCCGACCTTCGACACGATCGGGCCGCCTGTCACTCTCCAGGTGGGCGACACGTTCGACACGTGGGATTTGATCACGTGTCTCGTGCCGTACTTCCAGACGGGGGGAACGATCCTCGGGGCGGTCGAAGCCTTCGAGATCCATTTCTCGCAAGGGCTCAAGGTCGGCGGAGCAAGCGAGCTTTTTTGCTCGTCGTGCTCCGAAGCGTCGGAGCTTTCGGCCTACGGTGCCGCGACGATCGGCTGGTTGAACGGCTACGCGGGCGGCTCGGTCTTCACCTTCTCCGGCGCGGCCGTGTACTTACAAGGCGGCGGCGGCGTCGCGGATGTGTTCGCCGATGGTACGCCGCTCGTCATCATCGATCGGTGGACTGCTCAGGGCTGCCAGCTTACGAGCGGGGGCATTGCGGGCGGGCTCTCGCTGTACGCGATCGCGGTCAACTCGTGGCTTGCGTCGTTCGACCTTGCTCGGCCGGCGATGCTCCTCCGAGCGGGGACAACGGCAGTCGGGGAGCTTGGTTCTACGCACTGGGGACAGAACGTCAACGCGGGGGCTGCTGGGCGGATCGCGCTCGCACCTGGCGCGGTCTACGTCTACGGCGAGCGGCCCAATATCACAGGCGCGGGCGTGCGAGACGTGGCGCTGGCATCGCAACCGCTCACGTTTGCGATGCTGCCGGCAGCGCATGTCGACACGGGCACGGCGATCTTCGCGCAAGCGAACGTGGATCGGCTGCTCTTCCAGACGTCGGGGGCGGGGTCGTTTTTTGCGGTGACTGGGGCGCTGCGGGCCAAGCCCTCGACGATCGTTCTACTAGGTGGCGGCGGGCCTCAAAATGTAGCGCTCACGCTCGGGGCGGCCTACGAAATCAACGCGGGGATCATCGCGCCACAGCAACTCACATGGACGGAGGTGCCAAGCGCTGATGCGATCGCGCATTCGCAAAGCTGGACCCTTCGCTACAACGGCGCGGGAACCGGCGCGGTCACCTTCCCCAATACGTTTATTTCAGCGGCCGATCTGGCGGGCATCCTCGCGGCGGAAGCGCTCGGCGCGGTGCTGGTGCTGACCTTCTACTGGGGCACGGATGGGCGCGCGTACCTCGCGAGCTGGTCTAGCTCCATCGAAGCTGTCCCGTTCCTGGGCGCAACCTTCGTGGATCGGACGGGCGCAAGTCCGGTGCTGACTGCCTCGGTGGATGTGCTCGTGAACGTCTGTGATGGAACGGTGGTCACGCCAAGCCTTCCGGCCATCTCTGCCGCAAACGATGGGTTCGCCGTGAACGTGGACGCGGGCGCGGCGCTCACGATTTCGCCCGCTGGCCTCGATACGATAGACGGCGCGGCGTCGTACTCGCTCACGGGCGCGGGAAAAAAGGTTGTCCTGCTCGCGCGCAACAGCACAAAGCGGTGGCTCGCCTATCCGGGCGCATGAGGTAGATCCTATGTGGACACTTTCGGGAATCATCGCGGGCGGGCTCGTGGGCTACCTCTACGGGGGCGGCAACGCGGGGAAGGGTGCAGCGCTCGGCGGTGCGATCGGCTTCGTCGCTGGTACCGTTGTCGAGGTCTCCGTGTTGTCTCGCTCGGCGCCTCCTCAGGTGGGCGCGAGTCGGCCGGCGGCGCCTCCTGCGCTCTTCTGATGCGTCTCCAGAACTCGATCCTCCATGGGCTGAACGCTCCTCCGGCTCCTCCCGCATGGACGCACATTTGGCGCGGTGATGTGCTGTCGGTCACTGGGGCGAACGTCAACAGCGCAACGGATCAAGTCGGCACCCTCACGATCTCATCGGGAGCGGTGAAGCCTACGACGGTGATCCTTCCGGGCGCCTCGGCGCGGCGGGGCTGGCGCGGGCTCAGCGTCGGCGCGCCTCAGTACCTATCGGGCGATCCGCTGGCGCCTGAGATCATGACTTCGGGGGCGGTGGCGTACGTCGTTCTAGTGCCTGCGTTCACGCCTGGGGGGGCGCCCATGCTCTACGTCGCGGGCGGCCTCGCGGGTGCGCCGGCGACGACGGAGATCGCCGAGCTTCATTTCGGTCTCATCGCTCCACCTCCGGGCGAGGTCGGCCGCAGGGATGCGGGCGGCGTCGCGGACGTCATCGGGCCAGCGGCGCCTCTCGGCGTGCTGTACGACGTGGTCCATACCTGGACGCCCACGCTCTCAGAGCTGTATCTAAACGGCGCTCTCGTGGCCTCGAATGCGATCGTGCAGCCAACGGCCAACATCCAGCGCTGGACCATGGGCGGGGACACGGGGCACACGTTCGGCTTCCCGAGCGGCGCGCAGTTCGGCGAGGGTCGAACCGCGAACGTGAAAAAGACCGCTGCGGAAGCGGCGACCTTCCACGCGGATCGGCTCG
>Ga0315293_10001781_pt1 | contig 20913 bp, 18 predicted proteins | sample YL17G13_20_MG_FD_203071 | JGI IMG/M metagenome (GOLD analysis project Ga0315293, IMG submission 203071) | Sediment microbial communities from Yellowstone Lake, YNP, Wyoming, USA - YL17G13_20 | ecosystem: Environmental > Aquatic > Freshwater > Lake > Sediment | place: USA: Wyoming | collected... | reverse complement strand
GACCATACCTCGGATAAATAAAGACTTAAGTAAATTAAAAGGGCTTGATTATAAAAGATTAGCTTATTTGGTAATGAAAGATTTTTTTACTGATTATAAGGAAGATGAGTTAATCTCTTGTATAAAAAAAGCTTATGATAAGAAATTCGATACCAAGGTTGTCGCTCCCCTTATCAAGAAGAGAGGGGCATATTTTTTAGAGCTTTATCATGGTCCGACCTTAGCCTTTAAGGATATGGCCTTATCGATACTTCCTCATCTTTTAAGAAAGGCTGCTCAAAAATTAAATCTTAAGCGAGAAATAGTTATCTTAACTGCTACTTCTGGTGATACCGGGAAAGCAGCTTTAGAAGGGTTTGCTAATCTACCGGGGAGCAAGATAATAGTATTTTTTCCTCAAGAAGGAGTTAGTGAAATACAAAAAAGACAGATGCTAACCCAAAAAGGAGAAAACACTTACGTGATAGGAATAAGGGGAAATTTTGATGATGCGCAAAGAGGAGTAAAACAAATATTTGAAGACCCCATTTTTAATGAAAAGATGGAGGAGAAAAATTTTATCTTTTCTTCCGCCAATTCTATCAATATTGGACGATTAATACCCCAGATAGTATATTATTTTTATGCTTATCTAAATATGTTAGAAAGAGGCGAAATTAAGGTTGGCGAAAAGATAAATATAGCTGTTCCTACTGGTAATTTTGGGAATATTTTAGCTGCTTATTATGCGAAAAGTATGGGATTACCGCTACATAAATTGATTTGTGCCTCCAATGAAAATAAGGTACTGGCGGATTTTTTTAATACCGGCATATATGATAAGCGAAGAGAATTAGTAAGGACTATCTCCCCTTCGATGGATATTTTAGTTTCCAGTAATTTAGAAAGATGGTTATGGGATATTAGCGAGGGAAAGGCCGAACAAGTAAGCGAGCTGATGAACTCCTTAGATAAAAAGGGTTTTTATCAAATAACTCCGAAGATGAAGAATAAATTAGAGTGCTTTTCTGGGGGGTTTGCCCGGGAAGAAGAAGCTCGTTACTCGATAAAAGAAGTATTTCAAGAATCAGGGTACTTAATTGACCCTCATACTGCAGTAGGTTATGTGGTTTATAAGAAGTATGTTAATGAAACTCAAGACCAGACCAAAACAGTTATTGCAGCCACAGCCAGCCCCTTTAAATTTACTACCAGTGTAATGGAATCAATAAGTAAGGAATATAAAAAATACGATGATTTTGAATTAATCGAAAAGATGGCAAATTTAAGCCAGCTACCAATTCCACCAGGAATGAAAGACCTTAAAAATAAGCCTATACTACATCATATAATATGTGATAAGAGCGAGATGAAGGCAAAGATAACCGAAATATTATCTTATTAAAAGGGGAACTAAGATGAAAATATCTTTTTTAGGTGCTGCTAAAATGGTTACCGGATCTAATTTTTTAATTGAAACTAAGAATACTAAATTTTTAATAGATTGTGGACTCTTTCAGGGAAGCAAATCAATTAACAGGATGAATTATGAGCCTTTTAATTTTAATCCTAAAGAGATCGATTTTATGGTTCTGTCTCATGCTCATATAGACCACAGTGGAAGAATACCCAAACTGATCAAGAAAGGTTTTAAGGGGAAGATATATTCTACTAAAGCGACTGCTGATCTAAGTTCTATTATGCTTCCTGATAGCGGGCATATTCAGGAGATGGAGAATGAATGGGATAATCGAAAGAGAAATAGATCCGGAGAAGAGCTTAGAGAACCTCTCTATACCGTGAAAGAAGCGGAAGAGAGTTTGAAATATTTTAAACCAGTTCTATATGACCAAAAAATAGAATTGAACCAGGAAATTACTTTAAGATTTAGAGATGCGGGGCATATATTAGGGTCCTCCATAGCTGAGCTCTGGATAAAAGAAGATAACCAAGAGACTAAGTTAGTATTTTCAGGAGATTTAGGGAGGCGGGATAGGCCAATTTTAAGAGACCCTTCTCTTATCGATGAAGCAGACTATCTGATAGTAGAATCAACCTATGGAAATAAATTGAATCACCCCTCAAAAGATGATGCCAAAGAACTAATCTCTATTATAAATACTACGGTAAAAAGAGACGGGAACGTAGTAATTCCTTCTTTCGCAGTGGAAAGAGCCCAAGATATAATCTATGAGCTAAATAAATATTATAATGAATATATTAAAACTGAAGATCAGGATTTTTTAAAGGTCCCAGTTTATATAGATAGTCCCCTAACTGTTTCAGCGACAGAAATATTTTTGAGAAATCCAGATTGTTTTGATGAAAAGACCTTAAATCTCATCAAAGCGGGAAATAACCCTTTGGATTTTCATAATTTAAAATTTACTAAAACTGTGGAGGAATCTAAACAATTAAATCTCTCCCCGGAAAGTAAAGTAATAATTTCAGCCAGCGGAATGTGTACTGCGGGAAGGATAAAACATCATCTAAAACATAATCTATGGAGAAAAGAATCCAGTATTGTATTTGTCGGTTATCAAGCCAATGGTACTTTAGGTAGAAGGATAAAAGATGGCGAGAGGGTGGTCAAAATATTTGGAGAAGAAATTCAGGTAAATGCCGAAATACATTCTTTGGAGGGTTTTTCAAGTCATGCGGATAGAGAAGGAATAATGTGGTGGATAAAAGGTTTTAAAAACAAACCTAAAAAAATATTTATAGTTCACGGAGAAGAGGAAGCAATGGAGGAAGTTTCTAGAAAAATTGAAGAAGAATTAAAAATTAAAACTTATATTCCAGAACTGAGAGAAACTTTATCTATTGAGGGAGAAAGAGTTTTGACTGGTGGAAGAATTGAGATAGACAGAAGAAGCAAAGAAGGTAAAGAGATAGGAGAGAGTATAGAAAAATTAAAATCAACCTTTGGGCTAATCTTACCAAGATTGGAATACGAGACCAAAGGTAGTGCTGATAATCAAGAATTAAATATAAATAATATTAAAAATAAATTGGTGGAGATACAGAAAAGTATATTAGATTTAAATATGCTTATTACTAAACTACGCCAGTAGGGGCGTATTGCAATACGCCCCTACTTTATAAAAAGTAAAGGGAGTGAAGCTAGAACTGTAAAAAGTTAAAATTAAAGAATAGAATTTAGTTTTTCTTGTAGCCTCTGTTTTGGTAATACTCCTACGGTGCGATCAACTTCTTTGCCTTCCTTAAAGAAGATCAGAGTAGGTATCCCCTGGATACCATATTGAGCAGCAAGGTGCTGGTTCTCATCAGTATTCAATTTACATACTTTAAGCTTGCCCTGGTTTTCCTCGGCTAATTTTTCAATAGTTGGAGCTAACATCCGGCAAGGCATACACCAGGAAGCCCAAAAATCTACTAAAACAGGCGTAGAGGATTCTAAAACCTCCTGTTGAAAATTATTTTCATTTACTTCTACTTCTATTTCTATTGGTTTACTATTTTCCATCGATCCTTTTCTCCTTTTTAATTTAAAATTATTTTTATTTTTAGTTAAAAATCTTAGTAATTAATTCTAGTACTTCTTTTATTAATTCCACTTCTTTTTCAGAAAAACCTTTTATGATTCTTTTTTCACAATTATTCCTTTCCTGCTTAATCTGTTTTCTAATTTTAGCTCCTTTAAAAGAAAGAGATACCACAAAAGATCTTCGGTCTGCCGGGTTTACCATTCTTAATAGATAGCCTTTTCTAACCAAGTTATCTATTATTCGGCTCCCTCTGGAAGGGGACAAACCCATTTTTTGGGATAAAGCGTTACAGGTTATACTTTCTTCTATATCAATTCCCATAATTCCTTTGTATTCTGCAAAAGAAATATGGCATATGGTTCGAATATGTTTCTCATCTTCCATACAGCCTTTTTTTAATTCAATTATCAGATCTATTATGCTTTTATTCATTTTGTTATTGGCCTCTGTGCTATTGGCAATATTTGCTAATGACAATTATATACCATAAAAATTTCTTGGTCAAGTAAAAAATTAATATTTTTAATAAATTTTCAATAGTAACCTCCTAAGTTAAACTGAAAAGAATATATCTTTTCTTTCATAAATTAAAGTAAAATAATTTCTTTGAGATAAGAAAAAATCATCAAGTGCTTGACACCAACGAGGCAATTTGAAATATTGACAAAAACACACCTATGGTTTATAGTAATTGCACTAGGTTATTTATATTTAAATTGAAGGAGATACCCAACAAAAGTTTAGTGTTGAAAAAGCTAATTTTCTTACCTTTTTGATGTTATAAAAGGGAAGGATGGCGATTATCTTGACTATGATAGAGCAAAATCTATTCCAAGATATTTTTCATTCTATTAAATATTTTAATCTCGTTCATGAATTATTAGAACAAATAATCTACTATTATATATACCACAAATATTTCACCAATATACCTACAACTATTACCAACGCTTTATTGTATTCCCTAAATAGTACTTTAATTATACTGGGTGAGAATAATTTAGAAAATTTGCTTATCAATAAAAGAGCCATATCTAATATATATTATTAAATACTAAATTAAGTACTAATAGACTTTTACTTTTTATGGGAAGCTAAAAACAAACCCAAAGAAGGGAGGTGAATAAGCAAATAACCTATTAGATTAAAGATACAAAAAAGTTCGTCAAAAATTAAAAGGAAATTTCAAAAATAAAAAAAGGAGGATAACTAAGGTGTTGAGAACAAAATTTTTAAAAAATATTATTGTTTTTCTAATTTTAATGATTGCCTTGTCCTTTGGCTTCTCAGGAATAAGTTATGCCATTGAACAACCTTCCCTTCCTAAAGTTGAGCTGCCTCTTATAGTTACTACTTGCGGGCAGAGTCCGGGAGCTCTCATGGTATGGGTTTTATGTAAACAAATAAAGTTGCCCTGTGATAGAGCTGATTTACTAAAAGCAGAAGACCTTAAGGCTAAGGCAGAAGGAGGGAATCCTTATAAGACTTTAATCATTACTACGGGTACTAGTATGAAAGGGATGGGGGCTGCCGGGGTAGATATAGATTTTGAGGTGGCGAGAATAAAAGCAATTATTGAAGAAGCCAAGAAAGAAGGTATTTTGATAATCGGTGCACACATTGAGGGTATGGCTAGAAGAGTTGACGCAACAGATGCTGCTTCTATTGCCACAGTTATCCCTCAATCAAATCTTCTCCTGGTGAGAGAAGATAGTAATGAAGATGGCTATTTTACCAAAGCAGCTGAAGAGCTTGCTATCCCCATAATTACCTTTAAAGAAACTTTAGACCTGACTGGTGTCTTTAAAAAATTGTTCGGTATGGAGTGAGAAGTTATTACCTTTTAATAGAAGTTATAGCTGGTTAGTTTAATGAAATTATGTAACTAATTATGCAAGGGAGGGATAAAATGTTCATTCATGCTGGTATGATCTTGGTCGTAATGGTCGTGGCTTTTGCAGTAGCTAGATTACTAAAATTGACTATTGAGTTATCCATGTTCGCGGCGGCAATTGCCGGAGCACTGGCTCATGGCGCAGGTATTCCTGTTCGGCACATTGTGGATGGTGCCTTCACTTATTATGACGTTTGTCTGATCTTTATTACTGCTACTTTCTTTATGAACCTTCTTAAAGAAGCGGGAGGAATAACTTATATAATTAGAAGCATTATCACTACTTTTCATAAACAACGCTTAGTTTGTCTTTCATTACTTACTTTAGTTCTTTTAATTCCTGGAGCCTTAACTGGATCGGGGACCGTAACTGTGTTAGTTGCTGGTACCCTAGTAGGAACTGTACTTATCTATATGGGTATATCAGAGACTAGAGCCGCTGCCATAATATTTCTTTGTGCTGCCATGAGTGCAGCAGCTCCTCCGATCAATCTCTGGGCTATGATGGCCGCTGCCGGTTCAAATATGCCTTATGTTGGATTTATGAGGCCGCTTCTAGTTATAACCGTTTGCGGAGCTCTTCTTTCTATGTTTATCTTAGGATGGAAGGGGAAGCCGGTTGATTTAGAAAAGGCCTTACGGGAACTACCTACCCCCCCTGAAAAAATGAACTTTTTCAGAGTGGTGCTTCCTTTCTTAGTGTTTTTTGTTTTAGTGGTAGCCGGAAGGATTTGGCCCTTTCAGATGCCTATCCTGGGATTACCTCTAATGTTTCTCATTTCAGCTAGCAGCGTAGTTTTAATAAGCCCAAAAAAACTTCCCGTTTTACAGATTGCCAGCGATACCATTCGCCAGCTTATCCCTTTAGTGGGGATAATGATTGTGGTGGGAGTTCTGATCCAAATTATGGCCTTAAGCGGAGCTCGCGGGCTTATTTCTCTGGGAGTAGTTACTCTTCCACTTACGGTATTATATGCTACGCTCTGGCTTATTTTGCCTTGGTCTGAAGGGTTAGTGCAGTATGCTGTTGCTCCCCTACTTGGGGTTCCCCTTATACTCCTTTTTAATATGAAAGGATTAAATCCTATTATTGCTCTTTGCGCAATGTCAGTGATGTGGCCTTTAGGTGATTGTCTTCCTCCTACCGCCGTGGTAGGAAGGGCAGCGGTAATAGAACTTAAATATAAGGGAAGTTATTATGGAGAATTTGTGAAAACCTGTCTTGGTCCGATGGCAATTATTTTACTGATTTGTACCCTATTTATTATTTTTAGCAAACCATTGAAATTTCTGGTTGGTTGGTAAATAGTCTTAGGAAGAAGAGAAAATCTTTAACTTAATAAAAAGGAGAGGATGGTTATGACTACAGTGAGTCTGGTAGTTATGGTTATTTATCATATTATGAGTGCTTTTATTGCCTTTGTGCTGCTATGGAGCATTATAAAAACTAAGGATGTGCAGGAGGCTATCCTTTATTGCATTATATTAATCCCTTTTACTTTAAGGGTATTCCACCTAAAATAATAAATTGGAGAGGTATGTCTTATACGCTAAATAATAAGTATCCGGAGGTAAGATATGTCTGATAAATGGTTAAAGAATACAAAAATTATAGCCCTAACTATAACGGTTATAGTGATGTTTATAGCCGGAAGGGCTTTCTACGCACACCGTTATTTTAAAGGTTCGGTGGTCTTGAGTTCTGGAGTTACTGAGGTTAAAAAGTTAAGTGACTATTTTTCACCACTAAAGGGAACTATGAATGATTGTAATATCTATATCTTGGAAAGCGGGAATCCCGGAGGGACGGCTATGGTCATTGGGGGAAATCATCCTGAGGAGCCGGGAGCAGTTTTAGCCGCACAGGTCTTGGTAGAAAATGCTCAATTGGATAAAGGAAGATTAATTGTAGCTATTTGGTCGAACAGAAGTGCCTCAACCGTAAGCCGGCCTGGTGATGCTTACCCTCAATTTTTTCATATCCCTACTAGTTGGGGGATAAAAAAGTTCAGGATGGGTGACCGCTGGGCTAACCCTCTTGATTCTTGGCCCGATCCCGAGGTGTATGTAAACTATCCCAGTGGTCAGATGCTGGCCTATATGGACATCAGAAATTTGAATCGTACCTGGCCCGGAAAAGCAGATGGGTCTATGGTGGAACAGACTTGCTATGCCTTTATGGAACTGATTAAAAAGGAAGGTGTAGGTCTTTTTATGGATCTCCATGAAGCTGAGTTAGAATATCCAGTGATTAGTACCATAGTAACCAATCAGAATGCTCAAGAAGTAGCTGCTATGGCCTCTATGACCTTGACTGCCTTTGAATTTGAGCGGCCTATGGGGATGGAGTTTTCTCCTCCCTCACTACATGGCCTTTCCCATCGAGAAGTGGGGGATTATTCTGGAGCCCTTTCCCTCTTGTTTGAGGCACCGGAGCCTTTCTTAGATAGAGTACGGGGGATTACTGATGAGCATTTACTCTTAACCGGGGAAGATCCCTTTGTAATGAAGGCGGGAGAGTATGGACTTTTATATGAGAAGATCGATGAGAAGGGTTGGCCAATTGATGTAAGAGTGGGCAGACACTGTTCTACTGTTTTGCAAGTCATCCAAACCTATTCAGAGATGTACCCCGATAAAGCTGTAGCCCTTAGTAAGGTGCCCCGCTATGCGGAATTGATAGAAAAAGGAGTAGGGCACTATTTCTACGATCCGGCTGAGGCTCCTGTTGAACGAGTAGTTTATGAATGACAATGTCTAAAACTACTAAATAGGAGAAAAGGTAGGAAAGGAAGGAGGTAGTAAAAGCTATTATATAAGTAGTTTAAGTGATTTTATAAAAATATTTTATAAAGGAGATATAAAATGAAACTTAAGAGATTTTTGTCAGTTGTAAGTATCACATTATTGTTGGTACTTGTGTGTGGACTATCTGTATATTCTTGTACCGATGTAGTGGCAGGCAAAGATGCTACTATAGATGGCTCTGTCATGACTTCCCAGACTGTTGACTGGCGGTATGATTCAGATATTGTGATAGTTCCGGCAAAAGATTATGAACCAGGAACAATGGCTCCGGTGTATTATAATATCCCTTATAATGAACAAGCAGCAAATCCCCTGATAAAACTTGGTGAAATCCCCCAAGTTCTTCACACCTACAAATACTTTCATGGAGCCTATCCCTATGCTAATGAACATCAGCTTATTATCGGAGAAACGACCATAGGTGGGGCACCAGAAACAATAAATAGTGAAGATGCGATTATGACTATTGAACAAGCAGAGGTTTTTGCCCTCGAAAGGACCAAAACAGCACATGAGGCAATTAAACTTATGGGTGAACTCATGGAGAAATATGGCTACCTTCAATCCGCGCATTTAGGTGAATGTCTGACTGTAACCGATCCCAACGAAGCCTGGGTGTTTGAGGTCTTCGGAGTGGGGCCTATATGGTCACCTGAAACCGGAAAGCCGGGAGCAGTTTGGGCAGCTCAAAGGGTTCCGGATGACCATATTACCTGTGTTCCTAATAGCAGTAGGATTGGTGAAATCAAAGACCTCGAAACTCGGGATGACTTGATGGTATCTTCAAATTATATCGAAGTTGCCGAGGAGTTAGGTCTCTATGATTCGAAGAGCGGAGAACCTTTTATCTGGAAATATATTTATGGAGATGTGGAAAATTTTGATTCATGGGCTCAATATTATCGGCTATATAGCGCCTACAACTACTTTAGTGATGAAGAATATAAATTAGAAGATGCTTATAAATATCCTTTCTCCATTAAACCCAACAAAAAGGTTACCAAAGAGGATTATATAAAACTTTATACAAACTCCCTTGAAGGGTCTCCTTACGATTTAACAGAAGACGAAGCATGGTATTATACTAATTCAAAGGGCGAAAAAGTAAAAAGTCCGTTGGCAACCCCCCAGGCTACCTGGAATGATATTGATCTCCTTAAAATTAAGTTTGACAAAACTGATCTCGGCTCATTTGCTCGATATTATTGCTCTGCTTTCTGGTTTTCTCAAGCTCGAAGCTGGTTGCCGAATGAGATCGGTGGAGTTATTTGGTACGGATTGGATAACCCCGAAAATAGTCCGTTTATTCCTATGTATATCGGGGTTAATTCTGTACCAGAATCTTGGGTCAGGTTAGAACGAGATGAATATGATGAAGACTCTGCTTGGTGGGCGTTTGCTTCAGTTGATGATTTAGTAAACCAATACTATGGCATATTGAAACCAAGGGTCGATGCAGTAAAGTATCCTATGCAGGAACACATGTTTATGATGCAGGAACCTACGGAGAAAAAAGCCCTAGAAATATATAACTCCCTTGGTGCCGAAGCTGCTAAAGAATTCCTGACCAACCACACTCATTCCTATATGCACTGGGCTGAATCTGCTTATTGGGATTTGACTAAAAAACTAAGACTCTGGACCAACAATAACAACATATTCCAGTATCCTGATATTCCAGAAGTTCTGGATTCAGATCCTTATAATAATTAATTTACTAATTTTGAATAATAGAAACAGACCGATTTTTGCAGGTCGGTCTGCTTCTATCGTACTATTTTTTGAAAATCTTAAATTATTTTTGAAAGAAGCAAGAGATGAGTAGCATAAATGAATTCAATATTTCTTTTTTTACAATTATCATGAGAAGAAGATGCAAAAAAAAGAATTACCAGCAAAAAGGAGGTGAAGCATTTTACTTATTTTTAATGGATTCTGATTTTTTTGAAAAAATTCTTTATAGAAAGGAAGTGTAAAAATGAGAGTTAAGAAATTGATTTTGAGCATAACTATAATTTCTGTTACTTTGCTGTTATTATCCATTTTGGGATTTACTAGTGAAGTTCGTAACGGTGGCTGTATGGACGTCATAGTGGGGAAAAATGCAACTGTAGACGGTTCGGTGATTACTTCTCATACGGTAGATGGCTGGTATGATTCTAATTATAATTCCAAGAATATTTATGTCGTACCAGGACAGACTTTTCCCAAAGGTGCTATGCTTGATGTCTATTATGGTATGTGCGGAGATGAATTAGACCCCAATTTACCCAAAAAAGTTGGCGCAATACCACAGGCAGAAAAGACCTTTACCTATTTTCATGATGCTTATTGTCATGGTAACGAGTTCCAACTACTATTTGGAGAGACCACTATTGGACAAAAAGAAGAACTGAGTACTTTTGTTGGTGAAAAGGCTATTATGACCATTGAACAACTAACCGCCATTGCCTTACAAAGGACTAAAACAGTAAGGGATGCTATAAAATTAATGGGAGAATTAGCCGAAAAATATGGTTTTCTTCCCTCTTGTGCCGGTGCTGGAGAATGTCTGACTATAACCGATCCTAAAGAAGCCTGGGTATTTGAGATTTTTAGTGTCGGAATTGGTTGGGATCCGGCCAGTGGAAAGTCTGGAGCGATTTGGGCAGCCCAGAGAGTCCCGGATGATGAGTTGGTCTGTGTTCCTAATATCAGCAGAATCAGAGAGATTGACTTGAGCAAACCTGATTACTTTATGGCTTCAAAAAACTATATACAGGAAGCTATTGACCGTGGTTGGTATGATTCAGCCAGCAAAAAACCTTTTATCTGGCAAGAAGCTTATACTCCGTTATTAGGCGATTGGGCGCTTTCTAATGAGTGGGTGTATATACGTTTACATCTAGTTTATAGTTGGGCAGCTCCTTCCATGGAATGGGATCCTCATAGAGACACCCAAACCTATCCTTTCTCTATCAAACCGGAGAAGAAGGTTTCCTTTAAAGATGTAATAGAGTTACAGCATTCTACTCTTGCTGGCACTGTCTTTGATATGGAAGCAGATGCAGGTTGGTTAGTGCCGGGTGAAGATGGTAAATCTGTAAAGAGTCCATTTGCTACCCCCTTCGTTGATGGTGATACACGTACACTGCTTAATATTCCTTATCACCGTCCTGCCGCTAGACAAGGCTGTTCCTTTGCAACCGTTACTCAAGCCAGAGACTGGTTACCTGATGCTATCGGAGGAGTCATTTGGTTCTGTTACGATAATCCGGCCACCAGTATCCATGTACCTATTTATGTAGGCATACAAGAAATTCCTGCTTCCTGGAGCACTTATAGCCGAACTCAATTCAGTCTGGAATCAGACCGTTGGGCTTTCATGCTGGCTGATGATCTGGTGAATAGAAGATATCAGGATGCCATTAAGGATTTAAGAGCGGCTAGTGATCCATTACAGGAAGAATTTTATACTAACCAGGAATCTATTGAAAAGAAAGCTCTTGAGTTGTATCAGGAAGACCCGATGAAAGCTAAACAATTCCTTACTGACTATACCAAATCAACCATGGAAAAAGCTACCAAAGCTTACTGGGATTTGGACTGGAAATTAATTACTAATTATACTAATAATACCGGACTTACTCCGTAAAAAATCTGAAATAATGGTGCTGGAAGAGGCAGGTATTTTACCTGCCTCTTCCTTAAGTTTAATTAGCTTTTAAAGAATGGGATAGATTATAGGCGAATAAGATTTAGATACAAAGAAGCAAGGGAGACGTTATTTAATATTTGATTAGTAAGTTTTAAGTTTTTCAATAAAATTTTTTAAAAAGGAGATGTGAAAAATGAGAGTTAAGAAATTAATTTTGAATCTAGCTATTATTTCTGTTACTTTGCTGTTACTATCTATTTCGGGGTTTACTAGTGAATCTCGTAGTGGTAGTTGTATGGACGTCATAGTGGGAAAACAAGCAACCGTTGATGGTTCGGTGATTACTTCTCATACGGTAGATGGCTGGTATGATGCTAATTATAATTCCAAGAATATTTATGTGGTACCAGGCCAGACTTTTCCCAAAGGTGCTATGTTTGATGTCTATTATGGTATGTGCGGAGATGAATTAAATCCAGATTTGCCTAAAAAAATTGGCGAGATACCCCAGGCAGAAAAGACCTTTACCTATTTTCATGATGCTTATTGTCATGGTAATGAGTTCCAACTGTTAATTGGAGAAACTACTATTGGACAAAAAGAAGAACTGAGTACTTTTGTTGGTGAAAAGGCAATCATGACTATTGAACAACTTACTGCCATTGCCTTACAAAGAACTAAAACCGCGAGAGATGCCATAAAATTAATGGGAGAATTAGCCGAAAAATATGGGTTTCTTCCCTCCTGTGTCGGTATGGCTGAATGTCTGACTATAACCGATCCTAAGGAAGCCTGGGTGTTTGAGATTTTTAGTGTCGGAATTGCTTGGGATCCTAAGAGTGGAAAACCTGGAGCGGTTTGGGCAACCCAAAGAGTTCCGGATGATGAGTTGGTCTGTGTTCCTAATATCAGCAGAATCAGAGAGATTGACCTGAGCAAACCTGATTACTTTATGGCTTCAAAAAACTATATGCAGGAAGCCATTGACCGTGGTTGGTATGATCCGGCCAGCAAAAAACCTTTTATCTGGCAAGAAGCTTATACCCCGTTACTAGGTGGTTGGGCACTTTCTTCCGATTGGGTACAGATACGTTTACATCTGGTTTATAGCTGGGCAGCTCCTTCCATGGAATGGGATCCTTATAGAGACACCCAAACCTATCCTTTCTCTATTAAACCGGAAAAGAAGGTTTCCTTTAAAGATGTGATAGAACTACAGCATTCTACCCTCACTGGAACTGTCTATGATATGGAAGCAAATGCAGGTTGGTTAGTACCAGGTGAAGGGGGTAAATCTGTAAAGAGTCCATTGGCTACACCTTTCCCTGACAGTGCCACACTTACCCTTCTTAACATGCCTTATTATCGTGGTGCAGCTGTGGAAAATTGCTCTTTTGCAACCGTTACTCAAGCCAGAGACTGGTTACCTGATGCTATCGGAGGAGTCATTTGGTTCTGTTACGATAATCCGCACATGAGTGTCCACGTACCTATTTATGTAGGAGTGCAAGAAATTCCTGTTTCCTGGAGCACTTTTGAGCGAACTCAATTCAGTCTGGAATCCGATCGTTGGGCTTTCATGCTGGCTGATGATCTGGTGAACAGAAGATATCAGGATGCCATTAAGGATCTAAGAGAGGTCAGTGATCCTTTACAGGAAGAATTTTATGCTAATCAGGAATCTGTTGAAAAGAAAGCCCTTGAGTTATACCAGGAAGACCCGATGAAAGCTAAACTATTCCTTACTGATTATACCAAATCAGCCATGGAAAAAGCTACCAAAACTTACTGGGATCTGAATTGGAAATTAATTGCAAAATATACCAACAATACTGGGCTTACTCCGTAAGAATCTAAAGGTGCAATATTGGTGGAAGAGGCAGGTAAAATCCTGCCTCTTCCTTAAGTTTAGTTAGTTTTTAAAAAAGCGGATTAGATTATAGGAAGAAAAAATTTAAGTACAAAGAAGAAAGGAGGCGGCATGTAATATTTAATTGGTAAATTTTAGATTTTTGTATAAAACATTTTAGAAAAGAGGTGATGTATATTAGTCTCCAGATAAGATTATATGTCTTAAATTTGAAAACTTAAAAAAATCTATTATAAAAAAAGGAGAAAAATACAAAATGAAATTTAAAAAACTACTTTTGATAATTGTTATTACCTCGATGCTGGTGGTTATGTTTGGGTGGTCAACCTATGCTCAAGAAGAAGAAGAAAAAGGATGTACCACCGTACTGGTGGGGAAAAAAGCGAGTGTAGACGGCTCGACGATTACCTCTCATAATTGTGATGGTTGGTACGATGGAGGTCTAGTAGTAATCCCTGCAGCAGATCATCAGCCTGGAGAAATGGCACCAGTCTATTTTGATAAGCTACATGGAGATTACAAACCGGTAAAAAAAATAGGGGAAATCCCTCAAGTACCTCATACTTATAAGTATTTTTGGGTAGGATATCCGATCGGTAATGAACATCAGGTGTTGATGGGAGAGCATACTATGGGTCAACATCCCAATGCAGCTCCTGGTCCAGAGGCCATTATGTGGATCGAGCAACTTCAGATTTTTGCCTTGGAACGAACCAAGACGGCTCGAGAAGCGATCAAAGTTATGGGTGAACTGGCCGAGAAATATGGGTATGGTGACGGGGGAGAATGCTTAACCATAATAGATCCAAACGAAGCCTGGAGTTTCGAGATCTATGCAGTAGGACCGGTCTGGTCTCCGAAGAGTGGAAAACCAGGGGCAATTTGGTTTGCGCAGAGAGTTCCCGATGATGAGGTTTTTGTTTCTTCGAATATCAGCAGAATAGATCAAGTAGACCCCAGCGATACTGAAAACTTTATGGTGAGCACTGACTACCTCCAAGTAGCAACTGATCTAGGACTCTATGATCCCGCCAGTGGTAAACCTTTTAGTGTTCGTTATGATTATTATGACATCTGGCATCGAACAAATAAAACATATAATAGTGGTGTCCGTCTCTGGAGAGCTTATAGTATCTTAAAACCTTCCGGAAATTGGACGATGCAGCAAGCTCGCGATTACCCCTACTCCATTAAACCAGATAAGCTAATTTCTACGGAAGATGTCTATAGGATCCTAGGCGATGTGAACGCTGGAACAGCCTTTGATAATACCGAGGATCCCAATTGGTATGTACAGACTAAGGATGGTTTTAAGAAAAGTCCATTGGCCACTCCCAATATGTTAGGGGAAATGAGAGACCTCCTGAATGTAAGATTTTTCAGACCAATCGGTGGTATTACGAATTCTTATCATTTTATTGGTCAAGCCCGTAGTTGGTTACCTAATGAAATTGGAGGAATGTTCTGGTTTGGATATGATAATGCAAATAATAGTCTTGTTGTACCGGTATGGACTGGAGTCAATGATACTGCCCCATCCTGGAAGGTTGCCGACCGAACTAAAGTGAATCGTAATTCTGCTTGGTGGGCTTTTGGCTTAGTCGATGATGAAGTAAACGTGATGTACGGTATATTAAAGCCTATACTTGAGGAAGTCCGGGTACCTCTGCAACGAGAATTATTTGACCAACAAAAAACTATAGAAGAAGAAGCTTTGAAGTTATATAAATCGGATCCTGAATCGGCAAAAAAATACCTTACCGATTATACTATTTCTTCCATGGAGAAAGCAGAGAAGGCCTACTGGGAAGTACTGGATAAACTTTATTATATGGCCAATAATAATAGATCGCATGGCCCTACCTACTTATATCCAACCGTACCTTAAGATTTACAAAGGGTGGCAGACCATTTTGGTTTGCCACCCTTATTGTTTATTCCCCTATTTGGAATCAGCTTTCAGAAAAGGAAATATGACTCTTTTTCTAGCTCCCGGCTAGAATTTTATTTATCTCAAGGTAAGCAGTAAGGAACATTCATCGCTGTCAGTATTTCAAATAGCCCTTTTTTTCGCAGATTTTCAATGAGTGAAGCAGTTTGCGTCGATTGAAAGTTAGCAATTCCTGCATAATAAATCTCCCCTGCAATGACTTCTTCAGCGACATCTTTATAAATAAACTCTTTTTCATTATATTTACCACTAGCCGTAATTATGTAATTAATGCCAGGTGCAACTTCTGTAAATTGGTAGAAACCATTCTCATCAGTAAAAACGGTATGGTCAATATTTTCAGAGTCATGAACTGTTACTTTGGCATTCACTAAAGGGATTAAATTTTTTTTCTCTTTGTTCCCCGGAGAAGCAGGATCAGGAATCATTATTCTTCCATAAATAATTCCTTTTTTTGAGGGCATAGCTTTTACTTCATTTAATTGGATACCATCCACATTTAAATTTAGGAATATTAGAAACAATAATATCAATGTAATAAGTTTTACCTTTGATTTTTGAATCATATTATTCACTCCTTTATTATATAATATGTATTACTTTTAAGTGGTGTTTACACTTTCTACTCTTTCCTATAGAGAATAATACTATCTATTGTGGGAAAGGTAAAGCATATTTTCACTTTCCATATGAAGGAACTAAATTTGATCTAACCCAAGGAATGGCGGCAGGTCCTTTTGGTAATCCCAATCGGTATCCCACTCCCAGTAAAGTTTTGCCAGAAGATCGTAAAGATTTAGCTGGGGAACGTGCCATTTCTATGTTTAGGTGCTCCTATAGCTTTATATCACAAGCCAGAAGCTGGCTTCCTGATCCTATCGGTGGTGTTCTCTAGTTTGGAGAAGATGCCCTCATTCGACTTGCTATATTCCTTTCTATTGTCAGATTACCAAAGTTCCAGAGTCGTTTGGTGTGGGGAGAAGAGATATATTCGATAAGAACTTTGCTTGGTGGGCTTTTAACTTTGTATCGAATTGGGCAGACCTTAAGTACTCCTATATAATTAAAGATATAAAGGCTGCCTAAAAGGAATTAGAAGGCGATTTCTTTGCTATGCAAGCAACTGTGGAGATGGCAGCAGAAACGCTTTATAAGAAAAACTCGGCTTTAGCAGTAAAGTTTTTAACTAATTATTCTAATGATTGTGCTAATAGGGCGGTAGATAGATGGTGGAAATTAGCTGATGAATTAGTTGCCAAATATGATGATGGTTATGTAAATGCTTTAGATTCAGTTTATTGCTAAAATATATTTTAGCTTTCACTTTCATAAAATAATCATAAATTTTTGAAGAATAGTAAAAAAATTATTATTATTCCTAAAACTGTAATAATAATAGTTTTGGAGTATTTAATCTGATAATAGATATCTCCTTTGCCGATTTCAGGTAAAGGGATTGGATCTAGAGGTAATCCATTCTTAAGGGCTAAATTGCGTATATCCAATAAATGAATGAGGGGTATATCTTTTTCTGCCATTTCATAAATTATGCCTCGATTTGGTTGATGACAGATTTTAAGATTTTTATTTAGTCCAGGTGGTATTTTAAGCACTTCTGCGCATTCTCCAAAATTAGCTGAAGCGCCTCCAATATTTACGAATAATTTAATTTTGTTTTCTTTAGCATTTTCAAAATAAATTTGCAATCTTTTCTGAATGCTCTCTTCAAGAGTAGCTTCTCTTATTAAAGGTATCTGGTTCCTTTGAATAGCAGATAAAATAAAATTTTTACCTTCTTCGGTTAATCCTTCTCCATTATCTTCTCCTGCCCCTATTGAACAAGCTACTGTTCTATAATTTAATAGACCTTGTTGGTAAAGAATCTTTTCCATGTCTAGCCAGGTTAGTTCAGGATTGTTTGCTCCCCACATAGATGAGCCCAGAGCGCAGATAGTAATTGGTTTTAAGTCTAAAGCTTTTGCTGCTGATAGAGTGGCCAGGATTAGAGAAGGAAATGATCCGGAAGCCCCTATGGCGATTACATCACCTCTTTTAAGCCCTGCTTTTATGAACAGATCTATTAAAAGAGCTGCAAAATCTGGATTGGTGGCGGTTCTTTTGGCGGTTAAATCACCTAAAGTAGTAGTAAGAGGGGTCCATTCTTCTCCGATTAGTCCGCTAAGATTAGGGTCGGTTATTTTATCTATGGTTAACCCATTTTCTACCTTATAATCCCTTATTACCTTTATTGATTCTTTCATAATTTGAGCAGCCTGAAATTTTAAAGAATAATCAGAGGTGGGAGATAAATTTTTGGTCTTTTCTATTAGAAATAACCCCAAGATAGAAATAATAATAATTATTAGCATAGATAGATGGGTGAATTTATTTCTTTTCAAATTAAAAACCATTCTTTTAACTCTTTAAAAAAAGTAGTAAAATCAAACGAACTAGAATTGATACTATTGCCAAAGAATAAATAGTAGGGAAGATACCCTGTCTTCTCATTTCATTGGCTATTAAACCTGGGATTATATAACCTATACTTCGAAGTTCAATGCCAGAGATGGGCATTTTAATAATAATCTCTTCGATTAACCATTTTAATAAGAAACTAACCAACACCATAGTTAAAAATCTGCGCCGGCCATATAAAATGATATAATTGGAAAGTATCTTTACTGCAAAATAAGTTAGCAAGGCCACAAGCAAGGTTACCAATATTCTGATCGGTTGATCTAAAAATAAAGCGACATAACCGGGAACTACTATCCCCCCGGGGGAGAAACCAACAATTTCATAAAAGGCAAAACTAACCATTACACCTATTCCAATAGCTTGATAGATCATTTTTCTTCTCCAAATTCATTAAAATATTCTATAAATCTTTGCCCCATACCCTTAGTATTTCCGAAACCAATAAGTAAAACTTTATTTTCAGTAAATTGTAAAACAAGCTGTAATATTTTTTCTATATCATGTATTCTGGAAAGGTTTACTATCTTATCAGGGGATACTTTTAATTTTAAAAGAGTCCTTTCCACTAATTTACTTAAAGGTCCGACCAATATTATTTTAGAAAGTATAATTTCCTTAGCCAATAGATGAGCAAATTGAATATCACGCAGAACTCGGTCTTCACGACTATTAATTATTCCTATTGATGGTAAATTTTTTAAGTAGGTTTTTTGGTTTATATTTTCCCAGATTAATAAAGTAGAGCTTCTTTCATTGGCAGCAAAGGCATTGACAAAAAATATAATTTTATCTCCTTTGGATAATTCATAGATCTTTAGAGCCCCAGGGTCGGGGCTTGTTTTTAATATCCCCCTTAAAGCTACTTCTTCATCTACTCCAAGAATTTTATTAACCTGGAGAGCGATAGAAATATTTTCTTTAAAATTCATATAGTTAAATTTTTCAAGTATATTGCTGGAAACATAGTTAGGATCAGCAAAAATAATTTTAGTTTTTAATTGATCTGCTTGTTTCTTAAAAATAGAGAAGTAATCTTTTTCTGCAGTTACCAATACCCCCTCCCGGGGTATAGTAGACTTTAGAGCTTCCGCCATATCATCAAGTTCAGGCCCAATTTCCTCTAAGTGATCTTGTCGGACATTGGTAATTACTCCGATAGTAGATTTTACCAGCTTATGTTCTGAAACCCATTGTAGTTCGGGGCTAACAGCCATACATTCTACTACTAAAACATTGACTTTTCTTTTTACTGCTTCAGTAAAAATCTTCAGTTGTTCAATAATATTTGCATTTCCTCTTCGTTTGATGGAAACTTCGGTTCCATCTTCCAAAATTAAGCGGGGAAGTGTTCCGGTTGTCTTAGCGAGCACTTTAAAACCAGCTTCTCTTAGACCGGCTGCTATTAAACGGGTAGTGGTCGATTTCCCTCTCGTCCCATTAACATGAATACGAATAGGAATTCTCTTTACTCTTTTATAATGATTAATCTGCTCAATGATTCCAGATATTAAAAATATGATACTAAATATAAAAATAATAAACATTTTACCTAACCTTACTGATAATTTTAATCATTTTAAGCTGCGAGTGAAACAAATTTTTTCATATTTTTTATAAACATCTACCACCCCATTTTAAAAATTCTATCATTTTATCTAAATTATTTCAAAAAGATATTTTATGGAGGGCTTTTTTCGTCTATTTAAAAAATAAAATCTTTAGTTGAGTTACTAATTTATAACTAAATTTGAAAATATTTCTAAAACCATTTATTCTAATAGATAGATGGCGATGGACCTCTGTCTTGGTCATGAAGAGAAATGAAATAACGAAGCAATTTCTAACTCAATATCGCTAGATCCGCTATGGTTGTAACGATTAATAGCTTAGAGATAATTAATCTAATAAAAATTATTGTGCTATGATAAGCAAGATAAATGAGCGAAAAAATCTAGCAGGAGATAAGATGAAAGATAAACCCGTGCATTTAGAAGAAGATCACGAATTTATTATAAACGGTTATTCTCATCAGGGAGAGGGGATAGGCAGGATTGACAATTTTACCGTTTTTGTACCCGGGGCAATTCTTGGAGAAAGGGTGAGAGTAAAAATCACGGAGGTAAAAAAGAATTTTGCTCGAGGACAATTAGAGGAAATTATTTTATCTTCTCCTTTTAGGGTAGAACCCCGGTGTCCAGTTTATAATTTTTGTGGAGGTTGTCAATTACAACATATTGTTTATGAAGAACAATTAGAAATAAAAAAGGTAATAGTACAGGATGCTCTCATGAGATTAGGTCATCAAAAAGTGGAAGTATTACCGGTCATAGGAATGGAATATCCTTGGCGTTATCGTAATAAAGGTCATTTTCAAGTAGAACAGGAAAAAGATAAGCTACATTTAGGATTTTATAGAGCGGGCAGTTATGATTTTATAACAGCCAGTGGATGTGTCCTGTTCAGTTTGCAAATTAATAAATTGGTTAGCTATTTGGAAGAACTATTAAGTTTACAAAAAGTTGTGGTCTATAATCGCCGAACTGGGAAAGGAAATTTAAGGAATATATTAATCAGAGAAAGTAGAGATAATAGAGAAATAATGATTGTCTTTATCACCAAAGAAGAGAGTCTAGGATTTGACCAAAGTATTTTAAATAATATAACCAGAATATTTCCTCAGGTAGTCTCCATTTATCAAAATATTAATAAAGGCTATAGGTCAGTTTTATGGGGAAAGGATTTTAGACTTTTAAAAGGGAAGGTTGATTGTGAAGATGCCATTGGCCC
>Ga0315293_10001777_pt1 | contig 20931 bp, 13 predicted proteins | sample YL17G13_20_MG_FD_203071 | JGI IMG/M metagenome (GOLD analysis project Ga0315293, IMG submission 203071) | Sediment microbial communities from Yellowstone Lake, YNP, Wyoming, USA - YL17G13_20 | ecosystem: Environmental > Aquatic > Freshwater > Lake > Sediment | place: USA: Wyoming | collected... | reverse complement strand
GTCAGCATGTTGTCCATTCAGGAAGTTGATAGTTCCACCTGACATTTTAAATGCACATTCCGGCCGGGATAATTCAAAAAAAGTACCCCCATGGTTTTCTCCACCTGCCCTCACATTGACAATACCGCCTGATTGTATATAGCTGATATTTGTACCACCGGCTCCAGTTGTCCATATCTGGCTGACATCCAGAGTTCCTCCTTCAACCAATATAGTTGGGGTAAGTCCGGTTCCTAATACAAAGCCGGCAGAACCTCCGGTGGAGAATGAACCTGATGTTATCCTCAGAGTACCTGCCAGTGTAGTGGCTGTGTAACCTGTTCCATTAAGATTTGTCGTGGTGGTTACATCAGCTCCGTTAATCCAGATTTGTGCAGTAGGAACAATATTAAAGTCCTGGCCTCCTTCAGTCAGTGAAGGAATTGTAATATTGGCATTTAGTTTTAGAGTCCCGTTGGCAACATACAGATTTTTCCATATTGATACGGGAGACCAGTTGTTTACTCCACAAGCTGCAGAAGCTGACGCCCCGGGCCCATAATTATTCGGCGCCCATAACCTGAAATTGGATACGTTACTGGAATATACGTCGAGCATATATGTCTGATCTGTACCTTTATCAACAACGAATCTGTGAAAGTCGGTTATACCATTACAAGTAACTGTATTATTGGTTGCCCCCAGGAAAAACATATCTGAAGCTCCAGTGGTTGTGAGGTTTGCGCAGTTGTACCAGGTATTGTTCCATGGCAGGGAGCGATTAGTAAGCCGGATGGTCCCATAATTAGTCAAATCACCGTATAAGTTGATAGTATGTATGGTATTAAACACTCCGACTCCTATCCAGCATCCCGTATTGTTTGTTAAGTTTCCGTTTATGGTTACAGTCCGTGCCGTGGCATTATTCCCGAGTGTAAGAGTCAATGTTCCCGTTCCCTGGATTCGGTTCAGTGTAAGCCCTCCATTTAAAGAAAGATGACTTGCCAGGGTCATTGTATAGTTTGTGGCGTTATTGTCTGTTTTGCTCAACAGAATATTATTGTAAGTTGTCTGTACAGTTGATAAGGTCCCTGAATAATTATAATATTCAATAGTTCCTCCGTCAGCTGCTACAAAACCGGTATAGACACCTCCCGGAAAAGTACCTGAAGAGAGTCTCAAAGAACCCTGCCCGTTAACTGTTCCGAAATTATGGGTATTTGTTGCCTGTAAATCCAGCGTTCCTCCAAGCTTTATCTCCAGGGAAAGGCTATTCTTGCCATTATCATTTATAGTTACACTTCTCCCGTTCAAGATAACCACATTGTCTTCCGCACCTGGTACTGACGCACCAATCCATAATGAACCTGATGGGTCGATTGTCCACGTGTTTGATGAGTTCCAGTCGCCCGACTGGTAAGAATAAAATGTTGTCACCACACTGGTTCCGATAGCAAAATAAGCGGGCAATGTTGCGTTTGCTATAGCCGAGGCTGTAGTAATGGAGGTCCCAATATTTGTGCCGCCTACTGAGACATAATTACCTGATTGTGCAGCAGATTGGCCTATAGTTTTGGTGAAATCTAATCCGTCTTCTGTTAACCTTACAAAAGCACTGGTGAAATTTCCACTTAGGTTTTGGACATACCAGTTTCGTGGTGCGACTTCAGTAATGGTCGTGTCGCTACTGAGAGCACCGGTTCCGATTTCGGATGCTAAAATTACAGGAGGAGTTGCGCCAGTTGTAATATTTAACAACTCCAGTGGCCGGTAGTTCGCTCCATCACCAACTGGAAATAAATAGGGAGTTCCGTAATTTGTCTGACCTGCAAGTAATGTTCTTGCTAATGGGCCATTAATATAGCTGGTAGCTGATGCACCTCCGATGCTTCCTGCTGCTGTATTGGTAATCGTCAATAAATTAGTAGAGGTAGTATTGAGAATACCAGATGTAAATGTAAGAGTTCCGGATGAAAGTGGACCAGAAAGGGAAATCCCGTTTGGATTGCTTATTATTAAATTATTCAGATTGGTAACACTCGAAGGGATAGTGATCCCGGCTGAAGATCCACCAAACACTAAAGTTGATGATGTGGTTGTGGACAGGTTATTGGGGGTACCTGCAATTGCAGGTCCATTGAGTGTGAGCGTATTTGCTCCAACAGTAAAAGTACCCGCTGTAAGAGTTAGAGTTCCATTTAAAGATAAATCTGCTCCTAATGTAATATTCCTGCTTGTATTGAAATTATTTAGCCCGCCTGATATTGCATTCAATGTTATATCTGCACCTGTTCCGATCGTAAGGTTGGATGTTGAACTTCCTGTCAATGAACCAGTGCCATAGTTAAGATTTGCGCCATTAGATAACGTAAGTATATTTGGTCCAATAATAAATGCTCCATTAGTAAGTGTAAGAATACTACTTATAGTCACGGATCCTGTAAGAGTAACCCCCGCTGTGTTATTAATAATAATCCCTCCGGTACTGCTAAATGTTGCAGGAAATTCAATACCGGTTGTCTGAGCAGCTGACCCTTTATACTGGAGTGTAGCGGCAGCACCATAGGTTGGCGTTGTACCGGCTGCTGTTGCAGTTCCCTCTAAAGAAAGAATTCCATTAACAGTAGCTCCGGTAACGGTTTTTGCACCGCTACCGGAAAGCGTTAGATTATTGTAGGTAACACCAGCACATGTCTGTGCACCACCCGCATACCATTCAACTGTTCCTGAACCTGCCGCGAATGTTCCTCCGGTTCCACTCACATTACCTCCGATCTTTAAAAGGCTGGAACCTCCATCTAAAGTGCCATTGGTTCTCGTCCATGCACCGGTAAAAGTGTGTGTTAAGCCGGAACCGAGATTAAGTGTTCCTCCAACTCCATTGATAGTTAATCCGCCCCCGTTCACATTGCCTGTAAATGTTGCAATGCCGGCGGTCTTTGAAAATAACACAAGACCCGTGGTTGTGAATCCATCAATATTCTGTGCCGCCATCGTATTCGTAATGACAATCGGGGAGCTGCCGGCAGAAAGCGAGCCTCCATTGACAAAGTTGCCGCCAAATGTAAGCTGTAAGTTATTTGTAGCCAGGGTGGCTCCGCTATTAATTGTAAGCGGAACAGAAGCATTAAAGACCTTGGCCACATTTATTGTTATCGTGCCGGTATTGGCAATAATTACACCGCCGGTTGCCGCAAATGGGACTATCCATTCTTCGGACGAGATAGTTCTGGCGGTTGCCGTGTTGTATCTGAGAGTTGCGTTTGCGCCATATGTTACAACTCCGGTTGTGACAACAACCGTTGCAGTTCCTTCCATAGAAAGTATTCCATTAACAGTTGGCGTAGTAGCGAATGTCTTTATACCGGTACCTGAAAGTGTAAGATTGTAATACGAACTAACTTTAGCTGTCTGGGCTGCACCTGAGAAATTAACAGTATTTCCGCTATTCGTAGCGGTCAGGGTGGTAATACCTGATGTTCCTCCCAGATTAAGTGTAGCATTCACTGCCTGTGTTAATCCTCCGGTTCCTGCAAGAGCAGTGCTGACTGTCAAAGTACCGTTATTGGTAAGTGTAACGCCCGTCACTGTTACATTTGGTATTGACAATGTTCCTGTTAATGCCTGATTATTTGTATTAAAAGTATAAGTACCTGTACCTGCATTAAAGGTACCGCTGTTTGAAACACCCCCCCTGAAATTAATTTGTTCATTAACAGTATTATTATTCCAGATACCGGTGGCATTAATGGTAACTAATCCTGTAAAGGTTTTTGTTCCTGTTATACTTGTATGATTGATTGTTCCGTTTACTGTTGTTGTTCCGCTTACCGTAATATTGAATCCTGCGACCGATAACGTTGCACCATTGGCTATACTTAAATTGGCACAAGCTGCATCTGCTGCGGTAGTTACTGTAAATCCTCCTTCTAGGAAGGCATTATCTCCTGCAACCGGGAATGATGCACCCGGTGCTCCGCCAGACGTTGCAGACCAGGTAGAATTCAAGTTCCAGTTGCCTGTTGCTACCGAATAACGGTCAGCTGCAATCAATGTAATTACTGAAAATGACAAAGCCACTGCCAGGAAAAACTTCTTACAGCTAGAATTTGGCTTTATCATAATTTTGCTAGAATTAATGCAAATAATGCATCCTTATAGAATATTTCAGTTAAGTGCCAGTTCTGCTTCAGCCAGCCTGACCGGTTTAACATCTGATGAGGCTGTATATATAACACGTAATGTCCCGGTTCTGAAGTCGACTCCAGGAACCATGTTCAGGTTAAACTGAAACCGGCGTTTTGTATTGGGAGTGTAAACTGCAACACCATTTGCCATGCCGACACGGGTAATTTTACCCAGGGTTGAAATATGGTCAACCGTAATATCTCCGAACACTGACATGTTGCCTGATCTGTTAAAGACCAGGGTGAACCGTGGAATGGTGTCATTTGCCATTTCAAACCTGAGGTCCGAAAAGGCAACCCTGGCTGTCGATCCTCCAACCCTGATGATCGCAGGTATAGTAATGCCAAAAACAGGCGTCAGCATGACAGATATCGTAGTCGTATCTTTTGCTTTTTCTTTTTCCCCCAGCGGGGATATTTTAGGTATTGACCTGAAATAAAAATGAGAACGGTATTCCCCGGGTTCCAGTTCGTTTGATCTTATCAGCTGTATCTTTACCGCCTGGGCTTCATTTGGTCCAAGGGTTACTGACCTTGGAAAAAACCGGATAAAGCGGTCAGCAAACCTCTGACCGGGATCAGGGTAGGTAATGGTCTCAAAACCGCCATCTTCCTTCATCCTGATCTGCATCAGAGAAATTGCATAAGTTGCTGTATCTTTTCCGGTGTTTGCCAGGTTCAGGTCCATCGATCTTTTTGTTCCTTCAAAAACAACTCTTCTCGGAGTTATCAACAGATCTCCCTGAGCAATACTATCATACGGGAATATAATTACAGAAATCAACAGTCCCGTTATAAATAATATCATTGACTTCAACACGCGGAAGTGAGACAACTTACTTAAGAAATTCATTTTATGTTTTGGCATAAGCTCGATAGTTTATCAAACCGCTAGTTAAAGTCAAAAGTTACAGTATATGTTCCGGTGTAGATTCCCACCGGATTGTCATACAGGGTGCCAATTTTAAGAGTAGCTCCCACATATACAACCTGAAAACCTTCCTGCAGCGTCCCGGTCCCGATACCTTGTACCGGTTCTGATACCCAGTCCTGTATAAGCATAGTTTTTGTAAACGATGTATGAGTAAGAATAACCGGACTTGTCGGCAGGGAGATAGAATAGACAGCATTGGCATCACCTGAAATGTAGAAACTGCCTGCATTATGTGAACCGATGCCCTTAAAGACACTTCCAATAACAGAAATTGTGCTTTGGGGGGTAAGAATAATCATTCCTCCCTGGGGTCCCGGAGAAAACTTTCCAAAATTCAGCTGTGATGTCTCACTTGCGGAGAATACCGGAATAATTTCAGCAATAACATGTCCTGTCGCGCTGACCGGGGTAGCAATCTGAGCACTTACATTGATTCCGGTTACATGCAATATATATAGCAGGCTGAAAATTAATATCTTAAGCCTTTTCATTATGCCATTTTAGTAGCTCTGGGCTGAAAACCTAATTGTAATTAACAGTCACTGTAAACGGAGTCCCTGAAACATAAGTTCCTGCAGCCTGGCTTGCACCAACATTCAAAGTTGCGCCAACTGTGAGAGTCTGAGAACCACCAGCACTGAGGGTACCAGTACCACTTGGAGTGCTTGTCCAGGTATCAACTGTCATCGTGTTTCCACCGGATGTAATAGTTGTTGCGGCGGCCGGCAAAGTGATTGCGTACGTATAGGCTGCTGCACCTGTAACATTAAAAGAGCCAGCTGCAACAGTTCCGGTGATTGCCGGAAGCGTGCATCCGCCTGTGGTTGAACGAGCAGCGGCAGGAGTAAGAACTACAGTACCTGCAACTGTGCTTACCGCGACGTTACCAAAATTCATATTCGCCGTGTTTGTAATTCCAATAGGGCCAACAATAGTCGCTGAAGCTGTTGCTGTGGCTGATACCTGAGCAAATGCTGCTGTTGTGATTCCGGCAAAAATAATTGCAAATGAGATCAGTTTTTTCAAATGTTTCATTTCTTGATTGTTTTATTAGTTAATAATTGTTGTTTTTGTAATTTCCTCTTTTGTTAAAAAATTTAAAGACTATCTCCCCTGACTTTCACCTATTTACCTGATTTTAAAAACTTCCGGCAAATTAAAAACCAAATTATCAATAGGAGGATAGTTTTATTAACTTTATTTAACAATTTTGGTTATTTATTAACAAAAAAGATGCGGATTTATTGCATTGTATCGTCAGAAGATCACATTTTTAATAGCTTACAGATTGAATGTATAGGTATATTTCAGCATAACTGCCCTTGAGCTGTAGACCGGGAAATTTGGCAATTCACGGTTAAGATCCGTGTTCCTGTCCTCATTAAAGACCAGGTACAGGTCATTCCCCTCCCTGGGATTATATCTTATTCTTAAGTTGGTTATTATTCCATGGAAAGATGTATTGTACTGGATATAGGCATTAACTGAAAACCGGGTATTTAGCATATAAAGAGCTTTTATTCCGATAATATGGTTAGTCATGGAAACATCTCTTTTACTGATGTTAACGTGATCGAAATTATATGTGGCGCCAAGTTCAAAATGTTTCGACATATTCCATGTTGGCTGAAAACGGAAAGAAGTACGAATTCCGTCATAATACTGCCCCATTTCAGTCATAAATAACAGGTAGAAAGGCTTTGACAGGGGAGTGGATAAATTCCCCCTCACGCTTACATAGTTATATTTCCCTGGTCTGATATATAATTCATCGGGGCTGATTTCAAGACTGTCTTTAAGATTATCGATATTGTAAACAATATTAATAGCACCCTGCCACTGGTTCTTGGTCTGGAATTGCCATCCTGAGAAATTGGTAAAGTTCATAAGTGATCCGTCCTCAATATAGGTTCTGTACATGGACCTTGTTTCTAATGAGTGACTGTAAAGTTTTGAAGTCTCTCCTGAAATCCAGCCATAACCCAGGTTCCCCCTGAGGACAGAATAATCATCCATCATCTCAAAGCCAATTCCCGGATTGAAACTCTTCCCCGACTGTGTGTAACCAAGGCCATATGACAAACCTTTTGTTGAACGTCTTTCCCATGTAGCCATCAGGAACGTCGGATCTGCAAAAGAATTGTTATTCACGCCTTCTTCAAAAGTCTGGCTCCATCTTATGTCCAGATAATCATTTCCGAATACTCTGAATATTCCGTCAAGTCCATAGGCAAAATTGTAGAATCCGTCAGCACCCAGGCGGGATGTTACCATTGTTCCGATGTAGCTGTTATCATTGATGACCTGGCGCCGGAACCTCATCACACCAAAATTTTCCGACGGGAGAAAGTAATCTGAATTATCTGTAGATAATTTACTAAATAAAGGTGCAGTCTGCATATCAAGGAAACCAATGTCCCAGTTTCTGATTCTTCCTGTTATTCTTGCACCTCCGTAAATGCGTACCTGTTCAGGTTCATCATTGTCACTCAATCCTATCCGGCGGCTGTAAAACAGGTTGCTGTTTCCTCCAAGAGAAAAATCAAATACACTGGCCCGTTCGAGAAAAAACATTCTCTTTTCAGGATAGTAAAGAGAATAGCGGGTAAGATTAATCTGCTGGTCGTCAGCCTCTACCTGCGCAAAATCAGTATTAACTGTTATATCCATGACCAGAGTTTTTGATATCCCGTATTTTAAATCGAGACCAGCTTCCAGGTCAGGTTTATTGGATTTCTGGTAAGCTGATCCGGCTTCATTGAGATCATTATTACTGCTAAACCCGGCAAGTAAATATGGAGCTATATACAAAGGCTTATCAGGTTTAATTCCGTGAAAAATGATTTCCTGGGCCTGTGATGGTTTAATGACTGAATTCGGACCCCAATTCGGCGGAATTGAAGGAAAGATATCTATCTCGTTTTTAGCCGGAATCCACCTTTCAATAGTCATTCCCATACGTACTTCCCCATTTAACTCCTGGAACCTCAGGCTGGAAAGAGGAATCCTGATCTCGAGCGACCATCCTTTGGAATCCTGCTTTGTAAGTACATCCCAGAAAGCGTTCCAGCTTAAATTCATGGGCATCTGATCAGGTAAATGAGTAACTGCATCCCTCTGAACATTTGCATCAAATCTCAGTCCATCAGGAGTTGTAAAGAAAGCCATGGAATTCTCCTTGTCATTATAAGTATCCAGAAGTAAGCCGAACCAGTCAGATCCCATTCCCATAAAATCTCTTTTAAAACTGGCGGAACGCATCAAAGAAGGATCTTTGTAATGTATCCATGCTCCGGCATACAGATACTTTTCATCATAAGCAATCCGGATATCCGTATCTTCGGTTGGATCTTTACCGAAAACCGGGGAATGCATTATCATTTTTATCTGGTTGACTGCAGCCCATGCCTCTTCATCAGGAATACCGTCAAAATTTATGGCAGAATTCAGTTTCTCAATAATGAGAGCATTTATTCCGGCTGAAGAAGAATCAGTCTGGCTATATAGCGATACACTTCCGAAAAACAATAAATTGAAAGCTATTAAAGATATTTTAAGCCAGTATATCCGGAAGTTTATCACTCTTGTTATTTTAAAAAATTGATCCAGCAATAATACAAAAATATCTTTTCCCAAAAACCATGAAAGAACATGACTAAGATAGAAGAAAGGCATGCAGGAAATTAAACCTTAGCATGCCCTAAAAATTTACTGGGATTATAGCAGAATATTTTAGCAGTAATCTGAATATTTCAGGGGAATATTTGTTTCCTCTCGGATTCTATTGTCCGAATAGTATCGTAATGCCAATCCTTAATCCGATAGTTCCGTAAACATATTTATAGTCATTATCTGGATCTTTCCAGGATTGAGACATGTAACCTACCAAAGCATCGATCAATACATTTTCACCAACAGGTTTTGAGGCTCCGATTCCAACTCCATATGAAAATAATCCTTCCTTGTCATCACCCTCCGAACCATTGGACCACTTTTCTTTCCAGGTGCCAAAGCCAACATTTGCTTCAACGAAAGGATATATTTTTTCGAGAGGATAATAGTATCGTGCAAATGGTCCGATAGCCAGCAATGATTCTGAGTCTTTGTAATCACTGTCCTTGGATTTCTGAAGGCTGAAACCTACCTGAAGTGCAGCTCCGACTGCCAGATTATCGATAACGAAATAACCCACCCTGGGCAGCAGATTAAAATTTATGGTACTGTAGGTTGTATTGACATCGCCTCCGCTATCCTTGATTTTCCGGGTGGTAAATCCAAGGCTCATCAGGTCTGTTCCGTACTCACCCAGGCCTAGTGTAGAAGCAACGCTTACCATAATCTTGCCCTGTTCAAACTGGGCATTAGCCGGCTTAAGCGATAAAAGACAAATCACAGGAATTAAAAGGTATAGCTTCTTCATAATCAGAATATTTTAGATTTGCCTACTCTTGAGTTTTTCAGCTTTCACTCCTTACTCTGTTAGGGATTTTCAGGTATCTCCATTTCCTGTTTTGTTTTTAAAGTCAGGATATTACCAAAGTTATGCATTGAATTAATATTCCAGTATCTGGCCGTCGGATATCAGTTGTGTTTTGATCTCGTCGTATGTAAGATCATGGATGTTTTTTTTGTTCTTCAGAGCCAGTGAAGCAACTGTTCCGGCGCTCTGGCCGAGGATCATAAAAACCGGTTCCATGCGTATTGAACCAAATGCAATATGCGAACATGAGACACAGACCGGAATAAGCAGGTTGCTGCATTCATCCCTTTTAGGTATAATGGATCCAAGATCTATCTGGTACGGTTTAGGCGCCCCGACGCCAATATCTCCTTCATTCTGGACATACCCTTCAGCAGTGACATATCTCTGGACATTATGGGAATCCATCGTATATGATCCCATGCCGATTGAATTTGGCACAGGTCTTTTGCATAGGACATCATTCTCGGTCATTACATATTCGCCGGTCATTCTCCTCGCTTCCCTTACATAAATATTGTACGGCCAGTTGCCGTTATCTGCAAATTCATCCTTTGCGTAGCCCCATTTATTCATCGTTTCACGCACCCATGAAGGTAAACGCTGATCTGTTGCCATAAAATAGAGCAACCCTTTCTGATAAAGTATGTGTTCATTTATTATTTGCTTTCGTCTTTCATATGACGCCTCCGGATAATCCCAGTTCATACCTATGTTATCAAAGCTGAAGGGGCCATGATTATTTACATCAGTTTTAAGATTGGGGACCGGATCATATTTTCCGAAGAATTCATCCCATCTTGTTGAGGATAACCTTACCAGAAGTTCATATTGGGTGCTGTCGTAGCCTTCAGGTTTTGATATGGGAATCCTGTTTTCAGAATGCTGCGTAAGACAAAGTCTGAAACAGTAAGCCTGGATTTTTGCATCACCTGAACCATTCTCACCCAATTTTTCGGTTGAGATTCTGGGAAGCAGGCCACTTGAAGGATCTCCGGCGATCTTATAAGGATCGATCTTATCCTTAAAATAATGTCCGTGATGATAAACCCCTGCCTGAACCCCGTTCCAGGTTTCATTATAAAGTCCGTTATCCTCCCTGCCTACGGTAAAGCTTACACCTGCTGAGGCCATAAGATCGCCCTCGTAAGTTGCATCAACAAAAATCCTCCCCCTGTAAACCTTACCGCTCAGTGTCCTTATTGAAATGATTTTACCATCTTTTACTATTACTCCGTTTTCCCTGTCGAGCCATTCATCCCGATGAACTGTTAAATTATTTTGCTTTATAAGTGATTCGAATGCTGATTCAGCAACATGAGGCTCAAATATCCACATTGTCCGTTTTTCCCCGTCAATAGCCGGATTGCCCTGCCCCGTATTCCCATATTCCGATTGCTTCTGCCATCTCCATGATTCGGGTTTCTGATAATGCTGCCAGATGAGCTGATAAAACTCCCTGGCAAGCCCGCCGATAACCTCCTTATTTCCGGTATCAGTGAATCCCAGGCCAGATGATGACATTCCTCCAAGGTGCTTATCGGGTGAAACAATAATCACCGATTGCCCCATCCTCTGAACCTGCACTGCTGTTGTTACAGCGGCTGAAGTTCCTCCGTAGACTATGACATCAGCCTTATAAGTGTCAGTTGCAGAATTGTTTTTGCAGTTAAATCCTGTCAGGCTTAAAACCGCAGTTAGGATCAAATAGATAGTTTTTCTCATGGTCAGGTATTTTAAAAGCCTCCGCCAGCTGGCGGGGTTGGGGGTAAATTCAATCTTTTTAAAGTATTAGTTTATTGGTTCCTGGATGCAGTTTTACTGTTAAATTATTAACATTATTAATTATAAAATCACATTCCATATTTGCCGGAATGATAATTAAATATTCCTTTGATTTTCCTGAGTTCTTAAATTCGGCAACTATATTTCCGCGGATTGTCGGCACACTGATCTGACTGTATGTCAGCTTGCTTAATTGCGGCTTAATAACTGCTTTTAAGTACCCGGGTGCTATTGGCCTGATGCCCCACATATATCCCGGGATGATATTTGCAGGTGCAGCACCCCAGGCATGATTCCAGTCGGAGTTTGGCTTGTATTTTATATCCCAGGCTTCCATTGTCATTGTCGATCCCCCCTTTATCATGTTCCACCAGCTCCTGTCGTTTGTGGCAGTCATTAGGCTCAAGGCATAATCTGATTCTCCGGCTTTATAGAGTCCTTCAAGAAGGAATTGCGCACCGTAAACACTGCAAGCCATTCCGCGCGATTTGATAAATTCGGTCACTGTCCTTTTATGCTCTTCAGGAACCAGATCAAAAGCCAGTGCCATCATATTGGCATGGAGCGAGGAGTGGATGGAAAATTCTCCGTCGAGATAAATACCCCTGTTCCTGTCGAAAAGTTTTTCATTTATCGCCTGCCTGACTTTCCGTGATTGATTACGGTAAAGTAATGAATCAACACTTTTGCCCATATAACCTGCGATCTCCGACATAAGAACCAGGTTTCTGTAATGAAAAGCGTTGACCACAGTATTGACCTCAGTCATATCATAACCATCCCTTTCACCATCGGAAGTGGCCAGCTGCCATCCTGTATCCTTCTGCGAAGGGGGCCAGTCAACTATGTCCCTTATCCTTTCCTTAGCATTTGGAAAGCCAAGCTTCGTCATTATTTCATCTGTGACATTCTTTGAACTTATAAGTCCGTCGGGCCGTGCAATCTCAATAAGGGTCTTATACTGAAGTTCCTTATAGAATTGGCTGACGGACTCCGGATTGCCTGTATACATGAAGTCGTTGTAAAACATCAGGACTGTCTGAAGGATCCATTCCGTAGGCCAGGTCGGGTGATCAATAAAATATTCGTTTGTACACCTCGCAAGCGAAAACTCGCGATCGGTATAATAATGGCCGAGCTGGTTGATATAGGCATCAGCTTCATAGGGTATCCGCTCACGGTCACCGTCAATATATAAACCAGCAAAGGAAGTTGCCTTAATAGTGTATTTAGATATTTCCCAGACCTTGTTCAGAACAGTGTCTGAACTTATAAATGCACTGTTCCCATTCTCAAAATAGTACCAGAAAGCCTTCTGGCATACATTTTCAGACTTAAGTTCAAGGCTGCAGTTTTCCAGTTCACAGTAACGGAAAGGTGTAATTACGCCAACAGAATCGGGGAGATGAACTGCTGCCGGACCGGTATTCCTTGAATCAGGAGGAATAGCCAGGACATAACTTGTTTTTCCTGGTTCAACAGGCAGTAATATTCTGTGATACCTGATTGTTCCTGCCGGTTTGCGGTCGATCCTGTTCAATCCTTCTGTTTTTTCGCCGAGATGTACAATTATCGTATCTTTTGATGTGGGATTAATTTTTAGTTCGAGATTTCCAAAGGCATCCCTGCCAAAATCAACGAAGTAGCTTTTTTCGCCTGTTTTGATCAGTTTTTCAGGTTTGATAATTGTCTCAATGAACCTGTTCGCAGCAGTTGCGTAATTTTTTAAAATCCCTGTTTTAAAAGACTGAATATCAGACCATGACGAAGGTCTGCCTTTCCTGTCCCATATCCTGACTTTCCAGAAATATTTTGAATTGTCAGCCAGGTTTCCTCCCGAATACTGAACTTCCACGGAATTTGAATTTATAGTCTTAATACCGTTCCAGAGATCGCCAATATCTCTTGAAAGCAGGTCTTTTGATGAAGAAACAAGGATTTGATAAGCTGTCTGCTTAATTGCATCATCAGGAACGATCCAGCTAAATTCAGGTTTTGGGTCAGAAATTAATACCTGCTCAGGCTCCCGGATGAATTCGACCATAAGTCCGGTTGGGGATTCATTCAGGGTCTTTTTGTTACCAGGAATGAAGGTGATCAGAAAAAACAAAAACCAGGCAGCTTTCATTGACTATCCGATTTCAGATCATTTCAAATGTAACATCCTCTCCGGTATCCTCATAATCACCGTCGAGATTAAGATCACGGGTTAGTCTGAGAGTAGTGCCAATGACCTCGAAAACTCCGGTAATTGTTTTTTTGAAGTATATTATATTATCTGTCCAGTACCGGGTTCCTTCGCCGAACCACTGAACATTCCCCGTGCAGATTTCTGATTCATCCAAAGTGCAGGTTCCAAGCTCTTTAAGCTCAAATATCAGTGTTGAGTGAGTCAAGGCGATGTTTCCCCTGGTACCTAAAATGACAGATATCACGGCTGCATTTTCACGTTGTATTGTATAAGTCTCTTCATATGAATTCTTTGTAAGTATAATGGTTCTGGTGGTATTAAAAACCAGGTTATCGGAATTAATCTTTTCGCTGAACTGCCAGGTTCCGACGAATTCAGGATCCTTTTTGAAAGATTCGCAGGAGGGAATAATAAGCGACATAAAAAAAATCAGTATTGAAAAAAGGGGAAAATACTTTTTCATATCCAACCGGTTTTTATCAAATAAAGATATCTGTTTTAACCTTACCATCAATAGCTGAATTACCTATAATTTTAAGCTGAGATATTGTTTATTTTACCTTTTAGCTCCTTTTGTACGGCTCAGGCTCCACTTCCATGTTGATCCCGGCAGTAAGCCAGCCTGAGATGTAACTACCATCTTTTCTGCTGCGGGCTCCGACCAGCTATCATAAATTTTAGATGGATTTCATCACTTAGTTCCCCACCTTGTACCTTGCACTCTAAATCTTACAAGGATAGTATTAAGAGTTTAATTTAAAATGCACTTATAATTTTTGTATTATTTCTATCTTTATTTAAAAAAGAAATGACAATTGCTGAACTTGAAAAAACTGCCCGTACACTGAGGCTGAATATTATAAAAATGATCGGAGTGGGTCAGAGAGGGCATCTGGGAGGATCCTGCTCTTTAGCCGAGATCGTGGCAGTGCTCTATTTTCATAAGATGAACCAGGATCCATTTAATCCACTATGGGAGGAGCGCGACAGGTTCCTCCTGAGCAAAGGTCATGCTGCTCTTATACAATATGCAGCTCTCGCAGAACTTGGATACTTCCCGAAAGAAGAAATTTTTAATGTCAAGTGCCTTGGTGCCATGCTGCAGGGACATCCTGACATGCAGACTACCCCAGGCATTGAAGCCAATACAGGCTCACTGGGACAGGGCCTCTCCATTGCATGCGGGATGGCTGCAGGATTGAGGATTGACGGTAGAAAAAGCAAAGTCTACTGCATCGTCGGTGACGGCGAAATTGCTGAAGGACAGATCTGGGAAGCTGCAATGACAGCTTCATATTACAAGCTTGATAACCTGGTTGTCTTTCTTGACAAGAACAGGCTTCAGGCAATGGGACTGGTAGCTGAACGCTATAACACGAATCCTGTTCCCGAAAAATGGAAGGCATTCGGCTGGCATGTTGAAGAAACAGACGGTCATAATATAAGCGAGATTATCGATACTCTCGATCAGGTCGAAAAGGTTACTGGAAAGCCAAAAATAATCATTGCCCATACCATAAAAGGCAAGGGTATTTCTTTTGCAGAGAATGTTGTGGCATTTCATAACGGCGAGCTTACCAAGGAACAGTTTGATATGGCGTGCGCTGGACTGAATTAATAGCAGGACATCTATGAAAACACAAGATCAGAGACAGGTGTACGGTGAAACCCTTCTTGACCTGGGAAGGCAAAACAAAAATATAGTTGTACTCGAAGCAGACCTGGGAAAATCAACCATGACCTGCCTGTTTGAACAGGAATTCCCGGAGAGATTCTTCGAGATGGGAATTGGGGAAGCCAATATGACTTCATTTGCAGCAGGTCTTTCATTGACCGGGAAGATTCCTTTCACAAATTCGTTCGCGGTATTTGCCTCGGGAAGAGCATTCGATCAGATAAGGCAAAGTATAAGCATTCCAAAGCTTAATGTGAAAATAATTGGCTCCAGCGCCGGGCTGTCAGATTTCGGAGATGGAGCTACCCATCAGTCTGTTGAGGATATAGCAATTATGAGAGCTATACCGAATATGACTGTTCTGGCACCTGCAGACGGCACTGAAGTAAGAAAGATGACCAGAAAAATATGTGAGTATCATGGCCCGGTATACATGCGTGTTAACCGGCACGATCTGCCGGATGTATTCCCTGAGGACCAGGATTTTGAAATAGGGAAATCTTATCTTGTCAGGGATGGTAGTGATGTAGTTATTTTTGCATACGGAATAATGGTTTCACAAGCTCTTCAGGCTGCAGAACAGCTTGAAAAGGAGAGTGTTTCTACGAGAGTGGTGAATGTAAGTTCACTGAAGCCGATCGAAGAAAATGGTATTAAAAAATTTGCTTCTGGTATGAAAGGGATTATCACAGCTGAAGAACATTCTTTAATCGGCGGCCTGGCAAGCGTTATAACCTATATCCTTCGCGGGAGCGGAATTCCTGTTTCAGCAATCGGTATTGACGATAAGTTTGGCCAGTCATCACATGGCTATGGTGAACTGCTTGAAGCATACGGTTTGAGTGCAGATAACATTGTCAGATCAGTCCGTGAATTGATCAACTGAACTGAAATGCTTACGTAAAAAGCTAGCCCAATGCTGTTAATAATTGTACTTCTGATCTGTATCCTGTTTATCGTTTTCTCATCGACAAAGATTAAACTGCATCCATTTCTTGCTTTATTGTTTGCCGCCGTTGCATTTGGCCTCTTTACAGGTATGCCTTTATCGCAGATCGTTGCTTCGATAAACAACGGATTCGGGAGTACAATAGGTTATATAGGCATTGTGATCGTGGCCGGGACTATCATCGGAACTTTTCTTGAGCACTCCGGAGGAGCATATACTCTCGCGGACAGCATACTGAGAATAATCGGCAGAAAACGTGTCCCGCTGGTAATGGCTCTTATTGGCTGGATTGTCTCCATACCGGTATTTGCTGATTCAGGTTTTGTCATACTATCGCCGCTGAATAAAGCACTTTCCAAATCAGCCAAGATTACACTGGCGGCTTCCGCGATAGCATTAAGCCTCGGACTTACATCAACACATTGCCTGGTTCCTCCGACTCCCGGTCCCATCGCTGCTGCAGGTATCCTGGGAGCTAATATTGGGCTGGTCATTCTTTTCGGATTGCCTGTGAGTTTTCTCGCAATGATAGCAGGCTACTTTTTCAGTATAAAAGTTGCTGCCAGGGTACCCATTGATCCCAATCCGGATATTTCTGAGGAGGAGATTACTAAAAAGATGAAAGAGGCTCCATCTCCAATAAAGGCGCTGAGTCCTATTTTCATACCCATCATCCTGATAGTGATGAAATCTGTTTCGGATTTCCCGACAAAACCTCTCGGAGAAGGAGTAATAAAGCTGTTTTTCAGTTTTATCGGTGAGCCAACCGTTGCGTTGCTTATCGGCGTATTACTGGCATTTCTCCTTCCAAAGAAAAGGCAGAAGGGCATTTTCTCAGTTGAAGGGTGGGTTGGAGAAGGTCTGCTTAATGCTGCAACAATTATCCTTATAACAGGAGCCGGCGGAGCTTTTGGTAAGGTGTTGCAGAATTCATCACTGGCCGATATAATCGGAGGTGCTCTTTCGAATGCAAATCTCGGCATATGGCTGTCATTTATTATTGCAGCTACTATTAAGACAGCACAGGGATCATCCACTGTCGCAATAATAACAACCGCATCCATAATCGCCCCGTTACTATCATCGCTGGGTTTCAGTTCTGAAATCGCAAAAGCGTTGATCGTGCTGGCAATAGGTTCCGGTGCCATGGTCGTTTCCCATGCCAACGACAGTTTTTTCTGGGTGGTCACACAGATGTCAAGAATGGATGTGAAGACCGGTTATAAGCTTCAAAGTACCGGAACTCTGATACTGGGAGTAAGTGCAGGAATAGTTCTTTGGATTACCATGCTCATATTCAATTAATAAGAAACTATAAAATCATACTATGAATACAATGAAGGCTGTTGTCAAATATGCTGATGCACCGGGTGCGACTGAATTGCGGGATGTTCCTGTACCGGAACCCGGGAGAACGGATGTCCTTGTTGAAGTCGCATATACTGGTGTATGCGGAACTGATCCACATTTACACAGGAATACAACAGTATTTAAATTTATGCGTCCCTTTATCCTTGGACACGAATTTGCCGGCACAATTGTAAAAGCCGGATCCGAAGTTAAAGGATTTAAAGCTGGCGATCGGGTAACCTCGGAAACCCATGCGGAATTCTGCGGGAAATGCGCACTTTGCAAGCAGAATAACTACCCTCTCTGCAGGGAAAGAAAAGGATTTGGGTTCCATGTCGACGGAGCATTCACAAAATATGTAAGGGTGCCCGAAAGAATATTGCACAAAGTCCCGGATAATGTATCATTAAAAGCAGCTTCAGTTACCGAACCGTTTTGTGTGGCATATAAAGCACTGATCTCCAACAGCAATATCAAAGCCGGGGATGTGGTGGTGATAATAGGTCCCGGACCTATCGGGATATTGAGTGTAAAGCTGGCCCAGATGGCAGGTGCAGGTGATATTGTGGTTGTCGGAACCGAAGGTGACGAGAGCCGTCTTAAGCTGGCACAGGAGTTCGGAGCTACAGCCATAATCAATTCTTCAATTGAAGATCCGTTGAAAAGAATCCTGTCACTCGGAGATGGTTATGGAGCCGACCTGGTAGTTGATCTGGCCGGGAGCTCATCAACGTTGAAACTTAGTATGGATGCTGTCAGGCCTGCTGGTCAGATTACCAAGATTGGATGGGGACGGCAACCTGTAAATTTCAGCCTCGATCCTCTGATCTCTAAATCAGTCACCTTCAAAGGCCATTTCAGCCATACCTGGGATGTGTGGGAAAAGTGCCTCACACTGATGGGCAAAAAGATGATAGACCTGGAGAAAATAGTAACACATGAGCTTAGCATTGATCAATGGGAAAAAGCATTTGATCTTCTAGAAACCAGGAAGGCAGTTAAAGTAGTTCTAAAACCAATTTAATAACCATTTCAGAAAAGACTTTAAAATGTATAAGATAGGATTTATCGGCCTGGGTATAATGGGCAAGCCCATGGCAAAAAATCTGCTCAAAGCGGGATATCAGCTGGTTGTATACGATCTGATTACAAGTGAAATAAATGAACTCGTGAATTCCGGAGCCAGTGAAGGAAAGTCGCCCTCAGATGTGGCATCACGGTCTGAAATTATAATCACGATGCTTCCGAATTCGCCTGATGTCAGGGAAGCTGCTCTTGGCGAAAATGGTATTATCCATGGTGCAAAATCCGGATCTGTTTTTATTGATATGAGCTCTATTGCTCCTCTTGCATCAAAGGAGATATCGGAAAAGCTTCTCCGGAAGGGTATTGTAATGCTCGACGCTCCTGTGAGCGGAGGGGAACCGAAAGCAATTGAGGGTACCCTGGCCATAATGGCGGGAGGACCTGAGGGGACTTTCAACAAGGTTAAGGATATTCTTGGGGCAATGGGATCATCAGTTAAACTGGTGGGTGACATCGGAAGCGGCAATATCACCAAACTGGCAAACCAGATCATTGTGGCGTTGAATATTGCAGCACTGGGTGAAGCTATGGTCCTTGCTACAAAGGCCGGTGTTGATCCGGAGAAGGTTTACCAGGCAATACGCGGAGGGTTGGCCGGCAGCACTGCCATGGATGCCAAAATGCCAATGATCCTTAACGGTAATTTCAAGCCAGGTTTCCGCATTGAGCTTCATATCAAGGACCTTATGAATGCTCTGGATACAGCGAGGGAACTCGGAGTGCCTGTATCACTTACAGATCAGGTCCTGGAAATCATGAAGACACTGCAACGTTCCGGTAAAGGGAAAGATGATCATAGTGGTATAATCCAGTATTATGAAGGACAGGCAGGAGTAGAGGTAAGGAAAAAGCTGGAAGAAGGGATGGTGAAATAATCCTCATTATTTATTTACGGTCTAATATTAACACCCAATCATTACCATTTACTTTTTCACCTGGCGGATCAAAGGTTTTTATGCCTTTGGCTTTGCAGGTTCCTATTTTTAGCTTATCTGCATTTAGTCCTGTGCTTTCAGCAGTTATTTCTATTACGCCATCCATTTCGGTTGATTTGACGATTAATAAACACTTGCCTTCGTAGACCTTTCGAAAAGGTTGCTGAAAACTCTCAATACTAACCGGATTTCCATTCCCCACTGCTGTGATTTTGCCGTTCCCTTTAACAGTAAATTTAACTACGTTCTCTGCATTGGGTATCAAATTTCCATTCTTATCCAGAATTTCGACCGTAATAAAGCACAGATCTTGTCTGTTAGCTGTAATTGCATTACGATCGGGTGTCAGCTTAATTTTGTAAGGCTTACCGGTTGTTATCAATTCGCATGTTTCAGCTTTTTTATTTCCTGTAAATCCGATTGCGACTAAAATCCCCTTTTCGTACGGAACATCCCAATTAGCTTTAAACTCCGTGCTACGGTTTGTTTGTTTTTTACCCAAAGATTTTTCATTAAGATGTAGCTCAACACTATCATAAGCAGAGTAGACAACTACCTGTAATGGTTTGCCTTCATACCCTGGCCAGGTCCAGCTTTTTTTAACATCATCCCAACCCCAGCGTGAGACATTGTCGCCTTCGAAGGATGGAACGGGCGAATAAACAAATTCAGATAATTTAGTATCATGCTTGAATAATATATCACGATAGTATGAGCGAGGTCTTCTGAAGCCGCATAAATCAAAATCCCCGCTGTAAGTAGACATCCACGGCCACATTGTTTTAGTCTTAGGCTCTGCCATCGCGTACCAACCAAGGGAGACTTCACCCATAAAATCCATGGCTGTCCATTCAAAATTTCCTATTATATAATCATTATCAAAGGTTTTCATCCAATTATCAAACGAATTTCTGGGGTCTATTTCTGAAGAAAACATGATTCTATCCGGCAACCTTTTATGGTCATCAGTATAATTTCCTGATTGATAACTATATCCACATATGTCTAAAGCTGCAAAAAACGGATCACATTTATACCATAATTCAGCTGCAGCATTTCTTTTCATCTGGGGCACTATAATATTGGCTGTAACCGGTCGTGTATTATCAACAGTTTTTACCAAGGTTGCCATTTCATAAGCCAAAGCTATCCCTATGCTATCTGAATTTTCCCTAAGCTGGTTACCTATGCTCCAGGCAAATATGCTGGGATGGTTCCTGTCTCGGGTAACCATGCTTTTTGTATCAAATTTCCACCAATCATTAAAATAAACATGGTAATCATCGGGCAGCCATCCGATAGTCCAGACGTCAAAATTTTCGTCTATAACAAGTAAACCAAGTCTGTCACAAGCATTCAGAAAAGCTGTTGATGGTGGGT
>Ga0315293_10001774_pt1 | contig 20973 bp, 17 predicted proteins | sample YL17G13_20_MG_FD_203071 | JGI IMG/M metagenome (GOLD analysis project Ga0315293, IMG submission 203071) | Sediment microbial communities from Yellowstone Lake, YNP, Wyoming, USA - YL17G13_20 | ecosystem: Environmental > Aquatic > Freshwater > Lake > Sediment | place: USA: Wyoming | collected... | reverse complement strand
CCACGTCGGTCCCGTGGAGAACTTCTTCGAACTGGTGAGCGACGGAAACATCTCGCTGATCCGGGCCGTGGAGAAGTTCGATTTCGGGCGGGGGAACAAGTTCAGCACCTACGCCAGTTGGGCGATCATGAAAAATTTTGCCCGGACGATCCCCGACGAGCACCGGCAGCGGGACCGCTTCCGCACGAGCTACGCGGAGATGTTCGGGGTCACGGAGGACGCGCGGAGCGACCAGTACGAGCAGGAATCGGCCCAATCGCGGCGGGAATCCCAGGTGGAGAGGATCCTGGATCGCCTTGACGAGCGCGAGCAGAGGATTATCATCAGCCGTTTCGGCCTCAGCCGCGGTCAGGAACCCCTTACGCTCAAGGAAGTGGGGGCCGAAGAAGGAGTCACCAAGGAGCGAATCCGACAGATCGAGGCCCGGGCGCTGAGCAAGCTTCGCAAGGCCGCCCAAGAGGAGAGGATCGAGGTGCCTGGTCCCGTCGATTGACGGCGGTGATGGATATGCCTCCCCACCAATTGGGTGCATGCCCTGGGGTTTAGTTACGGCCGGCACTGCTTCTGCGAAACAGTGGCCCGTGTGCCACTGCTTGCCGAAAGGCAAGCAGTGCCTTAGGGTTACGGCCGGCGCTGCTTCTGCGAAGCAGTGGCACACTGCGATGCTTGTGTGGAGACATGAATAATCCGGGATAGTAACCCGTGCGGGGGATTCCGGTCTGGCTATGGGACCAGAGTTGGGACCGCACGTGGAGGTCTTATTTTTCCTCCCCATCCGGCTTGCACGCCATTGGCACACCGTTATACTAGATGGTTCGCAATGCCGGGGCTGGCTGGCTAGCGTAGCTCAACCGGCAGAGCAGCTGATTTGTAATCAGCAGGTTGTGGGTTCGAGTCCCTCCGCTAGCTCGTGACGGAAACCCCTGCAAGTCATGGCCTGGTAATCGCGGTGCTGGTGCCCAACCGGTCGGCGGGTCGGGCGGTTTGGAGTCAGGCGGAGCGGGTTCTCCCGGATCGAGGCGGGGGGTTTCCCGAGTGGTCAAAGGGGTCAGACTGTAAATCTGATGGCTCTGCCTTCGAAGGTTCGAATCCTTCACCCCCCACTCGGTTGCCGAATGACGAAATGAAAATGACGAAATCTCAATGACGAAGCGACGGCGGATGATGGATGGCACCAGGGCATTCGTCATTTGGATTTCGTCATTGGCTGGGTGCGGGTGTAGCTCAACGGTAGAGCGGTAGCCTTCCAAGCTATCGACGAGGGTTCGACTCCCTTCACCCGCTCCACTGAGGGAAGCCGTGGGGTGGGGCCGACAGGAGCGAACCCTGACTGGACGATTGCAGGCGGCCGCCCGGGTCGCCGTGACGCGAGCGGCTGCTGTAGCTCAGTCGGTAGAGCGCGTCCTTGGTAAGGACGAGGTCAAGGGTCCGAATCCCTTCAGCAGCTCTCGGGTTCAAGAGGCGAGGATTTCCGCACCTCAGTGGTTTTGCGAAGTTGTCCCAGTTTACAGAACCATACTTCCCGCTTGATCGAGCATAGAGGGAGATAGAATGGCCAAGGACGTATTCGTTCGCAGTAAACCCCACGTCAATGTGGGCACCATCGGCCACATTGACCATGGTAAGACCACGTTGACCGGGGCGATTCTCGCCGTCCAGTCGCGGAAAGGTCTGGCCAAGTTCAAAACGTATGCCGACATCGCCAAGGGCGGGACGGTCCGCGACTCCACCAAGACCGTGACCATCGCCGTGGCGCACGTCGAGTATGAATCGGCGAAACGTCATTACGCCCACATCGATTGCCCGGGACATGCCGACTTCATCAAAAACATGATTACCGGGGCGGCCCAAATGGACGGGGCCATCCTCGTCGTCTCCGCCGCCGACGGCCCCATGCCGCAGACCCGCGAGCACGTGCTCCTGGCCCGCCAGGTGAACGTCCCCGCGCTGGTCGTGTTCCTCAACAAAATCGACCTGGTGGACGACCCGGAGCTGCTGGAGCTGGTCGAGCTGGAGTTGCGCGAGCTGTTGACCGGCTACGGGTTCCCGGGCGACAAGATCCCGATCGTCCGCGGCGATTCGTTGACGGCCTACAACAAGCCCGACGACCCCGAGGTCACCAAGTGCATCCAGGAGCTGATGGACGCCATCGACGCCTATATCCCTGAGCCCGTCCGCCTCGTCGACAAGCCTTTCCTGATGGCGGTCGAAGACGTGTTCTCGATCGAAGGCCGTGGCACCGTGGCCACCGGGCGCATCGAGCAGGGCCGGGTCAAGGTGGGCGAGGAAGTCTCAATCGTCGGCCTCAACGAGCAGCCTTGGAAAACGGTCTGCACCGGCGTGGAGATGTTCAACAAGACGCTCGACTCGGGGATGGCCGGCGACAACGTCGGCTGCCTGCTCCGCGGCGTCAAGCGAGAGGACATCCAGCGCGGCCAGGTGCTGGCCAAGCCGGGCTCGATCACGCCGCACACGAAGTTCGAGGCCGAGGTCTACGTGCTGTCCAAGGAAGAAGGCGGACGGCACACCCCGTTCTTCAGCGGCTACCGCCCGCAGTTCTACTTCCGCACCACGGACGTGACCGGGTCGCTGAACCTGCTGGGTGGGGCGGAAATGTGCATGCCCGGCGACAACGTGAAGTTGGGTGTCGAGCTGATCGCGCCGATCGCGATGGACGAGAACGTGCGGTTCGCCGTGCGCGAGGGCGGGCGAACGGTCGGCTCCGGCGTGGTCACGAAGATCCTCGCCTGAGGGACCGTCCAACGTAGGGCGGACGCGTGATCCGCCCGGACCCAGGGGTGTAGCTCAATTGGTAGAGCACTGGTCTCCAAAACCAGCGGTTGGGAGTTCGAGTCCCCCCGCCCCTGCCATTATGTCGTTTCCCCGATATCCGTACAGAAGCACAGGCGGGCCCGCGCGGTGAAACCGTTCTTCGAGGAACTCCTCCACGTCGGCATCTACAAGCGGAACCAGGGCCGGATCACCCGCCAGGTGACGTGGGGGGCGATCGCGCTGGGGATCGCGGTGGGATGCTGGCGGTTGAGCTGGACCCTGCTGGACAACCGCCTCGACCGCTGGCTCGATTTCCCGTTGCTCAGCGGCGTGTTCCCGTCCTTGCTGGCGGTGGCTTCCTGGTGGATGGCGTACCGCCTGGTGAACCTCCCGCGGTTCGCCGATTTCCTGATCGCCGTCGAGGCGGAGATGAACAAGGTGTCCTGGCCGACCCGCGGCGAGCTGTACCGCTCATCCGTGGTCGTGCTCCTCCTGATCTTCGTGCTTGCGGCGGTTTTGTTCGGATACGATGCGTTCTGGAGTGGGTTGTTTACGTTCTTGCGAGTCTTCTGAGAGCCATCGAGGGAACCTGACGGGTGACTGACCAGTCAAACGAATGGATCCGCGATTCCGTGGTAACGCCGCCGCCCGGCGCAGTCCCGCCCGGCGACGAGGAGGACGGTCTGTCGCTTCCTTCCGAGGAGGACGACGGCCTGGCCCTCCCGTCGGCTCCAGAGGCCGTCGAGGAGAGACCCGCGCCGGAAGGACCCTCGGCTGGAGAGACGCCCATCGAGACGCCCATCGAGACTCCCATCGAGACTCCCATCGAGACTCCCATCGAGACTCCCATCGAGACGCCCATCGAGACGCCGGTCGAGACGCCGGCCGAGGCGCCGACCGAGCCCGCGCCGGCCCCTCCCGAGCCCAAGTCGGAGAAAATGGATTGGTACATCCTCAAGGTCCAAAGCAACCGGGAGGAGAGCATCCGCGAGGGACTCCGCCGCAGGGTCGCCATTGCCGGCCTGGACTCCTTCTTCGGCAACGTCATTATCCCCACGGAGAAAGTCACCGAGGTCAAAGCGGGAAAGCGCAAGGTCTTCAAGCGGAAGCTGTATCCGGGCTACATGGTCGTGCAGATGGAGATCAACGAGGAGACGTGGTTCCTCGTCCGCGAGACCCCGGGGATCGGCGATTTCACCGGGGCCGCAGGGCATCCCACGCCCATGCACCCCCGCGAGGTCGCCGCCATTCTCGCCAAGCAGGAAGCGAAGGCCGACGAGGCCCCAAAACTGAAGATCAGCTTCCGGGCCGGCGACCGCGTGAAGATCAAGGAAGGAACGTTCGAGAGCTTTGAAGGGGAAGTCGCGAGCATCGACGAGACGAACGGGCGGGTCACGGTGCTGATCAACATCTTCAGCCGCAGCACGCCCGTGGACATCGAATACTGGCAGATCGAGGCGGTATAGAATGGCAAAGCACAAGCAAGTCGTAGGACAAGTGAAGTTCCAGGTCCCCGGCGGACAGGCGACGCCGGCGCCCCCGGTGGGCACGTCGCTGGGCCGGTTCGGCATCAACCTGGGCCAATTCGTCCAGCAATTCAACGAGCGCACGAAAGAGCATCAGGGGCTGCGGGTTCCGGTGGTGGTTCGCGTGTTCAACGACCGTTCCTTCGAGTTGACTACCAAGGGCCCCGTGGTCGTGGACCTATTGAAGCAGGCGGCCGGGATCGCCAAAGGGTCGGGGACCACCCCTAAAGAGAAAGTCGGCCGGGTGACCCATGCCCAGGTCGAGGAGATCGCAAAAAAGAAGATGGCCGACCTGAACGCCAGCGACGTCCAGCACGCCGCGCGCATGGTCGAAGGGACGGCCCGGAGCATGGGATTGGACGTAGTGGAGTGACTTATGGCTAAACAAACCAAGCGTATGAAGACCATGGCGGCCAAGGTGCCGGGGAAGACCCCGTTGGCGGTCGAGCAGGCCGTGGCGATTCTCAAGGGGTTCAGCACCACAAAGTTCGACCAGACCGTGGAGATCGCCATCCGCCTGGGCGTCGACCCCAAACAGGCGGACCAGATCGTCCGCGGCTCCATCGTTCTGCCCAACGGTATCGGCAAGACGCTTCGGGTGATCGTGTTTGCCAAGGGCGACAAGGTGGACGAGGCCCGCGAGGCCGGGGCCGACGAAATCGGCGGCCCGGAGCTGGCCGAGAAGATCAAGGGCGGGTGGACCGATTTCGACGTCTGCATCGCCGCGCCGGACATGATGGGCGTGGTCGGCCCGCTGGGCAAGATCCTCGGCCCCCGGGGACTGATGCCCTCGCCCCGCGCCGGAACCGTGACCCCCGAGGTCGGCAAGACGATCCGCGAATACAAGGCCGGAAAGGTCGAGTTCCGCAACGACGCCGGCGGCATCATCCATGCCGTCGTGGGGAAGCTGAGCTTCGAGGACCAGAAACTGGTGGAGAACGTCCGGGCCTTCATCGCCCACGTCCTCTCCCTGAAACCCTCGACCGTCCGCGGGCAGTACGTCAAGAGCATCGCGATGAGCGCGACCATGAGTCCCAGCGTGCGCGTGGCAGCCTAACTATGAGCAAGTACGTTAAGAACCTGATAAGTGAAGATCTCCGCCGCCGGCTCCAGGGCGTCGACGACGCCTTGCTGGTCAACGTGGTCGGCTTGGACGCCACCGCCAGCAACCGGCTCCGCGCGGAGCTGCGGCAAAAGAACATCCGCGTGCTGGTGGTCAAAAACAGCCTGGCCGCCCGGGCTGCGGCGGGGACGCCCCTGGCAACGGCGTTGGAGGGGTTGGGTGGATCGGCCGCGATCTGCTGGGGCGCCGGCGACATCATCACCCTCGCCAAGGAGGTCACCCGGCTGGCCAGAGACCAACGCTTCGCTCCGTTCGCGGCCCTCGGGGGCGTGCTGGACGGCGAGAAGCTCTCGCCCGAGCAAGTTCACGAGGTCAGCAAGTGGCCCAGCCGGGAGGAGGTCCTGGGCATGCTTGTGGGCCAGATCCTCGGGCCCGGGGCCCGGTTGGCGTCGCAGTTGACCTCCGCCGGCGCGGGAGTCGCCGGCCAGATCAAGGAGTTGGCCGGCAAGGAGGAGTCGAAGGATGAGGGGCCGCTGGCGGCTTTAGCCGCGCCAGCAGCGGAGTCGCCCCACTGAGAACACCGAGAGCCAAAACGAAATCCAAACCGTAAAGACAGTACTGAGCTGGTATCGGCGGCCGGCCGTCGGCAGCCGTCCCGCCACGTCAAGCTAGAAAGGATCAATCCCGCGATGGCGACCGACGAAGCAGTCCGCGAGTATACTCCGCAAGCGAAGGAACTCGGCGACAAGATCGTGCAATTGACGCTCAAACAGGCCAAAGAGCTAAGCGACTATCTGGAGCAGGTCCACGGCATCAAGGCCGCTGCGGCCGGCGCCGTGATGATGGCCGCCCCAGCGGCCGCGGCCGCCGAGGCCAAGCCCGAACAGACCGAGTTCGACCTGATCTTGGAGGGTTACGGCGACAAGAAGATCAGCGTGATCAAAGAGGTCCGGGCAATGACCGGCCTGGGGCTGAAGGAGGCCAAGGACCTGGTCGAGGGCTTCCCGGCCAAAGTCAAGGAGGGGATCTCCAAGGAGGACGCCGAGAAGATCAAAGCCCAACTGGAAGCAGCCGGCGCGACGGTCTCGATCAAGTAAAAGCGTTCCACGGCCGCTTTTTCCCAATTGCGCCCTCACCCAAGGGACGAGGTGGTGTGCGCGGGCAGAGACTACTTGACCTTACGCAATCCCACCATCTTTTTTTCCGCAGGACGGACTCCGGCCGCCGGGGTCGGGGTGCGCCCTGGTTTGGCTTCTCCATTTTCCACCGTTTTGCCGGTCCGCTCTCCGGTAGAAAAGGGTGATGCTCTATGGCTACCCCCGCTCAACGGCTCTTGACGCTCCCGCACGTGCGACACTTCGGCAGCCGCCGGCAGCCCCATGCCATCCCCGACCTGACCCAGATCCAGACCCGCAGCTATGCCGAGTTCCTCCAGTACGACGTCCCCTGGCAGCAGCGGGAAGACTCGGGGCTGGAGGGCGTGCTGCGGGAAATCTTCCCGGTGGAAAGCTACGACAAGTCCCTCCGCCTGGAGTACGTCCGCTACGAGCTCGGAAAGCCCCGCTACGAGCCCGACGAGTGCCGCCAGTTGCGATTGACCTACGGCCGGCCCATGAAGGTCATCCTCCGGCTGACCAAGGAGCAGCCCATCGAGGAAGAGGTCTACCTCGGCGACCTGCCCATCATGCTCGGAGGCGGGGAGTTCATCATCAACGGCGCCGAGCGCGTGGTCGTGAGCCAGTTGCACCGCAGCCCCGGCGTGGATTTCGTCGCCGAGCTCGAAGGCGGCGAGCGCAAGCTCCATAGCTGCCGCGTCATTCCCGAGCGCGGCAGTTGGATCGAGCTCAACGTCACGCGCAAGGAAAGCCTCTCCGTGCGCATCGACCAGAGCGGCAAGTTCTCGGCCATGATGCTCTTGCGGGCCATGGACCCCAAGTACAGCCAGAACGCCGACCTCCTCCGGGTCTTCTACCCCACCAGCGCGGAAACGATCGTCGACGGCCGCAGCGTCGCCAAGATCGAGGGAAAGATCGCCGTGACCGACGTGGTTTACCCCACCGACAGCCCGCGCGCCGGCGAGATCCTGCTCGAGTGCGGGCAGAAAATCACCAAGAACGTGGCCGAGCAGATCTGCACGTCGGGGCTGAAGTCGGTCGAGGTCATGCCCGACGCGAATAACCCGCTCTTGTTGAACGCCTTGGCCGACGATCCCACGGCGAGCCACGAAGAGGCCCTGCTGCGGATCTACCAGCGGTTGCGGCCGGGGAACCCGCCGCAGTTGGGGAAGGCGCAGGCGCTATTCCACGAGAAGTTCTACGACGTCAACCGCTACCGTTTGGGCCGCGTGGGGAGGTTCCGCATCAACCGCAAGCTGAAGCTGGAGGTGCCGGAAGCCGAGATGACGCTGCGGCCGGAAGACCTGATCGCCGCGATGAAGTACCTGCTGGCCCTGCGGAGCGACGATTCTTCGGCCGAGATCGACGACATCGATCATTTGGGGAACCGCCGCTTGCGGACCATCGACGAGCTGGCCAGCGACGAGCTGCGCAAAGGGTTCCTGAAACTCCGCCGCACCGTGCAGGAGCGGATGAGCCTCAAGGACATCGAGGACATGACGCCCCGCAGCCTGGTCAACCCCAAGAGCGTCTCGGCCGCGATCGAGTACTTCTTCGGGCGCGGCGAGCTGTCGCAGGTCGTGGACCAGACCAATCCGCTCTCGATGCTCACCCACGAGCGGCGGCTTTCGGCCCTGGGGCCGGGCGGTCTGAACCGGAAGCGGGCCGGGTTTGAGGTCCGCGACGTCCACTTGTCCCACTACGGCCGGATCTGCCCGATCGAGACCCCCGAAGGCACCAACATCGGCCTGATCTCCAGCCTGGCGATCTACGCCGGCGTGGACGGTTACGGTTTCTTGGTCACGCCCTATCAGACGGTCAAGAAGGGGAAGCTCACCGATCAGATTGAGTGGCTCCGCGCGGACCAGGAGCACGAGGCATTCCTGGCCCCGGCCGACGCCACGATCGAGAACGACCGGCTCTCGGGCGATACGATCATTGCCCGGCACCGCGGCGACTTCGAATTGGTCCCCGTGGACCACGTCCAGTATATAGACGTGGCCCCCAGCCAGATGGTGGGCGTTTCCGCGGGGCTGATCCCGTTTTTGGAGCACGACGACGCCAACCGCGCGCTGATGGGCTCGAACATGCAGCGGCAGGCCGTGCCCCTGTTGATCACCGAGCCGCCGCTGGTGGGGACGGGGTTGGAGATCGAAGCGGCGCAGAACTCCAGCATGTTGATCCGCGCCCGCAACGGAGGCGCGGTGGGCTACGTCGACGGGCAGCGGATCGAAATCGGCAAAGACGTCTACAAGCTGCGCAAGTTCGTGGGCCTCAACGAGCGGACCTGCCAGAACCAGAAGCCGATCATCCGCGTCGGCCAGAAGGTCGAAAAGGGCCAGGTGATCGCCGACGGCGCCGCGACCTGCCAGGGCGAGCTCGCCCTGGGGCGCAACGTCCTGGTCGCCTTCATGGCTTGGGACGGGTTCAACTTCGAGGACGCCATCATCATCAGCGAGGAGCTGGTCGAGGCCGACACCTACACCTCGCTCCACATCGAGGAATTCGACGCCGAAATCCGCGAGACCAAGCTCGGCCGCGAGGAATTCACCCGCGACATCCCCAACGTCAGCGAGAAGGCCCTCCGCAACCTCGACGAGAGCGGCATCGTCCGCGTGGGGACCTACGTCCGCCCCGGCGACGCGCTGGTCGGCAAGGTCTCGCCCAAGTCCAAAACCGAGCTCACGCCCGAAGAGAAGCTGCTCCACGCGATCTTCGGCCGGGCGGGCGAGGACGTCAAGAACGACTCCCTGGAGGTGCCTTCGGGGATTGAAGGGATCGTGATCCACACCCAGAAGTTCTCCCGCCGGATGAGCCTCTCGGAGGAGGAGCGCAAGGACTTCGAAAAGGCCCTCAAGGACGCCGAGGCCGAAGGAAACGCCAAGATCGCCGAGGCCTTTGGGACGCTCGTGGCGCGGATCGAGGAGGTCGTCAAGAAAAAGCTGACCGACGAGGACGGCACGCCGCTGGTCGAGGGCCAGGAGCACCGCTACGTGGCCGAGCAGGCCCATCGCTTCCGCCCGGAAACCCTCGAGATCCGCGGCGCCAAGCAGAAGGCCGAGGTCGAGAAGGCCTGCCGCGAGCTTTGGCCGGCCGTGGAGGCCGCCATCGACGACCGCGACCGCCGACTGAACTCCATGAAGCGGGGCGACGAGCTTCGCAGCGGAGTGCTGCAAATGGTCAAGGTCTACATCGCCGCCAAGCGCGTCATCTCGGTCGGCGACAAGGTGGCCGGACGCCACGGCAACAAGGGCGTGGTCTCCAAAATCCTCCCCAAGGAAGACATGCCCTATCTGGCCGACGGCACCCCCGTGCAGATCCTCTTGAACCCGCTGGGCGTCCCCAGCCGTATGAACGTGGGCCAGATCCTCGAGACGCACCTCGGCTGGGCCGGGGCCAAGCTCGGCTTCCGCGCCATCACCCCGGTGTTCAACGGGGCCACCGAAGACGACATCCACGCCGCCCTGGAAGAGGCCGGCTTGCCCAGGCGAGGAAAAACGACCCTCTACGACGGCCGCACCGGCGAGCCGTTCGAGCAGGAGGTCACCGTGGGCTACATCTACATGATGAAGCTCCACCACCTGGTGGACGACAAGGTCCATGCCCGCTCCACCGGCCCCTATTCGCTGATCACCCAGCAGCCGCTGGGCGGCAAGGCCCGGTTCGGCGGGCAGCGGTTCGGCGAAATGGAGGTCTGGGCCCTGGAGGCCTACGGCGCGGCCTACATCCTCCAGGAACTCTTAACCGTCAAGAGCGACGACGTGGAGGGCCGCACCAAGATATACGAGTCGATGGTCAAGGGCGAAAACACGCTGGAAGCCGGCACCCCGGCCAGCTTCGACGTCTTGACCAACGAAATCCGCGGCCTGGCCCTGAACATGCAGTTGGAGAAAGGGCGGGTGTAGGAGCGGGATTGGGGATTAGGGATTCGATGTAAAGCCGCGACCAGTGGTCGCGGCCGATGCGCCACTTTGCATTTTGCATTCTTCACTCTGCACTTTTCACTATCCATAGCACGGCAACCAACTCCCTGAACCCTAGCCCCTATCCCCTCGGATAAGGAGTGCCAGAAGTGAGTGTAGGCGAAACCTCTTACGACCGGATCAACGACTACGCCTCGGTCAAAATCAGCCTGGCCCGGCCGCACGACATCCGCAGTTGGTCGTTCGGCGAGGTCAAGAAGCCCGAAACCATCAACTACCGCACCTACCGCCCGGAGAAGGACGGCCTGTTCTGCGAGCGGATCTTCGGCCCGGAAAAGGACTGGGAATGCGCCTGCGGCAAGTACCGCGGCATGAAGTACAAGGGGATGATCTGCGACCGGTGCGGCGTGAAGATCACCCACAGCCGGGTCCGCCGCAAGCGCATGGGACACATCGAGATGGCCGCCCCGGTGGTCCACATCTGGTTCTTCAAGGCCATGCCCAGCCGCTTGGGCACGCTTCTGGCCATGAAGACCACCAGCCTGGAAAAGGTCATCTACTTCCAGGATTACGTGGTCGTGGACCCCGGCGCCACCGCGCTCAAGAAGCAGCAGCTCCTCACCGAGGAAGAATACCGCAAAGCCAGGCAGGAATACGGCGACGGGGCCTTCAAGGCCGAGATGGGGGCCGAGGCCGTGCGCAAGCTCCTGATGGACCTCGACCTGGTGACGCTCTCTCAAGAACTCCGCGTCGATCTCACCGAAACCAACTCCAAGCAAAAGAAGAAGGACCTCATCAACCGACTCAAGATCGTCGAGGCCATCCGCGACAGCGACAACCGACCCGAATGGCTGGTCCTCGACGTGATCCCCGTCATCCCGCCCGACTTGCGCCCGCTGGTCCTCTTGGATTCCGGCAACTTCGCCACCAGCGACCTGAACGACCTCTACCGCCGCATCATCAACCGCAACAACCGGCTCAAAAAGCTCGTCGACCTCAACGCCCCGGAGGTCATCATCAAGAACGAGAAGCGGATGCTCCAGCAGTCGGTCGATGCCCTGTTCGACAACAACCGCTGCAAGCGCCCCGTGCTGGGCTCCAGCAACCGGCCCCTGAAGTCCCTCACCGACATGATCAAGGGCAAGCAGGGCCGCTTCCGCGAAAACCTCCTCGGCAAGCGCGTGGACTACTCCGCCCGGAGCGTGATCGTGGTCGGGCCGAACTTGCGCCTGCACCAGTGCGGCCTTCCCAAGAAGATCGCGCTGGAGCTCTACCAGCCCTTTATCATCCGCCGGCTCAAGGAACTCGGCCACGCCGACACCATCAAAAGCGCCAAAAAAATGCTCGAGCGCAAGGACGAGGAGGTCTGGGACATCCTCGAAGAGGTCATCCGCAACCACCCCGTGATGCTCAACCGCGCCCCCACGCTCCACCGCATGGGCATCCAGGCCTTCGAGCCGGTGCTCGTGGAAGGCAACGCCATCAAGCTCCACCCCCTGGTCTGCAAGGGCTTCAACGCCGACTTCGACGGCGACCAGATGGCCGTCCACCTCCCCCTGTCCATCGAGGCCCAGGTCGAGGCCCACACGCTCTTGATGGCCACCAACAACATCTTCAGCCCCGCCAACGGCGCGCCGATCATCAGCCCCTCGCAGGACGTGGTCATGGGCTGCTACTACATGAGCCTCGCCCTGCCGAGCCGGAAGGGCGAGGGCATGGCGTTCGCCTCCTTCGAGGAGCTGCAACTGGCCTACTCCCTGGGAGTGGTCGATACGCACGCCATGATCCGGGTGCGACTGCCCCTCGGCCGCCACGTCAAAGGCCGTCCCGACGTCTCTCCCGGCTCGCTCATCGAGACCACCACCGGCCGCATCATGTTCAACCTGATGCTGCCCGAAGGGATGCCCTTCTACAACGAGACCTTGCGCTCCTCCGCCCTCGCCTCCGTGATCTCCGACTGCTACGAGATCCTTGGCCGCCGGGCCACCATCGACCTCTTGGACGACATGAACCTGCTGGGCTTCCGCGAGGCCACCCGCAGCGGACTCTCCTTTGCCACCGACGACCTGATCACCCCGCCCAACAAAGCCAAGATCATCGCCGCCGCGGAGAAAAACGTCCTCCGCATCATGAAGCTGTACCAAAGGGGAATCATCACCGAGGGCGAGCGCTACAACCAGGTCCTCGACGCCTGGACCCACGCCCGCGAGCAAATCACCACCGAGATGATGCAGGAGTTGGAAAACGACTACCGCTTCCCCGGATTCGTCAACCCCATCTTCTTGATGGCCCACTCCGGGGCCCGCGGCGGCGTCGAGCAGATCCGCCAGCTCTCCGGGATGCGCGGGCTAATGGCCAAGCCCTCCGGTAAGATCATCGAGACCCCGATTAAGGCCAACTTCCGCGAAGGATTGAGCGTCCTGGAGTACTTCAGCTCCACGCACGGGGCCCGCAAGGGCCTGGCCGATACCGCCCTGAAGACCGCCGACTCGGGCTATCTCACCCGAAAGCTGGCCGACGTGGCCCAGAACGTCGTCGTGACCACTCACGATTGCGGCACCACCCAGGGCATCACCAAGGGCGTCATCTACCGCGGCGAGAAGGTCGATGTCAGCCTGGCCGACTCGGTCCGCGGGCGCGTCAGCCGCGCCAATATCGTCAACCCGATCACCGACGAGGTGATCGTCCGCGAAAACGAGCTGATTACCGCCGAAATCGCCCGCAAGATCGAAGAGCTGGGACTGGAGAAGATCCAGGTCCGCAGCCCGATGACCTGCGAGGCGACGTTGGGCGTCTGTGCGCTCTGCTACGGCATGGACCTTTCGACGGGATCGTTGGTCGAGGAAGGAATGGCGGTGGGAATCATCGGGGCCCAGAGCATCGGCGAGCCGGGGACCCAGTTGACCATGCGGACCTTCCACATCGGCGGCACCGCCGCCCGCGCCGTCGAGGAGAACGAAATCCGCGCCAAGCGGTCCGGTGTGGTGAAGTTCACCCGGCTCAAAGTGGTCCGCAACGACGCCGGCCAGCAAGTCGTGCTCACCCGAAACGGCGAAATCCTCCTGGTGGACCCCAAGGGCCGGGAACTGGAGAAGTACGAGGTTCCCGCCGGCGCCCACTTGATCGCCGAGGAAAACCAGGAGATCCAGGCCGGCTCGTTGCTCTGCCAGTGGGACCCCCACAGCATCCCCATCCTCGCCGAAGTCGGCGGCAAGGTCCGCTACGAGGACATCCTCGAAGGCGAAACCGTCCGCATGGAAAAGGACGCCGCCGGCACCGTGCGCCGCCTCATCATGGAGCACAAAGGCGACCTCCACCCCCAGGTCGTGCTCGAAGACCCTTCCGGCAAGATCCTCGACTTCTACTACCTCCCCGAAAAGGCCCACATCGAGGTCAATGAGGGAAACCAGATCTCCGCCGGCACGCTCCTGGCCAAGACGCCCCGCGAGGTTTCCGGCACCCAGGACATCACCGGCGGACTGCCCCGGGTGACCGAGATCTTCGAGGCCCGCAAACCCAAAGACCCCGCCGTGATCGCCGAGATCGACGGCACCGTCGAGCTCTTGGGCGAGAAACGCCGCGGCAAGCGGACCATCATCGTGCGGAGCGAGAGCAGCATCGAGCGCGAGCACCTCGTCTCCCACGGCAAGCACCTCCGCGTCCATGCAGGCGACTTCGTTCGGGCCGGCGAGGCCCTGGTGGACGGACCGCTGGTGCCCCACGACATCCTGCGGATCTCCGGCGAAGAGGCCGTCCAGCAGTACCTGGTCCGCGAAATCCAGAACGTCTACCGCAGCCAGCGCGTGGAGATCAACGACAAACACATCGAGATCATCGTGTCCCAGATGCTCCGCAAGGTCCGCGTGGAGTCCGGCGGCGACAGCGGCCTGCTCGAAGGGAGCGTGATGGACAAGTTCGAGTTCCGCAAGGCTAACGAGCAGTTGGCCGAGTGCGTGAAGGTCGCGGATCCGGGCGACACCGATTTCGCCGCCGGCGACATTGTCCGCCGCGAGATATTCGATCAGAAGAACGCCCAGTTTGAGGCCAGCGGCGGCAAGCCGGCCAAAGGCGTCCGGCCCACCCCGGCCACCGCCAGCACCCAGCTCTTGGGCATCACCAAGGCGGCCGTCCAGAGTTCCAGCTTCATCTCCGCAGCCAGCTTCCAGGAGACCACCAAGGTGCTCACCGAAGCGGCCCTGGCGGGCAAGGTGGACCGGCTGGTCGGGCTGAAGGAGAACGTGATTCTGGGGCATCTGATCCCCGCTGGAACGGGGTTTCGCGTCTACCAGGATGCGGAGGTTCGGTTTCGGCCATCGGCGATTGCCGAGATGGCCGCCCGCAAAGAGCTGGCCCCGCGGCCGTTGTTCCCCCTATTGGAGGGTGCCCCTGAACTGGAGGCGGGGACCGTGCCCTTTGCGCCCCCGACGCCCGGAGAGCCCTCGATTGAGCAAACCAGTCGGATGGCTTCGGAGCTGGACAAGCTCTTTAGTGCCGAACCGCCCCCGTCGGAGCCCCAGAACCCGGGACCGGCTTGACACCGGGGGCTGGAGACTGGAGACTGGAGACTCGGGACCGGAGGCTGGGACGAAGTCCCGCCATGAATCTCCACTATGTCGATGCCCGTGTAATGGAATTGGTGGGACTTCGTCCCACCCTACCGTGTGCCTACCGTTTACCGTCAACTGAGCTAGAGCCATGCCGACGATCAATCAACTGGTCCGTAAGCGCCGCCGTCCGCAACGCCGGGCGAGCAAGGCCCCGAGGTTGGAGAAATGCCCCCAAAAGCAGGGGGTGTGCCTCCAGGTCAAGACCATGACCCCTAAGAAGCCCAACTCGGCCTTGCGCAAGATCACCCGCGTGCGCCTCACCAGCACCGGCGAAGAGGTCACGGTCTACATCCCCGGCGAGGGGCATAGCCTCCAGGAGCACTCGATGGTCCTGGTCCGGGGCGGCCGCATCCGCGACCTGCCCGGCGTCCGCTACCAGGTCGTGCGCGGGACGCTGGATTGCCTCGGAGTGGAAAACCGAAAGCAGTCCCGCAGCCGCTACGGCATGAAAAAAAAGTAGGCTTTCAGCAGTCAGCAAGCAGCTATTGGCGTTCGGCATTCATCCTTCATCCCTCATCCTTCATCCCTGACTCCCATGGGTCGTTTCACCGCCAGCAGAAAGACGTTGCGGCCGGACCCGCGCTACGGGTCGCTCTTGGCCAGCAAGTTCATCAACAGCATTATGTGGAACGGCAAGAAGACCGTTGCCCAGATCGTCTTCTATTCCGCCCTGGACATCATCCACCAGAAGATGCCCGACGTGGACCCGATCGAGGTCTTCACCCAGGCGGTGGAGAACGTCAAGCCGAACATCGAAGTCCGGTCGCGCCGGGTGGGCGGGGCCTCCTACCAGGTGCCCATACAGGTCAATAAGCAGCGCCAGCAGTCGCTGGCGATCCGCTGGCTCCGGATGGCCTGCCGCGAGAAGAAGGGCCGCCCCATGCAGGAGAAGCTCGCCGCCGAATTGATGGCCGCCTACAAGCGTGAGGGCGCCGCCATGACCCGCCGCGAAAACGTCCACCGCATGGCCGACGCCAACAAGGCCTTCGCCCACTTCGCGTGGTAGGTCGCAAGCCGTTTCGGATCGCCTCAGACCTCTTCCATCATCGCCGCCAGTCGCTTCGCACTAAGGAACAACCGGTAGGGACGGCCCGGAAGCTCCTCGAAATCCCAATGCCGGTAGAACGCCTTCGCGGCGTCCGTGAGGCAATCGAGGATCACCGCGACGAACGCGAACGTCTTGCCGGCGTCCCAACAGTCGCGCAAGGCCTGTGCCAGGAGCAGACACCCGAGTCCCCGGCCTTGATGCCCCCGATCCACGCCCAGCCACGCCAACACGGCGACCGGCAACACGCGACGCGACAACCGCTTGGTCAAATGGGCGGGCAGCTCGCCGAAATCCACCTGCCCGGTCGCAGGTCGGCCGCACTGGTTCTGGCGAATCAGCAGCACCGCTTCTGACGAATCATCAGCATTGCTTCTGGCGAAACAGCAGCATTGCTTCTGGCGAAACAGCGGCGCACGCCCGGAAAGTCTCCGCAGTTACCCCATCTGGCCTGGGCGATGCCGGCTCTGCCGCGTATGCCATCTGTGCCGGATATTCTCTGAATGCCCGTGGTAGGACGTGCCGATGCTGTCTGTGGGCTGCCCCGCCCGCCGCGCGTGTCGGCGCGGCCGGGCTGATTCGCGCCCGCTGAGCCGACCCTTGATCTTGACTTAAAAGGGGGGAACACCCATGACCCGCCGCATTGCCTTCGTGCTACTCGCCGCAGTCGCTTTCGGAGCCTTCGCGTCCGCCTCCGAGGCCCAGGCCCAGCAAGCCTTCAATCGCCAGTGGGGTCAGACCTACTCGACCCAGGACTGGAACCGCTTCTACCATTATCCCTACGTCTACTATCCGCAGAACTTCTGGGGCACGGACTACTACCGCAGCTCCGAAAGCCTCTACTACCGCTACCCGCCCGAAATGCGGATCCCGGTGTACAACAACCGGTGGCAGAACTTCTTGCCCGAGCCCCGCCGGTACCACCAGGGAAGCCACTTCATCCTGGATATCTTTTAGCAGTAGGCAGAGCTACCCGTACGTTGCGGCGAAGCGGTAGTAGATCTCAGCCGCCTGGTGGACTTCGTCCAGGTCGATCCACTCGTCCGCCGTGTGGGCCTGCGCGATCGACCCCGGCCCGAACACGACCGCCGGGATCCCTGCCGCCGCTAGAACGGCCGCATCCGTGGCGTAGGGGACGCCGACCTGACGGCTTTGGCCTGCCACCTCACATGCCGCCGAAGCCAGGCGCTCGGCCAGCGGCCCATTGGCGTCGTTGTCCAGCGGCAGCCCGCTCATCAGCGGCGGCTCGTGCTCCAGCCAGGCCGCGGCGTCGCATTCGCGTTGGAGATACTCGATCAGATGGCTTTGGGCCACCCCGGGCTCCTCGCGCCCGGCCAGCCGGCGGTCGATCTCGATGGTACACCGATCGGGCACGGTGTTGACGCTCACGCCTCCGACGATCGTCCCCACGCTCAAGGTCGCCCCGCCGCACAGCGGATGAAACCCGAGGGGGCCGACCACCTCCTTCTGGTAACGCTCGATCGCCACCAGCGCCCGGGCCATTCGGTAGATGGCGTTTTCGCCGGCTTCGGGCTGGGCGCTATGGGCGGCGCGGCCGCGGGCGTGGCACCGCCAGCGGACCACGCCTTTATGGGCAACGACGACCTGGAGGCTGGTTGGCTCGGCCACCACCGCTGCATCCGGCCGGCGAGGGAGGAGTTTCGAGACGCCGGGCTCCCACAGTCGCGGCAAGGCCGCGGCCCCCGTGAATCCGAACTCCTCGTTGACCGTGCAGGCCAGGACGATCGTCGGCATGGCAGCCGGCCGCTCCTGGTGCAGCCGGGCGATGGCCGCCAGCATCGCCGCCATTCCCCCCTTCACGTCGCAGGCGCCGCGGCCGTAGAGCCGGTTCTCGTGGATCCGCGGCGTCCAAGGCGGGATGGTCATCCCCGCGCCCGGCACCGTGTCCTGATGGACCGAGAAGAGCACCAGTCGGCCTCCTGCCTCGGGCGGAACATGGCCGACGACGCTGGCGAGGATATTGTCCCGTCCGGGATGGACCGGCTGCCGCTGTAACGGAATCCCGAGGCTCCGAAACAGCGTCTCGAGGTGGTCGGTCAAGCGCGCTTCGCCGAGCCGGTCGCCATCGCAGGAAAGACCCATTGGGTTGACGCTTGGAATGGCCACCAGTTGACAGAGCGTCTGGATAGGGTCGATCATGGAGTGATTAGCCGCACGGAAGAAAAAGGGCGACACGCGTCGTCGCGAAACGCCGTTTGGCGCGCATTGTAGCACCCGCCAACCCCCCGGCAATATGCCGACTGCCTCATCGAGGGGAGGAGAGCGACCCTTGGCGCCAGTTGACCGCGTCGGAAAAAATTTCGCGGATTCCCCTTGAAGGTGGGGTTGAGAGAGGGACGCGCGGAGACGATAATCTGTCTATGTGAGGGGCTTTGCCCCTCGCCCTTTCGCCCTTCGTAGGTCCCTGCCCCGCCTACGAAGGGCTGTTTTTTTGCGCCTTCTTCGATTCCTTGTTTCCCAAGCCTTGCCCGCCTGCCCGTCGGGTCGATTGACGCTCGCCAACATGGCCCATAGAATTCTTGGTCTCGTACTACCCGAGGGTGATTGCTGACTGGGGGCATTCGGTCGATTGGGCTATTGGGGCCAGTTGCACGGAGGAGTCGAAGTTGCAGACCGCGGTGTTTCCCGTCCTTCTGCTCTTCGCAGCGGTGATCGGCCTGGCGATCCTGTTGCTGCTGTTGGGGCGCATCTTTAACCCCACGCGGGGCAACCCGGTCAAACGGATGCCCTACGAGAGCGGCATGGACCCGATCCACGACACCCGCCGCCGCTTCGACGTTCGCTTCCACCTCGTGGCGATTGCCTTCCTGGTGTTTGACGTGGAGTTGTTGTTCCTTTACCCGTGGGCGGTGGCCGTTCGGCAGCCGACCGGCGCCGCGGCCTCGGCCGTGACGGCAGGCGCCCTTGGATCGGCGCCGGCCCCCGCCGCGCCCGAGGGAGCAGTCGCTCCCCCGCCGCTGGTCCGGCCGGTGTTCATTGGCGGAATGTTGTTCCTGATGCTTCTTACCCTCGGCTTCGTCTACGACTGGCGCAAAGGCATCTTCCGGTGGCGGTAGAACTGCCCGACAACGTGGTCGTCACTAAGCTCGACAAGCTGGTGAGTTGGTGCCGGAAGAACAGCCTCTGGCCCATGCCCTACGCCACGGCCTGTTGCGGGATCGAGCTGATGGCCACCGGGGCCAGCCGCCACGACCTGGCGCGTTTCGGGGCCGAGGTCTTCCGCTTCAGCCCCCGCCAGTGCGACCTGCTGATCGTTGCCGGCCGGGTGGTGATGAAGATGCTCCCCGTGCTCCAGCGGATCTGGCTCCAGATGCACGAGCCCAAGTGGTGCATCTCCATGGGGGCCTGTGCATCGACCGGGGGCGTGTTCGACACCTACTCGGTGGTCCAAGGGATCGACCGTTTCCTCCCCGTGGACATGTACGTGCCCGGCTGCCCGCCGCGCCCGGAACAGCTCATGCAGGCGATCATCGACTTGCAGGCGAAGATCCAGCGCGGGGGCACGATGTTCGGCCGCGAGTTCGATGCGCCCCAGCGGCAGCGCCCGCCCAAAGCGCTGCGAGAAAACTGAGCCCTTCCTTTCTACTGTCTACGGTCTACTGTCTACTGTCTACGGTCTACTGTCTACTGGATACCGTCTGCTGAATACCGTCTGCCTCCGCATGGCCGAACCAGCCACCATCGCCGCCCTGAAATCCCTTTTCCCCGACCTGTCGTTCAGTGAGTTTCGGGGCCAGACTCGCGCGGTCGTGCCGCGCCGGTCCATCTATCAAGTTCTCCAAACGCTCAAAGACCGGTTCGGTTTCGATCTCCTGGTCGACGTCACCTGCGTCGATTACCTCCACTACCGCGGCGCAAAGGACCGATTCGGGCTGGTCTACCTGCTGGCCAATGTGCAAACCAACGAGCGGATCATTGTGCGGACGTTCGTCAACGACCCGGAGCCGACGGTCCCTTCGATCGTCCCTTTGTGGGAAGGGGCCAATTGGTTGGAGCGGGAGGTGTGGGACCTGTTCGGAATCCGTTTCGACGGCCATCCCGACCTGCGGCGGATCGTGCTCCCCGAGGAGTTCACCGCCCACCCGCTGCGCAAGGATTACCCGCTCCAGGGCCGCGGCGAGCGGCACAACTTTCCGGTGATTACAAGGGCGAAGAGTTAAGAAGAGACGGTAGGTGGTAGGTGGCATGTAAAGTCCCCCACCTACCACATGCCACCTACCACCTACTACATGCCACCTACCACATACCACCTTCCAGGTGTTTGACCGATGCCCCTGACCCCGATCCACTCCCGCAACCTGGCCCACGACGAGCCGCAGCAGTACCTGTGGACCATGAACTTCGGGCCCCAGCACCCGGCCACCCACACCACGATCCGCCTGGTGCTGAAGCTCGACGGCGAGCGGGTCGTGGACGCCATGCCCGACATCGGCTACCTCCATTCGGGCTTCGAGAAGCTCGGCGAGCACTTGGATTTCAACCAGTACGTCGCGGTGACCGACCGGATGAATTACTGTTCGCCCATGGCCAATAACGTGGCCTGGCACCTGGCGGTCGAGAAGCTCTTGGGGATCGAAGTCCCGCCGCGGTGTCAGTACCTCCGGGTGATCGTCGCCGAGCTGGCCCGCATCAGCGATCACCTCGTGTGCAACGCGGCCGTGGGGCTGGATACGGGGGCCTTCACCTTCTTCGTCTACGCCTTCAACCCGCGCGAGCAGATCTACGACATCTTCGAGGCCCTTTGCGGCGCCCGCTTCACCAACAGCTACACGCGGGTGGGCGGCCTGATGTACGACGCCACGCCCAAGGCCATCGAGATGATCCGCGAGTTCCTCCGCGGCTTGCCCAAGGCGCTCGTCGACATGCGGCGGCTGCTGGACGGCAACCGGATTTTCGTCGAG
>Ga0315293_10001772_pt1 | contig 20981 bp, 15 predicted proteins | sample YL17G13_20_MG_FD_203071 | JGI IMG/M metagenome (GOLD analysis project Ga0315293, IMG submission 203071) | Sediment microbial communities from Yellowstone Lake, YNP, Wyoming, USA - YL17G13_20 | ecosystem: Environmental > Aquatic > Freshwater > Lake > Sediment | place: USA: Wyoming | collected... | reverse complement strand
GCTCCGGGACGCAGTCGGGCCCGACGCCGTCGACGCCATCCTGGCCCGCCGGGTCCCTGCCCCCCTTGTGCCCCTAAGCAGCACCGACCTGCGCGCACGCATCCGCTCAGGCGCATCGGTCGCGGGCCTCGTGCCAGCCAGCGTCGCCGCCTACATTGCCGCCAACGGCCTCTATGCGGCCACAGCAACTGGGGCATAGACCCCTTCGGCAGGGCCACACTCCAATTGGAGTGTGGCACCGGGCAAGGCGGCGTTCCACGTGGAACATGCCTCAGAGGATGCGCTCAAGGATCCGCTCAGCGTCGTCGTGGCTGAAGAACTCGATCACAATCCGCCCGCTGCCGGCACGGCTGCCCTCCTCAACCGTCACCTTGGTGCCAAGTGCCTCCCGCAGGCGGGCCTCCAACTCGCGGATGTGGGCCCCCTTCTCTGCCCGCTTGCCGCGCTTCTGGGGTGGGCGGCTGGGGCCCGTCAGGGCCTCGACCTGCCGGACGGACAAGCCCTCGCGGACCACCCGCGCAGCCACGGCCAGTTGCCGCTTTGGGTCTGACAGGGCTAAGAGTGCCCGGGCGTGCCCCATAGCGACTTGGCCTGACCGCACCAGAACCTGGACGGGGTCCGGCAGTTCCAGAAGGCGGACCATGTTCGCAATCGTACTCCGGTCGAGGCCCAGCCGCTCTGCCGCATGCTCTTGCGTCAGGCGTGTGCTCTCGAGGAACGCCTTGAAACTCCGGGCCTTCTCGATCGGGTCGAGGTCCTCCCGCTGGAGGTTCTCGATCAGAGCGACCTCGAGCATCCGGTCGTCCGGCACCTGACGCACGACGGCCGGGATCTCCGCCAGGCCGGCCGCCTGGGCGGCCCGAAATCGGCGCTCGCCCGCCACGATCTGGTACCGATCGCCGCGGGCCCGTGCCAGGATCGGCTGAAGCACGCCGTGCTCGCGGATCGAGGCCTTGAGATGCTCGAGTTCCCCCGGCTTCATCACCTGGCGCGGCTGCTGGGGGTTCGGATCCAGGAGGCCTAGAGGGATGCTCGTCACCGGGCCAGCCACGGGCGGCTCAGCGATGGCATCCTGGCGGGCAAGCCCGCGGAGCAGGCCGTCCAGGCCGCGGCCGAGTCTGCGTTCAGGCATGCGTTCCTTCCTCCCTCGGGAGCGGCACCAAGCCTCGGGCAATCACCTCGAGGGCCAGTTGCAGGTACGCCCGGGCCCCGCGCGAGCGCGGGGCGTAGTCGATGACCGACAGGCAGTGGCTCGGGGCCTCCGCAAGGGCGATGTCGCGGGGAATGGTGGTCTCGAAGACGGGGTCGTCAAGTTTGCCCCGGACCTCGGCCTCCACCTCGCCGCTGAGGTCGGCTCGCGGATCGTACATGGTCAGCAGGACACCAGCCACCCGCAGCGGGGTCCGCTCCGCCTGCTGGCGGACGGCACCGATCAGTTGGACCAAGCCCTCCAGGGGATAGTACTCGCACTGGATAGGGATGAGAACGCCATCGCTGGCGGCCAAGGCGTTGCGGGTCAGGGGACCGAGCGACGGGGGGCAGTCGATCAGGGTGACGTCGAAACCGGGGTTTGACGGCCTGCTCAGGGCCTTCCCGAGCAGGGCCGAGGGCATCTGGCCCTGGGCGGCCAGGCGCTCGAGATCCCTCCCCGCGGGGAGGCATGCCACGTTGGTCCAGGACGTCCGTACGATCGGCAGGGCGGCGTCGTCCCGGCTAAACGCGGGGCTCGCCGGGACGGGGTCAACACCCATGCCGCTCGTGGCGTTCGCCTGGGGGTCGATGTCAACGAGGAGGACGGAGGCTCCCGCGAGGCCGAGGGCGTGAGCCAGGTTGGTGGCGGTCGTCGTCTTGCCGACCCCGCCTTTCTGGTTGGCCACGGAGAGGGTGACGGGCACGGCTGGCTCCCCTGTCGGAGGCATTGTAGGGCAGGGCGGTGGGAGGGCAACAGAAAAGCGGTTGCGGGGGCCCGGCGGGGGCCTATAATGCGCGCCGGGAGGGCGGCGGACCGGCCGATGTTCCACGTGGAACAAGGGCGGCGGAATGGTGGTACGGAGACATGTACATTACACTGGCCGCGTCCAGGGCGTCGGTTTCCGGTACGCCGCCGTCGGCCTCGCTCGGGGCAGGGGGGTCTCGGGGTGGGTCAGGAACCTCGCGGACGGCCGGGTCGAGATCGTCGTCGAGGGGCAGGAAACGGCCGTCCTGGGGTTTCTGGGTGCTCTTCGGGACCGGATGGGGGCTTATATCCGGAAGGCCGAGGAGCGGGATGGGCCGGCCACGGGCGAATTCGAGGCCTTCGACGTGGCCTACGACTGGGGGTGAGCCGTGACCGGGGGACGGGCGCTCGCGGGGATCGCGCTGAACACGATCCGGGAGACGTTCCGGCAGCCGTTCTACTTCCTCCTGATGGGCGTGACGATCGCGGCCCTCCTGGTGGCCCTGTTGTTCCCGTTCTTCACGTTCGGCTACGATACGGACATGTACAAGGACTTGGGCCTGTCGTTCATCCTCGTGTTCATGCTGGTGGCGGGGGTGACGGCGGCCGCCACGGGGGTGGCGCGGGAGGTGGAGGACCGGACGGCCCAGACGATCCTCTCGAAGGCCCTGGGGCGCTGGCAGTTCGTGGTGGGCAAATACCTGGGGGTCCTGGCGGCGGTGGGGGTGGCGATCGCACTCGTGGGGGTGGTGTTCGCGGCCGCAGTCTACTACTACGTGGCGCTGGACGCCGCCCGAGGCGGGGGGCGCGGGGTGCCGATGGGCATCGGCTACGAGGTCGAGGCGTTCCGGGCGCTCCAGTGGAACCAGGCGCTCACCGTCACGCCCGGGATCGTCCTGGTGTTTCTGCAAGTGGCTGTGATTTCAGCACTTGCGACGGCCCTGTCGACTCGCCTGAGCGTCCTCGCCAGCGTCGCCGTCAGCTTGGCGATGTTCGTCATCGGCCATCTGACGGTGTTCCTGGAAGGGGGGATGCGGGCGGCCGACGAGACCGTCCGCGGGCTGACGTGGGGCCTGCTGGCCGCGGTGCCGTTCCTGGAGATCTTCAACCTGAACCAGAAACTGAGTCACACGGTCCTCGCACCGCTGGAGGTGGGGACGCCCGGGGCGGCGGCATGGTCGGCGGTATGGGGTTACGTGGGCTGGGCCTCGCTGTATGCCCTTGCGTACGTTGGATTTGCGGTCGGTCTGGGGGTCGTCCTGTTCCGCCGGCGCGCGCTGGGGTGAGAAGAGGCCTTGGGCCGCCGGGCACGTCCCAAGAGGAGCGAACTCCTACCAGCGCCAGCCGCCGCCCCCGCGCGGGGGACGGGGGTCGTTGCCGGCATCGTCGCCGGCGTCCGGCGGCCCTGGCCGTCTCGGCCGGGGCGGCGGGACCGGTCCTTCGCCGAAGTCGGGGGCGTCGACCCAGAGGAACGGCACCAGGTAGACCATGGAGTCCGACTCGACGCTGAAGGTCTGGGCAGCGAGGCCCGCCAGGACGACCCAGTCGCCCGGCGCCGGGGCGTCATCGGCCTTCTCGGGTGCGGCGGCGGGCAGGGCGTCGGAGCGGACGGCGATGTCCGAGCCACCCTGGGCGGGGACGAGAATCGTGTACTGGCCGTCAGGGGCCTGCAACGTGTCGCGAACGCGGGCGTAGACCACGAGGCCCTTGGGGAAACCGGCCCGGCCGAGGCCCATCTGCGGGGCACGGACCAGGGCAGTCCGGAAGCCCTCCTCGGCCTTCGCAATACCCTGGAGGAGGCCGCCGCCGGCCGCCAGGGACGTGCGGCGGGCGCGCTCGTCCTGGCCGGGGACGTGGACGAAACGGGCGCCTTGGGCGGCGAACTGGGCGAGTTGAGTGGCGGCGGCGGAAGGGCAGGCGATCTTCTCGCCGTTGCAGCCGGGGCACGGCCGGCGCCGGCCATATATGCCCTCGACGATGGTTCCCTTGCCGCTGCACCGCTTGCAGACGAGTCCCGTCTTGGTGGTCTCGACGAGTTGGCCGAACTCGGTGGCCCCGGGCGGGTCCCCCGCGACGCGGAGGATCTGGACCGGCCAGAGGGGTTTCGGCAGGTCGGCGAAGGGCTTCAGTTCCGGTTTGGCCGAGAGGAGCGCCCCGTGCATGACGTCGGACGGGACAACGGTCAGAAGGGTGGTGTTCCGGCTGGCGAGCAGGAGCGTGATCCCGAGGACGGCCCCGGTCTGGTCGAGGATGGGCGCGCCGGAGGCGCCGGGGAGCGTCCCGCCGGTGAGGAAGAGGAAGCCCCAAGTCTCGGCAGGGGGGGCGACGCCGAGGCGGGCGGCCAGGTCCGCGGTGCCCTGGCCGGGGCCGAGGCGCCCGACGACGTTGGCGAGGCGGTTGCCCCACTGCCATCCGAAGAGGACGACCGGCAGGGGCGAGGGCCCGATCGGTTCGGACGACAGGGTCAGGCCCGCCCGGGACAGGGTGTCGCCAAGGTGGATGGCGGCCAAGCCGATGCTGGGGTTCGCCAAGCCGAACTGCGTGGACGTGGCCATGGACCCGTCCTGGAACCGCACGGTGGCGCGGGTGGCGTCGGGTTGGGTGACGGCGGCCAGGTCGGTGATGACGAAACGCCCCTTGCCCAGCAGGAAGCCGCTGGCGTAGGCGACGGTGATGCCGAGCGAGTTCTGGACGGTGACGAGGCAGACGGCCGGGTCGGCGTGCGTCTGGACCTCGGCGACATCGATGCCGCCGGGGTTGGCGGCGAGGAGATCGGCGGCGAACAGCAGGGCGACCAGCGCGGAACCCACCGCTTTCAGCATGGTCATACAGTCCCCCTGAGCATCCACTGCATCCCTCGTGCCATGCCCATAAACGGCCGCGGGCGCAGAAAATTGCACGCTCGTGGGCGCTAGCAGGCCGGTCAAGGCGCACCGACGCCGGGTGGGGCCGCGCCAGGGCGCAGGGTTGACGGGGCAGGGGGGCGGTCTATAATCGGCCGAGCGCGGGGCTCGCCAGATCGCGGGGAAGCACCCACCCGTCATACCGAAGGAGCAGGTCATGGCACGGATCGTCGTCCTGTACAGCTCGCAGAGCGGGAACACGCGGGAAGCGGCGGCGCACGTGGCCGCGGGCGTGCAGTTGGTCCCGGGGGCGGAGGCAACGCTCGTGGACGCCGCCAAGATGGAGATCGACCTGCTCGAGGACGCCGACGGCGTCGCGATCGGGGCGCCGAACTACTTCACGTATCCCTCGGGCCTCATCAAGCATTTCTTTGACCTGGCGTTTACGCGGAAGGGGTTCAAGGGGAAGCCGTACGTCGCGTTCTCGACGCACGGGGGCGGGGGCGGCGTGTCGAAGACGATCGACGCGCTCGCCCAGGCGGTGGGCATGAAGCAGGCGGCCGAGAGCCTGGACTTCCTGAACAAGCCGCAGGGCGATCAGGTGAAGGAGTGCCGGCGGCTGGGCCAGGCCCTGGCGGCGAAGGCGACGGCAAAGTAGGGCGGCGGTCCGGGCCGTCGGCCGCCGCGGTCGCGCGGTCGCCGGCGTCCAGAGAGGTGCCGGATGGCGTGGCGGTGCGGACGGGTGGCATTCGCGGCGCGAGCCGCCGGCCTGGCGTCGATGGCCCTCCTGGCGGCAGGGGCAGGGCCGGGGGCGGCGGCGCTCGGCGCGGAGGCGCCCACGTTCGGGCCGGCGCGGATCGTCCTGGGCGGCGAACCGGCGCCGCCAGCGAGCGCCTCGGTGTGCGGCTTCGCGCTGGTGGCGCACGACGAGGGGCCGCAAGTGGCGCTCGAGGCGCGGCCCCCCGCGGCCGTCGTCAGCGTGCAGGGTGAAGAGGCGGTCGTCGCGGTCATCCCCCTGGAGGGCCTGGCAGGCCCGTTCACGGTCTCGGCCGAGGCCGCGCTCGTCCACGGCGACGGGGCGGAGGTGAGCCTGGGCGTCGGCCAGGCGGGGCCTCCGCGCACGCTCGGGCGGGGCGAGGCGGTGCGGCTCGAGGCGTCGGGGCAGGGGGGTGCCGAAGGGGCGGCCGTGCGCCTGGCGACCCGCGCCCGGGGCGGCGAGGCGGCCGTCCGGTGGCGGCGCCTGCGACTCAAGGGTGAAGGCGGCGAGATAGATATACCACTCGACGTCCCGGCCGCGCCCTACACGGGGCGCGCCCCCCGGACGCTGCCGGACCTGAGGCCGCCGGCCGAGGAGGCGCTCATCGAGTGGGACTGGCGGATGCAGGACGGCATCGGCACCCAGAGAGAGCCGACGACGTACGCGGCGGCGGTCGAGCGGGTGCTCGCCCGCGGCGGCGACCTGCTCCGCGACCTGCGGGGCAGGGGCGTCGGCCTCGCGGACGAGGCGACCGCGTGGGAGCGCCTGCGGCAGGAGCGCCGGGCACTGGCGGCCGCCGGCGCGGCGGACGAGGAGGCGTGGGAGGACCTCTGGCGGCGGGCGCACGCCCTGCGCCGCCGGATCGCCCTGGCGAACCCGCTGGCCCGGACGGGGCCGCTCCTCTTCGTGAAGCAGGTGCCGGGCGCCTTCAGCCACCAACTCACGCAGTATTACGGCCGCTACGCGCGGCCGGGGGGCGGCGTGTTCGTCCTGGACCGCCCGGGCGAATCGATGCGATGCCGGCGGCTGGGGGCCGGGGCGATGCCCGAGGGCAGTTGCCAGCATCTCGATGTCTCGTGCGACGGCCGGCGGATCCTCTTTGCGTTCTGCGAGGTCGACCAGGCGCCTGCGGACTCGATCCAGGGCCACCGCGGGCGGTACTTCCACCTGTGGGAGATGGCGGCCGACGGGTCGGGCGCGCGGCCGCTGACGGACGGCCCGTTCGACGACTTCGCGCCGCGCTACCTGCCGGACGGCCGGATTGTCTTCATCTCAACGCGCCGCAGGGGATGGCACCGGTGCGGCAACCCGGGATGCGAGAACTACACGCTGGCGGTCGCCGAGGCCGACGGGTCGGGCGCGCGGCCGATCTCCTGGCACGAGACGCAGGAGTGGGACCCGGCCGTCCTGGACGACGGGCGCGTCATCTACACGCGGTGGGACTACGTCGACCGCCACGCCGTGTACTACGAGCAACTGTGGGCCGTGCGCCCGGACGGCAGCGCGCCCGCGGCCTACTACGGCAACAACACGTTCAACCCGGTGGGGATCTGGGAGGCACGGCAGGTGCCGGGGTCGTCGCGCGTGATCGCGACGGCGGGGGCCCATCACGCGATGACGGCGGGCTCGATCGTCCTCGTGGACGTGGGCCGGGGCGTGGACGGGCCGGCGCCGATCGCGCGGCTGACGCCGGACGCGCCCTTCCCGGAAAGCGAGGCGCTCCTGCTGCCCGGCTGGCGCGGGTCCGTGCCCGTCGAGGCGCCGCCCGAGCCGCCCGAGGCCCGGCGATGGCCGGGGCACTGCTACCGCAGCCCGTATCCGCTCTCGGAGACGTACTTCCTGGCGGCGTACAGTTTCGACGCGCTGGTGGGGGAACCGAAGGCGAACGCGCCGAACCTGTTCGGCCTGTACCTGGTGGACGCGTTCGGCAACAAGGAGTTGCTGTACCGGGACCTGAACGTGGCGAGCGTGTGGCCGATGCCCCTGCGGCCGCGGCCCCGCCCGCCGGTGCTGGCGTCGGCCGCGCGCGATTCCGACGGCGGCAGGGAAGGCACGTTCTTCCTCCAGGACGTGTACGAGAGCGATCCGGCAGTGCCGCGGGGGAGCATCAAGCGGCTGCGCATCGTGCAGGTCCTGCCGAAGTCGACGCCGGGGGCCAACAACCCGCCCGTCGGTCTGGCCAACGCGTCGCCGGGCAAGCAGGTCCTGGGGACCGTGCCCGTGGAGGCGGACGGATCGGCCTACTTCCGGGCGCCGGCGGGCGTGCCGCTGTCGTTCCAGGCGCTCGACGAACTCGGCCGCGCCGTCCAGATCATGCGGAGCATCACGTACCTCCAGCCCGGGGAGTGTGCGTCCTGCGTCGGGTGCCATGAGCCGCGCCTGTCGGCCCCGCCGCGCCGCCCCGTCGCCGAGGCGCTCGTGCGGGGGCCATCGCCCATCGCCCCTGCCCCCGCCGGTTCGAGCCCCCTGAGTTACCCGATCCTCGTGCAGCCGGTGCTCGATCAGCGGTGCATCGCGTGTCACCGGGCCGGGAAGGCCGACGGGGGCGTGGTCCTGACCGGCGAGCCCCAGGGCCACTACACGGCCTCGTACAACGCGCTCGCGCCCCGGGTGCCGTTCTCGGCGTGGACGGGCAGCGGCAACTTCCGGGCCGAGAACAGCGAGCCGGTCAGCACGCCGGGGTACTTCGGCGCGCGGGCGAGCCCCCTGATGCGGATGCTCCTCGGGGGCCACGAGAAGGTCGTCCTGACCCCGGCCGAGATCGAGCGCCTGGTGACGTGGATGGACGCAAACGCCCTCTTCTACGGGACGTTCGACCCGGCGGACCAGGCACGCCAGCAGCGGGGCGAGCCGATCCGGGGTCCGGCGCTGGAGTAGGGGGGCGGGGCCGGCCCGCCGCCGCGGTCCGGACGCCGCAAGCGCCGTTCTCGCAAGCCCCTGTGCAAAAAACGGTTGACGCCACGCAAGGCGTGCTGCTACTGTACCGGCCGTGTCATCCGGACCCAGGCAGGGGGCACGGGGCCGTGGGCGAGCCCGATCCCAACAAAACCGCTGCCGGAGGCGTGGCGCCGGGCTCCGAGAAGAGCGCCAGCGACCACGCCAAGCAGTTCATCGCCGGGCTGACCGAAGAGGACATCATGTTGCTTCGCCTGCGCGACGAGTTGTACGACGGTCGTTGGGAGTCCATGCTGGCGGACCTGCGGGACCGCCTGCAAGGCAAGCCCTACGTGTTCCGTCTGGCCCATCCGATCCAGGAAGACATCGACCGGATCGAGCGTCTGAGCCGGTTCGAGCGCCAGCACAACGTGAATCTGGCCGCGTACATCGGGCGTTGAGGTCGGCCGGCGCGCGGGCGGCCGCGCGGCGAAGGCGCGGCTTCCCCCGACGGGCGGGGCCGCGCGGAAGACGGTGCCGCCGGGGTGATGCGGGCACGAAGGGCGCTAGGGAGTGCGGGGCACGGAGCGAACCATGAGGACGGCAGGCAGGGCGGGCAGGTGGGTCCGTGTGTGGATGGGGGCGGCTTGCGGGATGGCGGCCCTGGTGGCGTCGGCCGGATGCGGCCGGCCCCAGGCCGGTGGAACCGAGTTGGCGCCGGTCGTGCCGCTGTCGCTCGTGGCAGGCGGCATGCACGTCGTCTGGCACACGCCACTGACGCTCGACCCCCCAACCCGGGTGACCGAGGCGTGGGTCCGCGGCGGCTACCTCGTGTGCCGGGCCGGCAACAACCGGATCTACGTCCTGAATGCCGCGAGCGGCGTCCTCTTGTGGTCGCGCAGGATGGCGGAGCCGTACCAGGACGTGTACGCCCCGGCGGTCTACCAGGACACGCTCTATGTCGCGAGCACGACGAAACTGACGGCCCTGCGGGTGTCGGACGGCCGGGTCCTGGACGAGACGGGGCTGGACTTCGCGCCGGCCGGTGGGATCGTCACGAACGGAGAACACTGCTACATCCCCGCCTGGGGGGGCTGGCTCCAGGCGGTGGCCCTGGTCCCCAAGACGATGTCGTGGGGGCGCTGGACCGAGGGGGCCATGACGGCCGCGCCCGCCCTCGACTCGACGAGCGTCTTCTTCGGCAGCCAGTCGGGCGAGATCCTCGCGTCGGCCCAGAACACGCGGCGGGTCTCCTGGGTGTACCAGACCGAGGGGCCGATCGTCGCCGACCTGAAACGGACGAAGAGCGGCCTGATCCTTGCCGCCAGCCTCGACTACAGCCTGTACGCGATCAACGGGTCCAGCGGACGTCGCGAGTGGCGCTTCGACGCGGGCGAGCCGCTGAAGACCCCGCCCTATGCCGATGGCGGCCAGGTGTTCGTCTTCGCGGACGGCATCGGGCTGGTCGTGCTGGACGAGGCCACGGGCAGGATCCAGTGGCGGGAGACGGACGCCCAGGCGTACGTGGGCGTGGACGCCGACACCCTCTACTCCCGGAGCAGGGACGACTTGCTGGTGGCCGCCGCGCGGACCGACGGGGCGAAGCGCTTTGCCGTCCCCTTGAGGGCCGACACGCTTGTAGCCGTCAACGAGACCGGCACCGGCGTGCTCTACTTGGTTACCGAGGAAGGTCTGGTCCAGGCGCTGGCCCGCAAGGGGGCGCCGGAAGAGGCCGCCCCGAGCCCGCCTGCGGCACCGATCCAGCCTGCTGTGCCGACGGAACCGCCGCCGCCGAGCGATACGCCTGCGCCGGAGGAAACGCCCGCCCCGGCCGACGCCACGGAACCGGCCGACGCCGGCGGGGGCGCCTAGGTCGTGTCTGACGCGACCGTCGTCGGCCCGAGGGAGTGAGCGTGCGGCTCGGCCTGTGCACGTGGTGTTTCGGGGACGTCAGCCTGCCGGAAGCCCTGCGCTGGGTGGGGCAATCGGGCTTCGAGAGCGTCGAGATCCAGTGCCCGCCGGTCCGAAGCGAATCCTCCTGGTATCAGGGCAGCGGACTGAACGTGGGCGGCCTGACCGGACCCTCGCGCGACGCCTTCATGGCCGCCCTCGATGAGGCGGGCCTCCGGGCGAGCGCGCTCGTGTGGTACACGAACCTCCTGGAGCGCGACGAACGGCGCCGCGACGCCGCCTGGGAGCACCTCGGCCGGATCGTGGATGCGGCTGCCATCCTGGGCGTCGAGGTCGTGGGCCTGACGGTCGGCCGCGACCCGTCGGCCCCCCTGGGGGACTGCCTGGCCGAGTTCGCTCGCCGCGCCAAGCCCCTGGTGGCGCGGGCGGAGGCGGGCGGCGTGAAACTGGCGGTCGAGAACGACCCGATGTGCGGCCGCGAGTTCGAGGACCTGCCCGGCAACGCCGCCTTCTGCCCCCAGTTGTGGGAGAACCTCTTCGCCCACGTCCGAAGCCCCGCCCTGGGCCTGGCGTTCGACCCGGCCCACCTCGTCTGGCTCGGCATCGACCCCGTGGCCGCCGCGACCGACTACGCCGAGAAGATCTTCCACGTCCAGGCCAACGACGTCGAGATCTTCGAGCACCGGCGGCAGGACTGCTCGGTCCTGCGGCCGTCGGGCGGCTGGTTCCGCTATCGGATCCCGGGGTTCGGGGCGGTCGACTGGCGGCGCCTCCTGGACCGCCTGCGCGAACTCGGGTACGCTGGCGCCGTGTGCGTCGAGCAGCAGGACCCCGTGTGGCAGGGCAGCCTGGACCGGATCAAGGAGGGGGCGGCCCTGGCGCGCCGCCACCTGGTCCAGTTCCTGCCGTAGCCGCCCGGCGTGGGGACTTCGCTTCAGGTGGGGAAGCCGGCATGACCACCGTCGCCGACATCGTGGCAGCCGTCGACCGTCTTGCCCCGTTCGCCCTGGCCGAGTCATGGGACAACGTGGGCCTCCTCCTGGGCGATGCCGCGCGGCCGGTGCGGCGCGTTCTCGTCTGCCTCGACATGGGCGAGGCCGTCTGCGAAGAGGCCGAGCGGCGCCGCGCCGAGGTCGTCCTCTCCCACCATCCGCTGCTCTTCAAGGACGTGAACCGCCTGACGGCCGAGACGCGGCACGGGCGGCTGGCCCTGCGCCTGGCGGGCGGCGGGCGGGCCTGCATCGCGGCCCACACGAACCTCGACGCGGCCGAGGGCGGCCTCTGCGACATCCTGGCCCGGCGGCTCGGCCTGGCGGACCTGGAGCCCCTGCGGCCCGAGCCCGAGGGCAGCCGCCACTACAAGGTCGTCGTCTTCGTGCCCGAAGGGGACCTCGAGGCCGTGCGGGCCGCCGCTTTCGAGGCGGGCGCCGGACGCATCGACCGCTACACGGAATGTTCCTTCTCGGTCGCGGGCGACGGCACGTTCCGCCCCGGCGCGGGCAGCCGCCCTGCGATCGGCGCGCGGGGCCGCCCGAGCACCGTCCGCGAGCGCCGGCTCGAGGTCCGGGCGGACGAGGCCCGCCTCGGCCGCGTCCTCAAGGCCGTTGCGCGGGCGCATTCCTACGAGGCCCCCGCCATCGACGTGTATCCGCTGCGGGCCGTGCCGGGGCGGGCCAGCATCGGGCGCGTCGGGCGGCCGAAAAACTCCTCGACCGCGGCGGACCTGGCCGATGACCTCAAGCGGGCGCTCGGCCTCCGGTCCGTCATGATCGCAGGCCCCGTCCGGCGGCGGATCGAGCGCGTGGCCGTCGTCACGGGCGGCGGAGACGGACTCGCCGACGCCGTCGCCGCGTCGGGCGCCCAGGCCTACGTCACGGGCGAACTGAAGTTGCACTACTTGCAGGACCTGGCGGCCCGCGGCGTCGCGGTCGTCCTGGGCGGCCACTGGGAGACCGAGCGTATGCCCCTGGCGGCGTGGGCACGGCGGCTGGCGCGCGAGACGGATGCCCAGGTCGTGATGAGCCGCCGGGAGGCAAGCCCCCTGCGGTCAGTCTAAAGTCCTTTTCAGAAGGACCGTTTGTGTTTCGGCGGTGTGGCACTGGTGGCTTGTCGGAGACCCGTTGCCGTACCCAGGGTCCACCAGTGTGTTCCGGGACACTGGTTGCAAGCAGCCAGCGGTCAAGCCACGGCCCGCCCTCAGCCCTGGCGGGCCAGGGTGGCACCCGGCGGGGGACGGCTGGAGGAGGGGCGAGAGCGCATGAACGTCCGCGTCTGTCCACTCGCGAGCGGGAGCCTGGGCAACGCCCTCGTGGTGGCGTCGCCGAAGGCGCGGCTCCTCGTGGACATGGGCGTCCCCCAGCGGCGGCTGAAGGCGGACCTGCGCCACGTGGGCGTCGCGCCGGACGACCTCGCGGCCGTCCTCCTCACGCACACGCATCGCGACCACTTCTCGACGGCGGCGATCGGCTTCTGCCTCGGCCACGGTATCCGCGTCCTCTCCAGCCCCGAGAACTTGAAGCACCTTGCCCGGACGATGCCGGGCTTCCGGCGGCTCGTCGAGACGGGCCTCGCCGAGCCGCTCGACGGCGAGCCCCTGGCGATCGGCGACGTGACCGTCGAAGCGTTCCAGGTGCCGCACGACGCGCCCGGCCGGTGCCTGGGCTTCCGCCTCACGATCGGTTCAGGGCGTTCGCAGCGGACCGTGACGGTGGCGACGGACCTGGGCCACGTGCCGCAGGACTGCCTGGACTGGTTCGTCGACTCGGACGTGGTGGTCCTGGAGTCGAACCACGACCCGGAGATGCTGTGGGAGAGCAGCCGGCCGGCGGACCTCATCGACCGGATCGCGGGACCGGAGGGGCACCTCTCGAACGGCGACTCGGCCGAGGCGGCCGAGGAGATCGTCGGCCGCTCCCGCCCCGGCCGCCTGAAGCACATGGTCCTCGCCCACCTCTCGCGCGACTGTAACACGCCGAAGTTGGCCCTCGAGGCGCACGCCTACCTGGCGAGCCGCTCCAGCGGCACCGTCCACCTCGCCGCCGCCACCCAGTTCGAGCCGGGGCCGATGATCGCGATTTGAAAGGGTTTGGCGCGCTCCGATGCCGCTTGTGGTTCTTAGACCGGGCAGGCTCGAAAGTCGCCCTGGGTCCGTACGAGCTGCTTGACTAAGTGCGGATAATGGGTTACGTTTGGGATACAGGGGTATGTGATCGCCGGTTTCTCGGAGCGTCTTGCTGCAAGAGGTGACCCAATGGCCGAAGAGGCGACCGAATCGCGGGTGGCTTTGGGGGGATGGAAGGCACAGGGGCTCAGGGTCACCTTGTTTCCTGGTTCCTGGGAAGCCCCCAAGGACCTGAACTGGTGGGCACAAGTAGCCGGTTCCGAGCCCGAATCGCGTACCACAAAGGCTCACCAGGGGCTTACAGAGGAATCCGGTCCGCTTGCGGATTGCCAGCTTCAGTTGGCCATCCACCCCACCCGGGTAGAGTGGGTCTTGACCCCACAGAGCCAACCCGAAGATCAGCAGGTCACTCTTGCCACACTCGGACCGCTAGAACATGCGTTGCGAGTCTTCTGCCCAGCCATGGAGCGGTGGTTGGGCCTCGCTACCTGCCCTCCGTCAAACAGGCTCGCCTTCGGTGCCATGCTCCTACTGCCGGTAGAGGATAGGATCCGTGGCTACAGGCAACTGGCAGAGTTTCTGGGTCACGTGCAGCTCGACCCGCAGGCATCCAGTGACTTCTTGTACCAGATCAACCGTCGGCGTCCATCTTTCACCGCGGTCACAGGGCTTGTGATAAACCGTCTGAGCACTTGGTCCGTCATGACGTGGCAAACCGGTCAGGCACTGCTGCAAGGCGTAGAGATCGCAAAGCCCGTCAAGATTGACCAGGGCTTTGCATGCCGGTTGGCGTTGGACATTAATACAGCCCCCGAGTTCCAAGGACAGTTGCCAGCCGAGCAACTGCAGCATGTCTTCAGGGAACTCGTCGACCTTGGCGTGGAGATTGCGCATAAGGGAGACATCCCATGACAGCAACCAACTTCACGACAGTCCCATGCGGGAGCCGCTTTCGCCGAGCCGATATGCCGCAGACAGAAGTTCCCTGCGCCCCGCAGTTCCAAGTTGCGTTTCGGCGCGACTCCGTGTACACTATGAGTGAAGGAATCCCTCCCTCAACCGACCGGGGCGTGCGTGGCTTTTCGTATGCCGCGGTGCTAGGCGACGAATTGGGGCGTACTACTCCAGAGACCTTTGCGCCGTATCAAATCCCTTTGTGCCAAGGCGATATGGTATACCTGAATGGTGCGGTGTTCCTGATTGCCGATGAATGTGGGATCGAAGGCGCAAGCGTGCCCATGTTCGCGGAAGGTGGTTGGCCTTTCGTGATGGCAGGGCAACCATCTCCCGACTTGGGCAATGCACCACGATCGGGGTCTGTACTGCCCGGCACATCGCAGGAAACGTTGCGATTTGTGAAGTTCATTGTGCGTGGGCGTTCGGCCCAGATGATCGTGTTGGCGCGTGAGGCAGCAGCACGGCGATTACGGAAGACCGCAGGAGACATGCAGCAATGGATCAAGCAAGTTGTTGACGATATCAAGGACGCCAACGACTAGAATGCATCCGCAAGACTGTCCCGCGTGGGAATATAGCGACCATCCGGACCGCAGTGCTGTTCTCCCGCGGCTCTGCGAGGCACTCCTGGGTTGGCTCTATGCCAACCCCCAAGCAACGGCTGCGGCTGCCGGTGATACTCGGCCGGCGCACAGGCGCCTGTTTCTCCCCCGGACTCCGCCGGGGCACGCCTACTACGCTGGCAACTACCGCGGATCAACCTATCGTTGTCTGCGCTTCTACTCGGTCAGCGTTGGTATGGATGCTCGGGTGGGATACGGGCCTGAACAGGTCGGGCCAGCGATGAACGCGCTTGCTCGCCATATTGAGACAGAACTGGGTATGCTCGACGCCGCCCATGAGTTGCCTGACGGGCTGTGCGACCCGCCCGGGAAACTCCTCTGCACAGTCACCGTATGTTGCAGGGCTCTGGAGCACTTTCTGCGCATCCACCCATATGCGAACGGAAATGGGCATGCTGCGAGGTTCCTAGTGTGGGCAATACTGTGGCGATACGGTTACTGGACACGACGATGGCCCCTTGACGGATCTCCGCCATACCACGCTCTGCTAAGCCGGTATCGAGACGGTGACGTCGAACCGCTTGAGAAGTTCCTTCTTGCCTGCGTCTAGGTAGTATGGATACTCTTGCCCCGCCGATCCGAGGGGATTCACATGGTCGGGCCAGCCAAGGATTCTGCGCACGTTCCTGCGCGGTCTCTGAGTTACAGTAGGGCAGGGGCAGCACATCCGTCGGCAGGGTCTTACCGCGACCGCCGCTTGCGGTCCTTCCTCTTGCGGGCACTGCGCTGGCGCTTCCTGTGCATGGGGCCGAAGAGGTCGATCTTGGCCATCTGCTCTCGGGCCGCGGTCTTGCCGCCGCCCCCGCCGAAGGCCCCCGCCCCCTGCATCTGGCGCACCAGTTCCTTGACCTGGCCGAAGGACTTGACGAGCCCCGCCACGTCCTGCGGCTCGACGCCGGAGCCGCGCGCGATCCGCCGCCGCCGCGACGCGTCGATCACGTCCGGGCGGCTCCGCTCCTTCGGCGTCATCGAGTTGATGATCGCCTCGGTCTGGTCCAGTTCCCCCTCGTCCACCGGCAGGTCCTTCAGGGCGGAGCCCATGCCGGGGACCATGGCGAGGATTTCCTTCAGGGGCCCCATGCGGCGCATCTGCTTGATCTGCTTGAGGAAGTCGTCCAGGCCGAACTCGGCCTTGCGGAGTTTCTCCTGCAACCGCGCGGCTTCGTCGGCGTCGACCGTCTGCTGGGCCTTCTCGACGAGGCTCACCACGTCGCCCATGCCCAGGATGCGGTGGGCCATGCGGTCGGGATGGAACTCCTCGAGCCGGTCGAGTTTCTCGCCGACGCCGATGAACTTGATGGGCTTGCCGGTGACCGCCTTGACGCTGAGGGCCGCGCCGCCGCGCGCGTCGCCGTCGAGTTTCGTCAGGATGACGCCCGTGAGTTCCAGCGCCGCGTTGAACTCCTTGGCGCTCGTGACGGCATCCTGGCCGGTCATCGCGTCGCAGACGAGGTAGATCTGGTCGGGCTGGACGGCCCGGGCGATGTCCTTGGCCTCCTGCATCATGGCCTGGTCGATGTGGAGGCGGCCGGCCGTGTCGACGATGACGACGTCGCTCCCCTCCGCCCGGGCCGACTGGACGCCGTTCCGCGCGATCCGCACGGGGTCGCCCAGGCCCTCGCTGTAGACGGGCACGCCCACCTGCGACCCCACGACCATCAACTGCTCGATGGCGGCGGGGCGCTGGCAGTCGCACGCGACGAGCGTCGGCTGGTGGCCTTTCTCGAGGATCAGCCGTGCGAGTTTCCCGCACGTCGTCGTCTTGCCCGAGCCCTGGAGGCCAGCCATCATGATGACGAGCGGCCCGGGCGACTTGAACGGCAGTTTGGCGTCCACGGGCCCCATCAGGCGGACCATCTCGTCGTAGATGACCTTGACGAAGACCTGGTCGGGGCGGAGGGTCTTCAGGACCTCCTGGCCGATGGCCTTCTGGCGGACCTCCTCGACGAAGTCGCGGGCGACCTGGAGGTTGACGTCGGCCTCCAGCAGGGCGGTGCGGACCTCGCGCAGGGCGTCCTGGATGTTGGACTCGGTCAGGCGGCCGCGCCCCATCAGGCCGCGGAAGACGCCGTTCAGTTTCTGCGTCAGGCTCTCGAACATCGCTCGGGTTCCCGCTCGGGCCGTGGAAGCAGGGGAGAGTGTACCAGATCGGGCAAACCTTGCAAGGCGGCGGCGGGCGGCCGGCGCTTGCATCCGGCGGCGCCGTCCCGTAAAAGGGTGCGGCATGACCCGGACCCGGCAAGACGTGGAGGTGTACCTGGCCCGGGAGGGCCTGCGGGCCCGCGTCCTGCGGATGCCCGCGAACACGCACACGGCGGCCGACGCGGCCCGGGCGCTCGGGACGGACCTGGCGCACATCGCCAAGAGCCTGCTCGCGCACCTGGCGGACGGGCGGTTCGTCTTGTGCATCCTGCGGGGCGACACGCGGCTGGACCGGCGGAAACTGTGCCGCGCGGCCGGGGCGAAGCGCATGACCCTCGCCACCGCCGACGAGGTCCTCGCCGTGACCGGCTACCCGGTGGGCGCTGTCCCGCCGTTCCCGCTGGCGACCGAAGTGCCCGTGTATATCGACCGCAACGTACCGGCGATCGACGTGGTCTACTGTGGCGGGGGCGAGGTGGACGCCCTCGTGGAGGTCTCGACGGCGGAACTCGTCCGCGCGAGCCGCGGCCGGATCGTGGACCTCGAGATGGAGCCGGAGTCCCTGGAGCGTTACTAGGAGGTCGCCTGGTGAGAATCGCGCCGCTCGTCGTTCTCGTCCTCTCGCTGGCCGCGCCGGGCAGGGCCGCCCGCGCGGCCGAAGGCGCCGCCGCGGAGACGGTGGTCCGTAAGATGGCTGAATCGTTCGACGCGGCCGCGTGGCCGCCCGACCAGTGGAACCGGGCGGCGGGGACGACGCGTCTGTCGGACGAGGTCGCGCCCGACGCAGGGGGCGGCAAGTGCATGGAGGTCGAGATGCGCTTCGCGGGCCAGGGCTTCGCGTGGTTCAGCACGACGCCGCGCGAACCGCTCGTGATCCCCGGCGACCTCCGGTCGGTGACGATGCGGTTCCGCACGAGCGACAAGCAATTCCCCGTGATCGTCACGTTCCGCGACGGCTGGGGCCGCACGGCGGTCGGCCCGAAGAAACTGGAGTGGGCGCCGCCGGCCGAGGCCGAGGGGAAGTGGGCACAGGCCACGTTCCGCGTGCCCGACGACTGGGTCCGCCCCCTGTCGATCGCCGGCATCGGCACGCACAACTGGGACGTCCAGAACGAGCCGCGCACCGTCCGGTTCGGGATCGACGCGATCGAGGTCGAGACGGACCTGCGCGACGCCGACCCGGCGACGGGGGCCCTGCGGACCTGGAAGCCGGACCCCTCTCCGGCGGACCCGGCCAAGGCCCTGAAGGAGTCGCCGCGGACGCCCCTGGTGGGGGTCGAGATCTCGTCGGGGCAGGTGAGCAACCTCTTCTCGCGCGAGCCGCCGTCGGTCGGCATCCGCGTGCGCAACTGGAAGCCGGGGACGCTCACGGGGAAGGTCGCGGCGCGCGTGACGGACCTTGAGGGGCGCGAGGTGGACCGCCAGGAGCGGCCCGTGTCGGTCGAGAGCGCGGCCGATCTGGGCCTGCCGCTGAAGGCCGAGCGCTACGGCCTGTACGGCCTCGAGGTCGCGCTGGCGCTTTCGGACGGCACGAAGCGCGAGGAGAAGATGACCTTCGCCCGCGTGCCGCCGTACGAGGACCTCTCGGAGGCCGAGAAGCGGGCGTCGCCCTACGGCGTGAACGTGCACGGGGGCGGCGACCGGCCGGCGGTCGTGCCCTTCCGCAAGGCGGGCATTATATGGTTACGCGACTATGCGTTCAGTTACGAGTGGCTGCTCCGGGCCAAGGGTGAGGACAAGCGGTACGCCGGGTGGCCCTGGTACCCGGCGATCATGCGGCGCTACGAGGAGGCGGGGGTCAAGGTGCTGGCGTGCCTGATGAAGAGCGTGCAGCCGCCCGAGGTCAAGGACGGCAAGGCCGTCGGCCGCGTCGGCCCCGACCGCGCGTGGACCCGCGAGATCGCCGACATCGTCCTGGCGTTCCCCGGCATCACGCACTGGGAACTCGACAACGAGTACGACCTGGCGCAGAACCACGGCGAGGCGGAGCGGGCCGTCGAGTGGCGGAACCTGGGGGCCTATCACCGGGCGCTCGGCGAGGTGGTCGACCTCCTGAGCGCGAGCGAGGCGGTCGCCGTCGAGCAGGGGCACGCGGGCATCTGGCCGGAGCGCGCCGCCGAGTGCATCCGGCGCGGTGAATATGACAAGATCGGCGTCCTCAACGGCCACCACTACTGCGGGTCGGAGACGCCGGAGACGAACATCGGCAACTGGAATACCGGCTTCGAGGGCGACTGGCGGGCCCAGCCGCCCGAACTCTTCTTCGACCGCCTGCGGGACCTGAAGCGGGCCGCCGTCGCCGACGGCCGGCCGCGCGAGGCCTGGCTCACGGAGTTCGGCTGGGACACCCTCGCGGGGCCGCTCGTGACGCCGCGGGAGCAGGCCGCGTACCTGGCACGCGCGTGGATGCTGGCGATGGCGGCCGGCATCGACAAGGCGTTCTGGTTCTACGACTACGACGGGCCGGCGCCGAAGCAGTTCTTCGACGGGTGCGGCCTGCTGGCGGCGGACGGGAGCCCGAAACTCGCGCTCTGCGCCATGGCCGGCCTGGCCGCGGCCCTTCCGGCGCCGAAGTACGTGGGCAGCCTGAGCGCGGGGCCAGGGACGTGGGGCGCCGTCTTCGAGAGCCGCGGCGAACGGGTCGCCGCCCTCTGGACGGTCGCGGACGAGAAGGGCCCGGAGGTCCGGTTCAAGGCGAAGGAACTCCGCGACTACGTCGGGAACCGCCTGGCGGGAGACACGGTGCGGCTGTCGATCGCGCCCGTCTACGCCATCGGCCTGGCCGCGGACGACCCGTGGTGCCGCCAGACGGCCTACGCGCTGGCGACACCGCACCTGGTGGCCGTCACGGCGGGGGACGCCGTGGAGACGGTCCTGGAGGTCGCGAACCGGCGCGACGGGCCGATCGCGTGCACGGTGCGGCTGTCGCTCCCGGAGGGGTGGAAGGCCGAGCGGGGCGAGGCGTCGGCCAACGTGCCGAAGGGCGAGCGGAAGTCGCTTCCGCTTGCGTTCACCGTGCCGGGCGGCGAGGGGTCGGGCTTCCGCGACGCGAAACTGGTCGCCTCGGAGGGCGGCCCCGTCAAGGAGATCCCGCTGCGGCTCCTCGTGCGGCCGGCGCTGGCGATGGAGGTCGGTCCGCTGGGGCGCGAGCCGGGCCCGGCCGCCGTCACGGTCCGCGTAACGAATCGCTCGCTGAAGCCGCTGGACGGCGTCCTGCGGCTGCGCGTGCCGGCGTCGTGGAAGGCGGCAGCGCCGGAGGTCCAGGTGGCAAACCTCAAGGCCGGCGAGACGCGCGAGGTGAAGTGCGACCTGGAGTGGAGCGCCGCGTGGAAGCCGGACGAGACGGCCGTCGCGGAGTTCGACGCGGGCGGCGGGCGGAAGGTCTCGCGCCCGATCGTGCCCGGCCGGTTCGTGCTGCACCGGGCGCCGAAGATCACGATCGACGGCGCGCTCGACGACTGGCCGGCCGTGGCCCGCATGCCGGCGTGGATGCTCCGCTCGACCTTCGGCGAGGCGGACGCGAAGATCTACCTGGCCTGGTCGCCGGAGGGCCTCTACGGCGCGGTCGAGGTGGCGGGGGCCGCGCTCGGGCAGACCGACCCGCGATCGTTCTGGGACGGCGATTGCCTGGAGGTGTTCCTCGACGCGCGCGACGACCCGCGCGGCCGCGCGTACGAGCCGGGCGTCCACCAGTTCTGGTTCGTGCCGCTCCTCGCCCAGAAGCGCGTCTACGCGGGCCAATGGAAGCGCGGCACGGAGATCGCCCAGACGCGCTACGACATCCCCGGCGTGCGGGGCGCGGCCGTGGCGCGGGGCG
>Ga0315293_10001771_pt1 | contig 20981 bp, 17 predicted proteins | sample YL17G13_20_MG_FD_203071 | JGI IMG/M metagenome (GOLD analysis project Ga0315293, IMG submission 203071) | Sediment microbial communities from Yellowstone Lake, YNP, Wyoming, USA - YL17G13_20 | ecosystem: Environmental > Aquatic > Freshwater > Lake > Sediment | place: USA: Wyoming | collected... | reverse complement strand
CCGTACGGCCCGGATTTCAGTTACGGCATGGCGGCGATGCTGGCCAGCGTCATCTACAACCCGTACAAGCCCGTCAAACTGGAATACGTGGACATTACGATTGACGCGGTGCGGGAGTTGCGCGTGGGCATTATCCAGAAGGTGGAGACGGACGCCAAAGAGGTCAAGCCCGGCGACAAGGTGAAACTGAAGATGAAGCTGAAGGGCTACCGCAAGGAGGAATGGTGGGAGGAGATGGAGGTGGAGATCCCGCTGGACATAAAGGGCGACTCGGTGACGCTGCTTATCGAGGGCGGGAACGGCGCGAACTACGCCGCGCTGGAGAGGGTGGATTCCGGCGGCAACAGCGTGCAGGACATCATCGACAACTGCCGCAATTTCTTCAAGCCTCATTCCTTTGTTGTTACAATTTCGTATGACACCGTCGGCCTGCGCTACAAGGGGCGCATCCTCACGGGACTGCCTCCCTCGATTCGGCGGCAGTTCGAGTCGGTCGCCGGCGATGACGCGACCGAGATGCCCGACGCGAAATATTTCGTGAAAGAATGCATCTGGGTGGTCCAAGGCTCCGAAACCGTTTCCCTGAAAATCAACAGAAAGGAGAAATAGCGCATGAAGTTCCTCAAATCACTCATCACGGCGGCGGTCGTGGCAATCCTGGCGAGCCAGGCGGTGGCGGTCACGAGCGGCCAGTGGGAGATCAAGAGCCAGGACTTCGCGTCCGGCGAGATGAAGAACCTGTCGCTTTCCTCCAAGGGGCAGGTGCGCCTTGAGAGAGAGTTCATCAAGATAGAGCCTGAGAACAAGGAATCGCTGGCGATCTGGTCTTCCGCCATCGACAGCAAGGGCGCGGCGTATTTCGGCACGGGCTCGGGCGCGGCGATATACAAACTCTCCGCTCCCACGGAGGCCGACAAGGGCGGAAAGTTGGAGAAGATCAAACTGGACGAGAAGTTTTCCGGCGACATCATCGTCACGAAGATGGCGGTTGACGCGCAGGACAACGTCTACGCGGCGCTGATGCCCAGCGGCCGGATAATAAAGATAACGCCGGACGGGACCGTGTCTGAGTACGCGAACCTGTCGGAGTTTTATATCTGGGACTTCTGCTTCGACGCCAACGGCGCCATGTACGTCGGCACCGGCCCCGCCGGAAGGCTCTACCGGCTGACGCAGGACGGCAAGAAGGCGGACAAGATCTTCGACTCCGACGAGGACCATGTCTTCTCCCTGGCCATCGGCGATGACGGAGCGCTCTACTTCGGCACCTCCCAGGGCGCTGTCCTCTTCAAAATGTCCGCGGAGGAACTCGCCAAGGAGAACCCCGCGCCGACCGTGGTGTATGACTTCCCCGGCACCGACATCAGGGCCATCTATGCGCGCCAGGGCGAAATCTACCTCGCCGTCAACAACGCGGCCGACGAGAGTTCGTACGACTATTCCAAGGAGATGCTCAGCGGCTCCTCCTCCAGCGAGGAAGAGGGCCCTCCATCGGGGGGGTCGGAAGAGGGTGAAGGCAAGCCGGGAGTGGAATACCCGGTCAAGGGCTTCTCCGGCGGAATCGTCGTCAAACTCGACAAGAACGGCGACCTCATGCCGCTTCTCCAGTCAAGTAATCTCATCGCATCCATCCGCGGCGACGACAGCGGCATCTACATCGCCGCTGTCGGCGAGAACAAGATTTACAGGTATAACATTGGCGACAAGGAGATGTCGTTCTTCACGATAAAAGAACCGCAGGCGCTGACGTTCGAGATTCTGAACGGCAATCTCGCGGTCATCGGCACCAGCGGCCCCGGCGTCATATATCGCGTGGGAGAGAAGGTGCCGACGGAAGGCGTTTACACCTCTCGCGTGCTTGACGCGGCAAACGCCAGCGACTGGGGAAACATCCAGTGCAAGGGCGCGGGAAAGTTCTCCTTCCAGACGCGGAGCGGGAACACCGAAAAGCCGGACAACACCTGGACCGACTGGTCGGAGGCATCGACCGAAACGGCGTTCCAGGTGAAAAGCCCGCGCGGCCGCTTCCTGCAGTTCCGCGCGACATGGCAGGAGCCGCAGGCGATGCTTGAAGACGTGACCATATATTACTCCGTCCTCAACCTCAGGCCCGTCATCGCGAACGTGGCGCTGGGCGAAGGCGAGGGATCCGGCTCGAGCCGCGAAGGCCCAAGTCCCGCGCCTCCAGCGGGCGGCATCATGGGCGGCGGAATGCCCCTGCAGGTGGCGTGGCAGGCCATCGACCCCAACGGCGACGCGCTTGAGTTCAACGCCTATTACAAGGAAGTCAACGAGAAACGCTGGAAACTGCTCAACCGCCAGGGACCGGTGCGCGAGCCGTCGCTGGTCATGCCGAGCGACCTCTTCCCCACCGGCGCCTACCAGGTCAAGGTCGTCGCTTCCGACAAGCCCGGCAATCCCAACGGCAACGCGCTTGAGGCGGAGATGATCTCCGACAAGTTCACAATCGACAACTCCGCGCCGAAGATCGCCGGCCTCAACGCCGCCACCAGCAAAGAAGCCGACGTCATGCGCACCGTCATCGGCGGCACGGTGACCGAAGACCTGACGCGCGTCACCGCAATCGAGTACGCCCTTGACGGGGCCGACTGGACGGAGAGCCTGCCGACGGACGGCGTCTTCGACAGCGCGACGGAAGAGATCAACATCATTCTCAACAACCTGGAACCCGGCGAGCACACGATAGTCGTCCGGACAAGCGACGCGAACGGCAACAAGAGCACCGCGCACATCGTCTTCGAAGCGCCGCAGCCGTAAGCGGCTCGCCTAACGCGCAACAACAAAAGAGGCGCTCAAACGAGCGCCTCTTTTCTGTTTCTCGCCGCGGCAAAAATCCTGACATAAAGGGGTCTGACCCCTTTATGTCAAGAAGAGCGACGGCGGCTCCGAGCGCCTCAGGCCCAGATGCTTGTACACTTCCGGCCCCACGAGCCTCCCCTGCCGCGTGCGGCGTATGAAACCGATTTTCAGCAGATACGGCTCCACGACATCGACCAGCGTGTCCACTTCCTCGTTCAGCGTCGCGGCGAGCGCCTCGATGCCCACAGGCCCGCCGTTGTAATAGTCGATGATGGTCTGGAGCATTTTGCGGTCGAGTTTGTCCAGGCCGAGCGCGTCAACGCCCTCCATGTCGAGCGCGCTCTGGGCGATGTCCGCGGCGACTTTCCCGCTGGATTTCACCTGCGCGAAGTCCCGCACGCGCCTCAGCAGACGGTTCGCCACCCGCGGCGTCCCGCGCGACGAGCGCGCCACGAGCCCGACGGCGTCGCCGTCAATCTTCATTTGCAGCAGTCCCGCCGCGCGCACGAGAATCTTCCGGATGTCCTCCTCCGAGTAGAAGTCCACGTGAAGGAACAGGCCGAACCTCTCGCGGAGCGGCGCGCTGAGCATCCCCGCGCGCGTCGTCGCGCCGATGAGCGTGAACGGCTTCAGCGGTATTTTTATCGTCTTCGCGTATGCGCCCTTGTCGACGACGAAGTCCACCATGAAGTCTTCCATGGCGGGATAGATGAGTTCCTCGACGGTGGCGGAGAGGCGGTGGATTTCGTCGATGAAGAGGATGTCGCCGAATTCAAGGTTCGTGAGGATTCCCATGAGGTCGCCGGCTCGCGCGAGGGCGGGGCCGGAGGTGGCGAAAATCTTGTTCCCCATTTCGGCGGCGATGATGTGCGCCAGCGAAGTCTTGCCGAGTCCCGGCGGGCCGTGGAAAAGCATGTGCTCGGCCTGCTCCTTGCGGGACTTCGCGGCCTTGAGCGCGATGGTGATTTTCTCCACGAGTTCCTTCTGCCCCACGAATTCGGCGAGGTCTTTCGGGCGGAGGCTGTAGTTCGTGCGCTCCTCGTTCTCGTCAACCGGCTGTCCGTCGATAACGCGTTCAATCGCCATGGCATTTCACCGTCACGTGGTAATTTTTCGCATTTTGAAAATCGCGTCGAGCAGGCGCTCCGTCGTGTCGATGCCCGGCTCGGCGTCGAGCGCCAACTGTATCATGCGATCCGCCTCGACGGGCTTGTACTGCAACTGCAGGAGGACATCCATCGCCTCGTCGCGGAAACTCGGCGTGCGGAACGGCTCCTCTTCCGCCTCCGCGAATCTTTTTTTCAAGGCGAACTTCGTGCACTTGCCGTTGAGTTCCGCGATGATTTTTTCCGCCGCGCGGCGGCCGATGCCGTGCAGGGACTGGAGCATCGCCATGTCGCGCGTCTCTATCGCCGCGGCGATGCGGTCGATGGAAACGGTGAGCGCCTTGAGCGCCTTGCGCACGCCGATGCCCTGCACCGTGATGAACAGTTCAAAGAATTCCCGGTCCACCAAATCAAGAAACCCCACGAGGCGCGGCGTCAGGTTTCCCCCGCCGATGCCGCCTTCCATGTAATGATATGTGAAGAACGACACCGCGGTGTCGAGAAGCGTGAGAAGTTTCTTGTTGAGAATCCCCGGAATGAGGACGCCGTAGGTGAGGCCGTTCATTTCGACCTCGGCCATGTCCTCGCTGACGGAAAGGAGTTTGCCCGAAATCCTTGAAATCATGGTGTCCTCGAATGCGCCGCGTGCCCGGCGTGGCAGAGCGCCACGGCCAGCGCGTCCGCCACGTCCGGCGGGGACGGCGGCTTGCTGAGTCCGAGCACGTTCTTTATCATCCGCTGCATCTGCTCTTTTCCGGCGTGGCCGTTGCCGGTGAGCGATTTTTTCACCTGGGTCGCGGAATAACTGACGACGGGCACGCCGTGCGCCGCCGCCGCGAGAAATATCACGCCGCGCGCGTGGCCCATGAGGATGGCGGTGCGCGGGTGCGCGTAGTGCGAGTAAAGTTGCTCCACGGCCATCACGTCCGGTTTGAGCCGCCAGATTATTTCGCACATGCTTGCGTAAATCGTCTTGATGCGCTCCCCGAGCGGCAGGCTGGGCCCCGCCGGGGCGGAGACGATTCCCGCCTCGACCACGCGGACGGCCGCTCCGGCGTTGATGACGCCGTAGCCGCTTCTGACAAGGCCGGGGTCTATGCCGAGAATTTTCAGCGTCTACTCCTTGTTCAGTATCTTGATTATTTCCGCGGTCGCGTCGAGCGAGGGGTCGCGGTAGAGCACCCCGCGCTGCGCGATTTCCATGCTCTGCGTGTCCGCGCTGTCGGTAACCCGCTTGTCGTCCATCTTGAGCACGAGCGTGATTTTGTTGTCGGCGGCGTACTTGTCGACGGCGTCGCGAATCATGGCATAGAGTTCCTGCCGGTCGCTCAGTTCCCGCTTGGCAAGCATGGCAAGGCCCTTCTTGTAGGCAAACTCCGCGTCGGACTGCAACTGGACGATTTTCTCCTGCGTCTCGTTGCGCTTGGGGTCGTCGGGCTTCATGGCGTCGTGGGCCTTCAGCAGCGTCTGGGCCTCGGCGGTCATCTTCTGGATTTCCGCCTGGAGTTCCTGGCGGCGGCGGTTGAGGTCGTCCTCGCGGACGATGCGCTCTTTCATTTTGTCGAAGACGTCGTTCATGTTGACGACGACGATCTTCATTGTGTCCACATGGCCGGGAGTGTCAACGTGGCCGGGGGTTTCGGGCGGGACGGGGTCGGCGGCGGCGCGCTCCGCGATGGCCTTGCCGGGCATCTGCATTATTCCCATGATGAGCGCGAGGGCCGCAATGGCTGCAATGACGCCGAGCAGAAATGGTCTGTTGGTTGACATGCTTTTCTCCTATTGATAAGAAACGGGCCTGCGAGACTATGGGGATTATATTCCTTCTTACGCGGTAGTCAAGAACGCCGCAAAAAAAGGCGCAAAGCGTGGGTCAGGTTATGCCGCAGGGGGTGGGATTGGGGGGCAAAAAATTAAAATGCGACGTGGCGATATGTGCTTATGGAAACGGGGGTTGTGAGAAGTGCCGCCTCAGAATACCACACTTTTAGGCCTTTGGGACACGGGGGTATTTTATATTTTATAATTTATGAAATGGGCTCACCGTCAGTTGACCCCCTGAGGGTCAACCGTAAGTATGAAAGCGCTTGTTGGATGACTTTTCGTCAGACGCCTCCTCAGAAATATGCCTTTTGATACTGAGCGAGGCCGAGTTGACGACAACGATTTCGGCGGGGATTGTCTCGTTCGGCAAGAGGCTTGGGACATCCTCTGTTGCAACAAGGAACATTCGCTTTGCATTCTTAGTAGACCCTGCTCTGTAAAGTGCAGAGGCCGCATCAGAAATCGTCTCTCCATCTTTTTGCACTCGGACGGGGATGGGCACGCCATCGTATGTTGCCTTTAAGAACGCATCAATACCGCTGTTCCTCTGGACTGGCACATGCGGAATCCCATTCAGTAGGACAAGAGCTCCGACATCAGCGTTTCTGTAGGACTCTTCGCCGCTTCTCATGAGCTGAGAGTCAGTGCGGACTGGTTCCTCTATCCGTCTCTTGGATAGAGCACAAGCGTCTGCCGAGATATCGATTCCGATGGCCTTGCGACCAAGCAATTTTGCTGCAACCAATGAGGTGCCGCTACCACAGAAAGGATCAAGGACGAGATCCCCCGGGTCGGTAACAAGCCCAATGATTCTTTCGAGAAGGAGAATCGGTTTCTGAGTTGGATACCCAGTGCGCTCCTTGGCTTTAGGATTTAGGAAGGGAATGGTCCACACGTCACTTTGGGGAACACCCGACTTAGGTCCGGAATAAATGACGTCCCCATTCTCGTCTCGTGCGTAAACCGCCTTGTTCGCATCATCACGGCTACGCCTCTGAAGGATTTGATCCACATTTGTAGTGGGAGAGTAATCCGTCAGGATCGTATGAAACTTGTAGTTCTCCGTCTTCGAGTAGAAGAGAATCGTCTGGTGTGCTGGCAATAGGCCTTTAGAACTATTGGACCATCTTTTGTAATGCCATATAATTTCCGCCCGAAAATTGTCTGGCGTGAAAATGTCATCTAACAGTAGGCGGACTATGTGTGATGCGGTCTTGTCACAATGAAAGAAAAGCGAACCGCTAGACTTGAGGATTCGTTGCAGTTCTCTCAGACGTTCGCGCAAGAATCCGGCGTATTGGTTGGCCGAGTCCCACTTGTCCTCAAAAGAGAATTCCCTGGTTCTATCTCGTGTCTTTAGCCGATGCTCGCGTTGAGTAAAGAACGGAGGATCGAGATAAACAACGTCCGCCGCCGCAGATGGCAAGGCTCTGAGTATTTCTAGGCAGTCTCTGTGGTGTATTTCAATGTCCATTGGCTTTTGTGTTCTCCTCGGCCAATTCCTCGAGAATCGCCTTCAGATCGACTCCCGTTGCTGTTTTCACGTAGTCCCACGCTGTCTCCGCAAAATAGTACTTACCCCCAAGTCCTTCGTACAGTGTTTGCAGGGTCTTTTGGATGCGAATGGCCTGACCCCGATTGGGGTAGTAGAACATCAGCCGAATTGGCTGATATCCGGCATTCTTCACCGCTTTGAGACGCGTGTGTTCCTTGGTGATGTGGTCCCCGTCGGTTGTGGCGTCCTTCCACTTGATCTCTATGGCGTCTTTACCTACCACGCAGTCGATTTCAAACGTCTTTGGCCTGCTTCCCTCAGTGTTCGGGATGCGCAAAGAGCTCGAATCGGGGAACTCCTCCTTGAAGCAAAGCTTTGCCGCTTCTTCTAGGAACGACCCGGCGTACTTGTAGAGGAATCGACCCTTGTTCTGGTAGATGTCAATCAGTTCACCCTCTTTGTCGGTGATCCCGAGCACGCGATAGATTAGGTAGTGCGATGTGTCGTCCGCCTTCATCTCCAATATCCGGGCATCGACATTCGCCTTCAGATTAGCCGCGTACTTGGCCGCCAGATCTTTAATCTCGTCTTTTATCGCCATGTTCTTGTCTTTCTCTTCACATCCAACAATGTTTAGGCCGATCCGCCTAACACCCCAACCCCCGATTGGAGTGCCGCATGAAACGCCCACGAAAGCGGGAGGGGGGCGGTTCGTTTTCAGCTGCGGTCGATATGGCGTCTGAACTTCATAGCATTCTCCACCATCGCTCGCTTTTGTCAATCATTTTCTGCGCATCCCGCACCTCATCCCGGTCGCATTGCCGACCGCTGTGATTTCTACACCGAGTCCGGTCCAATCAGGGTTGTTAACCGGAGAGGAGGCGCGACCGAGCCGGCACAAGGCTAATATATGTGCGTAGCCCGGACGGCATCACACTCGAGTTCCTCGATCTGCCGGCAAAGTCAGCGGCAATCTAGCGCCATAGACCCTTAATCTGAATCACAGGATACACTTTTTGTCGGGGTGGATTTTCGCGATGACTTCTTTGCGCTTCGCCGCGTATTTTTTGTGGCCCATGAGGGTGAAGGCGGCGATTTTGCCGGCTTCGACGCCGGGCTGGTTGAATGCGTCGATGCCGTGCAACTGGCCGGCGAACGCGGTGGCGAGCATGTACATCTGGAGCGTCTGGCCGATGGCGTGGGCGTTGATTTCGGGCAGGGTGAGGGTGAGGTTCGGGCGCTGGGCGTCGGTGAGCGCGATGGTGGCGCCGATGCGTTCGGCGTCGATGAGGGCGTTCATGGTTTTGCCGCCGAGGTATTGGAGGTCGTCGTACTGCGCGTAGATTTGGGGGATGTTGACTTCGCGGCGGTATTTTTCGACGCCGACGATGGTGAAGATTTTGTCGTTGGGGCCTTCGGTGTAGAGTTGGACCTGTGAGTGCTGGTCGGTGGCGCCGAGGGCCTTGATGGGCGTCTGGCCGGTGTAGACTTCGCGGCCCTTGAGGTTGAATTTTTTGCCGAGGGATTCGGCCCAGAGTTGGCGGTACCAGTCGGCGATGAGGTAGAGGGCGTTGGAGTAGGTCATCATGACGGACATGGTCTTGCATTTCTTCGCGCCCGCAAGGTAATGGATGACGGCGTTGAGGTACGCGGGGTTTTTTTTGAGGGAGGGCGTGGAGCAGCGTTTGTCCATTGCGGCGGCACCGTCGAGGAGGGCTTCGATGTCGATGCCGCCCATTGCGGCGCTGAGGAGGCCGACGGGCGTGAGGACAGAGAATCGCCCGCCGACGTTGTCGGGGATGACGAAGGACTCGAGGCGTTCGCGGCCGACGATTTCGCGCAGGAGGCCTTTCGATTTGTCGGTGGTGGCGATGATGTGCTCGTTCGCCTTGGAGCCGAGTTTGCGTTCGAGGATTTCGCGGATGACCATGAACTGGCTCATCGGCTCGGCGGTGCCGCCTGACTTGGAGATGATGTTGAAGATGGTTTCTTCGGGCTTGATGACGTCGAGCATGCCGGCGAAGTATTCGGGGTCGACGTTGTCCATGATGAAGATTCGGGGGAAGCCGCGGCGGGCGGAGCGGTCGAGGAGGTTATAGAACGGGTGGTTGAGCGCGGCCTGGAGCGCGATGTTGCCGAGGGCGGAGCCGCCGATGCCGAGGACGACGAAGTTTTCGCAGCGGCCTTTGAGTTCGGCGACGGTACCCTTGATGTCGCTGACGAGCGCCTTCTGGTACGGCAGGTCGAAGAAGCCGACTTTGGCGCTTTTGCGGGCGGCGAGAAGGTTTTTGTGGTATGCGGCGGCTTTCTTGTCGAAGGCCGTGATCTCCGATGGCGCGATGCCGTGCGTCTTTCCGACGGCGGCGGCCATGACGTTGGTAAAGTCGATGCGGATGGGCTTGTTGCTTTTTACTGGCATGGATTTCTTTCCTGAAATCTGTTAATCCAGAACAAAAGGGGTCTGACCCCTTTTGTTCTGGATCGGTATTATATGTACAACTCCCAGGCGAACGAAAGGCCCGCTTTTGCTTTAGCGATGAGTTCTTCCTGGTCAAGCGCGGTGAGGGGGCTTATTTCGACGGCGAAGTTCGGCACTTTTGGCAGTTCCATGCCGGCGGCGCGCATCCAGCGGCTCCACATTTCGATGAGGTGCTTCCGGGCCGTGGCGGGCGAGTCCTCGCCGTCGGCGTTTTTCACCGGCGAGAATTCATCCTCGCGCTTCACCTGCATAGTGGCGGAATTCGCGGCCTCGCCGAGCGCGTCGAAGACGAAGGTCTCGAACTTCACGCCGTTTTTCGCGTCGTCCGCAATCGGCTTGCCTTTCGCGTCGATGCCGGCGACGTGCTTGACGGCCTTGTGATACGGGAGTCTCAGGCCGCCCTTGTTCATGCGCTCGACGAAAGCGACGCGGAGCATGTGGATTGCGATGTTGCCGCCGTCGAATTTCAGCGAGCCGTTCTTGTTGCGCTCGTGCATCTGCTCTTTCGAGAGGTCGCTGTATTCGATGATGCCGAGTTTGCCGTTGATGATTGCCGTGATGCCGACCTTCTCCTCGGGGTGCGCCTTGCTGACGACCTTGGTGGACATCTCCGCCTTCGCGAGATGGTGATAGCCGATGAAGAGCGGGTCGCAGATTTTCGCGAGGACGTTATCGACCTGGTAGTAGAAGATTTCCTCGATGCCGCGCTTTTTCATGTCGTCAAGCGCGCCGCTTTTTTTGAGCGCGAGGAGCGAGCCGCCGTGGCCGTTGGGGTTCGTGAAGATGTGGCCTTTCGTTTCGAGGATGAACTTGCCGTCCATGTCCACGGCGGGAACCATGTCCTGCGGGAAGAAGCACACGTCCTCTTTCGACATGCCGAAGTATTTGTTTTCCTCGAAGAAATCTGTGGTCTGCTTGTGGTTGGCGACGCTTGTCATGATGTACCACGGGATGCTCTTGCCGTATCCGCGCGAGGCGGCGATTGTTTTTTCGGCGTGGAGTTGGAAGAGCGTCTTGTTCTTGACGGGCGTAATTGGAAACGTGCCCTTGGGCTTGTCGTAGCCGAGCCGCGTGGACTGGCCGCCGGCGACGAGGAAGGACGCGACCTTGCCCGCGCGGAGCAAATCCTCGCCAGCCTTGCGCGCTTTCGCCTCTTCCTTCTTCTGCTTGTCCGTCGCGGGAAGCGGGAGGATTGGCGCGGGTTCGATGACCTTCTTCGACGCGGAGGCGGCTTTGCCCTTGACGTGCTCGGCGATGAGGCGGTTAATCACGTCGAAGTCGATGGTCGCGCACTGCGCCATCAACGAATCGCGCCGCGCCTCGTCGAGTTCGCTCCAGAAACGGAAGACGTGCCCCTGGCCTTCCTTGAACATGCGGTCGATGATTGCCTGTTTTTTCGCATTTGCGGCTTTCGGTTTCGTCTGTGTCATTGCGTTGCCCTTCAATTCTCGATTATATTGAAGCCCTCAAATCGCAATCGGTCACTTGCCCTTTGCCCGCATCACCGAATCCACTTTCGCGGTTACGCCCGCGTAAAGTTGCGCGCACTCGGTGAGCGTCTCCGCGATTTCCACGGAGACCTTCGACACGAACGCCTCGTCCTTGATGCACTTGCAGTTTATCTCCGCGTTCAGGCGCGCGCCGTGCATCGCGGCATACGCGGCGTAAGCGGAAACGCCCGCGTCCGTTATCAGGTTCGGGTTGCAGATTTCAACCAACTCGCCCAGCAGGCGCAGGAGTTCAGCGCACCCGCGGAAGAGAGCCATCGGGACTTTTGTCGCGCCCTTGAGCGCTTCCTGCATGGCGGCCGTGCGCGCCGCCTTCTCCGCGTCGGTGGCCCTGGGCAAGCCCTGCGCGCGCTCTATCGCGTTGTATGCGATGACGTCCTCGTCCACCATCTTGAGGCAGTCGGCGGTGGCGGCCTTGCAGTCCCTGAGAATGCGCTCGACCTTGGTCGCGGCGTCCCTGTATTTTTCGCCGGTGGTGAAGTTCGCGGTCATGGAGCACAGCGCGCCCGCGACCGCCGCCATCAACGCCGATGCGCTCCCGCCGCCGGGCGCCGCCTTGTGCGCCGCGAGGTCCTCAATATACGCCGTAATGGGCTTGTCTAGATACATAATGTTTCCTCTTGTTATTTGTTTGCGATGGCTTCGATGCCGGGCAGTTTTTTGCCTTCAAGGAATTCAAGCGAAGCGCCGCCGCCCGTGGACACGTGCGTTATTCTGTCCGCGAGGCCGAAACGCTCCAGCGCGGAAACGGAGTCGCCGCCGCCGACAATCGTCACGCCCTTGACCTTCGCCATCGCCTGCGCGATCTTCAGCGTGCCGTTGGCGAACTTCTCCATCTCGAAAACGCCCATCGGCCCGTTCCACACGGCGGTCTTGGCCGTGGCCAGCGCCTTGACGAATTCTTCAATCGTCTTCGGCCCGATGTCCACGCCCATGTAGTTATCCGGGATGTCGCTCACGACTTTCACGTCGCCCTTCTCGCTGAATTCGCTGGAAACGACGTTGTCGACGGGCAGGAGTACCTTCACGCCCTTCTTCTTCGCCTGTTCAAGCGTCTGGCGGGAGAGTTCAACCTTGTCCGCCTCGAGCAGGCTCTTGCCGACCGTCTTGCCCTGCGCGGCCATGAACGTATAGGCCATGCCGCCGCCGATTATGATGGTGTCCACCTTTCCGATGAGGTTCTGGATGACGCCTATCTTGTCGGAAACCTTCGCTCCGCCGAGCACGGCCACGAACGGGTGCGCCGGGTTCTCAAGCGCCTTCGAGAGGAACTCCACTTCCTTCTTCATCAGGAACCCCGCGACCGTGGGCAGTTTCTGGGCGACGCCCACCGTGGACGCGTGCGCCCTGTGCGCCGCCCCGAACGCGTCGTTGACGAAGATGTCGCCGAGTTGCGCGAGTTTCGCCGCAAGCGCGGGGGCGTTCTTTGTCTCGCCGGGGTAGAAGCGGATGTTTTCGAGAAGGGTGAGTTTCGCCGACTCGCAGGATTTCTTCACGGCGTCGAATTTTTCAGTCAGCGAATCCGTGCGGAAATTGACGGGCGCCTTGAGCAGTTCGCCCAGCCGCGCCGCGACGGGCTTCAGGCTGTACTTGGGGTCGGGCGCGTCCTTGGGGCGGCCCAGGTGCGAGACAAGCACGACGTTCTTCGCCCTCTCCAGGATATACTTCACGGTGGGCAGCGCCGCGGTTATCCTCGTGTCATCAGCGACCTTGCCGCCTTCCAGCGGCACGTTGAAATCCACGCGGACCAGGACCCTCTTGCCCTTCAGGTCAACATCCTCGATAGTGCGCTTCATGTTTTCCTCCCTCAAAAAACGGCGTGAAATGCCCGGAAAAATTCAAAGGTGAGACGCCGGATTATAAGCAGGAATGAGTTGATTGGCAAGGCATAACCCGCATCCGCCGGCAAGGTGTGTGCATTTCCGAATTGTGGGTATCTGGGGTCAGACCCCGTTGAACACCCACAATTCCGAGATGCACCCTACTCGCCGGGCCGAATCATTTTGACCTTGCAATTATGCATTTCAAATGCATAATTGCACGAATAGGAGGTGTCGTTATGGCCGCAACATACATCAGGCGAACCCTGGAGCCGGTCGTCCTGCGCGCCGCGAAGGAATTCCCGGCCGTCGTGCTCACTGGCCCCCGCCAGTCAGGCAAGACCACGCTGCTGAAGCATCTCTTCGCGAAGAAGTGCCGCTGCGTCTCGCTTGAGCCGCCGGACGTGCGCATGGCCGCCGCCGAGGACCCGCGCGGATTTCTCGACCTGTACCCGCCGCCGGTCATCTTCGACGAGGTCCAATACGCGCCGAACCTGCTTCCCTACGTGAAGGAGAGAATCGACGCGGCGCGCTCGAAGTGCGGGCAATACCTGCTCACCGGCTCGCAAAACCTGCTTCTACTGGAGCGCGTAACGGAGTCGCTGGCGGGCCGCGCGGCAATGCTCAAACTCCTGCCGCTTTCCCGGCGAGAGGCGGAGGGCCGGCCCGCAAAGCCCCTCCCGTGGGAAACGAAGCAAATACCCCCTTCGGCGAAAACACCGTCCCACCGCAAGTTATGGGCGGGTTTCCTGCGCGGAGGATACCCTGAGTTAGTCGCCAATCCCAAGCGCGACGCCGCGATGTGGCACGCCAGTTACGTCCAGACATGCCTGGAGCGCGACGTGCGGACTTTGCGGCAGGTGGGCGACCTTGCGCAGTTCCAGAATTTCCTCCGCGCGCTCGTGGCGCGCAGCGGGCAACTCCTCAACATCAGCGAGGTGTCCCGCGACCTCGGCATCGCCGCCAACACGGCGAAGTCGTGGCTTTCCGTGCTCGAGGCCACCTATCAGGTGATTGTGCTCAGGCCGTACTTCGCCAATGTCGGCAAGCGGCTCGTCAAGACGCCGAAAATCTATTTCACTGACGTCGGGACGCTCTGCTATCTCGCGGGGCTTAAAGACCCGCAACACGCCGCTTCCGGTCCCATGGGCGGCGCAATCATGGAGACCGCCGTGCTGACGGAGATCGTGAAATCGCTCCTGCATCGAGGCATCGAGCCGCAGGTATATTTCTGGCGGACTTCCACCGGAACGGAGGTGGACATACTTGTCGAGACGGAGGGGATGTTCGTGCCTATCGAAGTGAAACTTTCCGCCACCCCCAGGCCGGACATGGCGAACGCTATTCGGGCGCTTCGCAAAGACCTCGGCAAGAAGGCGGCCCCCGGCTATGTCATCCATTCCGGCGACGTGCGTCTGCCGCTCGGCGAGGGCGTCACGGCACTTCCTTTCGCCGAGTTGTAGCCGTGTGACATACGGACAAGAAGAAACCGGACGAGCCTCACGGGCTGTCCGGTTTTGTTGTGCGCCTGCGGATTCTGGTTGCGTTCTTAAACAAAAACAGCCGGGATGGCCCGGCCCTGCCCCCACAAAAAACGCGGGACGCCTTTCGGCGCCCCCCGAGATTCCAATGGTCAACGAGAGAGGGGAAAATCGTTACGCATTGGAATTCTTTTCATGAATCATTACGCCAAGATTATCGGCATTATTATAAACCCGGCTTGACACATTTTCAACATTTTTCGGATTTTTTCTTGCGTTATACTTTATAAATTATAAAATACCGGAACAGTCGGCGGCTGAACGTTCACCCGGTGAAAATTCATAAAGTATAAAATGTAAACTGCCGATATTTCTTTTGCCGCGGGCGATCATTCACTGAATGAACGCGCCGCCGGCTCCGAGGCGCAAGCCGCCTCCTCTTCGCAACCCAAACGCCAGGAGTAGAGCAATGGTTGTCGTGCAACAAACCTTCTTCAAGCCGACGAAGCAAGCCCGCATCCTGCTCATCCTCAACGAGATACAGCGCAACCCCCATGTCAGCCAGGCCAAACTCGCTCACCGCGCGGGCATCTCCGTCGCCATGGCCAACAATTATATAAAGGAACTGCGGGAGCAGTCCCTCATCACCGCCGAAGGCGACAACAACCGCAGGATCGAGTATTACCTCACCGACGAGGGCGCCGCGACCAAGCAGCAACTCTCCCTTTCCTCCTCGGCTGAGGTCATTCACCTCTACAGCGCCACCAAGCGGCTCTTCAACGCGAAGTTCCGCCACCTGCACCGCGAGGGCGTGAAGCGTGTCGCCCTATTCGGCGCGGCGGAGACCGGCGAGGTCGCATGGGCCGCCGCCAGAGGCACGCCCGTCGAAATCGTCGCCGTCGTCGACTCCGACCCCGTCAAGCAAGGCGCTCCCTTCGGAAGCCTCACCATTACCGCGCCGGAAACACTGGACTCAATGCAAATTGACGCCGTCATCGTCGCAAGTTTCGCGCGCCAGGCCGAAATCTGCCATCTGGCCGCCCATCTCGCGGAAAAGGGCGTGCGGATAGAAACGCTGTAAACCGTCATGGGAATTCAGGGGAAAAGCATGAAGATACTGATGATAACCACGAACGACCCCGCGGGAATGGCCATCGCGTTCACAAACGCCATCAACCGCTACACCGAGCACACCGCCCGCCTCATCACCACGGAGTCGAAATACAAGACCGCCTTCGAGGCCGACATCCACATGCCCGATATCATCGGCGACGACTTCTCCGAGGTCGAGCATCTCCTCAAGTCCGCCGACATCTTCCATTTCCATGTCCTCGCCGACGAGAACATGCTCCTGGGCCCGCTGCTCATTCGCAACTACATCAAGGGCAAGCGCGTCCTGCACCACGAGCACGGCCACCCGTACTTCCTCGCCAACGCGGACGCCTTCATACAGAAGTACAAGGCGAAAAACCGGAAAACGCTCGTCAGCACGCCGGATTTGCTCAAGTGGCTGCCCGGCTCGATTTGGCTGCCGAACATCGTCCCCATCAAGGACGTGCAGTTCATGCCCTGGGACGGCGGCGAGCCGGACGCGGAGAAAGTCTGGGTCTGCCAGGCCCCCACGCGCAAATACCACAAGGACACCAAGACTTTCATGCGCGTCATGGAACGCGTCGAGAAGAAGCACCCGCGCGCGCGTCCGGCTCACGAGCATGCTGGCCAAACGGATGCCCTCGGTCCTCCAGAAGCGCATCAAGGCCCTTGTCCTCAAGGGCAAGGCAAAATGGCCCGTCCAGGCGAGGGGGTCAGACGCCAACGCGCCGAAAGGGTCGGACCCCATTACGGAGCGCGGGCGGCTAGACCGGGTCTATTTACGGAGCGAAGGCGCGAAGCGACGAGATCGTAGAATAGACCCGGTCTTTTCGCCGCCCAGCTCGTAGATGGGGTCTGACCCCGAACTCGCCCCAGGCGTTGCTTCGGGAGGGGTCTGACGCCCGTGTCCTCCAAAACACGGAAAATTGAATTCTTATTAAAGAAATCTTGACCGCCACACGATATAAAAGATGTGTATCAGTGTCTAAACTCGCTTGTGCACGAAGATTAGAAGACCCAAATAATCCAAGATGGCTATTGCTTCGCGCCACGCAATACACTAAAATCTCGCACTCATATATTTAGGCGCGAACGAACTTGTGAAAACCAATTCGTCAAAAAACGAAGGCCCGCGCCTTCCATCCGCAGGGGAGCGGACGCCAGAGGAGAGACAGGTTCGCGCGTTAGTGGAAGAAGAAGGTCTTAAGTAACGCGAGCCATGAGGGGGAGCCGCGGTGTACTGACGCGCCCGATTCCACGGTGGAACCGAGTATCCGACACTTTCCTCTTTTAAGGGACGGGAACATGCTGAGCATCCGCTACCTCATCTTGGCCGTCTTGCTGACCGCTCTACCCGCTTGCAGCGCCACCATACCTGTCCAGAGACAAAACCTTGCTCCTGAAATCTCCACCGGCGGCATCGACCACCAAATCTACTGCCAAACCACCGAAGTCAACTCCGACGCAGGCTCACGCCGCACCGAATGGCGCACGGAAATCGACGCGCCCCCAAGCAAGGTCTGGGCCGTACTCACCGACTACGAAAACTACCCCAACCTCATCCCAAGCGCCACATACTACAAAATCATCGAACGCAACGGCAACACCCTCATCATCGACACACGCGGCAAATCCACCATAAAAATCCAGGGCCGCGTCCGATACGTCGAAGACCCCCAAAACTTCATCATCAAATGGGAAAAAATCAAATCCAACGTCAACCTCAACTCCGGCTACTGGGAACTCACCCCATTTGAACGCGAAGGCCGCATCGCCACTGCGGTCTTCCACTACGTCTACACCTCACCCAACATAATCGAACGCGCCGGAAACCTCACCGCCCACCTCGAAGAAGACGAAATCGCCATGCTCCGCAAAATCCAGCAAATCTCCGAAAAACAATAACCCCGGCTACGGCCAATAAAAAACCGGCCCCGTCACCACGATGGGGCCGATTTATTTCACGTGCTGCCAATTCTACTTTCTACTCTCTATTGTCTCCTCTCTCGCGCTTCGCGCCCGGAGCCAGTATGGTGCTTGCACACCATCAACGTCGTGGCGATCTTGCGCCTATGGCAAAGATGGCTATCAGGAATCCGACAAGTGAGGCAACCAGCGCAACGGAGGCTATATCACGTACATCGGTAGGTCCACTTAAAGCCATCGGTAGTGGTTGCATCTGTAGAATTGCGTGCAGTCCGAAAAGGAGTACAATCTCACACGCACACGCCGCTAAAATCTGTTGAAACTTCGTCATCCTTATTCTCCTAAAAGTTGGCTATCGTGCTTATGTGCTTTCAGTGATATATGAATCTACGAGAGACATTATTCGCGTCCATGTTTCATTGAATCGGCGCGTTTCTTTTCACCAAAGACCCGTGTTTATGGGAACTGGGGAAGTGCGTAATAAAGGGGTCAGACCCCTTTATTCAGTGTCACGTCGCCAGAAGAAAATAGCGCAACGGAATATACAGGACATCCTCCAATGCGGGCGAACGCTCTTTTGTGATTACGACTCCAAATGGTATTTTGTATTTTTTCATAAATGATTTCAGATTCGTTGCCTGTTCCGCCCTATTTCGATGTTTTACTTCAAGAGGCAGGTATCGGTTCCCGCCATGCGTAACTATAAAATCCACTTCCCGGTTCTTTTCTCGGAAGTAACTTATCTCAATATTCTCAGGCCAGGCAACAATTTCACGCGCGACGGCGTTCTCCGCGAAGTAGCCAATGGTAGTGGCATCAAATGAACTCCATGTCTTCAGCACAGCATTGCGCAAAGCCATGTCCACAGGATAGCACTTGATATTACCTTGGCGCACACGCAATGGCTGATGGCTGAACTTCCTGATGCGGATGATGAGGTCCGTCATTACCAGACGCGGTAGATTCTCCTCGACCACTCGCCGCGCCACTCCAGCATCCGAGGCTATCTTTCCGGTGTTTACCTCTTGGCCAGGGTGAGCAAGTAAATATATAAAGAAACGAAGTACATTCTCTGGTTTACGATACTGGGTCAGCATCATGAGGTCTTCGTACAGCACCTTGCGGATCTGTTGCTCCATCAGATATTCTATTTTTCTTGCTGTATCGGGCAATGCCCACACCTCCGGGAACCCGCCTTCCGAGAAGTATGACATAACTGCATCGGTTATGTCCTGATCAAAGGGCACAAGCGCGGCATGTAATTGGCTTACACATGATAGTGCGGCTTGCCCGTCACCATCAAGCAATGCCGCACGCAGTCGCCGATGCTCATTCAAAATCTGCGCAAATTCGGGCTTGTGCTTTAATCGATACTGACTATATTCACTAAAACTGAAAGGCAACAGATGCCGGTCCTTTATTCTGCCGAGCAGGCTTTCCTGGCTCTGGCGGAAAATTGGCGATGATGCTGACCCGGTCACAATAAAGCGGACAGGAACGCGCAAATCATAGTATTTTTTGATGAACAACTCCCATCGCGGTAACCGCTGTATTTCGTCCAGAAAATAGTAGTGCGGTTGCTCCGCGTCTTTTGTTCGAGCAACGAGATGGTCGAATATGACGCGCTGCATTTCCTGAGAAGCAAATACCTCTGGGTCGTCGAACGAAAAATAGAGAATATGTTTCGGGGCAATGTCCTGATCTTTGATAAGGCGAAGTATCACGTGCTTGACCGCGGTACTTTTACCAACGCGGCGCGGACCGGTAACAGAAATCACTTGTTGGAGATCGTGTAGGTCGGACAAAACCTCAGCGACGATAGGCCGCTGATAATCAGGCAGCGCAGCCTCCCACTTTGAGTCGGGGTTCCACCAAGGGTTGTACGGTGCAAGCAAAGTCTCAAGTTGGTTAACGTTCATTCGCAAGTCCCATCCATATAGTATATTATGGCTGTTTGCTGATTATGCGCGCCATAACGCTCATAATCTGCCAATCACCGCAACTCTTTACCCTATTGCATCTTGCGTGAGGACAGTACAAGATCCAACATTCTCTTCCCAATCGCGGTCATGTTCAACCCCAATCTTTCTTTGGCATGCACCAAAACTCGCGCGGCCCGCCGTTGCGAGTTGCGGGAGTCCTTTCTCGACTCGACGCTCAGCGCGCCGTGGCGAAGCCGTCAGCCGCAGTAATCGCAGTATTTCTTGCCAGACACTACTCCGAGTCAATAGGCATGCCTGCTCTCGCCGCCTCCTGTTTCTCAATCTCTTTCCACTTTCTATAGTTGGCTTCGGCAACGAGACCGGCGCGTATATAGGCATCCATAGCACTTCCGCTCCGTTTCGCAATTTCGTATTGCTTGACGGCATCAGCAACAACTTGTTGTTCAATCCGATGCATGTCCTTGGTCGCCTGTTTCTCCAGCCCGCCGCCGAGGAAATACCAAAGGAATCCTATGACCACCACTATACCAACGATTCCGCCGATTAGACCTGTCATCTTCCGCCAGTTTGGGGACCAATACCCCCACGGATGATAATCTCGTTGTGCTCGTGGCGCTTCTTCGGCGAGTATAATATCATCGGTAGAGGTTTGAAGGGGTACAAGTATTGTGGATTCGCAGCCCAGGCACCTTGCCTTCTTCCCGGCGTACAAACCCGAAACCCGAAGTTTCTTGCCGCAAACCGGACAGTTGAAATTGATCGGCTCCATCTCACTTCTCCATTATGATCTCATTCATATTCCATACTCGTCTTAAGATTCTACAACTGTTTGCATGTGAATGCCAGAGGCAACGGGATTATTCGGGGACGTTAAGGCGGCAAAGTTCCGGTCAAAAACCGGTCAAATCTACCATGACTTATGACTTTTCTACTATGCCATCAGCCCGTATGCTAATCCGTGCGCGTGAATCTCAATGGAAATCAGCGATTGGACAGCGGCCCCCGTGGCGCGGATTCCCCCGAATTCCTTCAAATAGGTTTCCAGCGAATTCATGCTCCGATTCCCCCCTCCGATCTCAGGCCCCTTTGCACGTGCCGCCCCAACTTGATGTCACAGATTGTGATTTCAAGTCCCACGTTTGCCTTTCCCGACTATTACGCTGGGGATTCTACATCATTCTGCACACCATAGGCAAGGGGATTATTCAGACTGGTGCCTTGTCCTCATCTGCGTAATCTGCGAAATCTGTGGTTCCATACCCCTTACTTCCTATGTATTTGACCTGCACTTGGGAGGAAATATGCTGCGTTTCGTGCATTTTCATGGTGCGCATCGTGCGAATACCCCGACCTTGCGGAATCTTTAGCGGCGCGGGTTTCCGGGCAAATTGCGACATCCGCATTTAAGAAAAATTCTGTCCCCCCAAAACAGGCAAAATGTCCCTTAAGGTAATGCCCCACAAGACGTTACGCCCATTTCCCCGGGC
>Ga0315293_10001770_pt1 | contig 20986 bp, 21 predicted proteins | sample YL17G13_20_MG_FD_203071 | JGI IMG/M metagenome (GOLD analysis project Ga0315293, IMG submission 203071) | Sediment microbial communities from Yellowstone Lake, YNP, Wyoming, USA - YL17G13_20 | ecosystem: Environmental > Aquatic > Freshwater > Lake > Sediment | place: USA: Wyoming | collected... | reverse complement strand
AAACCTTTTGGCAGGAAATATTCTGCCCCAAAATCGTAATTAACATACTTGCCATAGATTGTTTTAGCCCCGTCTACACGTACTAGCTGTGGATAATTAAATGTGACATCGGCGTGCAATATAAATGGCTTTATATGCTTTGTAAGGTTTATTCCAAATCCCGGATCCCAAGATCCGCCTCCTGTGGTAGCTCCCATTAAATCTGTTCCTAGTTTATCCGGGTCGGCTTTTTGATACTTACCTGTCGGCATCTTTAATTGAAATAATGCGGTTAGGTGAGGCAACCATTTACTCTCTTCCAAGGCACAGCCGCGCAAGAAAAGATAGCTATCGCCAAATCCGGCAGAAGCCGCTCTTTCGCCATCTTGCTTAACCACATTTTGCTGGTAAACTGTTTGAGCATCGATCTCAAATCTATCAGTTAATCCATATTGAACAAACAGCTGTTCCTGAAACTGATTTTTCCAATCACCATTGGGTAATGACTCATAATGACCATCCTGGTTAAGCGATCCTCGTGTGGCGTTATAGAAGAAGAATGGTTGGATTACAACTTTGACTTTCCCGCAAAGCGGTGCTGTCCAAGCAGTAACAGGCCCGACAGATGGAGGGTTCCATTCTTCTTCGGCTGCCCAACCATTATTATAAAGGCAAACAATGCCTGTTATTAATAATACCGCTACTTTCAAAACGTGCCGTATCACTTCAGTCTCCTTTCGTGCTACTGTTTTTATATTCGTGCTACTATTAGACAAAAAAATAATACCATTATTTAAGGCCTTTGCCGGTACTCGACATGCTAAGCGTGCCGTGCTTCACCCCCTTCACTGATTTTAAAGTATCTGCGAGTTTAGTAATATCAGCCGCTGGGCCCTTCACCGCGATCAGCTCCAAGCAGTTATCGTGGTCTAAATGTATGTGCTGAGTGGAAACAATCGTTCCCTGAAAATCATGCTGAATATCTGTAAGTTTATTAACCAATTCCCTTTTATGGTGATCATAAACTAGAGTAATAGCTCCGACCACTTCACCGCTTTTAGTCCATTCTTCCTTTACCAATTCCTGGCGTATTAAATCACGGAAAGCCTCCGAGCGATTAGAATAGTTCTTCCTCTTGATGAGCGCATCAAACTCATCTAATAATTTCTTTTCGAGCGATATTCCGAATCTGAATAAGTTTGCCATATATTTATGGTATCACGTTTTTTGTAATTGTAGCACAAAAACATAGCTTGTCAATATAATTTTCTACTGCAGGACTTTGACAACTCATTTAGGTCTTCCTCGCGGAATCTCCATTGGCCGCCGAATTTAAAAGCGGGTATCTTCTTCTTTCTTGCCAGCCTACGAACCGTATAAGGATGAAGCTTGAACTGCTTCGCTACTTCTTCCGCGCTAAATATCTCAGGAAACCTGCCCATAGGAAATTACCCTGTATGTTTTGTTGCTTTTTATAACGAATTATTCCAAAGTCAAATTAGAAAATTTTGAAAAAATCGCCAAAATGTCCCTAAAAATGGCTGTTTTGGCCCTCCCGGCAAGCTAAACCAAGAAATTGACATGGACACGCTTTTTTGAACCTACAATCACTGACTCCCCGCACCTCGCCCGACCCGCACCCCGACCCCCCTTCCAAGGACCCGTAAGCACGGCCTGCCCTGATCTTGCCCGCCAGACGCGACGTGGACACAAAAAACGCCATGTTTCCATGCCCTTACACAGATGTAGCCGACGTTAAAACGTCGGCTACTGCGATTCATGCGGACAACCGCATTGTGATAAATTTGTGCTAATATCATCGCCAGAATGCGACGGATTCGTCCAGATTGCTACAACTCGAATTGCGACGTAACTCACAGTGAAATAACACAGTTGCAACAATATCAATGGGTTACGAAAACTGCCCCGTTTCCATTAAGAGTGTCCTGCTCTGCCAATTGAGCTATGCGGGCATTTAAATTGGAGCGGCGGATGGGTTTCGAACCCACGACATCGACCTTGGCAAGGTCGCATTCTACCACTGAATTACCGCCGCATCGAAAAAAATCAAAATTTGAAGCTAAATTATAACAAAATATCACGTTAAAATCAATAAGATCTAACTGGTGCGGACGAAGAGAGTTGAACTCTTAAGGGTTTCCCCACGCGGTCCTAAGCCGCGCGCGTCTGCCAGTTCCGCCACGTCCGCTGATTTGTTGTAATCTCACTTTTACAAATCATCCCGAGGTGCCCCAATCTCGCTCCAGCACCGAGGGATTACCTTAGCCCGACTCTATTACCTCTGAAAATTTCATCCCGAGATTCCGACGAATAGGAGGAATCGAGGGAAAATAAAGTCATACTGGCGTGCCTGGCAGGACTTGAACCTGCAACCAACGGGTTCGAAGCCCGCTACTCTATCCAGTTGAGCTACAGGCACGCAAAACTCTTTTACTTAAATATCTTATCGAAACTCCAGCACACGCCTCCGTAAAAACACGCCCAGAGCCAGGCGCTCAGAAGCGCCGAGAGAACCGCGTAAAAATATACCCTCTTGACCTGTACGCCGATCATCAGCATAAGGATGGACGCGAGGATCGGCCCCAGGAATATCGCCGTATTGACTACTATTAAAAATTTCCCGCCCTCAAGCGCGATCTTAGCTCTCTTGGAAAGGCGCGCCTGTTTTTTCGCAAACCATTCTCTGACACGGGCGCTCGTATTGGTGTTGGATAATAAATATATCGCGAGCCACGACAGCGGTATCGTAAACGACACCCGTATCAGCGTCGCTTTCATGATGCCGAAGATCTTGGTGGTGGCCAGAAGCGACCCCTCCAAAAAGACAATCCCTAAAATAGCCAGGGATACTCCGCCAAACCAGCGCAGCGCTTTACTCATAATTTTTGGCAATATTATAGCACAGGACGGGGAGGAACTTGCGTTTAATATTGAATAAATCCGGTCTTACTGTTCCAGCTTCAGTTCAAAATTTTTAGTACCATCGTTTAGGATGACGCGGTCTTTTTTGACCTCGACAACTATATTATCGCCTATCTTGTCGCCATTTCCCACAACGGCATCGCCTACCATGGCTCTTGGGTTCTTATCATTCCACATTATACCTTTCAGATTAAGGCTCGAGGCGCTGGCCGTCTCCTTCGGGATAAATGGATTTCTGCCCCAGGTGGTGAATTTTGTCCTTTTTGCGCGCCTGTCGATTCCTGCTGTCTTGCCGGGAGATTGAATGTCCGCGGATTTTTTGACAATTTCCGACGATGGCGTTACAGATGCGATGCGCCGGCCTTTCGAAGGGGTGAATATGCCATATATCAGGCTTAAGACGGCAAAGGCTCCCAAAATAATCAATATAACGACTTTTTTATTCCTCATCTTATAGCCCCAAAGAAAGATACATATACACCGTTATCTTTGCTTTAAGTTTTGCCCTGTCTTCCGTATTCGACGCTAGTTCAAAGCTCTTGATCTTGATCAAGCTCCTTTTAAACTCATCCAATGAACCCAAAAATTCAGAAAACTGCTCGTTATTGGATTCTATCTCCATTTCTATCGGCAATATCTTATATTTAGCTTCTTTGTCGGCTATTATCTCCCCGGGCCTCATGGAGATAAAATTGATCCCTATCGATTTACCATATTTGGTCAATTCATCTATAGCAAATGAAACATCCTCTTCCGCGATAAGACCTTTCCCATCATGAGTCCTGCTGGCGGTTTCTATGGTATTGTGGACTTTAAGCACCTCTTCGTCGTATGACCTATATTCCCTGTAATTTGCATTCAGCCTTTTTATCAACGGCGCATAGATAATAAAATATATCAGTAGCATGGCAATCGCTATCGCGCCGGCTATAGCCATTATCAGTCTTCCCTGCGTCAATTTAATTTCCATAATCAACCCAGCATTTCAATTCAAACTCAATGCCTGAATTTTCGCCCAGCTCTTTACTCTCAACCAGTTTCACATTATCGAATATGCCCTTTTCCAGCGTGAGTATGAACTCCGCGAGAATCCCTTCGCCGCCGACCGCCGCCACGACCCCTTTCATGAAGATGACATTGTTGTCCATCCTGATGCTTGTAATATAGATGGTGTCCGGGATGAGATTGGACAGCTCTTTAAACAGATCTTCCCAATGCGGCTCGTTCGACAATATGCTGCCAGCCAAGACCTGCTGCTCGGCTTTTTTCAGCTGCTCCTGCAAGCTGGAAAGCTCTAACCTGGCGACAGAGACTCTCTTCTGGAAGTTATTCAATTGTATCTTCATGCCTATATAGGTGAGCACTAAGATGAGGATGATGGCCGTTGCGACGCCCTCGAGGGTTCCGCGCTTAATAACCCTCTTCGTCTCCTCTTTTATTTCCGGAGGGAGAAGGTTTATGCCTTTTCCTCCCGTTAAAGCCGCGCCGACGGCCAGGCCTAACCGATAAGAGACCTTATCCTTATCAGCGACTGCGCCGGCATCTAAGTTTAACCCCTCCAGGACATCCCCCAGCTTTATCTCTACACTCAACTCTTTTGATAAAAATTTAATGATACCCCCCAAAGATGCCCCCCCGCCGAATAGTATGAGCGAATCCACCTGTCCGCCTCCGCCCTCTTCCTGGTAATAATCAAAGCATCTTTGTATTTCACTGGCCAGCTGCTCAAGGGGCTCTCTGAGCATGGAAAGGATCTGGGTCGTGGAGATCTTGTTATCGACGATCCTCGATTCATCTTCACGTGGTATCCCGATCTCCCGCTTTATCTTTTCGGCCTCCGCCATCGAAAGCTCGGTCTTGCCTCTGTCGGAGGCTAAAAGGCCGGTCATGGCTTTGGTAAAATCATTGCCGGCAACCGGGATCTTACGGGAAAATACCAGCTCATCCCCTTTCAGGGCAGCGATCTCGCTGTTTGAGCGGCCTATGACCAGAAAGTAACGGATATGGCCGTCTTTTCCGCCAGAGGCGGATCCGCCTATGGCGGAAAGATGAAGCTGTTCGGCTAATTTTTGAAAAACGTAAGGGTACGGGACGAAGGAGTAGGGCTTTATCCCGGCTTTTTTCAATAATGAGATATAGCTCTCTACCGTTTTTTTGGGCGAGACCGCGACGAGAACATCATATTTTCTTACCCCTTTTTCAACAACATCGCCTAAGATTTCAAAATCCAGCAATGAATTCTCTATGGAGAAAGGGAAATAATTCTTTGCCTCCAGCATTATCCCTTGCCGCAATTCCGATTTAGGCATATAGGGCGCCACGATCTTCTTCACGGCAGTCTGGGGGCAATTTATCGCGACGATTATCCTGGACTTTTTAATATTGACGCCCCTCAAGAGATGTCTCAAGGCCGATACTGTTTCTTTCTCGCGCGCCGCTTCATCCGCATAATCGATCTCTTTCAATTCCGCCCTTACGAGATGAAGGCCGTCTTCCCTCGACTGAAACTGCGCGACCTTCACGGAGGACGAGCCTATATCGAGGCCGATTATATATTCTTTTTTGAAAACTTTTTTAATATCCATATCTTCCTGTAACGATGTCTACCGGGACGTTACAAAACTGCCCGTATCGAGAGTGGGCGTTCCGCTAGCGTTGGTATAAGACTCAAACTCATTGACTTGCGCCTTTTCACTGGCATCGGATGTTATGACAAGCTTTAAATACCTCGCCGAAACCGAGTCAAACGTCCGGGTGCCCGGCAGGGCCCCTGACGGATTTGATACATCCGTCCAGCTGGTGCCGTCGTTCGAGTATTGTACCACGATCGAAGTGATCTTGCTACCGTCCACAATGACTCTGCTTACCGTCTTTGCGCTGCCATAATCCAGCGCCAGCCACGAAGTGGCCTTGACGCTTGAGATCCACCCGGTACTTGTTATACCATCGATCGCCTGGCCCGGATCATTGCCGCCCTGATAAGGGGAGGAGGTAGCTACGGTACCGCCAGATGCCAGCGAAAGATTCTTTCCGCCTTTGGCGAAGAACGGTATGTCCTTCTCGACCACCGTCCTCCTGGCGATCGGGCTTGCGCTATTTGGAATATATCCATCGGAGGTGATCGTCACATGCATGTTGGTCGGACGGTCGGAATAGGCTGTCCTCACCGTATACGTCCCGCCGCCGAAAGAAATATTCGACTCGCCCCAGCCCACCGCCTGTTCACCGGTAGTAAGCGCCCATCTGGCCTTCGCGCGTCCGGCCTCAGCTATATAAAAGGCGCGCATGTTATTTAGGCCAGCGCCGACACTTTTCATCTCATAGCTTATCATGGAAAGATACGCGAAAGCGACCAGGCTCAATACTATCAGGATCACCAGGACTAATAAAAGCACGATGCCTTTTTTATTCATGGCAGGGCCTGGTTTCTTGTGTAAGCGCTGGAACTCAGTGTGTATGTCTCGCCGGATTTGCTCATCGTCAATGCCATGGTGACGACTCTTATCGTATCGCGGTCGGCCTGCGAGGCCGGCACAATGCTGGTATTGTTAAGATCGGTGTAGGAGAATGCCAACGCCTGTGCGTTCGGGGTCAGCGTTATTGCCGAGCCGTCCACGGTCCTTATGAGATTATTATCGACATCCCGGCTGAAGGTCACTGTCTCATTTACGCTGTCATTATCGACATCGGCCGTAAACGTTATCGTGGCGGCCGTGGCGGCCGTAATGTTACTCGCCTGGCTTAAGTCGCGCATCATCCTTTCCATCGCGATGCTGCCCTCTTCCCGTATCCCGGTCCTGTTAAGACCTGAGCTCCACGCCTTTAACCCGGTTAAGAATACAACGGCAATTACGACGGTCATTATGGAAAGGAGCGCCGTGATGACAATGAGCTCTGTGAGAGTGAATGCCTTTTTCGTCAATTTTTTGATATATAGGTTACTAAAGACGCGGTCGTTTCGCCGCCCTTATAAGACCAGTACACGCTCACCGTGACCTGCTTGAGATCTGTATATGGCGTCGTTACAGCTACACTTCTCTGGAATCCGGCTAAGCCGGACACATCCGCCTTGGCCTCATCGACTATTCCCGTGTCAAAATTCAGATTCCGTATCTCTTCTATCCTTTTTTCGGCGAGAGTCATCGCGATACCGGTATTTTCCGGATCGACGCTGCTGACCAACGCGGCACTGAATAGGCCTATGACAGCAACGATCCCTGCCGCAAAAAGCACGACGGCTACCAGGATTTCCAATAGCGTAAATCCGCTACGGCTGCGCATCTTTTGATGAACCGTTGGTGACATAAATACAGCTCGAACCGTTTGTCTCCGTCACGACGCCTGCGGCGCTTACGGCAGCGCTTCCGTTTCCGCTGGTCCCGATCGAATATATAACGTAATATTTGACCGGACTTGCGCCGTCGGTCGCGTAGCCATATTTGTTTGTGCCGTTAAACGGATCGGCCGGCGAAGTCGCGCCTATTATATTCGGAGTTGCGCCGGTCAGAGCAGCGTCGATATTCGCGGGGTACGTATTGGAATTATGGATATAGTAACTCTCGACAGCTGTCTGAAGTGTCCTCAATTCGGCTTTCGCCTGCGCGATCTTCCCCTCTTCCTGCATACCTCTAAAGCGCGGCAGCGCGATCCCTACTAAAATCGCTATTACCGCTATGACTATCAAAAGTTCGATGATGGTAAAACCTTTCCGTACCATACTACCACCCCCCCCATTTTTTTAACGTCTCAGCGTCTTTACCATATCAAACATCGGCAATAACATGGACGCCATTATGCAGCCTACCATCGCTCCCATTATCACCAGGAATACTGGCTCTATAACAGTGGTAAGTTTCTTGACGGCGTAGTTTACCGTCATATCATAAAAATCTGCGGTCTTATTCAGCATCGTATCCAAAGCACCCGTCTCCTCGCCCACCGATATCATCTGGACGACATCCGGCGGGAATTCTTCGCTTATCTTTAAAGTCTCCGACATCCGCTCGCCTTTTTCCACCGACTTGCTCACATTTGTGATAACCCGCGCCAGCACCTCATTTCCTGCCACTTCTTTCACTATATCGAGCGATTCCAGTATAGGAACACCGCTTCCCAGGAGCGTGGCGAGAGTCCTTGTAAATCTCGCTATCGCCACCTTGCGATATAACGGGCCGATTATCGGCAGCCTTAATTTTAAATTATCAAGTAAAAATGACCCTCTTTCCGTCTTAAAGTAATATCTTGTGCCCAGAAAGACGGCAATAGCAATTATTAAAAGCAAATACCAATAATGCTTGATCACCATGCCGGCCTTGTATACTACCAGCGTGGGTATCGGCAGCTGTATCCCCGCCTTCAAATATATCTCGGCAAACTGAGGTATGACAAATGTGACTACTATAAGCATGACCGCGACTCCGGCACATAGAAGTATTATCGGATAGAAGAGGGCGCTCTTTACCTTCTGCTTCAGATCCTCCTGTTTTTCAAAAAAATCGGCGTACCGCATCAATACGGTATCAAGGTTTCCGCTCGCCTCCCCTGCCTTTATCATGTTGACGAATAACCTCTTAAAAATACGCGGCTCGGTGCCGAAGGCTTGAAAAAGCGTGCCTCCGGCCTCTACCTGCCTATATACGCTGCCGATGGCCTCCTTCAAGTTCCTGTTTTCGATCTGCCTGGCCAGTGTTGACAGGCTCATTAATATAGTTATGCCGGCACTTATCATGTTGGATAATTGGATATAAAAGAGCAGCATGTCATCCGAGCTCACCCACTTGAATCTGTCAAAGACAGAGCCCATCTGAATGCCCGGCGTGACCTCGGCAACGCTGGTAGTCATGTAGCCCATCTTGTGAAGCTTGTCTATGAGTTCGGCTTTTGAGGCGCTTTCCATAGTGCCGGCGACTTTCTTACCGCTCGCGTCCCTGGCTTTATATGTGTATACGGACATCCTTATTCCTCTCTGGTCACCCTCAATACTTCCTCTACCGTCGTGATGCCGGCTTTAACTTTTTCTACCCCGTCCTCCATCAGCGTGATCATGCCTGTCGACCGGGCAAGTTTTCTTATTTCGTCGGCCTGCGACTTAGCTACTATGGCGTTACGGATCTTGTCGTCGGGCAACATCAATTCATATATGCTGATCCTTCCCTTGTAGCCGGTATTCATGCACTTAGGGCAGCCCTTGCCCCGATAAAAGGCTACGCTCTGTTTTTTCGATAATCCTATGTCTTTGAGCATCTCTTCCGTCGGCTCATATTTCTCCTTGCACCCCTCGCATATCTTGCGCACAAGGCGCTGGGCGAGTATCCCTACAATGGAAGAAGAGACCAGGAACGGCTCCACCCCCATGTCGATCATTCTTGTTACCGCGCTCGTCGCATCATTTGTATGCAGCGTAGAATATACCAGATGTCCCGTAAGGGCGGCCTGTATGGCGATCTCTGCGGTCTCAAGGTCCCTTATCTCTCCTACCATTATGATGTCCGGGTCCTGCCGCAATATGGAGCGCAGGCCGTTGGCGAATGTGAGGCCCACATTCGTGTCGACCTGGATTTGACGGATACCGGGAAGCTTATACTCCACGGGATCCTCTATAGTGACAATATTCTTTTCCCTTGTGTTTATTTTATCGAGAGATGCGTAGAGGGTCGTCGTCTTACCGCTTCCGGTAGGCCCCGTGACTAAGATTATGCCGTAAGCTCTGGTGATGAGCTTATTATATTCATTGAGAATCGCTTTAGAAAAACCGAGCTGATCCAATCCTAAAAGCGCGCTCGATGCGTCGAGAAGGCGCAGGACCACATTCTCTCCGTATATCGTCGGCATGCATGAGACGCGCACATCTATTCCCCTGCCCTCCGCCTTCAGGCTGAACCTGCCGTCCTGGGGTTTTCGCCTCTCGGCAATATCCAGGTTCGCCATTATCTTTATTCTCGAGATTACGGCCGATTGAAGATACTTAGGGGGAGAGGACGATTCGTGGAGCATCCCGTCAACCCTGAACCTCGTCTTGAGCACTTCCTCTTCCGGTTCGATATGTATATCGCTTGCACGCTCCTGGACCGCCTTCATTATTATCAGATTGACAAGTTTTATGACAACGGGCTCCTCCACAATACCCTTAAGCTTCTTGGCATCGAAGCCCGCTTCTTTTATACCGAGCTTCCCCTCATCCATAGATTTAATGAGGTCTTCCACGGTGCCCTTGGCGCCGTAATACTGGTTCATGGCCTTCTTTATCTCGGATTCCGTAGCTACGGCCGGTTCGATAATGAGACCTGTCTTCATCCTTATCTCATCGAGCGCAAATATATTCCACGGGTCGGCCATGGCGCAGGTAAGCCGGTTGCCGATCTTTAGAACCGGTATGAGTTCGTATTTTCTGGCTAACACTTCGGGCACAAGCTCGACTATTTTTGGATCTATTAAATAATTACCGAGTTCTATTCTCGGCAATCCCATTTTATCACTCAGGAACGTAACGAGATCTTCCTCGGCGATCAGGCCCGTCTTGACTAAGATATCCCTAAAACGCTGGCCGGTCTTTTTCTCTTCGGCCTGCACCGCCTTGAACTGGTCCGCGGTTATAATGCCTTCTTCCACGAGGCTCTCGCCCAATGCCTTCCTGGTCTTCGCCATCAATTCTCCCGGGTGTTATATTTTTAGGAAATATTTTCCCTGATGATCCTTGAAAGCTCTTCGGCGTCATAAGGCTTCGACACGAACAGCGTCCCGCCCCTGACCGTCTCCTGCATGGCGTCTTCTTTGGTAAAGAGGCATGTGATGAATATTACGGGTATATTCTTCGTCTCCGGTAACTCCCTCAATTTCGCTGCAGTCTCCGCTCCGTCCATGACGGGCATCAGTATGTCCAAAAGTATAAGGTCGGGCCGCTCTTTACGCGCGATTTTTACGGCCTCGGCCCCGTCATAGGCCTTCAGCACTTCGTAGCCTTCATGCGAGAGCCTCATCTCCATCATCTTCACCGCATCCGGTTCATCGTCAACGACAAGTATCTTCTTTAGCATCCCTATCCTCCGATCAGCTCTTTTATTTTCGCTAGAAGCGCCTTCGAATCGAACGGCTTTATGATGTAAGCGTCGGCGCCCAGCTCTCTGCCGGTCGCCAGGTCCTTTTCGTCTTCTACCAATAATATCCTCTTCTTTTCCATGGCCGTCACTCCGTTTTGCGCACCTTCTTTATTACCATCTCGATCGTGGCCCTCAAGGATGACGATACGTCGGTATAGGTGCTGAGTTTTGGTATGAAGGCGCTCACCTTGAGCTCATCCATCCACTCCATCGCCTTTATCTCGGGATACGCGGTGAACATGATGACCGGGACCTCGCTGTCCACTTTGCGCATCGCCTTCAGCGTAGTTATGCCGTCCATCTGCGGCATCATGTAATCCAGTACGACTACGTCCGGCTTCTTGGACTTCACGATCTCGATCGCCTCCTTGCCGCTCCTCACCTTGATCACGTCATAGCCCCATCCTTTTATGATGGTGCCCATGATATCGAGAAAGTCCGCCTCGTCGTCGACCAGTAAAATGTGCAATTTTCTCATATGAGCCCCCTAATTCAGTAAGTATACACTACGTTGCCGGCATAGTCAAAATTAACCTGAAGGCAGGAAGAACCTGAGCGTCGCCCCGCTCCCCGCCTTCGACTCGGCCCACATCCTGCCTTTGTGCTGATCCACTATCGCCCGGCTTATCGCAAGCCCCAGGCCTGTCCCGCCCTTCTTCTCGCCGGCGGTCCTGATCTGGTGAAACGGCTGGAACAGCTTCGCTATATTCTCTTCTGAGATGCCCGGCCCCGTATCCGAAACGCTCACCACGACGCCTTCGGAAGAGCGTTCGCTTGAGACCGTGATCCTGCCCTTCTCGGTAAATTTGACGGCGTTACTTAAAAGGTTCGTCACCACTTCCGTGATCGCGTCTTTGTCGAATTTCACTAAAGGAAGCCCTTCGGCAAGGTTGATCGAAAATTCAAGCCCCTTGTCCTTCGCCAGCATGGCCATGTCAATAGCGGCTTCCTTTACCGTTTTATTGATATCGTGTTCGGCGATGTTGAATTCGAATTTGCCCAACGACAATTTCTGGAAATCGAGGAGATTGTTGCTAAGGCGGACAAGCCGCTCAACATTGCGCCTGGCCATGTCGATAAATTTTGTCACCTGCGCTCCCACTTTACCCGCAGTCTCATCCGATATGATCTCGACAGACTCCTTTATTATGCCCATCGGCGCGCGCAGCTCATGAGAAGCGATGGATATGAACTGCTCTTTAATATCGATAGCCTCCTTCATCGCCTTTTCGGCCTTCTTGATCTCCGTTATATCCTTCGCGACATGCACAACCCCTATCATTTTTCCTTTATCGTCGAGCAGCGGCGACGTCGTCACGAGTAGCGGTATCCCTATCGACGGATCGTCCACCTCTTCGGTGTGCGCGGTCCTGTCATCATATGTCCCGACCAGCGGGCAGGACGGCCAATGAGCGGTGCCTTTATGGATCACTTCATAACACTTCTTGCCTATCACGTCTCCGAGCGCCTTACCGAGCTTGTCGGTAAATGCCTTGTTGACCTTTACTATGTGGGAATCGAGGTCCATGATAAATACGATGTCGGACATCGAATCGAAAGTCCTTTGCCACTCCTCGGCAGCGCGAGCGATCTCGGCCTGAGCCTTCTTTATCTCGGTGATATCCCTTACGGTGGCCTGGATCATGTATACGCCCTGCAGTCCGATCCTCGTCAGGAGCACCGATGCATAAAAAGGATTGCCATCTAAGCGCCGGTGCACCCATTCAAAAGAGTGCGAACCGTTCTTCATCGCGATATCTATCATTTCCTTTGCCTTTACAGTCGACATCACGCCGTCCGGCTGCCGTTCAGGAGAAAGTTGCATGACATCGTAAGACACGAACTCCGATTCATTTTTAAATCCGAACATCTTCACAGCAGATGGGTTGCCGGCAAAACAACGGCCGTTCTGGTAGATTACCATAATAGCATCGGCGGATGACTCATAAAGAACCCTGTATCTTTCCTCGATCGATCTCAGCGCTTCTTCGATCCTCTTCTGCCTGGTAATATCGCTGGCTATAGTAGAAGCTCCGACAATCTCTTTGTTTTTACCATATACCGGGGAGGCGCTTATCGAAACATCGATAATCCTGCCGTCTTTTCTGACGCGGATAGTTTCAAACCGCTCGATTCGTATCCCTTCCCGGATTTTTTTAAGTAGGCTCGCCATCTCTTCCTTGTGGTCCGGCGGGGCTAAGATGGAGATGCTCTTGCCTTTTATTTCGCCTTCAGAATATCCGTATATCTTCTCCGCCCCTTTATTCCAGTTGATTATCGTTCCGTCAAGCGACTTACCTATGATGGCGTCCTGGGAAGACTCTACTATCGCCGCCAGCCTTTCGAGGCCTTCCTCAGCTTTCTTGCGCGCGGCAATCTCTTTATTCAGATTGTTTATGGAGGTGGTCGAGCCCTTCAAGTCTACGGTCATCTTGTTAAACATCAGGGCAAGCTCGCTGATCTCATCCTTGGTGCTGACCGCAATATTATAATCCAGATTTCCGGTGCCGATAATTTCCGCGCCTTTGCGCAATTCATCGATAGGCCTGAGGGTGGGTGAGGCAAGAAATATACCTAAAAGCCATGCCAGGATCGGGGCCAGGAAGAGTATTATAATAGTGATTACGCGGATCGTCGTTAAAGGCGCCAATGCTTCAGCTGCGTCAATTTTAGATAATAGGCACCATTGTGTCTCCGGTATATACGCGTTCGATCCCGCTATCATCACGCCTCTGTAATCCGGGGCAATTATAATGAAATGAGGCAGATTGCATACGCCTCCTTTGTCGCGATTCGATATACAGCTTCTTAAGTTTTCCGTATCGATCTTGTATTTCAGGAAGGTGTCCTTTAAAAACCTGGACGGGGTTATCATATATCCGTATTTGTTAACTATGAACGTCTCTTCTGTCTTGCCGAACCCGGCATGGTCAGTAACTATTTTATAAAGATCCGTTAAATCAATCTCGGCGACGACCACTCCGAGGAATTCCATTGTTTTATTGTCAAGCATGGGGCCGGATACGGCCATGACACCTTTTTTCAAGTCCCGGGAATAATAGGCGTCTTTAATATATAATGTCTTCTGCCCTCCCGTAAAAATGGCGTCCGTCGACATATCCCTGCCGATATTTTCCTCATAGCTGGAGGATATCACTTTGCCGGTTCTATCTAATAGCAAAAACTTGGCTATATACGGCATCGCTTCTTTTGTGCGTATCAGCCTTCCCGTGGCTATGCCTAAGGCCTCTTTGTAACCTTTGGAGCCTTCGCCGCCTGCCTTCAGTAGATTTTCCAGGACCACGCTCTTCGATAGCTGGCCTACCGATGTCTTTAGCATATTCAGGTATGTCTCTATATGCTGCGCCCTTAAATAGACAATGGCGTCTAATCGCGTGTCTATCGCCTTGAAAAAATCATTCCTGACTACGATATAAAAGATGGATGTAAAAAGGGTGGTGAGGATAATTGTTGTGGTCAAAAAAGCGATGCTTATCTTATTTGCTATTTTCATTATACAGCCCCTGGAGAAGCGTTATATTTAACGCATCCTTAGCGTCGGGTTTAGCGGCGATCCTTTTGTTCCTAAATTTAATATCGGCGATGGCATTGAATAGATCGATCCGTTCTCTGTAATCCGCAGCGGAGTCCTGATCTTTGTAATCGATCCATTTCAGGCCCTCGACATCTTTTCTGTACTGTTCCGGGGTGATCTTATAGTATTTGGCAATAAGAGCGCTTGAGCCTGCAGGGTCTTCTTTATAGTGTTTAAGCGCTTTGAACCACGCGCGCATGATTCCCTTAACAAGCGCCGGGTTATTTTTTATCATATCGTTCTTTACATTTAAGGTATCTATGATAATTTCGGGCAGCTCTTTTGTGGAGACGAGGAGGTGGGCGCCTGGCCTCTTAAGCGCTTTTGACAACGATGGTTCCCACGTCACGACAGCGTCCGCCTCGTCACCCAGGAACGCTTGCGCTGCCTTATCCGGCCCGCGGGCGACAATGGTTATCTTGTCCATGGAGAGCCCTTCTTTGTAGAAGAGATAGGACAGAAGGGTTTCGCTGACGTCGTCCCGGGTAAAGGCCACTCTTCTGCCTATCAGGTCTTTCAGGGTCTTGATATCCTCTGCCGCGGCTATGCCGTCCGAGCCGAATGAGCGGTCTATCTCCATAACAGCCGTTATCGGAGTTCCTTGGGCCGTCTTTGAGACGAGCAGGTCGATCGTCCCGCCTTCGCAGTCGAGCATGCCTGCCTTGAAGGCGTCACGCCTGGCGGAGTCGAGCTGTTCGTCTATAAAACTCATTTCTATGCCTTCCTCTTTGAAAAAACCCTTCTCCTGGGCGAGAAAAAATGGGCCATAACCGACCCATTCCTGGAAAGCGATATTGACTTTCGCGAGCTTCTTCTCCGGCTTGTAGCCGCAGCCCGCCGCTATCGCCAATATAGCGCACAATCCTACCGTTATAATCTTCTTCATCAGCATAAGATTACAGTATAATCATTACATTGTCAAGAGACTGCTCTTCGGACTAAGTACGGAGGAATTTGCGGGAGAGGCCGACGATGAATACGGGCACGATGAATATGCCGCATAGGGCCTCGGCTATGGCTATGAGCCTGGCCGCCCCCACGGGGGTGATGTCTCCATAGCCTACCGTGGCGATCGTGATGACGCTTAAGTAAAGCGCCCGGAAGAAATCCGGTTTAAAGATGACGCCATTCTCTATAAGGTGGCCTTGCGTATACAAAAGAGCAGATGCGAATATCATAAATATCACCGAATAGAATGTGCGCGCAGGCCGCTCTCCGTGCCCCCATATCAGGCTCGAAAATGTGAGCGATGCACAAAGAACGAGCCTCTTCAATAAGCTATATGATTCGTCTCTCTTTATCCCGGCCGCGTCTATACTGCCCATCCTCTGCGGCATTACAAGACTTCGTGTCAAAAATTTTCTCAAACATTCCCGCGACTTGTAGAAGCAGTCCGAAAAACTGAAAAATTCCAGGTCACGCTCAAAATTTATCGCCGCCTGCCTGTAGAGGACCGATGCGTATTCGAGGTCGCCGGCCGCTTCCGCCTCGCGGGCTGCCGCCTCATACGCGAGCGACGAATTGTGGAACATCCGCTCGCCCGACTTCGCCGCCCAACAGCTCGCCGCCGAGGCAAGGCAGAGCGCCGCCTCTTTATGCGCGCCGTTTCCGGCGTAAGCCTCTCCGGCTTTTCTGAAAAGCTCATAGGCCTCGCCGGCCTTGCCATCGGCAAGAGACTCGTGCGCCTCTTTTTCCAGTATTCTGGCCTCTTTACTCATCTGTCTACCTCTTTATTTTACCTTCACGACTATTATCGTTATGTCGTCGTGCTGTTCGGACTTCGGTTCAAAGCCCCTCACGTCTTTTTCGATCGCCGCAAGGATCTCCCGCGAAGCGAGATGCCTGTTCTTCCTGGCCACCGCCGACAACCGCTCTTTTCCGTACATCTCCCTTTTCGAATTCATCGCCTCAGTAACACCGTCGGTGTAGAAGACGATCGTATCGTCTTTTCTTATATCGGTGCTGCCGGGAGAATAATTGCCCTCCATGAGGCCGAGCGGAGCGCCTTCTGTGGTATCCAGAAATCGCGGCCCTTCATTCGCCCGCAAAAACAGCGCCGGCAGATGGCCGCCGTTGCCGTAAAGCATCGTCCCGGCCTGGAGATCGAAGATCGCATAAAACACGGTCACAAAAAGGCCGGACGAAGATTCCTTCACCAGTTTTTCGTTCAGGCTGTTCAGCGTGTCGTTCGGCTTCGTGTCCGTCGCCGCAAAGAACTTGAACGCCCCCGTGACCATTGCCATGAACAGGCTCGCCGGAACGCCCTTGCCGGAGACGTCTCCAATCATGAGGCCCAGACGATGCTCCGAGAATTCTATAAAATCGTACAGGTCCCCTCCGACCTGGCGCGCCGTATGCATCTTTGCCGATATTTCAAGCCCCGCCGTGGCCGGCAAGGACTTAGGCAGGAAGCTCTCCTGTATCTTCTTCGCTATGCCCAGCTCATTCTCAAATACGATCCTGTTCTTCCATTCTGTAATATATTTATACAAAGTGAACGAGAGATACAGCAGGACCGTCAGGAGGACCGGGTAAGCCACGTCTATCCAGATGCCGGAATAGTTGAATAGCAAAATGGCCGCTGCCGCAAAGAAGGCCAGCGTTAAAAATAGGATGAAGAGGCCGTGCACCGGCTTTGTCTTGAAAGTAATGACGGATATCAGAAAGCCCAGGGCCAGAAGAATGGCCAGGTTCAATTTCTTCGAAGCGCGCGTGATGAACTTATTATTGATGATAGAGTTGATTATCTCCGCATGAACTCCCATGCCGGGATATATGGATTCAAAAGGGGTCGGGTGAACATCGCCGGTGCCGGTCGCCGTCAATCCCACGATACAGATCTTATCTTTAAATACTCCCAGGTCGAGGATCGGCTTCTGGCCGGTCTCTTTGGCAAGAGACGACTGGAGGACGTCCACATAAGAATAGTGCCCATAGCTCGAGCTCCACTTGCCGGAGAAATTTATAATCATGTTGAAATCTTCGTCGAGCGGGACCCTTACGCTTTTCAGCGGGAGGCCGAGATGATCGCACCCCATTAAAAAAGCGATGTGGGGATAATCCGCGCCCTGATATTTTATGAACGGCGGTATCCGCCTGAATTTGCCGTCAGGATCGGGGATTATATTTATGTGGCCGGTTCCTTTAGCCGCTTTCGCCAGGCCTTCCAAAGACTTCGCGACATAGCCGCCAGCCGAAAGCCCGCTCGCGCCTCCGGCCTTATTGAGGTCGAAGGCATATGGCAGATAGACATTTCCCGCTCGGTCAAGCGCGTATTCTAATTCCCTGTCATGTTCCTGCGGCTCGCTGAAAAGGATATCGAGAAGTATCGTCCGCGCGCCGGATTCGGAGAGCGCCTTTATCAGAAGGGCGTGATAATTCCTGTCGAACGGGAACCTTCCGAGCTTATCTATGGTATCCTGCCCGATCTCGATAAAGACTATCTTATCTGTGGTTGGTATTTTCGGTATCCGGAGGACGAACCTCAGGTCGAGTGATCCAAGTTCATAATTATCGAAAAGCCTGCAGTAGGATACCGCTCCGACGGAAAGTATTGCGATTAACAGCAGGACATGCTTTAAAAATTTCGCGAAAGGCGCTTTCGGGATCATTTGCCCTTCATCAACAACTTCCACGGATGCTGTTTTATATCTTCGCTGAACTCTTTGAAGTTGACGGCCGTCGATTCCAGATTTGATGTAATGCTGTCTATCCTGGTCTTGTTATCCGCGACTACGTTATTGACGTTCGAAGCGAGGCTCTTCACTTCTAAAAGCGTCTTGTCGAGGTTCTCGGATATGGCGTCTGCCTTCTTCATCAGCTTCCTCATCTCCACCGGGTCCTCGCTCGCGATCATGGCTCCATCTTTGACGAACGGCTTGTCGGCAGAGCCCGAAGTTATGCCTATATAGGCGTCGCCGATCATGCCGGAAGTCGATATGAACGCTAGCGAATCTTCATGAACCTTCGCCTTTTTGTCCAGCGCAAGCGTAAGCTCGATCTTCGTGTCGGGGGTATATTTAAATTCGATATTCTCGACCCGGCCGACGTCTACGCCGGAAAGTTTCACTATCGAATCGGCCTTGATCCCTTCGGCGTAATTGAAGAAGGTCTTAAGCCGGTACGGCTTCGCGCTTAAGTCCGTCGTCTTCACGTAGAAGACCACCCCGGCCAGTATCGCGGCCACCACTATAAGACCAGTCTTGAATTCATTTGTTATCTTCATCTCGTTTCTCCCTTATTTTTACGCGTTAAAATCGAAATCCTAAATACGAAATCCGAAATAAATTCTAATTCTTTAAATTCTAATGCTCAAAACCTATACGTTTTGAATTTTGAAAATTATGATTTCGATATTGTTTCGAAATTCGATATTCGAATTTCGCATTTCTCTCCTATTTCATCAACTGCTCCAAATAATCATCCTTCTGCTGGAAGAACTTTATCGGCCCGTCGGGAGAGCCGGAGACGAATTGCTGGACCATCTGGTTTTTGCTCTTCCTCATCTCGTCGGGCGTCCCCACTTCGAGGACCTTGCCTTCGTACATCATCGCGATCCTGTCGGCTATCGAAAATACGCTCTTCATGTCGTGCGTAACGACGACGCTCGTAATAGCCAGTTTCTTTGAAAGATCCAGTATAAGTTTATCGATAACGCCGGAGACGATAGGGTCGAGGCCCGCGGTCGGCTCGTCATAGAATACGATCTCAGGGTCCATCGCTATCGCTCGCGCCAGGCCGACGCGTTTCCTCATCCCGCCGGAGAGCTGGCTCGGCATGAGATCCTCGAATCCCCGCAATCCCACGAGCTCAAGCTTCATCTTTACCACTATATCTATGACGCTCTTCTCGAGTTTCGCGTGTTCTTTTAAAGGGAGCGACACGTTCTCGCCCACAGTCATCGAATCGAATAACGCCGACGACTGGAACGACATCCCTATCTTCTTTTTGACGGCGTCAAGTTCATCCTCTTTCAGCATGTTCATGTCTTTGCCGAGCAGCGATACCCGGCCCGAATCCGGTTTCAACGCGCCTGTCAGATGGCGCAGGAAAGTTGACTTGCCGCAGCCCGAGCCGCCCATGATGACGAACGTCTCGCCCTTATATATCTCCAGCGATATCCCGTTCAGCACAGTGCGATCGCCGAATTTCTTGACGACGTTCTCGGATTTTATGATGACTTCTTTATTCATATAATAACCTCGCCACAATGTAGCGCACCCTTAAGGGTGCGCTACATTGTGGATAACTCATTTCTGCGTAAAATAAAATAACCCCGTCAACAAACAATCGAACAAAATGATCAATATAAAACTCGTCACGACAGAAAGCGTCGTCGATCTGCCGACGCCCTCGGCTCCGCCCTTTGTCTTAAGGCCGGTGTAGCACCCGACCATCGCAATGGTTATTCCGAATACCACGCTCTTGATGAGGCCGGTATATACGTCCTTCCACTGCATGAATTTGAACGAGAATGTTATATACCTGTACGGATCGAGCTTAAGGTTGAATACGCCCACGAGAAATCCGCCGAATATGCCTATGAGATCGGACATTACCGTAAGGCACGGAAGCATCACCAGGAGCGCCAGGAATCTGGGGATGACGAGGAAGCGTACCGGATTTAAGCCCATCGTCTCGAGCGCCTCGATCTGCTCGGTCACCTTCATTGTGCCGAGCTCCGCGGCGATCGCCGCGCCTACGCGGCCCGCGACCACGAGCGCCGTCAGGACGGGCGCCAGTTCGCGCGCCAGGCCGACCGCCACCATAGGAGCGACGTAGATATTGGCGCCGAACCTTGAGAGCTGGTAAGCCGACTGCATCGCGATGACGATACCTGTGAAGAACGAGACGAAGGCCGCTATTAAAAATGAGCCCGCGCCGGCAAATACCATCTGGCTGAATATGCTTTCACTCTTTACGAACTTGTTCTTGAACGGACCCGCGACCAGCCAGTACAGCGTATCGAAAAAGAGGGCCAGCACGCTTAAGGCCTGCTGGCCTGTCCTGTTAACGCTTGCGCCTATCTTCTCAACGAAATTCATCTTATAATCCCGCTATAGCCTCTTCCTCGTTTGCCATTATCTCGAACAGCTTATCAAGTTTTGTTATTTCGAACAGGCTCTTTATCTTCGGCGAAAGGCCCGCCAGCCTCATCTTACCGCCGTAGGAACGCATATTCTTCAGTATACCTACGAGCGTCGCGAGCCCTGACGAATCGACATAAGTGACTTTCGAGAGCTCAATGACTATCTTCGGCGTCTTCTGGGATATGAGCTTATCGAATATCTTTTTAAGTTCCGGTGAGCATGCTATATCTATTTCGCCGTCGACACGACATATCGTCAGACCGTTCTTCGATTCCGTCTTTACC
>Ga0315293_10001769_pt1 | contig 20987 bp, 17 predicted proteins | sample YL17G13_20_MG_FD_203071 | JGI IMG/M metagenome (GOLD analysis project Ga0315293, IMG submission 203071) | Sediment microbial communities from Yellowstone Lake, YNP, Wyoming, USA - YL17G13_20 | ecosystem: Environmental > Aquatic > Freshwater > Lake > Sediment | place: USA: Wyoming | collected... | reverse complement strand
GCTGCTTCGAACAGGAATGGCTGTACGTGCGTTTACGACATAACCGTTGCCGATAGTATCGCCACGCTCGCCCTGATCTGTGCCGGCGGTAAGTCGTCGCGCCTGATCGCCGATTGTACCGATACCATGTATCACGACATCTTTCTCGGCTCCGGTAACGGCAGCGCTATTTCGGGCATACTTGAGCGGTACAAGCTGAGGCAAACGGGGTCCGAGTACCACTGGTGCACGATGTCCTTTAGCGCCGAGACGCGCTGAGCCGGGCAATGGCCTATTTCTTGACAATCTTGTGATACCGAAGCCGGCGATTCTCGAACAGCCGGCCGCCGAGTTCTTTCACCCGCCACTCTTCGTATTCTTCATAGTTCCCCTCGAACCAGCGCACCACGCCATCCCCTTCAAATACGAGCAGGTGGGTGCAGACACGATTGAGGAAAAACCGGTCGTGGCTGATTATCATGGCGCAGCCGGAAAACTCGCCGATAGCATCCTCGAGCAGTCGCAGCGTGTTGACATCGAGATCATTGGTCGGCTCGTCCAACATAATCAGGTTGCCACCCGCCTTAAGAACTTTGGCCAGATGAGCGCGATTTCGCTCACCCCCCGATAGCTCGCCGACCTTCTTCTGCTGATCTGGTCCTTTGAATCCGAACCGGGCCAGATATTGCCGTGCCGGTACCGTGCGATTCCCCAGCACTACATCGACATCCCCGCCGCACACTTCGTCAAGAAGCGGTACGTCGGCGTGAAGGGTATCGCGCTCCTGTTCGACATAGGCCAACTTGACGGTCGAACCGATGGCAACCGTACCCGCATCCGGTTTCTCCTGACCGGTAATCATCTTGAGCAATGTGGTTTTGCCTGCGCCGTTCGGTCCGATCACTCCCACCACCGCCGCTTTGGGCAGTTTAAAGGACAGATCTTTCATCAGCAAATTGTCGTCGAACCCCTTCGACACACTGCTAAACTCGACCACCTGATCGCCAAGGTGCGGCGCCGGGGCAATGGCGATCACCTGGCCGTCATCCTTTGTGGAAGCGATCTCCCGCGCGACCAGCTGCTCATATTCAGCGATACGCGCTCGCGAAAGCTCCTGACGTTGCCGGTTGGACATCCGAATCCATGACAGTTCACGCTGTAACGCCCTCTGTCGCGGCGTCTCCTGCGAACCGGAAGCAGTCAGCTTGGTCAACTTCTGCTCCAGCCACGACGAGTAGTTCCCTTCCCAAGGAATGCCGCGTCCGCTATCAAGCTCAAGAATCCACTTGGTGACGTTGTCGAGAAAGTACCGGTCGTGCGTCACGATTATCACGGTCCCCGGATAGTCCTTCAGTTGTGCTTCGAGCCAGTCAATAGTCTCAGCGTCGAGATGGTTAGTCGGCTCATCCAGCAGCAGCAAATCCGGCTGCTCCAAGAGCGCTTTGCATAGCGCGACCCGCCGGCGCTCGCCGCCGCTGAGATTACTGACAATTCGATCATCTTCCGGCAAGCACAGCGCATCACTCACCCGGTTGATTCGTTGATCGAGATTCCACGCGTCAGCGGCATCAAGCTTGTCCTGCAACTCTGCCATCCGGTTCATGGCTTTCTCCATCTGGTCATCGGTCAACGGTTCCGCCATGCTGGCCGTGACTTTGTCGTATTCCGCCATGAGCGCCATGATCGCGCCGAATGCCGTTTCCAGATTCTGTTTGACCGTCCTGTCTTCTTCGAGCTTAGGCTCCTGCGACACCATGCCGCTCTTGTAGCCGGTGGTGATTTCGGCCGTTCCCTGGAAATGGTCATCCTGCCCGGCCATGATTCTGAGGACAGTTGACTTTCCCGCGCCGTTCTCCCCGACAATCCCGATCTTAGCGCCGGGGAAGAAGCAGAGGTTGATCTCTTTGAGTACCTGCTTTTGGCCGTAGAATTTGTTGAGGCGAAGCATCGTGAAAATGTATTTGTCAGCCATAGATTCCTGTGTTCTTGGTTATCAGTTCGGGGCTAAGAACAGGGGGAAAGGGGCAGGTGTCAAGTGCCCGTGTGACGGACAAGAACGGGCCGATCTCAAGAGAAAGCGGCCCGCTCGAATTCAAATCATTCGCCAATGGCTACGGGCAACTGGGAAGCACGTACCCGCCGCCGGTGAGAAAGCTGACAAGAGCGGATAGGTCGCCGAGATCGACAATACCCACACCGTTCACGTTTGCTTCATTCGGACATGGCAGAACGTACCCTCCACCAGTCAGATAGCTGACCAGCGCACTTAGGTCGGCCAGATCGACAATACCGACATAGTTCACGTTAGCGCGCACGCCGACACAGCAGCAGGCGTCGCCGATTCCATCATGGTTGGCGTCGACCTGAGTTGGGTTACCTATATTAGGACAGTTGTCGCAAACGTCACCAAAACTATCCTGATCGACATCGAACTGATTTGAGTTCAGCTTGGCAGGACAATTGTCGCACACATCTCCGATGTCGTCCGAGTCCGAGTCCGCCTGATTTGCACTTGGCGTGTTCGGGCAATTGTCACAGACATTCCCCACGTCGTCCTGGTCGATGTCCATTTGATTCGGATTTGGAGTATTCGGGCAGTTATCGCAGGGACGACCCCAACCGTCGCCTTCACGGTCCAAATCCGCTGAGGTGACACAAAGAGGATAATACCCCACGGCGTAGTCGACAGCCGCATCAAATGTTCCGCTGCCGGTATTGCGCAGAATCGAAATGACCCCGGCATTCCACTTTGTCACTGCCAGATCAGGTGCACCGTCACTATCGAAATCACCAGAGGTGACAGACCATGGACTCCCCCCTACGTTGTAATTGACCACCGCGGCAAAGGTCCCATCGCCATTGTTGCGCAGTATTGAGACGCTGGTGAGACCAGAATTAGCCACCGCCAAATCAAGCATGCGGTCACTGTTAAAATCAGCCGACGTGAGTGAAACCGGCTGACTTCCTACTCCGTAATCGACGGCTGATGCAAAGGTCCCGTTGCCATTGTTGCGCAGTACCGAGACGCTGGCGATACCATAATTGGCGACTGCCAGATCAGGCCTACCATCACCATTCAAGTCAGTAGACGTGACAAAGTAAGGACTAGTCCTCGCCCCGTAATCGACCGCCAGCGCAAATGTTCCGTTACCATTGTTGATCAAAACTGAGACGTTATTGGACGAGTTGTTCGCGACAGCAATATCAGGTTTGCCGTCACCGTTGAAGTCAGCCGATGTGACTGATACGGGCTGGCTTCCTACTCCGTAATCAACGGCCGATGCAAAGGCTCCATTGCCGTTGTTGATCAAGATGGAGACCGTGTTAGAGTTGAAGTTAACAACCCCCAAATCAGGTTTGCCGTCACCATTAAAATCTGTCGATGTGAGGGAGCGGGGATAAGACCCTACCGCGTAATCGACAGCTGCAGCGAAGGTCCCGTTGCCGTTGTTGAGTAAGATTGAGACACTGTTGGAACCGTCATTTTCAACTGCCAGATCAGGTCTGCCGTCACCATTAAAATCTGCCGATGTGAGGGAGCGGGGAGAAGACCCTACCCCGTAATCGACAGCTGCAGTGAAGGTCCCGTTGCCATTGTTGCGAAGGATCGAGACGCTGTTGGAGCCACCGTTTGCCACTGCCAGATCAGGTGTTCCGTCGCTGTCCTGCTGATCAGGGTTGGCGATCGATGGGCAATTATCACATTCATCACCGAAGCCGTCTTGATCAATATCCGATTGATCCGGATTGTACGTATGTGGGCAGTTGTCAACATTGTCAGTGATACCATCGAAGTCCTGATCCTGATTAGATGTCAGAGTGAACGCCACGCATCGTGAGAACAATTTGTGCCGTTGCCATGTGGGCCATGTATCAAAATCCCACGCGTCGATGTGGATACGTAACTTGTTTCCTATCTCCGGTTGCAATGAGAACGTTGGATTAGCGCGCAAGAACAACTCTATTGTATATAACTGGGCCGATTTGATATAGGCTGCCTGCAAGTCAGATTGGGGGATGATAGCGTCACGGGCACCCCAATTATGGAATAAAGCCAAATCGGCTAGTGGACTGTATTGGTTCCCAGCTGGGCTGACGTAAAGTGAGTAATTGTCTTCCCCCTTCCAATGATATCCGTCACCCGAGGCATCTATTTGAATATTCAGACCATCATTCCAATACGGCCACTGATAGGGTGCGCTAACCGTGTCATCAACTACGACGGCAGCAAGATAGAGACCGGAATCCGCCCACAACGCATAGCATTGCACCCGTAAGTCGAGCGAATCCTTTGGGCTAATATCTACAATCTGCCACCATTCGCCCGCAGAGACGATTCCATCGATTGTCGGCGCTCCTTTCGGAATGGTCAGTTTGATCTTGTCCAAAACATATGGGTCAGTGCCATCGGCCACACCATCGGCATCGGAGTCTGGATTGCCGGGATCTGCCGTGCGGTACCAGAAACCATAACCCATGTCAGCGTTGTCGGAACACGAAAACCAAAGTGAAGTCGCTTCGGCAAGATCACTCAGACCATCGTGGTCACTATCAGGATCCGAAGGAGAGCTTCCCAGGGAAATCTCGGTGATTGGAAACGCACTCGATGTGTCCGGCAGAGAATCGTTGTCGGCGTCTTTGAATGTAATCAATTCCCCCCACAACGGGTTAATCCCCGCCCAGTCTTCCCATGGCCAGTTGCGCAGGATGTCGGCGTTGAAAGAATAATGGCCATCAAATATCCCGGGTGTGATAGTAGGCTGATCTGCATGCACATATGATGGGTAGCCGGAATGGTCAAAGATGTCATCCAGCGTGTGATGGAATTCATGAATAAACAACCAATCATTTCTGTCCGGATAGTTCCAGAGCGGAATGCCGACATAGGATGTCTGTCCCATAAAACCGGACTCCATACCCCATGAGGCACCACCGGCCCATAGGTGCATGGTCGGTGTGTCTTGCCAGGCATAGAATACGACGGCACAGGCAAACTGGTTATCCGAGTATCCTAACGCATAAAGGTCATCTTCGACAGAGTGCACACCGTCCACGCGCCAGAACGGCAGGAAATATGCCTGTGGCGCAAACTCTGCAAACTGGTCTGCGGACAGGTAGCGATCAATCACCTGAAAATGAAGTTCGAGATCCAGCCGCCCGCGACTGTTGACCCAGAAGAACTTCTCCGCTTCAAATGATTCTAGTTGAATCGTGTCTACCTCACCGGGCGTTAATACATCCAGTTCTGTCTGCGTGTATATGACCACAAGAACCTTTATCCGTTCACACTGATTTGGATCAAGCGACCTGTGAACTGAAGATACAGCAGGCAGTCTAGCATTCTCGAGTTGATCGAGTGGTGGCGTCGGGACCACACTTCGGTGCGGGGGTGGCTCCTCGGGCATTATAGGGTCACGAGCCGGGATGGGCAGACCGGCGGCATCTGCACCAAACAGCAACATTGATGCAATCAGAGTACACGTGATGTTGGCAATCTTCATGTTACCTTCTTCTGCGGATGCGAACAACTGGACAAGATTATCACCTTGCCTTGATGGTCAACCTTGTCCAAACCAATGCTGCCGGATTCGAGATGTCTGTGGACGATTTGCTACACAATGATAGCCTTCGCGGAGCCGTTCTGTCAAGGTTTTTCTGACCTGAGACCGCCCCACTGCAACGTCTTGCCTGAGATACCGATTTCGCGTATAATAGCATGAATGAAGTCACAACATCTGTCGCTTTTCCTTACTGTTATCGCCCTCCTCGCCGCCTCCTGCGGCAAGGGACCCGGTCGCTACGGCCACGAACAACCGAAATCGAAAGGGCTGATGGTCTGGCAGACCGCCTGGGTTGACCCGCGCATCGTGGTCTCGGATACTGTATTGACGTTGTTTCAAGCCGGGCGGGTCGATTCACTTCAGATAGAGCAGAGCAAAGCCGGCAAGGGGACTAACGGTGCCGTGGAGTTTCAGATCGAGGAGTTGACCTGCGATGTTGAAATTAATCTTCTGGACTCCCGCGCCCGGCTGGTTCGACATCTTCTATCGAGAACTCTGCTCGAAGGGTACTACAAACTGACCCTCAATCCGGGCGTAGCCAAACGGCTCATAATCGTCCCGGGGCAATACCAGATTTCTGTCCACTACTGCCGCAAAGCAGTTAGCGGTCCCGTGACAGTGACGTAGCGCGCCTCGACTTGCTCGGCGCAGCGAAGGGGTGCGCCAGGTCAACTGATTCCGCTGGTTCGAGCGGAGTCGAGAACCACTTGTCCGGCTCACGCCTGTCCCATTTTTGCACAGCCTCTCACCTCAATAGCTATTGGAATTCGCCGATATATGGGATGATCCCATCAGTGGTTCTCCAATTGTGGCTGATGGCGCAATACTTAGAAAGGGACCTGCGAGGAATAATTATGCCCAACATCCTGGTAGTCGACGACAAAGACTCCATGCGCAATATGCTGACCGAAACTCTGACCGAGGAAGGGCATCGGGTGGACGCCGCCGACGACGGTCAGAAGGCGATTGATCTCGTGCGCAACAAATCATACGATTTAGTGCTGACCGATCTGAAAATGCCGGCGGTGGACGGTTTGAATGTCCTGTCGGCGGTCAAAGAAATCGATGATGAAACATCGGTCATCATCATGACCGCGTACGGCACGATCGAAGATGCCGTCGCCGCAATGAAAAAGGGGGCGTACGATTTTATTACCAAACCGTTCGATACCGAACACCTGTGCGTGCTGATCAATCGCGCTCTGGAAAACCGTCGTCTTATGGCGGAAAACACGCTGCTGCGACAGGAGATTCTCGGCGGTCAGGGGTTCTCGAATATCATCGGCCGGAACGAAAAAATGCTCGAATTGGGGGCGTTGATTCAGAAGGTAGCCAAGAGCGATGCCTCGGTCCTTTTACAGGGGGAGTCCGGCACCGGCAAGGAGCTGTTTGCACGGGCGATTCATTCGCTGTCCCTTCGCAAGGATGGACCGTACATCGGCATCAACTGTGCCGCGATCCCGCAGGGATTACTGGAAAACGAGCTGTTCGGCTCTGAAAAAGGAGCGTTCACCGGTTCGACCGCGCGTAAAATGGGCAAATTTGAAATCGCCAACACTGGGACGGTTTTCCTTGATGAAATCGGCGACATGGACGTGGCGCTGCAGGCCAAACTCCTGCGCGTGCTTCAGATGAAGAACTTCGAACGGCTGGGCGGGACGAAAACAGTGGATGTCGACGTCCGGGTTATCGCGGCTACCAATATGAATCTGCAGGAACTGATCGCCGCGAAGAAGTTTCGTGAGGACCTGTATTACCGGCTCTCCGTGTTTCCGCTCGGTATCCCGCCGCTTCGGGAACGGCGCGATGATCTGCCGGCGCTCGCGGACTTTTTTATCGAAAAATATTGCCGTGATCTGAAGAAACCAATCAAGTCGCTGACCCGTGAAGCGCTGGCGCTACTTGAGAAATACCACTGGCCCGGCAACGTGCGGGAACTGCAAAACACGATCGAGCGAGCCGTGATTCTAGCCGAAGGAAAGAAGATCACTCCCGACCAGTTGGCGATTCGTCTTCAGCGGACCGATGAAATCCAGCTTCGCGACGGCGCCGGGCTCAAGGAAATCGGCGCAGCGGCGCAGATGCGGGCGGAGAAAGCGACCATCCTTCGCGTGCTCAAACAAGTGCGCGGCAACAAGCGCAAGTGCGCCCAGATACTCAAGATCGATTACACCACGCTATTCGACAAGATCAAGAAGTACGGTATCGAAGAAGAGCTTAACGAGCATTGGCCGGTAAGTGCCGCTGACCAATGATCCAACGCAGTCAATCATCCCTCTGAAAGCCCGTCATTGTGCGGGCTTTTCTTTGGCCGCCATGAGACTTGCGCGTGCGGTATAACTTCTTGGGCGCAAGTTCAGAGAGTAGCGTAATTTCTTGTGTGTAAATTCAGAGTTGAGTGATAAAAGGAAGGGGTGTATCCGTTTCTGAGCTTTTGAACAGGAGGATACACCCTATGCGTGAAGTAGCCTTCACACCGGAGAACGTAAGCCAGCAGTGGATGTTGGTCAAGGGATTTTGGAAGGATTTTGAACGGCAGACGATCGGCTTGGTACAGCGGTCGCTGGAGCAGGCGCTTCAGGCGGAGGTGTCCCGGCGGGTCGGGGGCGAGCGCTATGCGCGGGTGGCGAATAGGCGCGATTATCGGAACGGGAGTTATGTTCGGGAGTTGCTGACGATCTATGGGTGGATCAGGGATTTACGGGTTCCTCGGGTACGCGGGGGTGGGATTGAGACGGTGGTGTTTGAGAAATATCGTCGTCGACAGCGTCAGCTAGACTTGGTGTTATTGGAGGCGTTTTTGTTGGGACATTCGACGCGGAAGACGGGTCGCTTGTTTCGTCGGTTGTTCGGCGGTCGGGTGAGTGCGCAGACGGTGTCGCAGGTCGTCAAGACGCTGGACGAGCAGGTGGGGTTCTTTCGCCGGCGGGAATCAGGAGACTCTGGGGTGAAACGGATTAGATTTGCGGCGTAAGATATGGATTCAGGCGATTGCTTCGGGCAACACACTCATGTCTCTTTTGGGGCAGGTCGAACTTCTGGTACACGGTCGCCGCGAAAACTTGTACATAGTAGTCGTCAGGGTATGTTCTCACGAGTTCATCTGTTAGAAGCAGGGCCGAGTCGGGCAAACCCAGGCGAGAAGAATAGAAGTTTATCTGAGTGACAGCCAGCAAACGATTATTGGGGTGCTGGGCGCCGAAAGCGTTCAGGAGTGATCGCGCCGAATCAAGCTGACGCTGTTGGTCCATCTCCAACGCCTGCTCAAATAGTGTCGGCGAATACGTCACAGTGGGAAGACGCACTATTCCCAGCAGATACCGCCAGAGCAGCGGCGTGATCATAGGCGCGTTTGCTTGAAGGAATGGATAAGCTTTGATTGTCTCAGTCCAATCAGATGAGTTGGTCAGCAAGTGCGTGGGATGATACTTCGAGAAGAAACCGGTGTCGGCCCGTACTGTCCCTAGGTAGTTGAACACCCCGTTTAGTTTGTTGTCAATAGTCAAAGCGGGAGCGTATGAGCCGGAGACTAGAGCCGAAGGATCAATGATTTCGGATATCTCGCGGTTCAGGGTTTGCAGATCGTAGCGAGGATATCTCAACGCGCTCACAATGTCATGCCCGTTGGTCCACAGGTATCCGCCCAGAATCACAGCCAGGACGGCCCGACCGAGACTCCGGGGAAGAAGCGCGACATTTCGCCGTCGCGCAATAACGATTGACAGCACGATACCGATTGCCGCAACGAACCCATACGGAAGCACCGCTTCGAATCCCTTGAAAACATGGGTCTTAACGGCGCCGTATGAAATGACCTGATATGTCAGAAGAAGCGTGATAACAAATACCAACGGAAGGGTGAGCCAGAGTGGCTTCAACACGATTGGCAGCCGACGTCCCCACGATTCAACCAGCGGGATGACAAGCGTGAGCGCTGGAATCACCCCCACAACAAAGTATCTCAGCGGGCGAAATTCGAACGGCAGAAAAACCAGCATTGTAACGGCAAGCCAGGAAATTGAGAAAACGATTGGCAGTTCGTCGTGAGTAAGCCTGCCGATGTCACGTGTGATGAGCCAGAGAATGCTGCCACCTGCAGCGATGCCGGTACTTCCGATAGCAAACAGAGTCAATCCACCCTCGCCGCCAAAATTGACAAACATACCAATCAAGCCAAGCGGCTTGAGAAAGTGGTCTGAAACACGCAGAAGTTCGGTGGTGTCGGTGTAGTATTGCCGGAGGAGGTGGAAATCGCCGTCGAGAAAGAGGAACAGATAACCGGCACACCCCAACAGACCTCCGAGAACAGTCAGGCCGATAGCTTTGGCAGAGCGAGTCTTCAGTAGGCAAATCTGCGTCGTAAAGATTGGAACAAACAGCAGTACACCAAATAACTTGCCACAGAGGGTGGCCGCGGCGATCGCAATTCCCGTGAGCAACTGTCCGAAAGCTCGCTCACCCCAATTCACATAGACGAAGAACGTGAGACCGAACAAAAAGATCAGACCGTTTTCCAAATAGGGCATCCGACTATACGTGAGCATAACGAAATTCGACAACATCAAGAGTCCAACAACGGTGATGCGCGACCAGTCCCAAAATCTCCGGAGCGCCGCCAGCCAGAATAGCATCCCCCCCAAACTTAGTAGAATTGACGCGATATTTGCTGTCACTCTGGATACTCCCGCGATTTCAAAGACTACTCGTGCGGCGGCTGAGACTGCCGTGAATTTGAGTGGGGCGAAGCGCTCATAATCAATATGCTGTTCACGTGGAAAGAAGGTGGCCTGGCGGGCATGCCAAGTGTACATGTACGGGTCAGTGAGTGCAGACTGACCGTGCTGCGCCAACATAATCGGCGGATCGGTGTTGAGTTGAACAAAGCGAAGGGAGAGGAGACAAACGATGACAAAAAGTGCGAAGACAATAAGGAGTTTTCTCATATTCGGTTTAGGCAGTATAGGGAAGTTCGGGGGACGAGAGCAAGGGGAGATGTCGCAAGCATGCTTGGTCAGCTGCAGCCGGTCGTCGGAATGGCCACACCTCGGGCACAATGAATTTGTAGTGTATGAAACGAGGTGCCGTTCGGCCGACTGAAAGGAAGCTTGGTCAGTGGGAATTGGGGGAGATAGGGAAATTGGAACACGGCTGCCGGTTGCGAGGCAACCGGCAAAGGCGCGAGCGCGGCCAGATTGGTATTGACATCAGGGCAGTAGTTTTGTTTTATTTCCGACTAAATACTCGCCGCCGCTTACTGCGCAGGCAGTTCGCCGCACCAGAGCGACGCTGAGTGGGCTGGACCGTTATGTACGAGTCGTTGGTAAACCGAAATGTCCTGATGCTCAATCAGAACTACGAGCCGCTCTCAATCTGCTCGGCTCGTCGGGCGATTATTTTGCTCTTTCAGGGAAAAGCCGAAATGATCGAAACGGCGAATGGACTCAAACTCCATTCCGTCACTCGGAGCTGGCCGCTTCCGTCGGTCGTTCGTCTCGCCCACTACAAGAAAGTGCCTTACAAACGAATCATGCTGACACGGAAGAACATTCTGACGCGGGACGGTCATCGCTGTCAGTACTGCGGTACCACGCGGGGGCCGATGACGGTCGACCACATCACCCCAAAAACTATGGGCGGCAGCGATAGCTGGGACAATCTGGTCTGCGCCTGCGTCAAGTGCAACAATCGCAAAGGGGATTCTACGCCCGAACAAGCCGGAATGACGCTGCAGCATCGCCCCACCCGGCCGATTCACATTACGTTTATCCAACGCTACATTGGCGTGCAGGATGACCACTGGCGCCAGTACCTCTTCATGGATTAACGTCGATCACAGCCAAAGTATCATTTCTTCATTATCGATATATCTGCCATCGGGGAGTCGATATCCTTTTGGGATCGTGCCAACTCTGAAGAACCCAAGCGATGTATAAAGTGCGCGTGCGCTTGTCTGTGTCGCTGCTACCGTAAGCACCAGCATTTCGAGTCCGTCAAATATCCGACATTCTTCGATTACCCCTTGCATCAGCTGTTTGCTAAACCCCTGACCCCGGCACTCCGGCCGTACATACACCGACCATACAAAGCCGCGGTGGCGCTCTTTCACGGCATCCTCCCGCCTAAAGCCGACGGTGCCGATCATCCTATCCCCCTCGAATCCGGCCACCACGAATTTCTCCGGAAAGGAATCGTGGGGAGCGAACCAGTCGAGAAGTTTCTCCTCCGACATTTGGTGGACTTCTTCCGGAGTCTGGCCAAACGCTTCAGGGTGTCGATCGCACATTTCGGCACGAAGCTCTCTAAAAGCGCGAACATCGGTGGCGGTGAGCTTACGGATTATCATTACGAAAAGATATGGCGCCTGTCAATGCGCCGCAAGTGGCGAGCCGTTCCGCGTCTGCGAGGTTCCGACACCCATCAAAAGCGGATTGTTCTTATTCGCTTTTGGCGTGTGGGCCTGCTGAAGATAGTGGTATGTGCACCGGAACCGGAGGTTCCGATTCGTCCAATTTTATTTGCACGATCTGGCTTTGATTCACGTCTTATTCTGTTGAGCACTGTCCTCCCAATGACAGCAATTTCTGCGACATACAGGCCTAAGGTTTTGGCGTACAGGAGAGTAAACATGATGACAGCAATCAGTAGTCGTATGCAACTGTCAGCTTGGCTGACCGCGGCTTTGGTTATGACCGGCGTTATTCTTGCCGGACATGTGGAGTCTGCAACTGAGGCTAGACGCCCCTTTACGGAGATCGAAGTTGACCGGACAACCGGAACGCTTCGGGCATCGGTTCAACTTGGCCTTGCGGCCAGTCTCAGGGCTGGCGACGCGGTCGAGACAATAGAGATTCCGACATCCGACAACGAATATGTTCGGGTGGAACTGAGCCAGTTTGAGGTGTTAGCACCGGACGCACGTTTGGTCGTGGCCCGGCCGACCGAGGAAGTGACGGCGGCCCGGCCGCAGGTCAAGCTGATGCGCGGTGGAGTAGCGAACGACCCCGGTTCGAGAGTGTTCCTGGCGGTGGCTTCTTCCGGAATGGTGAACGGGTACATCGAGAGGGGAAACGGTCAGGCGGTGGTTTTGGGGACACACAAGGAAGACATGTCAGGGGGACGAGCTATTGTGACCATCCGGCAGTTCTCGTCTGGCGCAGTGAGTGTCGAAGACTTCATCTGCGGGACAGTCTGCGAGTCGGGAACCGCCGAGGGGGTTATGGGGCGACGGTGGCTCCAGTATATCCATGATGCTGCCGGGACTCGGCTGGCTCGCGTGGGGATAGAAGCAGACCAGTATTTTGTGAACCTGTTTTCCAGTGGCTACACGGCGACGGACAATGCCTTTGATTATATTGTGCAGGTAATCGGTGCGATCAGCGCCATCTATCAGCGAGACCTGAATCTCCGTTTGTCCCTCACTTTCGCTCGTCTTTGGCCCGACGGTGGCGAGCCATTCTCACCCGCAGACCTTACCGGCTTTGCCAACTACTGGCGGGGTCATATGGATACTTCTTTAGTGGATATCGTCCATCTCTTCAGCGGTACACGCCAGAGTCTTGGGTATAGCGGTATCGCTTATCTGGGCGATGGTGGATGCAACGGCTGGGCTTATGGCATCGTTCTGGGGTTTAACGGCGGCTTCCTGAGCCCTATCAGATCGGGGGAACAAAGCAATTTTGATGTGCAAATCCCGGCCCACGAGATGGGTCACAACTTGGGCGCTTTCCACACCTGGAATTATTCTCCACCGATTGATCAAAGCGGCGCCGGCGTTGAGTCGCGAGGTTCAATCATGAGCTACAGTCATACGTGGCCCGGGTACATGAACAACATAGACATGTACATGCACCGTCGGATCGAAGACACTATTATTGCCATTCTGACAGGAGCCGGCTGTCATCCGCGCGACTGCAACGGCAATCTGGTTCCGGATGCAATCGACATCGCCCGTGCTACCAGTCTGGACGCAAACGACGACGGAATACCGGACGAGTGCCAGGACTGCAATAGCAACGGGACCCTCGATCCCGTAGAGATCGCCGGCGGCGCTCCGGACATTGACGGCAACGGCCTCCTGGATGCGTGTGAATCGGACTGCAATGGCAATGGTCTGCCTGACGCCTATGAGACAAGAGTCGGCATCAGTCCTGACCTCGACGGAAATGATCGACCGGACGGATGCGACCCGGACTGCAACGCCAATGGTGAATTGGACTGGGCGGAGATCAAAGCCGATCTCACCCTTGATCTGGACCGTAACCGTGTGCTGGACGATTGTCAGGACTGCAATAGCAACGGTCAATCAGACTGGCTCGATGTTGACCACGAGTTTAATGTCTTGGTGGTGGACATGGCTGGGTTGGTTTGGGAGTATCACGAGGCCAGCGGCGTAAGATGTGGCGTCAGTCCGGTGGGTGGTGCTCTCAGAATGGCTGCGGTCAAGCCCGGTACGAACGAGACATATGTTACGGACTCGACCAACCGACGGGTGGTCAAGGTCACAGCGAATGGTGTTGTGTCAACCTTTGTTACCCCCGGCTCAGGTGGATTGCAGTCGGCGACGGGACTGACCTGGAAGAACGCTTCAGAGTTGTATGTGGCGGATGCCGTAGGTGGACAGATTCTCCGCTTTGATGGCGCCACTGGCGCCTTTATCTCTGTGTTTGCAACGGCGACCTCCCCGTATGGTTTAACCTTTGGTCCCAATGGCAACCTGTATGTTGGCAGCAGCACCGGCAATTCCGTATCGGAATACGACGGCAGTACCGGGGCTTTCGTCCGAGTCTTCGTTGGTGCCGTGTCAGGGGGGCTGCTTCAACCTCGCGGTCTGCTCTTCGATGCCGGCGGCGACCTTCTCGTAGTGAGCTATGCGATGGACCGGGTGCTGCAATACAACGGCTCCACCGGAGCTTTTGTTCGAGTATGGAATGATGCGACCCCCATCGACCAGCCTTTCGGTCTGGCAGCGCATCCGGTGACTGGCCATGTCTTCCTCACTTGTTGGAATGGCAACGAGCCGAAGGTTCTGGAGTATTACGCTAATGGCACTCGAATCCGCCTCTACGTGAGGCGAAGCGAAATGACTGTCCCCGCCGATCTGGTCATTCTGCCGGCTTCGCCGAATGACGTGAACGGCAATCGGGTTCCCGACGATTGTGAAAGCGCCGACTTTGACAGCGATGGCGTCCCGAACCTTACCGACAACTGCCCCTTGATTGCCAATCCCGACCAGCTCGACAATGACGGCGACGGCACCGGGGATGCCTGTGACAACTGCGTCAGCGTCGCAAACGCCGACCAAAGGGATGTTGATGGCGACGGTATCGGCGATCGCTGCGACAACTGCGCCTCGGTGGCCAACCCTTCGCAGACCGATACCGACGGTGACGGTCGGGGAAATGGCTGTGACAACTGCTCCGCCATTGCCAACGCCGCCCAGACCGACTCGGATTACGACATGATCGGCGATCCCTGCGACGCTTGTCCGCTTGATATAGCCAATGATAAAGACGCGGACGGCGTGTGCGGCAATGTCGACAACTGTCCGTTGGTAGCCAATGCGAATCAGGTCGACACCGACAACGACGGACTCGGCGACATATGTGACACCGGGTACACCGCGATCGGGAGCAACATTTCAGTTACGCTGCCGCCCTGGACAGTCGTGTACGTCTCCGTCTCCACGGAAGGTGTAACGGGACATGTTGTCTCGCCCGCGTCTTCGTGCTCGGCTACGCCGGTCAACTACGCTGTCTATCCTTCGGCGTCTCCGGTCTGCTATGAAGTGAGCACAACTGTCCAACATTCCGGTTCAGTCAACCTGAGTTTCAGCTATGATGGGGCGTTGGCCGGGGATGAGTCCAAACTCAAGATGCTCCACTATGAAGGGTCGGCATGGAAGGATGTGACGACCTCTGTCAATGCTGAAGCTAACATAATCTATGGGCAGGTCACCGAGCTGTCGCCGCTTGTCATCGCCTGGAAGCTCGGTTGCTGTGTTGGTGTTCGAGGCAACGTCAATATGGTAGGCATCGTCGATCTCGCTGATTTGAGCGCCTTGGTCAGTTATTTGACCGGCGGCGGGTATGTACTTTCGTGCCAGGACGAAGCCAACGTTAATGGCGTCGGCATAGTCGATTTGGCGGATCTCAGCGCGCTGGTCAGCTACCTCACGGGCGGGGGTTACGTACTGCCGAGCTGCCCATAGCGGTGCAGTTGAGCTGGCGATAGATCGCTCCTTTCAAGTCAGGAGGCGGGGCAACTTGCTCCGCCTCCCTGACACATATACTAAGCACAAAGCAAAGTTCTCTGTACTAACTTCACTTTCTTTCCCCTGATCCGTGCATTATCGTTGCCGAATGTCAAACTCGGCTAATCAGTCGCTTCGCCCCCTGATGGTCTTGATATTCGGGGTCATCTGTATCAGTTTTGCCGCTGTTCTGGTGAAAACTATTGACCGGAATCTGGTCGGACCAAGCGCCATCGGCTTCTGGCGGACCTTGTTCGGGGCAATCATTCTGGCGCTCTGGACCATGGCCGAGCGGAAGACTCTCCTATTGCCGTCGCATGTCTACAAATGGTCCGTTTTAGCCGGGTTAGTGTTCTTTCTGGACCTGTTTTTCTGGCATCGGTCGATTTTTTATTGTGGCGCCGGTATGGCCACCATTCTGGCCGGCACCCAAGTGTTCTGCAGCGCCATTCTCAGCTTTCTGTTCTTCAAAGAGAGGCTGAAGCTGTCATTCTTTATTGCAGCTCTCAGCGGATTTGGCGGCGTGGCGCTTTTGATCGGAATTGGCAGTGACGCGGTGACATTTAGCCACACCTATATTCTGGGAGTGACTTTCGGGCTATTCACCGGCATCTCCTACGCCAGTTACATTATGACCGTCAGGAGAGGCTCGCATGAGCAGGGAAAAACCGGCACCGGGGCGTTTATGGCCTGGACTTCGCTGTTCACCGCGCTCTTTCTGGGGACAGCTTCGCTTGTTGAAGGAGAGCCGTTCATGCCGCCGGATGTTCGTTCGTGGCTGGCGCTGTTTGGTCTGGGGCTGATAGCGCAGGCGCTCGGCTGGCGTGCTATTTCCACATCGCTGCCCAAACTGGCTGTCTCGCGTGCCGCGCTGGTGCTGCTTTTGCAGTCGGTGCTCGCAACGGTATGGGGAATACTGCTGTTTCAGGAGTATCTCACGGTCATTCAAATCGTCGGCGCCGTGATAACGCTGGCCGCCATCTATTTTGGCTCAGTTCGAGCGACCATCGCCGAAGTAATGGACGAAAGCACGCGCTAAGCCGGATGCAGTAAGGCAGTAATTCAGCAGTTTGTAGGTCGAAACCCCTGTGGTTTCGACATTCTCGTTCATCAATTGTAGGTCGGGTTTGCTTCAAACCCGACACTCTCAATTCACTTCCTTCAGTTGCAGGTCAGGTTCGCTTCGAACCTGACAATCCGTCAGTCAACCAGCACTTTCTCCAGCCGCTCAACCAGATAATCTACTTCATATTGACCGATAATCAGCGGCGGCGAAATGCGAATCGTATGCCCGTGACTATCGTTTGCCAACACGCCAAGGTCAAGCAGCTTTCGGCAATAGGCCATCGCGTCGCCGTTGTTGACCTCGATGCCGATAAACAACCCGCGCCCGCGAACTTCCTTGACGTGCGATGAACGCGCCGCCACCTGCTGAATCTTCTGTTTCAGTATAGCTCCGGTTGCTGCAGCTTTCTGCGGCAACTGCTCGTTCTCGATAACTTCAAGCGCCGCGACTCCAGCGATACACGCCAGCGGATAACCGCCGAACGTGGAGCCGTCCCGCCCCGGCTGAAACACCATATCCATCAGCTTCGTGTTGGTCACCATGACCGACACCGGCACCAGACCGCCGGAAATCGCCTTGCCGAGCACGATTGCATCCGGCACGACATTCTCATGCTCGAAACAGAACATCTTGCCGGTCCGGCCAAGACCAACCTGAATCTCGTCAAATACCAACATCAAATCATGCTTGTCCGACAGATCCCGCAAACCTTTCAGGAATCCCGCCGGCGGCTGATACATTCCGCCTTCTCCCTGCATCGGCTCAACGAGAATGCCACACGTGTTTTTATTGATCGCCTTCTCAACTGCGGCCAGATCGCCGTAATCGACCGTGACAAATCCGGGCGTGAGCGGGCCAAATCCTTCTTTGTATTTCTGATTGGTGGAGAACGAAACGATCGTAATCATCCGGCCGTGGAAATTGTTGCCGAATACGATTATCTCCTGCTTGCCGTCCGCAATCCCTTTCGCTTTGTAGCCGTAGGCGCGCATTAATTTGATCGCGGTTTCAACTGACTCCACACCGCCGTTCTTGGGAAGCACTTTGTTGCCGTTGTTGCCGAACCGAAGCCCCAGTTGCGGGACGATTTCAGCCGTCTTCTTCAGAAACAGCCCGAGCGCATCGGTGTAGACGACATTGGAAATCACCGATGCATATTTCCCCTGAAGGGCGTCCACCATTGCCTGCACGATTTTCGGGTGATGGTGCCCCTGGTTGGCCGCCGAATACGCCGCAAGGCAGTCCAGATACTTGCGGTCATCAAGCCCCGTCAGCCAGGCCCCTTCGGCTTCGCGCACCACCATCGGTAGCCGGCCATAGTGGCTGGCGCCGTAGGTGTGCTCCCAGTCATAAATCTGACTATCGGGAATTTGCGAGTATACGGGCATTGGTTTCTTCATAATAACATCTACGTGGCTCATGACACACTCCTTTTATGTTAGAACGCTTATTGCCGTTTCCTCGGTACCCCGCTTTAGAGTGGGCGTTCAGTCTTCCTCATTCCAGCGAAAGCTGGAATCCAGCTTCTTCCGTGCCCCCATCGCTCGCCCTGCTCGTCATTGCGAGGAGTCCCGTTTCAAACGGGACGACGAAGCAATCTCAGTTCACTTCGGTGCCCCACCCGTCTGGGCCTGTTGAAAAGGCCGTTGGGATAGTCATTGCGAGCCCCGCTTCGGGGCGTCGCAATCTGTCAGCTTGTTGCGAGGCTGTCAGATCGCGACGTCGTTCCGCGAAGCGCTTCACTCCTCGCGATGACGAATCCGGCTTTTTCAACAAACCCGTCAGGGTGGGCAAGACAGCATCGCCCAATCTATACAGTTTTCATTCGCGGCGCAACCGCCCGCTAGTTCAATATACGTCAAACGGGGAACAATTGTTATATAAATCGGCATAAAAGGGACAATGATTCACTAAAGTCGCCATTCCGCCGCACATATTTTGGCGAACGAAATTCGGTGGGAGAGGGGATTGCCGTTGATCTGCAATTGAATAGGAACTCAGTAAGTCAACCGCGAGGGCGCTTGAGCCACCCTCTGAATGCACTAAAAACTCGATTCTGGAGGTGTTCCGTGGAATTCCATTGACATCAAATCCATTGTCGCTATCATTGTCCGCATACAGTGGACCGGTTGGGTCCCGTCGCTGGCACGGGGTAAATATACAGTTCAAGAACTATGGATCGGAGGAGTGTATGGCTATTAAGAACCGCATCTTCATAGCATTTGCCAAAGAAGATGAGAGATTTCGGGACTTCCTGGTCGGGCAAGCTAGAAATGACAAGTCACCATTCTCGTTTATCGACATGTCTGTCAAGGAGCCATTCGATTCGCAATGGAAGACCAACTGCCGGACGAAAATCAAAGGATGCGACGGTCTTATCGCCCTCCTCAGTAAGAACACTTCGAAGGCTGATGGTGAGCTCTGGGAAATGAAATGCGCGAAAGAAGAGCGCATTCCGATGGTTGGGATCCATATAGACAAGGATCATAAGGCACCGATTCCGGTTGAGCTTTCTGGCTACTCGGTGATGGAGTGGACGTGGTCAGGGATCAAGAAATTTCTCGATTCATTGTAAAAGGCGGCGATTATGGACACAAAAGAGTCTCTATACAGAGTAGCAAGAGAACAATATGGCCCTAATTACGATGCCCATATTCTGGAGCAATACAAGGTTTATGTTGAAATGGCGGACCGAATCAGCGCCCGGCGCCAGTCGGCCAATAATTTCTTCTTGAGCATAAACACTGCGGTTTTGGCATTTTTGGGGATCGCTGGCAGACTCGGGTTCACTAACCTGCGTGACTTCTGGGCGATAATTGTGTCCATATCGGGGATAGTACTTTGCTACACATGGTACCGGCTCATAAGATCATATAGGGACCTCAACACGGGAAAGTACACCGTTATACATTGTATCGAAGCGCACTTGCCTATGGCACCCTATGACGCAGAATGGGTAGCAGTTGGACAGGGAAAGGATTCGAAGCTATATCTTCCCTTCACACATATTGAGATCAGAATCCCGTGGATATTCATCGGGTTATACGCGGTGATCATAGTGTTCACTCTCTGGACTACATGGCAGTGCTGATGCGCAGTATTTTTGTCAGCAAACCGTCGGCGCTAAGTGCCGAGCGAGCGGCCTTCTGGGTATGTTTACAGAAGTTGCTTAAAGATCGTGGGCTCGAACCTCGTACATTAGGAGAGTCGGATTTCCCGAATTCGGCTCCTGTTAATGCAGTGGCAAAGCTGATGCATCAATGTGAAGGAGCCGTAATTCTTGGCTTTGTGCAAACGCACATTAAATTTGGGCTCTTCAAACCAGAGACTCCAATAGAGCATGTCATAGATAACTGGTATCTACCTACACCTTGGAATCAGATCGAAGCAGGAATGGCCTTTGCGCTCCACCTACCATGCCTGATAATACGGGAAGCTGGAGTACGAGGAGGCGTGTTTGAGATTGGCAGCACGGATAAGTTCATCCACCAAGCCGTGATGGATCAGGCGTGGCTAGACTCGCCTGCCTTTCTCGGACCACTCAACGAGTGGTACGACGATATTGCCCATCGGTTCATTAGGGGCAGCAATTGATTGAAGTCAGCAGTGAACACATATTTCTCGCTACGTAGCGTAAAGTGGAGATGGCATGGCGCACCTAAAGTTCAAAGCTTTCATGAGCTGCAGCTTTGCAGAAGAAGACCTCCAAATCGTCGAGTTCTTTCGATCCTATTGTGATTCTTTTGGTTTGGAAGTCCTCAAATACGATTTTCAGGAACCGCTCCCGCTCAGCGACGGGGTCAAGAAACAAATCGAAAGTGCCGATTGCCTTGTGGCAATAGCCACACGCAGGAACCGATTAGAGTCTGGGGAGTGGGTGTGCTCCGATTGGATTCAACACGAGGTTGTCTACGCTAGCGCTGTCGGAAAGTCGATTGTAGTTCTTGCAGAAGAGGGAGTGCGGATCGGGGGGCTCGTCGAACGGGCAGAGCGATGTCAGCCCTTCTGAGAGTGTCCGGAATTTTGTGTAAGCGACCGGTTCACGTTGTTTAGATCCTTCCCTCGAACATGATGCTGAAGTGGTTCAGCGCAGCCGCCCAATCCCTGATTGGTCGCTGCCATTTCAGCGAGA
>Ga0315293_10001767_pt1 | contig 20994 bp, 23 predicted proteins | sample YL17G13_20_MG_FD_203071 | JGI IMG/M metagenome (GOLD analysis project Ga0315293, IMG submission 203071) | Sediment microbial communities from Yellowstone Lake, YNP, Wyoming, USA - YL17G13_20 | ecosystem: Environmental > Aquatic > Freshwater > Lake > Sediment | place: USA: Wyoming | collected... | reverse complement strand
ATCGCATCTTCGCCGCATCCACGGGCACTTATATGTTCGGCCGCAACGCTAGTCAGTACCTTTAGACAGAGCGTTCCAGCCTCATTGGACTTGAGCTTACACAAGTAATAAGCCTCTGCGCCGGACGGGCGAACAAGCTCAAAAGCACGCTTATTCGGCTCCTGTTTATTCGGCATAGAAAACTGAGCCTCGAAGTCAACCAGCGTCGGACGAATGTATGTTGCAGCCATGTTGATACCCTTTACTATTGCAATGAGCGTGCCAGTTGTCAATGGGCGGACCGGGATTGATAGGTAATCTCCCCCGGCCCAGTGAGTCAGCCTAGAGCGGGCTTTCTTCCCCGAACGCCTGGCGGGATGACTTCAACCCGGTCACATAGGACAAGTGTTTTTTCGCCCGCGTAATCGCCACGTACAGCAGATTCTTTTCCTGCTGCGCCTCGTCACTGGTCTGTTTGTCCGATGCTTTCAGATAGGTTTCAGCGAGACAGAAAACCCTATTGCGTTCGTCACCCTTGAATTTGTGCGTGGATGCAAGGGTAATTGCGTCAGTGCCTTTTCCGTCGTGGTCATTGGAAAACAGATTATAGCAGCGTTCAATTACCAGCTTACCCACATTAGAATCACTGAGAGTCAGATCAAACGTGAGTGCCTTGATCGCGCAAGCCTCGTCAAACGCCCGCTCTTTTGCCGCTGCCTTGCCTTCCCCCAAACTTTCGATCCGAGCGGCGTACCAGGATCGGTTATAGGACAAAAGGGCGTGACCGTCGAATTCCACGCCGTCACGAGCCGCCGCCGCCTGGTAGCCCTTGATTCTATGGGCGAGCATGGCACCATAATCTTTTCCGAGCATTACCACGCGCTTTCCCTGACGGGCAAGCTGGAAAAACAAGGCAATCAATGGCGCGTTAGTGCGGGAGATAATCGCGTCGCCAGCCTTAACGTGCTGGAAAAGCTCTTTCGCTTCCACGGTATCAACGATCCCTTCGTCAGCATCTGGACGCGCCTCAATGGTCAAGCGTTCGTCCACCTTGCGCGCCTCATTGACAATTAGACGCGCGCACCGTTGCGTCCACGTCATAGGCAGAACTTCACACTTGAATTCCTCAATGAGTTTCGGAAGGGACTGGCAATCGGCGCCAGCGAAGCCAAAGATCGCCTGGAATTCGTCACCTACCGCGATCAGCTGCCCCCCTGGCTTGATGGAAAGCCGGACAATTGCGAGACGCGCAGGGCTTAGATCCTGAGCCTCGTCCACAATCACCACGTCATATTGCGGCAACGTCCAGCCGTTAATAATCGGCAACCACAATTGATCGTCGCAATTAATCGCACGCATGGGGGTAGCTGCGAACGTTGGACGCTGGCCCTTGACAAACTTGCCTTGACGAACGGAAACCGTGACGTTTGCCGGACCTTGGCGTGACCATTCCATCGCTTTAATTACTAGTTCCGCCGCATCCTGGACGGAAGTATATTCGGAGAATTCCAAGCCGAATTGCTCTATGATGTTTTTGACGCTGGCCGGATCTCTTTCCAGCTTTACCAGATCGTGACCGGCATAATGCGGCACCAATCCGGCAAGCAGGTTTTTGCTCAGGCTCAGCAGTTTGCAGAGCGTCGCCACGTCGGTCTTTTTTGCGGGTTTATCATCGCCCACTGCGGCCGTGAAAAACTTGACGAGGTGATCGGCGTCAGCCCCCATATCCAAGTGCAGTTTTTTCAGTGGGGCATTATCTCCCCACTTTGGATCGGCCGCAATTGAATATCCTTTCTGCGCAAGTCTAACCTTGCTGGTACGAGCCGGGAAACCGTAGCCGCATCCGTGACATGTTCGTACGTCGGCGGCATCGGTGGGGATCTTCGCTTCCAATGCCTTTTTAACATCACTCTGAAAGGCCAGAAACAGGATCGATGCATTAGGGCGATTACGGCCGATCTGGTCGCAGAGGTGAACGGCCCAGGTTGTTTTCCCGGCCCCTGCTACAGCCGCGACGACACAATTACGTGGAGTGCCGCAAACGTGCTGGACGGCCGCTTGCTGCTGTGGAGTCATTGCAGCGGCCGGGATTGAATGAGCAAAGGACGTGGGGCGAACGGTCGTTTTCCAGAATGCCATTAGATTCACCTTTTCGGGGTATTCGTGAACTGAGTTGTTTTGGCGGTCCCCGGTATTGGGGAACACATAGGATAAGCACGAACGAACTAACTGTCAATGAGTCTGCTAACTATCGGGAATCGTTCACGAATCAATTGCGAATCATTAACGAATTGATTCGGAATGAATTGATTCGGAATTAATTACTGGAAAGGAATTGAATTAATTGTTTTCCAATAGTTATGGAATTGTTTTATTCATTTTATTGTTGGGCTGTAAAAGATTAATTGTTTTGTGGTGGAGCTGGAAAAGCATTGCGGTGGTACTGGATAATGGCGGGGTGGTGACGGGGTATAGCGGTGGCACTGGAATCCGGCGGGCGCGCGGCTAGTAAAAGGGTAGGTGCGGCTCAAAATCTTATTATGACAGTATTTCATCAGTATCAAAAGTCATATAAATCAGTTAATCTCTTCCACTTCATTCCACTTCATCCCACATCTTCCCACAAAATGGTCAAAAAAATGTTGATCTTATAAAATATAATAGATTAATTTTCCAAAACAACTACGTTGTTCGGCCCTAAAATTCAATATTGTCTTGATCACATGTAGGTGTAGGAGTTATAGGAGCTGTGACCCACCTTATTTTAGGCGTGGCTATAACTTACGAAACAGCGAGAACGATGCTGGATTGGAAGTAACCGCGCTTAATACTCCAAACTCTAAACCCAGGAGAGTCACAGGTGGGAAAACTGATCCCTGTGCTACTTGACATTTAGGAGAGGGTGGTTATTATAGGGTATTCGTTTTTGGAAGCGTATTTGGTTTTAGGAAGGATGGATTTTTTTGATAAAGAATAAGTCTGTGGAGAATAAGTCTGTGGAGAATAATTCTGTGGAGAATACTTCTTCTGAGGAGGATAAGTCTATGGTAGCGGGCATTTCTATAAAGTATACTATTATGGATTTGGAACGAAGAGCGGTTTACATACCTATTACGTGGTTAACTAGGAAGGAGGCTAATATAGAATTAGCTGAGTTACTTAAGCCATTTAGTGAGGATAGTGTATGGCGAAAGAGATTGGTAGTGAAGAGGTCAGAGGATATAAAGCGGAACACGAATGCGCCTACGGCATGGGATTCTACCAAATGGAGGGCTGAGAAGAATGAGGAGATACGAGCGATTGAGGAAGAGTGCCAAATCGATAGCTAAGTCGAAGGGTCATGACATGTGGTATTTTATTCAAGAGAGGGCTTATTGTTTAAAGTGTAATGCTTATATAGAAACAGATAGTTTAAATAATCAGGTTGATGAGACAACGGTGTAAGTAAGGGAATATTTAGGATGTTCGATAGATTTAAGAAGATAAGTTCAATAAATGAGGCTGTATTAGGATTGATACAGAATGATATTGGCGAGATATTAGTTGTAGCTCGGCGTGGTACGAAGGATATGTGGGGATTTCCTGGAGGCAAGGTTGAATTTGGTGAGGATCATGAGGGAGCATTAAGGCGAGAGGTATATGAGGAGACTGGGATAATAGTTAGTGTAGGAGAGTATATATATAGTAATGAGGTTAGTGGTACGATAGTAACGACATATAGGGTGATAGTTGATTTAATGCCGGAGGATCTTTGTGGTGATGCTGGTCCGGTGAAGTGGGTGACATGGGGCGAGTTAATAGAGCGTTCTGCATTTGCTGAGTATAATACGGCGGTACGTTGTTACGCATACGACCCCTCCTGCTAGATTACATGTAGGTATTTGTGGGCAGGACTTGACATTTAGGGATATCTCCTTGTGCTTCTTCTTGTTGTTTTCGAATACGTTTCAAAGTTTGATTTATTTTATTTTCGACATCATTTGGTTCCGCGCCCATGCTAACGAACCAATTTTTCATTTCTTCATAGTTATTGAAGCTGAATAATCTTTGGGCAGCTTTTAGCAATCCTGTATAGAAAATTTCTTAGCGATTTTATTTATGCGACGACTATTATTCATGATAATATGAGACATTATGTATTATGTATAACTAACCATGGATATATGGACAAAAGAATTATTAAAATAGCTAATAGATTTCGTGGAATTATTAGAAAGGTGGCAAAGCTTAATTCTTTAAGATTGATGGTAGAGCGGGCATTTCCATCGGAGGTATATGCTCCCGACATGAAGGAGACGGGGATATCTAACGAATATGAGGGAATAATAGACGATCATTTCGTATTATATTTAAAATATTCTTCTGATACGACATATGATATTAAGTTAGATATACGAAGGGACATTAACGGGGCGACGATAAAACATGAGGAATTTAGCACACTTGATCAGATGGTCAGGTATTATATGGAGCATCGGAAGGATTCATCGGAGTGGGAGAAGAGTATTGTTGGCAAAACATATAAGGAAATTAATTTAAATTATGTTGGCCATGCGATATTAAATAATATATCTTATAATGAGATGAGGGACGGGATTGATTATGATAGGTTAACTGGGGATCATTATCTTATTTCTTCATCAAAGGATGCGAGCAAAGAAGTATATTTTGTGAATGTTAGTAATAAGGGATATGATTTTGTGGATATTAAAGGAAATATATTTTTCTTACCGGTGGGAGAGCGTGGGGTTTCACTCAAGACAATGTTGCAGGAATTTATAAAAGACCATCCGGCATGAGTTTATCGGTAATAAATTAATATTATTGTGATGGAAAACATTGATAACATTTATAATTCGGCATTGATATTTGTTGAATTAATAAGATTGGCTGCATTTCCATCACGGAAGCAGATAATGCAGAAGCAACCTGATAAGGGAGAGCTTATCGTGTATGTACAAAATAAATTAGTGGAGAGGTTTGGAGACAAGGCGGCGAAGTATTTTGGAATAACGTGGGAGGCTTTGCAAACATCTGGGCATGAGAATTGGGATGAAGCGATATTTGATGCGATGAGTATATATGAGAGATTTGAGAAATTAAGAGAGCATTTGGTTAAGCGGGACATACAGCAATACGGATCATTTAATGAGTTACGGGATATAGTTAATGAGGCGTCTTTAAAACGTCAGCAGTTGTTAATAGATGCGAACAAGAGTAAAAAGCAGAGGAAATTGGAGAATGGAGTATCTATTGAGGTGGTGAGTGAGTCTATAGAGAGTGGGGACAATACGAAGATATTTGAGGATGAGTCGAATGTGGTATACCGAGTTAATACGAAGGCGGGATCGCATGCATTGGCTAGCGATACGAGTTGGTGTATAGCTGCTCGGAATTCTCCATATTATGATCAGTATGTTGCGTCGAATTTGATATTTTATTTTGCGATAGACAAGACTCGTGAATTGACGGATCCTTATCAAAAGATGGCTATAAGGGTAATGAAGGAGGGTGGAGATAATATAATAGATATTAAGGCAACTAGAAAGACGAATGATGGGGATCGGAGGGATATTAGGGAAGTTCCTGGGTATGAGAAGTTTAAGGATATAATTAAGCGTGATGCGTTAGTTCAGCCTGAGGGGGATTTATCTAAGGTAAAAAGTGGAAAGGCGAGTAAAGAGGAGGCAGGTGCGATATGGAATAAGTTTAGGAGTGCGTCTGTGGAGGAGAAGGAATCGTTATTGAATTATTTCCATATTCATTATGATAATGTTATACCTGAGGCGGAAAATTTTAAATCTATGGTAAGGATGCCTGGTATAATGGGAAGGCACCGTAAATTTACAGATGGGGAGATATCGAAATTAAATTTAAGGGAATTGGATGCTGCGACATTGGAGTTAATAGCGAAGTCAACCAATGACGAGAGATATTTGGCTAAATTATATGAGAGTAACTATGCGAATGTGCAGTCTATTGTTGCTGAAAAAACTACAAACATTGATATATTAACGAAGGCATCATTTAGTACATTTCCTGATGTAATAGGGAATGTTATTGACAATCCGGAATCTAATCAGCGATTGATAAATCTTATATCAAATCGAGAGGATTTGGAGGGAGCGGTTAATAATGATAATGTTCCTTTATCTGATTTTCTAAATCGCAGATTGGTTTTTATTGAAAAATTAAAAACTAATGATGCGCGGAAAATCATTAGAAATGTTTTAGAAAATACTTATATGATTAGATATGTGAAGAATCCGAGTGAGGAGCTTCAGAGGGCGGTAATATCTGAGCAGCCACTTATGCTTAGATATTTAAAGAATCCTAGTGAGGAGATTCAAAGTATAGCGGTGAATAGAGTATCTAGTGCGTTTCAATATATAAAGGATCCGAGTGAGCGGATACAATTGGAGGCTATATTAAAGGCTAGATTGAATGCCAGTCAAATATTTATGTATATAAAGAATCCGAGTGAGAAGGTTCAATTAGCGGCGATAAAACAGGATGCTTCATCTCTTGGGTTTATAGAGAATCCGAGCGAAAAAATTAAATTAAATGCGGTAAAGCTTAATGGTCAAGCAATTGCTTATATAAAGGATGCTAGTGAGGAGCTTCAGTTAGCGGCTATTATTAATGATGCTTTTAACGATCCTGAAATTATTAGATATATAAAGAATCCGAGTGAGCGAGTGATGATTGAGGCTGTAAAGAAAAATGGTAGAGCGATAAAATATATAATAAATCCTAGTGAGGAAGTTCAGTTAGCGGCTCTTAATAATATTATTTCTGGCATTAGGGATTCTAGTTTGGAGCCTTATGAATGTGGATATTTGCTTTCTTCTATAGATAATCGGGGCGGTTTGAGTGAGCGTGTGCAATTGGAGGCAGTAAAGACATACGGTTTGGCGATAAGACATATAGATAGTCCTAGTGAGGAAGTTCAGTTAGCGGCGGTGAAGCAAGACGGCAGAGCTATTATGCATATAAATTATAACCATGATTCACCAATAAGTGAGCAAGTGCAAATAGCTGCTTTAAAACAAGGTTCTTTGAACAAAAGAGATGTTATAGAGATTATGCAATTCTTAACTAGAGATATGAATTTGCATGATCAGGCGCTCAGCGAAAATGTTCAATTAGAAGCTTTAAAACATCATTTAGAGGCAATTAAGTATATAAAGAATCCGAGTGAGCAGGTTAAATTGATGGCTGTTAAGCGTGATGCCAGGGCGATTTGTTATATAAAAGATCCTAGTGAGGCAGTTCAATTAGCAGCTATAAGGCTGATGCCTGACATGTTTGAATATATAGTAAATCCGACTGAGCGTGTTAAGGCTGAGTTTATGACATATCAGCAGTTAGCGAATGCTGTTCCGGCAAATATTCCAGTGAGTGTTCCAGTGAATGTTCCAGTGAGTGTTCCGGAAGAAAGCATAACGGATCGTGCTGAGCGGTTTTATACATTGGTTAAGGAGGCTGGTTTATTTGAGCCACCTCCGGCGATGGTTAATGAGATAGGTGAATGGGTACGTTCTATATATGCGGCTCATACATGGGCTATGGCATTAGAGGAATTAGCGCTTGATAAGGGTGAGGTACCGAAAGGACTTTTACATAAGTATTTTATCAAATATATTAGAAATGGAGTTAAATTAATTGATAATTTATCAGAGCAGAAAATTATTTTTGAGGGTATTGATGGGGATGATTTTACAGTAACTGATACTGATGTGATTGATAGCAGCGATCATATTGTTTATATTGGTTCTAGGCAGAAGGTTCATATACTTGATCGAACTAATGAGTGGCACAACGAGGCATGGGCGGACATTTTTCCAACAATAGTTTCTCAATTTAAGAAATGGTTTAAGAGGCAAGAGAGTTTATTGATTGAGCTTCCTATTGAGAAGCAGCGGGCATTTCTTAATATGCGTCCTAGAGTATATTCTATAAATGAAGAAGAGTTATATGCTGATGATGTTAGTTCGCGCAAATTGTTAACACCGAGTCAGGTAGAGAAGTTATTATTAATTCGAGAATGTAAGCGTTATGCTTCTGTGCCGAAGAAATATATAGATAAGGCTGTCGCAAAATTTCCGGTTAATCTTAATGGTTGGAAGTACGCGCCGGAGCTTGAGGGTGTTGTTTGGAGAGAGGATGTTATTGGGCGCAATGCAAACATTCAATATTTGACGCAGCCTATTACAGTTATTCTTAATTTTAAGGGGCATCAGAATAGAACGGGAGTATGGGTTCATTTAAAAAAGCAAATTGAGGTAGATGCGCCTCGGGCATTAATGAGTGTAAGTGGTTTCAATAGAAACTTAAATACTATTGAGGAAACGCTTATTCATGAACTAACGCATTTAGGGCAAGATATGCTTTCAAGCATTAAATCAATGCAAATGATAAAAACAAAAAATCATGGAGTTGGGTTACCGAGCAAAAAGATACGCAACACGACTCATGATCCAGCTGGGCATTCGTTATCTAAGAAGAATTTAGAGCATTCATTAAGAGACATTGAATTTTATACTAATCTTGGTGATGCGGTTAAATATTTCAGGGATAATTTACCGTTTATACCAGCGAGAGAGGTTAAGGATGCGGCCGAGCAATTTGTTGGAATATCTTCTGGTGCGATAGTTCGGATGCCTATTAATCACAGTTTTCAAGTTTTACGAGATAAAGCTCCTAAGAAATGGGAGAAGGCTGTCAAGGTATTCTGGAAGGAATTAAATCTTGGGTAGTATTGTGTAGTATTAAATTGGTATTTATTAATGAGTCAATTAAACAAAATAATAGATGCTATAGGGCATTTCTGCAAGCTGGCTGGACTATTGCAAGTTCCGGAGAAGGCATTGGGGGAAATGAATGAATGGTTGGAGGCATGTTATTGTTATGAAGTAGCTGTGGAATTAAAAAAGAAGATAGATGCGAATAACAAGCGAGAAAAGAAATTTGCAACATTCGACGATAAATTCGAAGTATTGAGTAGCTCATATGAATTGCTTAAGATGCGAGAAGCAATATATAATTTACAGCATACAAGTGATAGAAACAATCATGTTGTAATTATTGATAAATTAATAGATATTGGTACAATAAATCTTCCAAAATTTCATAGATACAAAATTGATCCTTCTACTGATATGGAAGGGGTTATTGAAGAATATGGAGATTGTTTATCATTTATTGTTTACCCTGATGATAAGAATGTTGGGCAATATTATTATGGTTTAGATATAGATTATGATGATAAAGATTCGGAAGGGAATGATAATAAAATAAAAGTATCAGAAGATCACGAGTCTATTAGTTTAGAAAAGCTAGTAAAATTATTAATAAAAGACTATGAAAATATAGATAATCTAGTAACGAAATTTGATTATTTTAAGAGTGATTATGAAACATATGAAGATGAATATTTAAAGCAAATACAAATGACTCATGGATATTGTATAAATAAGGCAAAGGATATAACGATAGAAGATATGAGATTGAAGAAGATAGAGATTAATGGGATAGATTTGGGATATACGAAGAATAGTAAGAAATCGGTAAAATTGGGAATAAAGTATATAATGGGGCCTGAGCAAGTTGCGCATTTGCCTGTTGATAATAATTATCTTGGATTTTGGCAAGAGAGTAAATTTCCTGAACATGGTTTTGCGCCTCATTATATAGGTAGTATAAATATAATTAGTCCAATTCTTCGAGGGAAAGAGTTTCCTTTTGAGATTGGAAAATTGAAGAAAGATATACAAGATATACAGAGTACTGCCTATCATGAGATGCAGCATTTTGTTCAGACATTTATAAAATATATAAATAAAGCAAATGGAGGGTTTCCTAGTAAGAAGATTATGCAGAAAGGGGTAGATTATAATGGGAAACCTACAGGGGGTCCTACAAGCGTAACGGTTCCAATGAAAGAAAAAGATGAATATGGAAGAATAATACATCCGTTACGAGACGTAGAGTTTTATACGCGGTTATCGGATTCTGTGTATTATTTTAACGAAGCGAAGATATATTTTCCATTACAGTTACATCGGGATTTAATGTTAAATTATATAGATCGAATTAGCGATGATGAATTTAAGAAAAGGATAATGGAATTTTTTAAGATTGAGCAAAGAGAAAATGGATATGATACAGAGGACGAGTATTTTATAGACAGGGCACGAAATCAATTTAATACGATAATGTACAGTGTTAGACAAACTGCTATATATGCAGGCAAGGAATTTTTCGAGGCCTTGAAGAAGCATCAGCCGCTTAAGTATGGCAAGGCTGTAGCGGTATTTACGAATGCCGTTGGGTTATGAAATTTTAGGTAGTTGTAATAAAATGTCAATAGCGAAGAAGAAGCGAGTTTATAAGAAGAGTGGTTCAACAAGTTGGAAGGGGAAGACGGGTTGGAAGAAGGCTGAGGTGGTGAGGGAAGCGCGAATAGAGCGTGACTGGTCTATTTACCAGAAAGACATATTCAATGACGTATTAAATGGAGTTGGCAATACGCAAGTGGATGCGTTAGCTGGAACTGGGAAAACCAGTACGATAGTGGAGAGTTGTTATTATGTACCTCAAACGGAGAGTTCGTTATTATGTGCATTTAACAAACGGATACAGGAGGAATTAGAGCGTCGTTCCCCGGAGTGGGTGGATGTTAAGACATTGCATTCGTTGGGATATGGAGCATGTCGCAGGGCGTTTCCTAAGATTGGTTCACCGAACAAGGATAAATTATCGGATTATGTTCGAGCGGACAGGGGGGACAAGGCGGAGACATATGATTTACGGGAGGGTCTTGGAAGGGCGGTATCATTATGTAAGGGATATTTAGTAGATGATGAGGAAGGTATAGACGAGATATTGGACAAGCATGATATAGATATTTGTGGAGATAAGCGGGGAGAATTTATTGGTAGCGTCATAAAGATAATGAATGCATGTAAGAAGGATACGAAGCAGGTAGATTTTGATGATATGATATGGTTGCCAAATGTGCATGGATTGAGTTTAACCAAATATGATCGAGTATTTATAGATGAAGCTCAGGATTTAAATTTAGCGCAGATCAATTTGGCATTGAATTCATGTAAAGAGGAAGGGCGCATATTATCTGTAGGAGATGAACATCAGGCAATTTATGGATTTCGTGGAGCGGATTCAAATGCGATCCAGAGCATAGTAAATAGAATGGGATCCAAAAGGATGCCATTAAGTGTAACGTATCGATGTGCATTAAGTATAGTACGATTAGCGCAGACGTTGGTACCTGCGTTAGAGGCGGCTCCTGGTGCGATAGAGGGCAAAGTGGAGCGTATAAAGGATGTGGAGTTAATTAAAAGGGTTCGTCCTGGAGATTTTATATTATCTAGGACGAATGCGCCATTGATCAAGTGGTGTTTAGCGTTGTTAAGGGAGCGAATTCCGGCTAACATACAGGGTCGGGATATTGGTCAAAATTTAACGGGGATGATAAGAAAATCTAAGCAGAAGAGTGTTAATTCATTTTTGGATTGGTTGAAAGATTATTCAAGGATGGAGATAGGTCGTATGTTAAAGTTGAAGCGCGATCCGACGACAATAGAGGATAAGGCAGCATGTTTAGAGGCATTATGTGATGGTGCTACTAGTTTGAATGAGGTGAAGGATAATATTGACAGGTTATTTAAGGATGGTGATGATAAGAATCGTGTGATATTAAGTACAACGCATAAGGCTAAGGGATTGGAGCGTGACAGGGTATTTATGTTAGAGGGAACATATAGGAGAGGAAAGGATACTCGTGAGGAGAACAATCTTGTTTATGTGGCTTGGACGCGAGCAAAAAATGAGCTTTATTTAGTAACAAAAAGTATAACATGAGACAAGGGATTATAATATGGTTAACCGGATTAAGTGGAGCTGGTAAGAGTACGATAGCAAACGGTTTATATGACATATTGCGTCAAGAGTATAAAATAGAGATATTAGATGGGGATGGTGTGAGGGAAAATTTAAGCAAGGGGTTAGGATTTTCTAAAGAGGATCGGGATCTTAATATAAGGCGTATTGGATATGTGGCTAATTTATTGTCTAAGCATGGAATAAATGTAATAGTGGCGGCAATATCACCTTATCGTTTTGTCCGGGATGAATTGAAGAGGTATGGCAATATGATTGAGGTATATTGTGATACGTCATTGGAGGAGTGTAAACGTCGGGATGTTAAGGGATTATATGCGAGAGTTGAGGCTGGAGAGTTAAAGAATTTCACTGGGGTAGACGATCCATATGAGGAGCCATTGAATCCGGACTTACATTTACTTACAGGGGAAGAAAGTATAGAAGATAGTATTACACGAGTAACGAAATATTTACATGATAAAAAATTTGGTAAAAATTTAAGGGGTTGACATTTGTGTTGTGGTGGTTATCATGGTGACAAATGAATACGTCAATTATTGATAAGCTTAATGTTTCTGCTTCTGAGATTGTTTATCTACTTAGGACATGCGATAAAGATCTGAAGAGTCATGGAGGTTTTCAATGGCCTTCTTCTGGTCTTGTTTCTGCTCCTGACTGGGATCCGACACCTGAATGTGGTAAAGGACTGCATGGTTTATTATCTGGAGAAGGTAATGGATCTCTTTTAAATACACAAGATGCAGATGCGAAATGGATGGTAATAGCTGCTGTTAAATCTGAAGTAGTAGAGATAGATCGTAAAGTAAAAGTACCAAGAGCATATGTAGTATTTGTAGGATCTAAGAAAGATGCTACAGATATGATTGTAAAGTTATGTCCTGGATCTGCTTGTGTTTTTGCTACAGTTACTTCAGGAGAGTCTGGTCACAGTATTTCAGGACATTCCGGTCACAGTACTTCAGGAGAGTCCGGTCACAGTATTTCAGGAGAGTCCGGTCACAGTACTTCAGGAGAGTCCGGTCACAGTACTTCAGGAGAGTCCGGTCACAGTATTTCAGGAGATTACGGTAGCAGTACTTCAGGATATGGCGGTCACAGTATTTCAGGAGATTACGGTAGCAGTATTTCAGGACATTCCGGTCACAGTATTTCAGGAGATTACGGTCACAGTACTTCAGGATATGGCGGTCACAGTACTTCAGGAAATGACGGTCACAGTATTTCAAGAGATTACGGTCACAGTACTTCAGGAGAGTCTGGTCACAGTGCTTCAGGAGAGTCTGGTCACAGTATTTCAGGAGATTACGGTAGCAGTACTTCAGGAGATTACGGTCACAGTACTTCAGGACATTACGGTCACAGTGCTTCAGGAGAGTCCGGTCACAGTGCTTCAGGAGAGAATGGTATAGTGCAGTTTAAGTATTTTGAAAATGGAAGATATAGAATAAAAATATTATATGTTGGAGAAGATAATATTGAGGCTTGGCACATGTATTATTTGAATGACAAATGTGAGGTAGAGGATAAAGGACATGGACCGAGTTTAATGATAGAAGCAGCAATGAAGTTTCTATCAAGTTAGTAGCAAAGAAAAATTTGGCATTTTTCAGGAGGGGTTGACATTTTGATATGGGTGATTATCATAGCGGCATGGTCCAAATTAAGAAACCGGCATTGATCAAGAAGAACTTAAATCGTGCGAAAACAGTGCAGAAACATTTATTTGAGATAGCTGATCATTTGGAATAGCATGAAAGTTTGTTTACATTGCGGTCACATATTTGAGGATGTTGAAGTTAATTTAGACGGAAAACATCTGGTAAATATTAAGCATAAGGCTTTTGCTACTATGTGTGGGCCTACGGTTGACACGGTATTAATGGCGTCGATAGCAACATCATTAATGGATATAATTAGACAATGTTAGAGAATTGCGAAGAAGAGTGTGCCGGGTTATTTGGGCCTTGTTTTAACGACGTGACTCATTATCTTTCAGATCCTGATGGACTTAAAGATGGTGTTCCGTTATGTGATGAGCATTGGGAATGGACGATGAAGTTAGAGGCTGAATTAAAAGCTTCGCCGGAATTTGCGAAGAATTTTGAAAAAGCTATTGACATAGTTATTGCTGGAGTGGAGCAATGAATTATAGTCATAATGAAAAATGTGGTATTTGCCATACTGAATATTGTGAGCATATACAGTCAGAAATTGACAAGCGTATGGAAAATTTGCTTCCGACAGATATTAATACTATAACACTTGCTTCATGTCCTTTTTGTGGTGGTGAGGCTGAATTGGATGGCGAGGCTCAATTTATGACAGTTACGATACATGTAACATGTTATGAATGTAAAGCTCGTATTAAAATTACAGGAGGATGGAATCACGAGAAGAAAATCACTGAAGAAGTGGTAACCAAATGGAATGCGCGTAAAAATCCATAACATAAACAATGAAATTTACAGAGCGTTAATTTTACAAATTGACTATAAATGCGCAAAGTACTTATAAAGATAATAATGATCAAGGCAGACTTTTTGCATTATCAATTACAGTGTATTGCAAAATCGTTAATTGCTACAACTATTATTAATGGACTTTTGGGGTTTTGTATTAAAGCGTCGCAAAAATGGTTATTTTATGTTACTTTAGTGAATATATTAATGACTTTTGCGCTTAGATATTTTTTTTATAAGAGAGCGGACACTATTGCTATGGTGAAAATAGACATTAATGACTGCAATGTAATAATACCAAAGGGTGCAATATTGACTCGTCCCGGTAAGGATGATTTTTTGTTTGAGACTGTTTGTGAGCATGAGTTTAAAAAGGAAGAAAACAATGAGAACTGAAATAAATACTGGTGATAGTTTCATGGCGATTATGGGAGCATGTGGTGATACCAAGATTATTTGGGATAAAAATAATCAGGATGAGGTGGATAATGCTCGTAGAACATTCGATGATCTTTTATCAAAGAGTTATTTAGCCTTTAGTGTTAAGAATGATTCGAGTGAGGGAGAGCAGATCAAGGTATTTGATCCTAATATTGAGCGCATGATATTGTCTCCACAGATGAAAGGTGGCTGATGCCTGACGTAGCAACGGTTTTTTCTGCGACGGACGAGATGATGCCATCTGTTGAGAGGGAGATCGTTGCTACGTATAATGAGATAGCAGAGGAATTAATAGGAGAGCCTGCGACTGGACGAACTTTATATAAAGCACAAATGAAAATGCTTCGTATGATGAAAAATTTAATTTCACAAGGAATAATTATGCCAAATACAGCAACAACGACAATTTCTGCAACAGATAATATATGGAAAATATTTGTTAACGACAACACGACGGCTTCTAATATTACTTCTAATGTTACTGCTACATGTGGACCAACCACTATTGCATGGAGCGATTGGAACGAACGTTATGTAGTTAATAATGGCCGAGTATTATTTTTTGAGGAGATTAACGAAAATGAGCGTGCGAAAAGAATTGCGCATGCCGAAGCTTTACAAAAAGAGTTAAATCTAAAAGAGGAAAAGCGCGTCGCAGCCGAAGTCAAGGCGGAAATGTTATTGAATTATTGTTTAACAGCGGAGCAGAGAGATGATCTTGCAAAAAACAATCATTTTCATTTATATACTGGAAATCATAAATATAGAATAGAACGAGGAGTATCTGGTAACGTTAAGTTGATAAACGATAATGACGATAAACCAAAACATCAATATTGTATACATCCAGTTGGGGTTCCGGTAGCAGATGTAATGTTAGCGCAGAAGCTTTTATTGGAAACAAACGAACAAGAGTTTTTGCGCATTGCCAATAAGCACTGGTAAAATGAAAACGTCATGTATCGATTTGTCAAAGCGTGATTGTTGTTTGTGTGGCCGGTCCTTTCAGCCAAATAGCAAAAATCCGCCAGGATCTTTAATCTACTGTTCAGCGAGGTGCGCTTACAGTCCGGATACGGGACGAGACATGAATTCTATTAAACGAGAATATGACGCGCTTAAAGCAGCACTAAATCAAGACTCTCAAAAGAATAAATGTGAACCATGAAAATATCTGAAGAAGTATTAAGTGAAGGTCGTCAGCATATTAACAATGCGGATCTAGATGGGTTTTTATTGTGGGTAAGGACTAATGCTCCAACAATAGATATAAATGTTATAAAAGAAGCTTATTCAGTAATCTTTAAATTCAAAGATACGAATAGAGGGCTTATATTCTTTAATAAGGTTTTTCCGGAATATGATATATCTGATTACATGCAGCAACAGGCTCTTATAAAATATTTGAGATTCTTGTTAAGGGGATTATTTATAATATTTTTTATTGGAGCTTTAGGCGGAATAGTATATTTATTTCGATCTTGCGCAGGAGTTTAAGTTAAGTGGCAGAAATTGTAATGAATGAATTAAGCAGCTTTATGACATCAATTTTTGAGTCAATACAAAATTTTTTTTACACGCTTTATGCATTAGGAAAGTGGTCAACGCAAGAAGCGAGGATGTAAATTAAGCCCTTGACATTTGCTTTCGGGAAGTTAGAATACATGTGTGTTCGTTCTCGACAGGACATTTTAGAATAATGTTTAAGAAAATCTTATTCTCTTCATTTTCGTGAAGAGATGGAATCTGAAGTAGTTCAATTGTTTATCAGGTCAACTGATCAATGACTGATGTTAAACATTGGTAGAACAACCGTTTCACCACGGAAGCTATTGGTTCAAACCCAATCTTCAGAGCTACTATCACATATCGTGATAGGAACAAAAACAAAAAAAAACGAAAAACAAAATGAAAACTATCATAAAGAAGCCCGTTACTGTAGAGCGTGTTGTGGAGAAAGTTATCGAGGAAAAATCCGAAGTGGTCGATGCTCCTGGAGGGCCGATTGAGATGCTTGGATCAGTCGTATACGTGCAATGTACATCGTATTCATACACTGGAGAGCTTTTTGGAGTTAATCATACGTTTATTGAACTCAAGAATGCTAATATTGTGTACGCGACCGGTGCGTGGAATCGGAAGAACTTTGAGACTGAGGAAGTTCTGCCTTCCAAGCGTCCTATTGTGCTCTTTTTGTCACAAATTGAATCAATGTTCGTCATTGATCGATAAACTAGTAGTTCAGCTGTAGGCAATACCTATTACACCCTGACACAATATAGACCAAGATGACGAAACTAAAGTTTAAGAAAATATGTTATGGGCCTAGGTCTGTGTCTGGGTCTAGGTCTGGGTCTAGGTCTGTGTCTGGGTCTAGGTCTGGGTCTAGGTTTGGGTCTGGGTCTAGGTCTTGGTCTGGGTCTGGGTCTGGGTCTGGGTTTGGGTCTAGGTCTTGGTCTGGGTCTGGGTCTGGGTCTGGGTCTGGGTCTGGGTCTGGGTCTGGGTCTTAGCCTTAGGAATGGTATTTACCAAATTTTTCGATTCAAAAAGAAAACCAAAAATCAAAATGAACATAATTTATTTTATAAACGTACTGAAAGAAATTACATTACACAATATAGGCCAAGATGACGAAACTAAAGTTTAAGAAAATATGTTATGGGCCTAGGTCTGTGTCTTGGTCTGGGTCTAGGTCTAGGTCTGGGTCTAGGTCTGGGTCTTGGTCTAGGTCTGGGTCTGGGTCTAGGTCTTGGTCTTGGTCTGGGTCTAGGTCTAGGTCTGGGTCTAGGTCTGGGTCTTGGTCTTGGTCTGGGTCTAGGTCTGGGTCTTAGCCTTAGGAATGGTATTTACCAAATTTTTCGATTCAAAAGGAAAACCAAAAAAATCAAAATGAACATAATTTATTTTATAAACGTACTGAAAGAAATTACATTAAATATTACGCGAGCAGAATGTCCATGTGGGGAATGTATGGGAAAAGGATGTTATGTTTGTAACGAACTTGGTGCTGATACAGTTTCGCTCAAAGCCATTCGTACAGCATTTGCGAAAGCGCTTAATGTTGTTGCGAACATTGATAAGTCAGATGTAATAGCATTAGCACAGGATCTCGAAAATTCATGAAAACATTATTGTTTGATGGTGCTTTATCGGTAATTTTTGGTAAGCGTCACGTTGATATAGATTCTATTAATGAATTGCGTAAAGAGATTGAGATTTTCTCTAGAAAAATAAATTTAGACGACAGGGAGAGATTTATAATAGAACATAGGTTAAAGAAGCGTATAACATTAGAGAGCATTGGCAAAACGCTTGGAGGAATAACCAGGGAGCGTGTTCGTCAGTTGGAATTTAGGGCGGGCAGAAAAATCAAAAAAGTTTTAATTAAAAATGGACAAACTCATGTTTTGTCATTTAAAATAATATAATTATTAGGATTAAAAATTGGAAACATTTGAGCAAGCTTTAGCCAATGTCAGAGAAGCGCTTACAATACTAAATGACACTGAGCATTGTATTGGCTTGTGCGTGATACTACGTTCAGACATTGCGAGCCATCATTGGGAAGAGCGGGCTCCGGTTGTTAATGGCGTTTGCACAAAATGTATAAAAGAATTAAGAAAAGGAATTAAGGAACCAAAATGACACAAGAATCTGCTTCTGCTTTAGAATGTTCTCCAACCGAAATATGTTTTTTACTTAGGACATGTGATGAAGATCTGAAGAGTCATGGAGGTTTTCAGTGGCCTTCTTCTGGTCTTGTTTCTGCTCCTGACTGGGATCCGAAACCTGAATGTGGTAAAGGACTGCATGGTTTGTTATCTGGAGAAGGTGACGGATCTCTTTTAAGCACAAAAGATACAGCAAAATGGATGGTAATAGCTGCTGTTAAATCTGAAGTAGTAGAGATAGATCGTAAAGTAAAAGTACCAAGAGCATATGTGGTATTTGTAGGATCTAAAAAAGATGCTACAGATATGATTGTAAAGTTATGTCCTGGATCTGCTTGTGTTTTTGCTACAGTTACTTCAAGAGATTCCGGTCACAGTATTTCAGGAGATTACGGTAGCAGCACTTCAGGACATTGCTGTCACAGTACTTCAGGACATTACGGTCACAGTACTTCAGGAGAGTCTGGTCACAGTGCTTCAGGAGAGTCTGGTCACAGTATTTCAGGAGATTACGGTCACAGTATTTCAGGAGATTACGGTAGCAGCACTTCAGGATATTACGGTAGCAGTACTTCAGGAGATTCCGGTAGCAGTACTTCAGGACATTCCGGTCACAGTACTTCAGGAGAGTCCGGTCACAGTATTTCAGGAGAGTCCGGTCACAGTACTTCAGGAGAGTCCGGTCACAGTACTTCAGGAGAGTCCGGTCACAGTATTTCAGGAGATTACGGTAGCAGTACTTCAGGATATGGCGGTCACAGTATTTCAGGAGATTACGGTAGCAGTATTTCAGGACATTCCGGTCACAGTATTTCAGGAGATTACGGTCACAGTACTTCAGGATATGGCGGTCACAGTACTTCAGGAAATGACGGTCACAGTATTTCAAGAGATTACGGTCACAGTACTTCAGGAGAGTCTGGTCACAGTGCTTCAGGAGAGTCTGGTCACAGTATTTCAGGAGATTACGGTAGCAGTACTTCAGGAGATTACGGTCACAGTACTTCAGGACATTACGGTCACAGTGCTTCAGGAGAGTCCGGTCACAGTGCTTCAGGAGAGAATGGTATAGTGCAGTTTAAGTATTTTGAAAATGGAAGATATAGAATAAAAATATTATATGTTGGAGAAGATAATATTGAGGCTTGGCACATGTATTATTTGAATGACAAATGTGAGGTAGAGGATAAAGGACATGGACCGAGTTTAATGATAGAAGCAGCAATGAAGTTTCTATCAAGTTAGTAGCAAAGAAAAATTTGGCATTTTTCAGGAGGGGTTGACATTTTGATATGGGTGATTATCATAGCGGCATGGTCCAAATTAAGAAACCGGCATTGATCAAGAAGAACTTAAATCGTGCGAAAACAGTGCAGAAACATTTATTTGAGATAGCTGATCATTTGGAATAGCATGAAAGTTTGTTTACATTGCGGTCACATATTTGAGGATGTTGAAGTTAATTTAGACGGAAAACATCTGGTAAATATTAAGCATAAGGCTTTTGCTACTATGTGTGGGCCTACGGTTGACACGGTATTAATGGCGTCGATAGCAACATCATTAATGGATATAATTAGACAATGTTAGAGAATTGCGAAGAAGAGTGTGCCGGGTTATTTGGGCCTTGTTTTAACGACGTGACTCATTATCTTTCAGATCCTGATGGACTTAAAGATGGTGTTCCGTTATGTGATGAGCATTGGGAATGGACGATGAAGTTAGAGGCTGAATTAAAAGCTTCGCCGGAATTTGCGAAGAATTTTGAAAAAGCTATTGACATAGTTATTGCTGGAGTGGAGCAATGAATTATAGTCATAATGAAAAATGTGGTATTTGCCATACTGAATATTGTGAGCATATACAGTCAGAAATTGACAAGCGTATGGAAAATTTGCTTCCGACAGATATTAATACTATAACACTTGCTTCATGTCCTTTTTGTGGTGGTGAGGCTGAATTGGATGGCGAGGCTCAATTTATGACAGTTACGATACATGTAACATGTTATGAATGTAAAGCTCGTATTAAAATTACAGGAGGATGGAATCACGAGAAGAAAATCACTGAAGAAGTGGTAACCAAATGGAATGCGCGTAAAAATCCATAACATAAACAATGAAATTTACAGAGCGTTAATTTTACAAATTGACTATAAATGCGCAAAGTACTTATAAAGATAATAATGATCAAGGCAGACTTTTTGCATTATCAATTACAGTGTATTGCAAAATCGTTAATTGCTACAACTATTATTAATGGACTTTTGGGGTTTTGTATTAAAGCGTCGCAAAAATGGTTATTTTATGTTACTTTAGTGAATATATTAATGACTTTTGCGCTTAGATATTTTTTTTATAAGAGAGCGGACACTATTGCTATGGTGAAAATAGACATTAATGACTGCAATGTAATAATACCAAAGGGTGCAATATTGACTCGTCCCGGTAAGGATGATTTTTTGTTTGAGACTGTTTGTGAGCATGAGTTTAAAAAGGAAGAAAACAATGAGAACT